>OGOI01000754.1_pt1 | contig 24618 bp, 14 predicted proteins | sample 1552631 | NCBI WGS metagenome assembly OGOI01 (sample SAMEA2580204, study PRJEB22360) | human gut metagenome | biome: human gut; feature: human-associated habitat; material: faeces | place: Denmark | collected 2008/2010 | reverse complement strand
TAAAGCGGTACGCGAGCTGGGTTCAGAACGTCGTGAGACAGTTCGGTCCCTATCCTCCGCGGGCGTAAGAGAATTGAGAAGAGCTGCCCCTAGTACGAGAGGACCGGGGTGGACGAACCTCTGGTGTCGCAGTTGTTGACCAACAGCATAGCTGCTTAGCTACGTTCGGATCGGATAACCGCTGAAAGCATCTAAGTGGGAAGCCGACTTCAAGATGAGTTCTCTTTTTGGTAAGACCCCTTGTAGACTACGAGGTCGATAGGCTGCAGCTGCAAGCGTTGTGAGGCGTTCAGGCGAGCAGTACTAATTGGTCGAGCTCTTTATCTCTTCTATTCTTGATCGTGTGCGATCCAGCACCCCTACGCTATGCAACCTTCAAGGTAGCCAAAGGATGGTCATGCAAGCGAATGCCTTGCATGAGCGGAACCATAGAGAGGGGGATCACCCGATCCCATTCCGAACTCGGTAGTTAAGCCCCTCTTCGCCGAAAGTACTGCGGTGTAGTCCGTGGGAGGATAGGGCGTTCTGCTCATGCAGGGCATTTACTGAAAATACGGCTTTTACTGCTGTTTTTTTAGAACTTCGTTGCTTGCAATCGCTATCGTTATCCCCATCTTTAGTGAAACGATAGAAACATACGGGCGATTGGCGCAGCGGGAGCGCAGCTGCCTTACAAGCAGAAGGTCACAGGTTCAAATCCTGTATCGCCCACCATGAAACTCAAAACCAGACTTTGTCTGGTTTTTCTTTTTGCCTTTGGCAGAGGTTCAATTTATTCTCATGAAGAATTGAACATTTCATAATGAATCTCGTCATTCTTCCGCAAATTACTGGTACTATGGTACAAAATTGAACTCAAGTTCAATTTGAACAAGATAACGTCTAGGTATTCCTGATCATGCATGTTAGGGACTGCTTTGACCGCGTAAGCGATTTGAAGTTTCTCTATACACTGTGCATCTTTAGCTTGCGCGCGTGATCGAAAGAGCTGCGCTGCAGGGAAGCACCTGAAGAGGAATTTGTCGGGATCGAGCAAGACTCCAGCAAGGAGGAAGAAGTGCAAGAAGGATTCTCAGCCCGCCTGAAGAATGCGATGGCTGCTAAGGGATTCAAGCAATCGGATCTGATCCGCGAGGCTGCTGTTCGTGGCGCTAAGTTGGGAAAGAGCCAGGTTAGTCAGTATGTGAGCGGAAAAACGCTTCCACGCAAAGATGTGTTAGAGTTGCTTTCTTCCATATTGGAGATCGATCAATCACTGCTTTCCGGTGAAATAGCCACCTCAAGTTCTGAAGACGATCTTCCTCCTAAAGAACGAACAGATCATAAAGATGAAACCAGCGCAAATAAAACCATGGATCACGAGGGGAGCGATACCGCAATGGTACGCGAATTCAAGAAATCAAAAAAGCTCGATAATGTTCTCTATGACGTACGTGGTCCTGTTCTCGAAGAGGCTGAACGCATGGAAACGATGGGGGCGTCGATTCTTAAACTCAATATCGGAAACCCCGCACCGTTCGGTTTTCGTACCCCTGATGAGGTCGTCTTTGACATGAGCAGGCAGCTGGTGGATAGCGAGGGTTATTCTGCGGCAAAAGGCTTGTTCTCTGCACGCAAAGCGATCATGCAGTATGCGCAGATCAAGCAGATCCCTAATGTGACCATAGATGATATCTACACCGGCAATGGCGTGAGCGAGTTGATCAATCTGAGCATGCTAGCGCTTCTTGATGCAGGAGATGAAGTGCTCTTGCCCTCACCGGATTATCCGCTGTGGACCGCTTGCGTGACGCTTGCTGGTGGAACGCCCGTGCATTACATCTGTGACGAACAAGCAGAATGGTACCCTGATATCGATGACATCAAGAAGAAAGTCACTCCGCGTACCAAGGCGATCGTCATCATCAATCCCAATAATCCTACCGGCGCGCTCTATCCGCGTGAAGTGCTCGAAGAGATCGTTGAGGTCGCCCGTCAGTACAATTTGATCATTTTCTCTGATGAGGTCTATGATCGCTTGGTCATGGATGGACTCGAGCATATCTCCATCGCTTCGATGGCGCCCGATCTGTTCTGCGTGACGTTCAGCGGTTTATCGAAGTCACACATGATCGCAGGATATCGTATCGGATGGATGGTGCTGTCGGGTAATAAGAAGCTCGCGCACGATTACATTTTGGGTCTGAATATGCTCAGCAATATGCGCATGTGCTCGAATGTACCCGCGCAATCGATCGTGCAGACGGCCCTCGGCGGACATCAGTCGGTCAATGATTACATCCGACCTGGTGGGCGTGTGTATGAGCAACGCGATTTCATCTACAATGCGCTCAATAGCATCCCTGGCGTGACTGCGGTTAAACCGAAAGCGGGGTTCTATATCTTCCCGAAGCTCGATACGAAGCGTTTCAATATCACCAATGATGAGCAATTCGCCTTCGATCTATTGCATCAGAAGAAGATCCTTCTTTCGCATGGTGGCGCCTTCAATTGGCACACGCCTGATCATTTCCGTGTGGTGTTCTTGCCGCGCATCGAAGTGCTCTCGGATGCGGTGAACAAGCTGGAGGATTTCCTCTCGACTTATCGCCAAAAATAAACCGCGAAATCAAGAGGTAGAGCCGTTTTGGTAGCGAAGCTCATCGTTGATGCGAGAGCGGTAGCGCCTCAAAAGAGCAGCTTCGACCAAGCCGTTAAGGACTGCTTGGAGAGGACTATAGTGGCGCCTGCTGTCAGCTGCCCAAAGCCAGAGTTAGTCTTCGATCAAACGGAAGAAGATCGTGCGTACGTTCGAACCGTCTGCGGCATTACCCGTGCGCTTTTCGAAGAGCTTCAGCGATTCAACGAAGGGAACGAATTTCTTGAAGCCGAAATTGCGGGTGTCGAAATCGTTGAAGCGGCGTGACACGAGGCTCGCCAGGTAAGACGCAGGGATCCAGCCTTCGTCGTCGCTGTATTCTTCGATGATGTTGATGAGCGCATCGGTCACGTCGATGATGTCGGTTCCATCGCTATAGACTGCTGGTTCTTCTGCTTGCGTTTCCACGGGCAGAATAGCCTCATTCGTGCTGTTCTTGCTCGAAGAGCTTGGGGCATCCAGACGCTCAGAGCGCACCTGCTTGCGACGGTCGGAGGGGTCGTTAGTGCTTGTCTGGTCTTGCTTGGTCCGTTCTGGCGCAGCGTTCGTGCGCTTGCGCGTGCGAGGGTTCGACTTGCTTGTTTCGCGCTTGTGGCTCTCTTCGAGAACATCGAGATACACGAATTTATTGCAGGCTGAGATGAAGGCACGCGGTGTCTTCTGCTCGCCCATGCCAAGAACGAAGATATCGGATTCGCGCAAGCGTGTGGCGAGTCGCGTGAAATCGCTATCGGAGGAAACGATGCAGAAGGCATCAAGATCGTTCTGGTAGAGCAGATCCATCGCATCGATGATGAGCGCCGAGTCGGATGAGTTCTTGCCCGTGGTATTGCTGAACTGTTGGATCGGCTGGATGGCGTGATCGAGCAGTTCCTTCTTCCAGGGCCCTAACTGGGTTGACATCCAGTTGCCATAGATTCGTTTGTAGATAACATTGCCGAGGCTTGATGCTTCTTGAAGGATGGTATGGGCGTACTTGTGCGAGATATTCTCAGCATCGATCAGTACGGCGATTTTCATGTCTTTTTTCATAGGTACCTTTGCTATAAAGCGCATCGAAAACAGGTCCGCTGCACTGGAGTTCTTTGATCGAGTTCAATGATAAACCAGAAGCGCTCTTTGAAGCGAGCATCAGTAAATGAACATAGCATCACCGAAAGAGAGCAGGCGATACTTGCGTTTGATAGCGTGTCGATAAGCTTTCATGATGTTATCGCGCGAGGAGAAAGCAGAAACGAGCATCATGAGCGTCGAGCGCGGAACGTGGAAATTCGTGATGAGCGCATCGACCACATTGAAGGTATAGCCAGGGAAGATGAACAAGTTGGTGGTTTGTCGCTCACGCGCGACCAGCTCGTTCGCTTCGCTATCCCAGGCACTTTCGAGGCTGCGAACGCTCGTGGTGCCAACTGCGATCACACGCCCGCCCTTTTCCTTCGTGCGTTTGATCGCATCGACCGTCTTTTGGGGCACGCTGTAGTATTCGGTGTGCATGTGGTGCTCGTGGGGGTCCTCGGTCTCCACTACGCGGAAGGTGTCGAGCCCTACTTCGAGATGCACCGTTTCGAAGCCCACCCCCTTCTCCTTGAGCCGTTCGATGAGCTCAGGAGTGAAATGGAGTCCTGCCGTGGGGGCAGCAGCGCTCTTCTCTTCTCGCGAGAATACGGTTTGATAGAGCTCTTCATCGCCTTGATAGTTCTTGATATAAGGCGGCAGCGGCGTATGACCGATCTGGTGAAGGGCTTCGTCAAGCGAATCGAGAGGGGGGGTGAGGCGTACCAGGCGTTCGCCCTTTTGTGCATCTTCAATCCAATCGAGGACTTCGGCCTGCATGATGATCGGGCTATCGGAAGTAGAAGAGGGGTCATTGCTGGAAGCGGAAGGGGAATCATTCTGCTCACAGGTGAAATCGATGATCGCACCAGGCTTAAGGCGGCGGCCTGGCTTGACGAGCGCTTCCCAAACCGCGCTCGTGCTCGTCTTCTCTTCGATATCGAAGCGTTCGCGGAGCAAGAGCACTTCAGCCGCGCCACCGGTTTCATGTTTGTTTCCGAGCAGGCGTGCGGGGATCACGCGCGTTTCGTTCGCGGCCAGCATATCGCCTGGCTTCAAGTAGTCGTAGATATCGCGGAAGATGCGATCCTGCAGGCTGCCATTCTCGCGCTTCATCACGAGCATCTTACAGCCGTCGCGCGTGGGATGGGGGGTCTGCGCGATGAGCTCCTGCGGTAGATCGTAGTCGAAATCTGATGTGGTGAGAGAGCGGAGCTTCGCCTGTTTCTCTTCTGCCTTCTTCTGCTTGCGCTGTGCGGCGCGTTCTGCGCGTTCTTCAGCTGCTTCTGCGTTTGACCAATGGCAGCCGCAAAAATTCTGCCGGTACATCTCCAACTCACGGCTCTTCTGCGTTGCGGCAGGGTAGTAGGGGCGATAATCCGTGAAGAGCACCGCAAGTTCTGGATAGGGAGCAGCTGCTTGATGGAGCGTCTCTTCGATGAGCTGCGTATACTGATAGGGACTTACCGAAAGCGTGGTGCCGATGGCATTGTAGCCACCTTCATCAGCCATGCGGGCAAGTTCATCGAAACGAAAGCGATAGCAGGTTTGACAGCGCAGTGCGCGGTCGTCTCCTTCGCTCCAGTGTTGAGCGATGACCGTATTCCACTGCGTGGGATCATAAGCCCCTTCAACGACTTCGATGCCTTCGCTGTCCGCCCAGGCCAAAAGCGTATCGAGGCGCTTCTTGTATTCGTGCGAATCGTCGATATTCGAATTGAGATAGGCGATGGTGATATCGTGCCCTTGCTCGAGAAGAAGGCGCGCTGGCTCGATCGAGCAAGGTCCGCAGCATGCATGAAGCAATACTTTCATGGGATATTTCTCTCCTTTGAGTCATGCTTATACTAACATTGAATGAAATGAAAAGACGTGTTCTACCCTGAGGAGAACGGCGAAGGTGCAAGGGCGTTTCGGCAAGAAACAGCTTGTTCGCAAACGCACCGATGCAGCTTCGCTTCTCTGCTGCTCATGCAGAAAAGGAGTCGCAATGACAACACAAGAACCGAGACGGTACAAGACGGTCTTCTTCGATCTGGATGGAACCCTTCTGCCGATCGACATGGATACGTTTCTCAGAGAGTATTTTTCCAAGTTGAAGGCATTTGCTGATAAGCGCGGCTATGACGGGGAGAAGATCCTCTTCGCGGTGAATAAGGGTGTAAAGGCCATGCTCGAAGAGGATGCGCGCGCGAACGATATTTGCTTCTGGGAGACGTTTGAAGCGTTGAGCGGGTTTACGCGTGCGGAGTTCGAGCCGCTGCTCATGGAGTTCTACGAGAACGATTTCGATGAGATCGGCGAAACGGTCACGCCGAATCCAGCAGCAGCACGCATCGTTGCGACGCTCAAGGAGAAGGGCTATCAGCTCTTTCTTACTACCATGCCGCTCTTTCCAGCTATCGCGGTGGAAGCGCGTCTTCGTTGGGCGGGCATCGATGATGCGAGCGTGTTCGACCGCATCACCACCTACGATAATTCTCATGCGGCAAAGCCCCAGCTCGCTTACTACGAAGAGAACATCGCGCTTGCGGCAGGAGAGCCAGATGAGATCTTGATGGTAGGGAACAACACACGCGAAGACCTGGCGTGTTGCGAGCTTGGAGCAGACGGGTATCTGGTGACCGATTGGCTGCTCGACCCGATCGATTTCGATTACCACGCGATGAAGCATGGTTCGCTCGAAGACTTGCTCGATTTCGTTACTGCCTTACCGGAGTGTTCATAATGGCGCTCTTTGATTACACGCTCGAAGCCACGAGCGGCCACGCGCGTGCGGGCAGCTTCGAAACAGCGCATGGCATCGTGAAAACGCCGCTATTCATGCCTGTTGGAACAAGTGCAACGGTAAAGGGCATTCGCCCCGAGACGCTCCACGAGATCGGCGCTCAGATCATCCTTGCGAATACGTACCATCTTTCGCTTCGGCCTGGTGCGGACCTTGTCGAAGAGGCAGGCGGTCTTCATTCGTTCATGAATTACTCCGGTCCTATCCTCACCGATAGCGGCGGGTTCCAGGTCTTTTCGCTCGCTGATACTTTGAAACTCGATGAAGACGGGCTTACGTTCAAGTCGATCTACGATGGGTCGAAGATTCGCTGGACCCCCGAATCGAACATGGAGATCCAGCAAAAGTTGGGGGCGGATATCGCCATGCAGCTCGATCAATGCACGCCTTATCCTGCGGAGTACGACTTCGTCGATCATGCTGTTGAGCTTTCAGCGAATTGGGCGCGTCGTTGCCTGGCAGCCCATACGCGTAGCGACCAGACGCTTTTCGGTATCGTGCAGGGTGGCATGGAGCTCGATCTGCGCATGAAGTCGATCGAGCTGCTCACCTCGATCAATGACGAATCGATCGCGAATGGTCATAAGGGCTTCGGTGGATTTGGTATTGGTGGGTATTCGGTCGGCGAAGAACACGAGGTCATGTTCGAGACGCTGGGGGCGGTTGCGCAGAGCCTTCCCGAGAACAAACCGCGCTACCTGATGGGAGTGGGCAACCCCACCACGCTCGTCAAGGCAGTAGGTGTTGGCGTTGATATGTTCGATTGCGTATTGCCAACGCGCACCGCACGTATGGGCACGGCCTTCTCTTCTGCTGGGCGCATGAATATGCGCAATGCGAAGTATACGCACGATTTTGGACCGCTCGATCCTCAGTGCTCCTGTCCTACCTGTAAGAATCATAGTCGAGCGTATATTCGCCACCTGGTCAAACAGAACGAGATGCTCGGGGCGATCCTGCTCTCGATACACAATCTTCACTTCTTGATCCAGCTGATGAATCGAGCGCGCGCTGCGATCATTGCTGGTTGTTATGATGAGTTTTTGGACGATTGGATGAATTCGCCCGCAGCGCAAGACTATTAAGCGGTTCGCCGTGAAAAAGCGCGCCATCTTTGGTAATCTTAAGAGTCGGTAATAATAAGGTCACTCAAGGTCGTTTGATAGCGTACTTGAGCATCATCTTCGCTGATGATGCCTCAGAGCGTATCGCAGACAAGGATAGGTAATGACGCAAGGCGATAGCAAACGGGATTCATCGAACAAAGAGCTCGAGAAGAAGCGCAAGCAGGCTGCGAAAGCGGCTGCACGTTCGCACAAAGAGCGAGAAAAGAAAGCCAAGAAAAAGGAAAAAGCTGAACGCGTACGCGAGAAGAGCCGTTCTGCGGCTATTCAAGCAACGCTCGGCAACGACAAGAAGAACAAGCGCCGCCAGTCCAACACCATGCGAAGGAATATCTGGCTGCTTATCTTGACCACGGTGCTCATCATCGCCTCGGTGGTCATGTTCACGCCGCCTTCGGAGAAGATCAACCAAGGTCTTGATATCCGCGGTGGTCTTTCGGTGGTCTTGAGCGCTCAGAGCACCGATGGGGAAGAGGTCACTCCTGAAGAGATGGAATCGTCCCGACAGGTCATCGAGTCGCGTGTCAATGCGCTCGGTGCTTCAGAGGCTACGGTCCAGGTTCAAGGAAACAATCAGATCCTCGTTCAGATCCCGGGTCTTTCCGATACGGAGCGCGCGCTCGCGACCATCGGCAAGACCGGTAAGCTGGAGTTCGCCCGCGCCGATTCGTTCACGAACGAAGCAGACAGGCAGGCTATCGCGCAGGACAATTACGTTGCGCATGAAGCATATCGTGATGCCTTCGGCAATACTTTCATCGGGCAGAACACACAGTATCGCCCAGTAGAATCAGGAACGTATGAGCCGCTCATCACGGGTGCGAACATCGAACGCGTTACGGTTGGCAAGGCATCTGAGACAGGCACGGATTACGCCGTCAACATCAAGCTCGATGCGGAAGGTACGGAGAAATTCGCCGAAGCTACGCGCGAACTTGCGCCTGATAAGGGCAAGATCGTCATCGTGCTCGATAACGAGATCCAATCTGCGCCTGCTGTTCAAGCAGAGATCCCAACGGGCGATGTGCAGATCACGGGCGGCTACTCCCTTGAAGATGCTCAAGCGCTCGCAACCGTGCTCGAAAGTGGTTCGCTGCCTGTGAGCTTCCACTACGAACAGAGCCAGGTGGTTGGTCCTACGCTCGGTCAAGATGCGCTCATGAGTGGTCTTCTCGTTGCCATCATCGGTCTTCTGGTGGTCATGGTCTATCTGCTGTTCTTCTATAAGGGACTGGGCATTCTGACCGCGGCCGCTATCACCATCTTCGCAGTCCTCTATTTGGGCTTGCTTGCAACGCTTTCGGCATTCGGGTTCTTCTCGCTCTCGCTTGCGGGCGTTGCTGGTATCGTTCTTACGATCGGTCTTGCAGCAGACTCGTCCATTCTTACCTTGGAGCGTTTCCGCGAAGAAATACGTATGGGACGAAGCGTTCGCGCCGCATCGATCACGGGTGTGAAGCATGCGATCCAGACCTCGATTGACGCGGACTTGGTCACGCTCGTTTCAGCGTTGACCCTGTTCTTCCTCGCGTCTGCTTCGGTCAAAGGCTTCGGTCTTACGCTTTCGCTGGGTATCTTCTGCGATATCCTCGTGCTGCTCATCTTCAAGGCGCCGATGATCCGCTTGCTCGCTCCGCGTGTGATCGCGCGTCATCCCAAGTTCTGGGATGTTCAGGATGCAGAAACTGCGTCAGAAGCTTACCAAGAGCTTGCTGATGCCGAAGGCGTGAGCGTTGAAGAAGCCGAGACGGGCGAGGCGATGGACCGCAGTATCGCCCTTACGTATGCGAAACGCGCAGGAGAGGTTGCCGTTAAGGCGCGAGAAAAGGTCGAAGCGCTCAAAGGTAGGTTCATCAAGCATGATATTGGCTTCATGGGCGTACGCAAGATCTTGCTGTCTGTTTCGGCGGTGCTGATCGTTCTGTCGCTGGCGCTCATCGGCATTCGTGGCATCAACTTCGGCATCGAGTTCGTTGGTGGTACGTCGATCAACTTCCATGGAACGGGCGAAGTGACCATCGACCAGATGCGTGATGCGTTCGCCACTGCGGGTGAACCTGAAGCGGTGGTCCAGACGACCAACACCGATGGTCAAGATGGCTTCCTTGTTCGTACCACTACTACCTCTGCTGAAGATGCGGCTGAAACAGCGAACAAGGTTGCGCAACAGCTGAGCATTCCTGCCGATAGTTTTGAGGTGACCACGATCGGTCCTGACTGGGGTGCCGGCGTTATCCAATCATCTCTCATTGCGTTCTTCGTCTCGTTGTTGCTGATCATTCTCTATATCGCGATCAGATTCGAGTACAAGATGGGATTGATGGCGGTCGTTGCGCTGCTTCACGACCTCGTGATCGTGATCGGAGCCTATGCGCTCTTCGGGCGCGAATTCACGCCAAATGCAGTTGCTGCGTTGCTGACGATCTTGGGTTATTCGCTCTACGATACGGTCGTTGTGTTCCATCGTATCGTCGACAACATGAAAGAATCGCGTGTTCGTTGTACGTTCATGACGATGGCGAACCATTCGATAAATCAGGTGCTCATACGTACGATCAACACCACGCTCACTTCGCTCATCCCGGTCCTTGCGATGCTCTTCTTCGGTGGAGAAACACTCAAAGACTTCGCGTTCGCGATGGCGGTCGGTTTGGTTGCGGGCTCCTATTCGTCGATCGCGGTAGCAACACCGCTCTATGCGATGTGGAAGTCGCGTGAGCCTAAGTACAAGAAGCTGATCAAGCGCTTCGGCGATTCGATCGGTCAGTTCTCTTACACGTCGGGTCTCGCAGTCGCAACGAGCGCTGCGGGTGCCGATGGTGCTGAGGTGGCTGTGGATAGTGTCGATCTTGAGAACGATGCCCAATCAACGCAAGCTGCGAAGAAGCAAGCTAAACCTGCGGCTAAGCAGGAGAGCAAGCCTATCCGCTACAAGAGAAAGAAAAAAGAATGAGACAAGCATCTGATCCTGATTTCGCTCCTCCCGTAGAGGAGGGGATGATCTACGCCTTTCAGGACGAGAAGGGCGAAACGGTGAATCTTGAGTTCTTGGGCCTGATCCTTCATAACGATCGCCGTTACGGCTTCTTCGTGCCAGATGCTGAACATGATGAAGCGCCAGGCGAGGTGATGATCCTAGAGGTTACCGCGCTCGACGAAGATGATCAGCCAGAAGCCTTCGAGCTGTTGGTCGATGAAGCGATCGCTGCTGAGGTCTACGAGAAGTTCAAGCGTATCACTGCAGGGATGTATGACTTTTCCGAATAAGTTCATTTTCTCTTAGCAATAATTGAACCGCAAATTCATGTTGAACAAGCTCTCTCACGAGGGCTTGTTCATTTTTGGCCCTTTTCGCTTCCGTTTACTCTTTTCCTTTTGCTTTGTAACCTGTTCGTAGCATTTGCTGTTCTACAATGCAAAAGCGCTTTAGTAAAGAAGAGTACTTGAACTTTCCTGTAGGTTCAATTTCTGTCTAGGTGCGCGATTTCGTTTCATCATAGGTGGGCGACCGGAAGAGCCGGTATGCGTATTCGTGTGAGAAAAGGATGGATATGGAAGATTTCTTCTATCAGTTTTTCGTTGGGCCCTTTGTCGAATTAGGTTCTGGGTTCGCGACCGCAGGTACGGGGGATGCGACCTGGATCGAGGACATCGTTGCTACGGTCGATGGCTTCGTTTGGGGTCCGATCATGATCCTGCTCCTACTGGGAACGCATATCTTCATGACGTTCCGCACGGGTTTCATTCAGCGCAAGATCCCTCAAGGCATCAAGCTTTCGGTCACGAAGGATAGCGGTTCAGGTGACGTGAGTCCCTTTGCGGCACTCACCACCTCGCTTGCTGCTACTATCGGTACGGGCAACATCATCGGCGTGGGTACTGCGCTCATCGCAGGTGGTCCGGGTGCGATCTTCTGGATGTGGATCACGGGTGTGTTCGGTATCGCAACGAAGTATTCAGAAACGCTCATCGCAGTGAAGTATCGCGTTAAGGATCACAACGGGAACATGCTTGGTGGTGCCATGTATGCCCTGCAGCGCGGTTTCAAGCGCAAGAAGCTTGGCAAGGTGCTGGGTATCCTGTTCGCAGTGTTCGCTGCGATCGCTTCTTTTGGTATCGGTGCCGCAGTTCAGGCGAACTCCCTTTCGGGCGCAATCGTTTCTGTGAGTGGATCGGCAGGTATTGCAGAAGCGAACATCGATGTGTTCGGCCTCTTCATGACCTCGCCGCTGCAGATCATCGTTGGAATCATTCTTGTCATTCTGATCGCTGTGGTTATCGTGAGCGGCATCAAGGTCATCTCGCGCGTTTGCGAGAAGCTCATTCCGGCCATGACCATCTTCTATGTGCTCGCTTGCTTGGTGCTCATCATCATCAACGGTCGGTATTTCCTCGATGCGATCGGACTCATCGTAGTTTGCGCCTTTACGCCGCAGGCTGCGTTCGGTGGCGCCGTTGGTACTTCGATCATGATCGCGCTGCAGCTTGGTTGCGCACGTGGTCTGTTCTCCAACGAATCTGGTTTGGGTTCTTCTCCGCTCGTTGCGTCTTCTGCGATCACGCGCAACCCTGCGCGTCAGGCGCTCGTTTCCATGACGGGCACCTTCTGGGATACCGTTGTGGTTTGCGCACTTACGGGCATCGCGCTCGTTTCGTCCATTTTGGCGAGCCCCGAGATCGCTGCATCGTTCAACGATGGCAGCTTCTTAGGTGCGACTGCAACATTGGTAACCGCTTGCTTCTCGCAGATTCCGGTGGTTGGCCCCATCGTACTTTGTATCGGCCTGGTGCTCTTTGCGTATTCGACGATGGTCGGCTGGTCATACTACGGCAATCGTTGTATCACCTATCTCTTCGGCAAGCATGCGATCCGTCCGTATCAGATCGTCTTTCTGGTGATCTGCTTCTTGGGTGCGATCGGTCTGCAGGGCTTCGTGTGGGATATCTCCGACATCACGAACGCGCTTATGGCGGTGCCGAACCTTATCGCGGTGCTCGGTCTATCTGCACTCATCGCGCGTGAAACGAAGCACTATGTTTGGGGCAATCGTCTTGATGAAGAGGACACGACCCCGATCCCGATAGAAGAATCGAAATAAGGGGTTACAAGCAAAATCTGAAAGGCGAGGTGCGGTAAAGACCGTTCCTTGCAAGAGAGGCCACCTTTTGAGGCGGCCTCTCTTATGCAGTTGCATCTGCGATCCTTGAGCAGCTGCCATGCAACATCTCATGAGCGAGTTGGCTTTCAGCTTACGAACACTCAGGCTGTTGCTAGACGCTTATTTCGCAGGATCGGTGATATCGATATACCGCTCGATCCCCTTGATGCCAGCCACGAGCGTTTCATTCACGGGTGTTTCGATCTCGTGCCGTTTTCCATAGGTCACAACGGCACCGTTGATCACATCGATCTCGGTTCGACGATGCTTCTCGAGGCTTTGCAGGATAGACGGTTTGAAGTCGAAGGGGAGGTTCTCGCGGGCAAGCTCTAAGACCTCTTGCGGGTCGTGGCGTGAAAGTATGATGCCTTCTGCGATGGCGACGCGTATTCCTTCTTTTACCGCAGCTATTGCGGTGGCGTAAAGCTCTGGGTGCTGGTAAAGCTCACCATAGGGGAGGCGCGAGATGCCGCAGACCGCACCCGTTGCAACATTGATGAGCAGCTTATCCCAGATGATGTTCTTCATACGTGGTGAAGCCGTGCACTCCGTACCTGCATCGTTGAAGACCTGCGCGATCGCTTCGATACGCGGGGTGACCGGGCCGCTGTATTCGCCGATGAAGGTTTGCTTGCCTTCGGTGGTTGATTGAACCTTGCCAGGTGCGAGCATCATGCCGCCGATATACGTTTTGCCTGCGATGACTTGCTTTGGGTCCAGCAGCTTGCCAAGAAGGTTCTCGTTGCCCAATCCGTTTTGGAGCGTAAGCACTACCGATTCAGGACCGATGATGCTGCGGTTGGTCTCGATGCACTCTTCGGTGTCGAATGCCTTGCAGAGAACGATCACGAGCTCTGCTGGTTCGAGGCCTTCTGCGCTGGTGAAGGCTTGTACCTTCGCCTGTTGTTCGCCTTCAGGGGTTACGAGTGTGAGACCTGAAGCGTTGATCGCTTCAACATGTGCTGAGCGACCGATTAGGGTGACCTCGTTTCCTGCAAGCGCCAGCGTCCCGCCAATGGCGCTTCCAAGCGATCCTGCTCCTAAGACTGCAATGTTCATATCTGCCCCTTCCTCCCTCAGGTGCAAAAGATGACAAACTACCCGGTCGTTCGACACCTTTTTCCTTCAGCGCCGGATGACAAACGACTCGATAATTCGTCATCTTTTTATTCACTTCAAATTGTAGCTAGTTTTGTGCTAGATTCGACCAAGGAAGGGAAAGAACAAAAGCGTAAGAAGGTAGCGCGGCTGAAGGGGGATGCGATGAAGGGGAGCGATTTCACTATCCTTGAGACGGGGAAGATGGATATTCCGCGTTTCGATCTGACTGATAAGGTTGCGATCATCACGGGAGTTGCGAGCGATATCGGTATCGGCCGCGGTATTGCGCGAACGTATGCAGCCTATGGTGCGAAGCTGGTCATCGCTGATATGGACGCTGAGGGGATCGAATCGCGTGCACGAGAGATCGCCGCTGAATTCGATGCTGAGGTCATTCCTGTGCGCTGCGATATACGCAGCGAAGGGGATCGTAAGACGCTCGTGGACACGTGTATGGAAGCGTTTGGCCGCATCGATATCCTGGTCAATAATGCAGGTGTGGTGCTGAGCAACGACCAGCTTGCCCAGGACGTGACCGAAGAGGAATGGGATCGTGTAGTGGATACCGACTACAAAGCGGTCTTCTTTCTGACCCAACGCGTTGCCGAGATCATGATCAAGCAAGAGCATGGCAATATCATCAATATCGCTTCGGTGGTGGCGCGCGTTGCTTCGACGCGTATGTTGCCCTATGCATCCGCGAAAGCGGCGATTGTGCAGATGACACGCTGTATGGCGTTCGAGTGGGCACGCTTCAACATCCGTGCGAACTGCATCTGCCCGGGGTATATCGAGACGAACATGACGCAAACAACGCTCAATAAGCCAGCGGCCTATGAAGCGATCACGCGTCCGATCCCGCACAATCGCAAGGTGGGCGATCCGCTCGACATAGCGGCGGCAGCACTGTTTTTGGGATGCGACTGCTCGGACATGGTCAACGGAACGCCGCTGTACGTAGATGGTGCTCGCTCTATCTGGTAGAAAAAGGTGTCGAACGACCGGGTAGTTTGTCATCTTTTGAGAAAAACTCACAAGTAAAACACAATTTAAGAAAATTTTTCTTGACTCGGCGTATTGTGCGTCATATCTTAGATAATTGCGTGTTTTTGCAAATACTAAGTTACGTCGAAGGAGGAAATGACTCGTGGGTAAAGCCGAAAATTTCGATTCCACCAGGCATTATCGACCCCGCAGAAGCTTTGCAAAGATTCCTGACGTCATGGACGTCCCTAATCTTATCGCCATTCAGACGGAGAGTTTCAAACAATTCGTCGACCAAGGCCTTGCAACTGCTTTTGCAGACATCTCACCGATCGAATCCAACAACAAAGATATGTGCGTTGAATTCGGTCGCCATGAATTTGGAGAGCCTAAGTATAGTGTAGACGAGTGCAAGGCTCGTGACGTTTCCTATCAGGCTCCGCTCTTCGCCGAGATTCGTTTCATCAATCGCGAAACGGGCGAGATCAAGGAACAAGACGTATTCATGGGTGATTTCCCGCTCATGACCCCGCGCGGCACCTTCATCATCAACGGTACCGAGCGCGTCGTCGTTTCCCAGCTGGTTCGTAGCCCCGGTGTGTATTTCTCCTCCGAGCGCGATAAGACCTCCGACAAGACCATTTATAACGCCAAGATCATCCCTTCGCGTGGCGCATGGCTTGAGTTTGAGACGGACAAGCGCGATGTGCTTTCCGTTCGCATCGACCGCAAGCGCAAGCAGCCAGCAACGCTTTTGCTTCGTGCGCTCGGCATTGCGGAGACGCGAGAAGAGATCATCGAGCTGCTCGGCGATTCCGAGATGGTCATCCGTACGCTCGATCGTGACCCTGCTACTACTAAAGAAGAGTCGCTCATCGAACTCTATCGTCGTTTCCGTCCGGGCGAGCCACCCACGATCGACTCTGCGCGCACGCTGCTCGATGGCTTGTTCTTCAACCCGCAGCGCTATGGCCTTGCGAAGGTCGGACGCTACAAGATCAACAAGAAGCTCGGTTTCGACCCCGAAAACGATAATCCTACGCTCACGCAGGAAGACATCATCGAAACGATGCGCTATATCGTTGCGCTCCACGATGGTGAAGAGGGCTACCACACCGACGACATCGACCATTTCGGCAATCGCCGCATCCGTACGGTGGGCGAGTTGATCCAAAACCAGTTCCGCATCGGTCTTTCCCGTATGGAGCGTGTCGTGCGCGAGCGCATGAGCATGCAAGAGCCCGACGACATCACCCCGCAGAGCTTGGTGAACATCCGTCCGATCGTTGCGGCGATCAAGGAGTTCTTCGGCTCCTCACAGCTCTCGCAGTTCATGGACCAGACGAACCCCGCGGCAGGCATCACGCACAAGCGCCGTCTTTCTGCGCTCGGCCCTGGTGGCCTTTCGCGTGAGCGCGCAGGCTTCGAGGTCCGCGACGTTCACACCTCTCACTATGGACGTATGTGCCCGATCGAGACCCCTGAAGGTCCTAACATCGGCCTGATCGGCTCCCTTGCAACGTATGCACGCATCAACCCCTATGGCTTCATCGAGACTCCGTATCGTCGCGTTATCGACGGCAAGGTGACCGACGATATCGATTACCTTACGGCTGATGAAGAAGAGAACTACACGATCGCTCAGGCAAACGAGCTGTTCAACTTGGAAACCCGTGAATTCGGTCACACCGATGAAGACGGCGTCTTCCACAAGTCAGCGCGCGTGCTCTGCCGTACGCGTGATGCGAATGGCGTCTTCGGCGAGCCGGACGAAGTCGATCCGATGAACGTTCAGTACATGGACGTTTCACCGCGTCAGATGACCTCAGTCGCTACCTCGCTCATTCCGTTCCTCGAGCACGACGACGCTAACCGCGCGCTCATGGGTTCGAACATGCAGCGCCAGGCAGTGCCGCTGCTGCGTCCGAACGCTCCGCTCGTTGGTACCGGTATCGAACACCGCATCGCGGTCGACTCAGGTGAGATCCTCGTTACGCAGAATGCGGGCGTTGTCGACTACGTCGATGGCCAGACCATCATCGTCGAGCGCGAAGATGGCGAATACGATGAATACCTCGTGCCTAAGTTCCAGCGCTCCAACCAGAGCGGTTGCATGAACCACAAGCCCATCGTGAAGAAGGGCGATCGCGTTGAAGTCGGCGATGTTTTGGCTGATGGCCCCTCCTGTGATGGCGCAGAGCTTTCGCTCGGCCAGAACCTCATGGTCGCTTACATGCCATGGGAAGGCTTCAACTACGAGGACGCTATCATCATCTCCGAGCGTGTGGTCGCAGAAGACCTGCTAACCTCTATTCATATCTCCGAATACGAGATCGACGCACGCGATACCAAGCTCGGCCCCGAGGAGATCACCCGCGAGATCCCGAACATCTCCGAAGATATGATCTCCGATCTCGACGCGGATGGCATCATCCGTATCGGTGCTGAAGTGAACCCGGGCGATGTGCTCGTCGGCAAGGTCACCCCGAAGGGCGAGACCGAGCTCACCGCTGAAGAGCGCCTCCTGCGCGCGATCTTCGGCGAGAAGGCGCGTGAAGTGCGCGATACCTCGCTCAAGGTTCCTCATGGTGCAGGCGGTCGCGTGATCAACGTGGTCCGTTCTTCGCGCCTCGATGGCGACGAACTGGCACCGGGCGTCAACGAGCTCGTGCGCGTGTTCGTTGCTCAGAAGCGTAAGATCCAGCAGGGCGACAAGCTTTCTGGTCGTCATGGTAACAAGGGTGTTATCTCTCGCATCCTGCCGGTCGAGGACATGCCGTATCTTGCAGACGGTACTCCGATCGACGTCATCCTGAATCCGCTGGGCGTTCCTTCTCGTATGAACGTTGGCCAGTTGCTCGAATGCCACCTTGGTTGGGCAGCGAAGTGGGGCTGGTCGGACGCAGAAGAGACCGATGAGGTCGTAGCTGGTCCGATGCACGTTGCAACGCCGGTCTTCGACGGTGCTACCGAGAAGGAGATCTCGGACGTTATCGAGAAAGCTAATCGCAACCTCGTGAACATGCACAAGGAAAAGTACGGTGATCTTGCTCGTCTCGAGTTCGTGCCGCAGCTTTCCCGCACCGGTAAGACGTGGCTCTACGATGGTCGCACGGGCGAGAAGTTCCGCGAGCCCATCACGGTCGGTCAGAGCTACATCTTGAAGTTAGGACACTTGGTCGACGACAAGATCCATGCTCGTTCAACTGGTCCGTACAGTCTTATCACGCAACAGCCGCTCGGTGGTAAAGCCCAGTTCGGCGGCCAGCGCTTCGGCGAGATGGAAGTTTGGGCGCTCTATTCGTATGGCGCATCCAACGTCTTGCAGGAGATCCTCACGATCAAATCCGACGATACCTCCGGTCGTGTCAAGTCCTACGAGGCGATCGTCAAGGGCGAGAGCATTCCTGCTCCTGAAGTGCCCGAATCGTTCAAGGTCCTTATCAAGGAAATGCGTTCGCTGTGCTTGAACGTCGAGCTCGAAGGCAGTGCTCATTCTCACTCCGACCTTACGGCATCTGCTGAGGCCGAAGAGATGGAAGAGGAGCTGCTTGGCGCGCCGCTCGAGCCTTCATCGTCTTCTGAAGGTGAAGAACTGCTCGGTGCTATCACGCAGGAGATCGACGAACTGCTCGGTGGTACCAGCGAGGAAGTGGCACAAGAGCAAGCAAGCGACTTGATCGGTGAGGGAGAGGAGAACTAAATGACTGAATACGACGTTAATAATTTCGACGCGATCCGAATCTCTCTTGCAAGCGCTGAGGATGTGCGCGGTTGGTCGCGTGGCGAGGTCAAGAAGCCTGAAACCATCAACTACCGTACGCTCAAGCCCGAAAAGGACGGCCTGTTCTGCGAGAAGATCTTCGGCCCGACCAAAGACTGGGAATGCGCGTGCGGCAAGTACAAGCGCATCCGTTTCAAGGGCATCGTCTGCGAGCGCTGCGGCGTTGAAGTAACGCGCTCTAAGGTTCGTCGTGAGCGCATGGGTCACATCGAGCTCGCTGCTCCAGTGTCTCACATCTGGTATTTCAAGGGTTCGCCCTCTCGTTTGGGTTATCTGCTCGACATCGCTCCTAAAGAGCTCGAGAAGGTGCTCTATTTCGCAAGCTCCATCATCACTTCGGTCGATAAGGAAGCGCGCGAAGAAGATGTTGAAGAACTGCGTGATGAGCTTTCTGCTGACCTTGAAGAGCTCGACGCCGAGCGCGATCGCCTGATCGCGGCAACGCGTCGTCTTTCGGTGGACTACGTACCTGAGGAAGACGAATTCGTCGACGACATCGACGAAGAAGAGCGTCTTACCCCCGAAGAGGTGGAAGAAGAGGTCGCCGATCTCTACGAAGAGTTCAACGAGCGCAAAGCGCTACGCAACGAAGCCTTCGATGCTTTCTTGAAGATCGAACCCAAGCAGCTCGTTCCTGATGAGCAGCTCTATCGTGAGATGCGCACGAACTACTCCGAGTACTTCCGTGGCGGCATGGGCGCTGAAGCGGTGCGCGACTTGCTCGACGCGATCGATCTTGAGGCAACCGCTGAAGAGCTGCGCGAAGTGGTCGCTACGGGCAAAGGCCAGAAGCGCACCAAGGCCATCAAGCGTTTGAAGGTCGTCGATGCGTTCCTGCATTCGAAGAACAAGCCTTCCGATATGATCCTCGATGTCATTCCGGTCATTCCGCCCGATCTGCGCCCGATGGTGCAGCTCGATGGTGGCCGTTTCGCAACCTCCGACTTGAACGACCTCTATCGTCGTGTGATCAACCGTAACAACCGCCTGAAGCGTCTGCTCGATCTCGGTGCTCCTGAGATCATCGTGAACAACGAAAAGCGCATGCTCCAGGAAGCGGTCGACTCGCTCTTCGACAACGGTCGCCGCGGTCGTCCGGTAACGGGCCCGGGCAATCGTCCGCTGAAGTCGATCTCCGATATGCTCAAGGGCAAGCAAGGTCGTTTCCGTCAGAATCTGCTCGGTAAGCGCGTTGACTACTCTGGCCGTTCGGTAATCGTTGTTGGTCCGACCTTGAAACTGCATCAGTGCGGTCTGCCTTCTGCGATGGCACTCGAGCTCTTCAAGCCCTTCGTCATCAAGCGTTTGGTCGAGCTTGAATATGCAGCCAACATCAAGGCAGCGAAGCGCGCAGTGGATCGTGGCGCAAGCTACGTTTGGGACGTGCTTGAAGAGGTCATCACGGAACATCCCGTGCTCCTGAACCGCGCTCCAACCCTTCACCGTTTGGGCATCCAGGCATTCGAGCCCGTGCTCGTTGAAGGTAAGGCAATCCGCCTGCATCCGCTTGTTTGTACCGCGTTCAACGCTGACTTCGACGGTGACCAGATGGCGGTTCATGTGCCGCTGGGCAACGAAGCTCAGGCTGAAGCACGTGTGCTCATGCTTTCTGCTAACAACATCAAGAGCCCGGCTCATGGCCGCCCGCTCACGGTTCCTACTCAGGACATGATCATCGGTCTGTACTACCTCACGGCTGCACGTGATGGTTTCCCGGGAGAGGGCCGTGCGTTCATCGACTTCGATGATGCGCTCAATGCCTACGATGCGCGCTGCGAGCTTGACCTACAGGCGAAGATCTGGGTGCGTCTGAAGAAGGATACGCAGGTTGCTTCTGCTTTCGGCGAATTCGAAGAGCACAAGGCAGGCGAGCGCATTCAGACCACGATCGGCCGCATCACCTTCAATGCGGTGCTGCCGGACGATTATCCGTTCCTGAACTACGAGATGAACAAGACTGAGATCTCGCGTTTGGTCGAGGATTGCTGCAATCGCTACAAGACCTCCGAAATGGAGCCGATCCTGGACGGTCTTAAGAGCGCAGGTTTCCACTATGCAACGCGCGCTGGCGTTACCGTTTCGGTCTACGACGCAACCATCCCGCCGCAAAAGGATGAGATCCTTGCTGCAGCAGATAAGCGTGTCGAAGCGATCGACGAGGACTACGAGATGGGCCTCATGAGCGACGAGGAGCGCCACAAGAAGATCGTTGACATCTGGAACGAAGCCAACGAAGAGGTTGGCGATGCCATGGCGGAGAACTTCGACAAGTTCAACCCGATCTACATGATGGCCTTCTCTGGAGCGCGTGGTAACATCAAGCAGATTCGTCAGCTTGCTGGTATGCGTGGTCTTATGTCCGACCCGAAGGGCGAGATCATCGACCGCCCGATCAAGGCGAACTTCCGCGAAGGCCTTTCCGTACTCGAATACTTCATCTCTACGCATGGTGCTCGTAAGGGTCTTGCTGATACGGCGCTCCGTACGGCTGACTCGGGTTACCTTACCCGTCGTCTGGTCGACGTTGCGCAAGACGTTATCATTCGTGAGATCGATTGCGGTACCACCGATGGTATCGAATGCAAGATCTTGAACGCCAAGGGTGAGATCGATGATTCGCTCGTTGGCCGTTGCTTGGTCGACGCGATCGCCGATCCTAACACCGGCGAAGTGCTCGCTGAAGCAGGATCGTATATCGATTCAGTGGCTCAGCTGAAGACGTTCGTGGATGCGGGCGTTGAGACGCTCGTTCACCGCAGCATCATGACCTGCCATGCAGAGCACGGCATTTGCCAGAAGTGCTATGGCTGGGACCTCGCGACTTCGCGTCCGGTCAACATCGGCACGGCTGCCGGCATCATCGCGGCACAGTCCATCGGTGAGCCGGGTACGCAGCTTACGATGCGTACGTTCCATACCGGCGGTGTTGCAGGTGAAGACATCACGCACGGTCTTCCTCGTGTTACCGAGCTCTTCGAGGCACGTAAGCCTAAGGGCCAGGCAACGCTTGCGGAGATCGCAGGCACGCTGCAGGTCTCGGGCGACAAGAACAACAAGATCCTCACCATCCACGATCAAGAGGGCAACATCCGCGAGTATGTCGTTTCCGCGCGTGCTCAGCTGTTGCCTGGCGTGGAAGACGGCTGCGAGGTCGAAGTTGGCCAGCAGCTCACCAAGGGCTCGATCAACCCGCACGACCTGTTGCGCTTGACCGACCCCAACACCACGCTGCGCTACATTGTCAGCCAGGTTCAGGACGTGTACGTCTCCCAGGGTGTAGACATCAACGATAAGCACATCGAGGTCATCGCACGTCAGATGCTGCGTAAGGTTGCGGTTGTCGATCCGGGCGATTCGGATTATCTGCCGGGCCGCCAAGTCAATCGTTTCGAGTTCGAGAAGGTCGTCAACGACATGATCCTCGAAGGCAAGAATCCGCCGGTGGGTCAGCCGCTGTTGCTCGGCATCACGAAGGCATCACTTGCTACCGATTCATTCCTCTCTGCAGCTTCCTTCCAGGAGACCACACGCGTGCTGACCGACGCCGCCATCAAGGGCAAGGTAGACCCGCTGCTTGGCCTGAAGGAGAACGTCATCATCGGTAAGCTGATTCCGGCCGGCACCGGCATGGACTGCTACACCAATGTTGAAATTGCGCCGACGGCGCCGAGCAGCTCTTTAAGCCAGGAGGCCGTAGCCGCTTTAAGCAGCTTTGAGGAAAAAACTTCCGCACAGAATGCAGAAGAGGGCTTGACAAACGAATAATGAGCGGTGTATAATGTCAAATGGTGTGTTGTGGGCATGAAATCTGAGAATTTCTGCCAGAACCGCCTTTGAAACCGCATAAAACAGACCTGTCCGCGCGATTTTTGTACGGACAGGATACTGTTTTGTATAGGCGCATGTTCTGCGGGCAATATAAACCCGCATGACATATATAGAAATTGTGTAAGGAGGTGCAATATGCCCACATTTAACCAGTTGATTCACACAGGTCGCGCAGTTTCCGAGAAGAAGGCAAAGGCGCCGGCACTGCTGAAGGGTTGGAACTCCAAGAAGAGAATTGCTATCGATCAGGATTCTCCCCAGAAGCGCGGTGTCTGCACTGCTGTTAAGACTGCTACCCCGAAGAAGCCGAACTCCGCACTTCGTAAGATTGCCAGAGTACGTCTTTCCAACGGTATCGAAGTCTCCGCTTACATCCCGGGTGTTGGTCACAACCTGCAGGAGCATAGCGTTGTTATGATCCGTGGCGGTCGTGTTAAGGACCTTCCTGGTGTACGTTACCACATCATCCGCGGCACGCTTGACGCGCAGGGTGTTGCAAAGCGTATGCAGGCTCGTTCCAAGTACGGCGCTAAGAGACCGAAGGCCGGCGCTGCAAAGAAGTAATTTCTTTAAAGAGCCAAATTTAATCGTTACACAATGAACTTTTGACCGGAAAAGCGAAATTCGCTTTAAGGGTATTTATAATAGATAAGCTACTGATTATCGTGCGTAAATACCTTTTCTTAGCCGGCGGGAGCTTGTGCTTTCGAGTACCGATGAATTCATACTATTATGTGAAGGAGGGAAGACTATGCCAAGAAGAGGCAATGTAGCAAAACGCGATGTTTTGCCGGATCCTATGTATAATTCCAAACTGGTCACACGCCTGATTAACAACATCATGTATGATGGTAAGAAGGGCGTAGCTCAGAAGATCGTTTACGAAGCATTCGAGATCGTCGAAGAGAAGACGGGCAAGAACGCTCTGGAGGTTTTCGAGCAGGCTATGGAGAACGTAATGCCGAGCCTGGAGGTTAAGGCACGCCGTGTTGGCGGTGCGAACTATCAGGTTCCGATCGAGGTTCGTCCGGAGAGACGTCAGACCCTGGGTCTGCGCTGGATGGCGAGCTATTCCAGACTTCGTTCTGAAAAGACGATGAAGGAGAGACTGGCCGGAGAGATCCTTGACGCTCTGAACGGCGCCGGCGGCGCTGCTAAGAAGCGTGACGATACGCATAAGATGGCAGAAGCCAACAAGGCTTTCGCACATTACAGATGGTAATTTACCTGTAAACGTATTAAGGAGGATTATATGGCCCGTCAGGTACCACTTGAATTTACAAGAAATATCGGCATCATGGCCCACATCGATGCCGGTAAAACAACAACGACCGAGCGTATCCTTTATTACACAGGCGTCAACTACAAGATCGGCGAGACCCACGACGGTTCCGCTACGATGGACTGGATGGCACAGGAGCAGGAGAGAGGTATCACGATCACTTCCGCTGCTACGACGTGCTTCTGGCCGGACAGAAACGGTCACCAGAACCGTATCAACATCATCGACACCCCGGGCCACGTTGACTTCACCGTTGAAGTTGAGCGTTCCCTGCGTGTTCTCGATGGTTCCGTAACGGTTTTCTGCGCAAAGGGCGGCGTTGAGCCGCAGTCTGAGACCGTTTGGCGTCAGGCTGAGGAATACAAGGTTCCGCGTATGGCGTATGTCAACAAGATGGACATTATGGGCGCTGATTTCTACCGCGTTGTCAACATGATGCGCGAGAGACTGAAGTGCAACGCTGTACCGATCCAGCTGCCGATCGGCTCTGAAGATACCTTCAAGGGCCTCATCGACCTCGTGGAAATGAAGGCTTATGTCTACTATGATGATCTCGGCAAGGATATCCGTTGCGAAGAGATCCCGGAAGACATGAAAGAGCTCGCAGAGAAGTATCACACCGAGATGATCGAGCATGTCGCCGAGCAGGACGACGCACTCATGGAGAAGTATCTCATGGGTGAAGAGCTCACGATCGATGAGATCAAGACCTGCATCCGCAAGTCCACCATCAACAACACGATGGTTCCGGTTACCTGCGGTACTTCCTATAAGAACAAGGGTGTTCAGAAGCTTCTGGACGCGATTGTTGATTACATGCCGGCCCCGACGGATGTTCCGGCTATCAAGGGTGTAAACCCGGAAACCGAAGAAGAGG
>OGOI01000738.1_pt1 | contig 24986 bp, 26 predicted proteins | sample 1552631 | NCBI WGS metagenome assembly OGOI01 (sample SAMEA2580204, study PRJEB22360) | human gut metagenome | biome: human gut; feature: human-associated habitat; material: faeces | place: Denmark | collected 2008/2010 | reverse complement strand
ACCTCCATATATAGGATAAGCTAACCCCCAAGGTGACAGTCAATAGGTTTTTCAAAATTTTTTTCGCGTGTCATTCTGAAATTGGCTTTGCTATTCACGTCAAATGTCAGTATTGAAAATCGTTGCTGCACCATAATGATTATCTTTATCTACGATTTGCAAATCAAACTTATGCCACAACATATTGCTTTCGGTTGTTTTAACTTGAATAAGAAATGCAGACATTTCACGATCTTCCGCAAATTCCTTGACTAAATTTGTCATAATAACGGGCATCTCTCGATTGTCTATAACGACCTTGATAGTAATATCCTCTGGTGCAATGTCTCGCTCTCCTTGTTGGAATTTCGGTAAACTCATGGGTCTAAAATATGCCATCAAGCTATTTCCAGCGCCCTTGATTAAAAATACATGTAATCCGTATATCTCTAATTTATCAAAGCTCACATCTAAAGACATATCGTTTTGAAGTATAATATTTTGGCACCAGTATTCTAAATAGTTTACTCCATAGTCTTTTACCGCTGTCAAAAACGGATATTTGCCTGCTGGTATATCAAGCTTATAATAGCCGCTTTCGTTGCTCTCTGCACGAAAGAGTGTAATAAAGCTTTCTCCTTTCACTTCAATGAGAGCATTTGCGATAGGTGATTTGTTTTTGTCTGTTACGTATCCTTCGATAATCATTTTGCATACCTCTCCAAATCCCGATTAGTAATATATAAGCGAGGGTGTTACAGCCTACGCATATTAACATTTGCAATTTACAGTGTTAACCTAAAGTATACTGCTCTTTTTGGCTTCCGAAATACAGCCACCTATCATCTGAAAAATCCTGTCACAGCGTTCAGCAATAGATAGATCGTGCGTAACGATAATAAGTGCCTTTCCATTCTCTTTGCATAGTTGCATGAGAATATCCATTACTTTGGTTTTATTTGCCGAATCTAACGATCCTGTTGGCTCATCAGCAAGAATAATTGGCTGATCGCAGACGATTGCGCGGGCAATCGCTACACGCTGTCTTTCGCCACCAGACAATCTGCCCGCTTTGCGATTTAACTTATCCGATATATCAAGTTTCTGTGCAATTTCCCAGATTCGTGTCTTATGCTCTCTGCGTTTGATTTGCTTGTTATAAAGCAAAGGGATTCTGATATTATGATATACAGTTTCGTCGTCTAATAAAGCGAAGTCCTGTACAATGTAGCCAAATGAAGCGTTCCGAAACATACTGCATCGTCTGTCGTTCATATTTAGGACTTCCTTTCCATCCACTGTGACGCTCCCGGAATCCGGCTTCAATATCAAACCGATGATATTTATAAGCGTAGACTTACCACTGCCAGAAGGTCCTACAATAGCGATTGCTTCGCCACTGGCTACTGACAGATCAACATGGTTTACTGCCCTGACCGTATAGTGGTTGGTTTCGTAGCTCTTGCAGACTTGCGTAACAGTTATTTCCGGCATTATTTATTCCCTCCTTAATCCCTGTGAAAACTCAGAAACAAAGATTTTTTGTACAATAATTGTGATGAAGAATGTAGTGCATATGCTTTCGGTAATAGGCGTTTACCGCTTTCATGGTTTCCTGCTCCGCTTCCAGCTTCGCCAGCTTTGCTTCCAGTTTGGCGACAGCCTGCGGATCGTCCGTGCTAATACCGCCCATACCCGTGCTGCGGATTTTATCAAGAATACCCTGCACATCCTGCCATTCCTGCATATTGCGGTCACGGGCTGCGTTTTGCTTGTGTTTCTTTGCCACAGGGAAATTGCTGCCGCCAGCCACAAGGATGGAAGGTACTCGGGCTTCAATGGCATAATGGTCATTCAGATTTGCTGCCAGCTTGCGGGCATAGGTGTCCAGCAGCGCATCTATTTTCTCATGGTACATGGGATCAACGCGCTCTTTCTGCCGTCGGGCAAGCTCTGCTGCCTGATCCACCATCTGCCGATATTCAGCGGTGGCACTGCCTGCCGCATAGTCGCGGTAGCTGTTTGCATCGTTGGCGCGCCGGGCTGCGCTCTCATTGATGGGGTAATACTTGACGGTTGCAGTTTCCGGCTGCTCCGGCGCGTCGATGGGCTGCTCCCCCGGCTCGTAGCCGTTGGCTGCGTATTCGGTGGTCGTCATACCCGCTGCTGCGGCTTCCTGTGCGATTTCTTCCCGCACATGGTCTTTGTAGGCTTCCATTTCTGCGGTTTCCTGTGCAAAGTCTGCGAACTGGGGTGGGTCGGGCAGATGGTAATCGCCTGCATTCAGTTTTTCCCGGCAGGTGTCCACATGGGCAAGTACGGCGGTAAAATACGCAGTCTGTTCCGGCGTCAGATTTTCGCCGTTTTCCAGCACATCCGCTGCGGTGCGTTCCTGCTCAGAGAGATTGCAATGCAGACGCATATAGGGCACAAACTCGGAGAGGATCATTTCCCGTTCTGCTTTGTCCTGCTCCCAGCTTTCAGCACCCTGATTGTGCAGCACATAGTTTTGCCAGCTTTCATCATTGGCGTAGTATTCGTGATAGGCCTCAATATGGTCGATCAGAGAGCCGTCCCCATCCCCAAAATCCTGCCGTCCCTCGTAGCTGTCGCGCTCACCGTCAAAGGTACAATCAATGCGGAACTTGGTCTTGTCATACCAGCCGCCTGTATATCCGGGCTTCTCGCGATCGGTGCGCTTTTCCTCGTCCAGCGCTTTGAACAGCGCATCAGCGCGGGCAAGGGGCAGTTGTTCACCCTCTTGCAGCTTGTCACTTTCACTCCAAATGATTGTCACCACCGGCTGTACAGCCGAATCAAGGGACGGCGGCAATTCCTTTTCCGAATCCGCAGCAGCGTTGCGCTCTGCAAGCGCCTGTTCAGCACGCTCCCGGACGGCATCACTGATATGCAGTGAATATAACTCAGAGGTAGAAGAAAAACCCACGTTATTGAACACATAGTCCACGTCACTTTCTTTCAATGCACCTGCGGTATAGTAATTCTCCCGTGTAGGCGCTGTGCTTACCCTGCCTGCTGCAATGTCATGGTTTAGTCCGGTTTCCATGTGAGAACAGATTTTACCGTCAACTGCCAGTGTCACATAGTACCATCCCATGTATCCGCTGATCTTATCATCTGTGCCGTCGTTGAACTCAACGCCCAGCAGGGTATACGGCTGCAAGCCCCTTTCTGCGGCAATGGCATTGTCTTTTGCTTCACGCTCCATGAGGGCAGCAAGCGCAGTTTCCTTTGCCGCGTCGATGATCTCCGGGTTGTACTGCACCAAAGCGGTATTGACAAGCTCCTGCTGTACGGCTTTCGTTTTGGCTTTAGGTGTCGCCTGATTACCAATAAACAGAGAGGTACCGGTGTCGAAGCGGATTGAAACGTCGCTTGTACCTCGCCATTTGCCGCTGCACGGTGAAGTCTCAATTTTTCCGGTGGTGCCGCCAAAGCACTGCGCAATCACATCGATCTTATCCTGCATGGGCAGACCGTCATATTTCTTTGCAAGTTCAACCGCCTTTTTCTGTAAATCGGTGAGAGGGGTTATACTCGGCGGGTTTTGCTCCTGTGGTTCGGTGTTGGGCGGGACCTCTTCCTGCTCTGCCTTGGTGATTTGTCCGTCCTGCAGGACATATCCCTGTGCCGCCAGCGCGTCAAGCGTACCCTGCGTTACCTCACCGGAGAACTGCATATCGGTATCTACCAGCATTTGCAGGGTGGTCTGTACCTCGTCCCGGATCGCCTGCTGCCGTTCAGGCGGGATTTGCGCAAAGACCGGCTGCGCTGCTTCCTGCCGGATGCCTTGCTCCTGCCGTAAGAACTCCGGTATTTCGGTATAACCGCCCCTGTCAAGATAATGGGCGCTTTGCTGCTCTCCATGACGCAGCACAATGACATCGGACATGGAAAGACTATGCCCTGTGAAATCCTCGGGGCGCTCCACATTAAACCGCACAAATAGATCTTCCAAGGTTTCCCCGTCAGCCAGCGGCGCAGAATATACAAGATCGTAATTGTCTTTCTGCACGGAAAGACCAAGTTCCCGCAGCCGTTCCAGCGGCTCAAACCGGTAATCCCTTGTTTCGTCGCCGCCTTTGAGCTGATAAATGGAAAAGGTATTTTCCGGCTGCGGTTCTGTCAGTGCTGCGGTTTCCTGCTCCTGTGCCGTTTCCCGCTGCTGCGAAAGCGCCTGCAAGCGTTCCTCAATTTCGGTAATCAGCGCACTTGCCGTGGTACGGATGGTTTCAAGGGACGCTTTTAGTTCCTTGATTTCTTTATCGCTGCTCCAACCGGCAACATATCCGAAAGAGTAATCGGAAGTATCCAGCCCGAAGTGTTGGCACACCGTAAAGGCAATACTTTCCGCCTCCACCTCACGGGTGCGCCGGTTTGGACGGTTCTCCAGTTCCTCCGGCGGTGCGTTCAGATCAATGTCATGCAGCTTTGCGTGGGCAATCTCGTGGATTAGGGTCTTGATTGTTTGCAGTTCGCTCATGCCCTCGTCAACAGCAATGCGTTTATCTGTAAGGCTGTAATAGCCGTGTGCGCCGCCCTCGATCTTTTCCAGTTCCACCGGCACCGGGGAAACCTCTTTCAGTACGCGCCAAAAATCCTCGTATTGCTCAACGCTGCCGGTCAATGCATCTACCGAAAGATCGGGGATCTCCTTGCCGTCGGTCTGGCTCACATCAAAGACGCTTACCACCTTAAAGGCAGGGATCTTGATTTCCTGCTGCTCCATGACGGGCTTACCGTCAGCACCGATCACCGGCTGCCCGGTATCCGGGTCGATCTTTTCCGCTTCTTTCTTTATGGTGTACGGTGCCGGGGCAAAGATTTTTATGCCTTTTTCTCCGCGCTTTACATGACGCTCAAAGTCATCGCGCCACTTGCCAAAGCCTGCAACAAGGGAGGCGTCCGGCTTTTGCATCAGAATCAGCAGCGTATTGTTCAGACTGTAATCATGGAACTTGGACATGGCTTTCAGATAGGCTTGATAGCGTTCACTTTCAAACAGCTCCCGCACACCGGCTTCCAGCCGTTCCGTCACTTCCTTTACCTTGCCCTCGGTGTCCTTGGCAGTCAACTCAAAGGGTCTTGCTTCAAAATCACTCATGCGTTCGCTCCTTTCAAAAATATAAGGGATTGGGACTATCCCAAAAGGACAAATCCCCGCTGATCTCCATGGAGAAAAGCGGGGATTTGTAGGGAGTGTAGCTACACTCCCTATGCTTGCTGCGTAACTTTCTTTTCTCCGGCAGAGCCGGAAACTCGTATGTCACGCTTTCAAAGCCGTTTTTCGGCTGTTTGGTAGGTTTATCCCTCGCACACCAAAAGTGCGGCTGGAAAGTGGCTTGCTGCAAGGCTTTTTCAGCCCCTAAACCGTGACTTGCAGCTTTGTTTTTGCGTTTCTTTCGCGTTCACGGCGCTTGCGTTCACAAGCCATCCGCCGTGCCGCCAATACTGCGCAGGCGTCGCAGTATTTGGCGCGATTGCTGCGGGCGTGGAATGGCTTGCCGCACAGTTCACATTTTTTGCGTGTGTCATGCTGGCGCATAATATCCGCGCATAGCTCCCGGTCGGCAGGCAGTACCGCTTCCCGAAAGTACCGGCACAGCAGAGAAAAGCTGATCGCTTGCACACATACACACGGATCCCCGTCGTCCAGCAGCAAGCAGCATCCGCCGTCATTGTTTGCACAAAGGCGGCGGGTCAGCTTTTTCACCTTGCGATACTGCGCTTCATTCAGCCGGATCATTTTCGCTGCTCGATACGGTAATTCACATACTGATCGCCTGTGTCGCAGAGAAGCACCGTACCGTCATAGGTTTTGCCTGTGCGCTCAGAATACAAGCCTTTGACCTTTGCCTTACCGTCTTTCAAGAGCGCAGCAGCGATTTTCTTTGAAAATACTGTTTTCCTGCTCGCAAAAAATCTGTCGTTCTTCCACATGACAAAGCGGCAGGCGCGGTTGGAACAATAAAAGTTTTTCTTTCCCTCATAGACGGGGCTGCCGCAGCGGGGACAGGTGCCAATGGCTTCCTTTTCCGGTGCAAACAGTTTTTTTCCGTCCTCAGTGATGTGAGAATACTGCTTCACCAGCTCCCGCGTCAGCTCGGCAATGCCGCCCATAAACTCATCCGGATCTGCGTTACCTTTAGCAATCTCGGTCAACCTGCTTTCCCATTCAGCCGTAAGCTGCGGGGATTTGAGCATATCCGGCAGAATGACCGCCAGATTTATGCCGTCTTTGGTCGGTACAAGGCTTTTGCCCTTGCGCTCCACAAATCCGGCAGACAGCAGCTTTTCGATCATGGCAGCGCGGGTTGCCGGAGTACCCAGACCCTTGCGCTCGGCATCCTCCGGCATATCCTCCTTGCCTGCGCTCTCCATAGCGGACAGCAGCGTATCTTCGGTATATGGTTTCGGCGGGGTGGTGTAATGCTCGGTAACGGATGCAGCAGTGACCGTAAACGTCTGTCCCTCAAAAAGCTCCGGCAGCGTCGCTTCGTCCTCGGCTTCCTCGTCGGGCTTTCCTTTCAGCGTCAGACGAAAACAGGCATCAATGTCTTTCCAACCGCCGTGAAGAATGTTTTTGCCCTTTACGGTAAACTGCTTGCCGCCGCACTCGAATACGGCAGTGACAGCTTCGTACACATGGGCAGGAGCAACCGCGCAAAGCAGATTGCAGCAGATAAGGGACAGCAGTTTCTTTTCGCTTTCTGCAAGTCCCGCAAAACCAGCCTTTGCAAACTCCGCTGTGGGCAGGATTGCGTGATGATCCGATACCTTGGCATTGTTGATAACGCGCCCCATCTCCGGAGCAAGCTCCACGCCCTGCATAAAGGGAAGCTGTGGCAGCAGTGTCGCGATAAGGTCAGCCGCCGACTGTTCCATGTCGGAAGTGATGTAATTGCTGTCCGTTCTCGGATAGGTCAGCAGCCGCTTTTCGTACAGGGCTTGGGCATAATCAAGGGTCTGCTTGGCAGTAAAGCCATAAATTCGGTTGGCTTCCCGCTGTAAGGAAGTAAGGTCATAGAGCTTCGGGGGCTGTATGGTTTTCTTTTCTTTTTTCAGAGAAGCACAAACGGCCTGCGAATGTTCGCAAGCCGCTTGCAGGGCATTTGCTTCGGCAGCGTCGGCAATGCGCTCACTTTCCGCTTTCACACTGCCGCAGCCGATCTGCACAATATGATATTTTTCTTTCTTGAACGTGGCAATCTTCCCGTCGCGCTCCACCAGCAGATTCAGCGTTGGGGAAAGAACGCGCCCCACATTCAGCGTCTTATGGTACAGCACGGAGAAAAGACGGGTAGCATTGATGCCCACCAGCCAATCAGCCCGCGCACGACAGAGTGCCGAATGATACAGCGGGTCATAGTCGCGCCCTTCTTTGAGCGTGTCCATGCCCTCGCGGATCGCGCTGTCCTCCATAGAAGAAATCCAAAGACGCTTGAACGGCTTTCGGCAAGCTGCCTGTTCATAGACAAAGCGGAAAATCAGTTCACCCTCGCGCCCGGCGTCGCAGGCATTTACCAGCTCGGACACATCGGCACTGTGCATAAGCTCTTTGAGAATGGCAAACTGCCTTTCCTTGCCGGGGGTCAGCGTATATTTCCAGTCCTCAGGCAGAATCGGCAAATCATCGTATCGCCACTTTTTGAAACGCTCGTCATAGCTGCCTGCGTCGGCCATACTCACCAGATGTCCAATGCACCAGGACACCAGCAGCCCGTTGCCCTGTATGTAGCCGTCTTTTTGCTCCTTTGCCCCAAGAGCACCCGCAATGGTCTTTGCAACAGAGGGCTTTTCACAGATAATCAAAATGCTCATTCGTTGTCCTCCTGTTCATCGGCCTGCACCGGCACATTGCCGTCAGCCCCATAATCACCGTAATTGTCGGTTTCTTCCTCGTCATCCTCGTCAAAATCGAACTCATCCAGCTCGGTGCTGCCTTTGGTATCGGCTTTCGGTTTGCGGAACTTGAAGTACCATACAGCAGCGCCGCCGCCCAACGCAAGTATTAAGACAATCGCAAGGATACCGCCCACATTGCTTTTCTTCGGTTCTTCGATTGGCTCGGTCGGTTCCGGATCGGCAGGGGCAGCTTCTTTTCCGGCGCACTCGCTCATATTGGTGCTGCAAATGGGGCAGGCTGTATTAACCTTGCCTGCGCTGCATTTTTCGGTGCAGCTACAGGTAATAGGGCTGTTCCCGCCCTCGTCCTCCAATAGTGCCATAAGATCGGCTTCGTCCACGGGGTTGAGGAAATAGGTGTGATACTGTTCGCCGTCCTCGTCGGCGGGTTTATCATAATCAATGATGATATACAGGGTATGTCCGCTTCGGGTTTCCACCGTAATAAACTGCTTGTTGGTTTCCTTATCAAAAAGCAGATCTCGGGTCAGCGCGATCCCGTCCTCCGTAAAGGGCGTCCCCGGTTCCACGGCCGGGGACGGCTCGGAAGCAGCAGGTTCCGTTTCTTCTGTTGCAGTGCTTTCCGGCGGCCGCTCGCTATCGTAGTAATCGCCGCCGCCTGCATAGGCAACCGTAGAAAAAGCCGTCATGCAAAGCACGGCGGCAAGCAGCACGATAACAGTACGCAGCTTTCCTTTATTCCTCGTCATTGGTCATATCCTCCTGTTCGTGATAGACATTTTCCGCAGGCGGCGCATCGTTGCCGCCGCTGCGCAGAAAGTTCATCAGTTCGTCGCGGGTCATGCACATGGAGCGCACAATGCCCACAATCTCAAAGTTTTCCTGTTCGGTGCGCTGGGATTCCAGCTCTTTGAGCTTGTTTTGATACTCGGTAATTTTGCTACGGGTCTTTTCAATCTCCCGTTCGATACGTTCCAGCTTAGTAAGTGCCATAATGTTTACTCCTTTCGATTTTCAGATTAGTTATAAGGCGGTCTGGCGTAGGCGTAGAAATGGGACTGCCAATAGCTGCTGTTCAGATTAGAATACGAAATCGGATCCCCACAGTGCAGCATCATGGAATTGCCCACATAAATACCCACATGAGAAACGCCCGGCGTGTCATAGGTTCCCGTAAAAAACACCAGATCGCCCGGCTGGGGATTGGAAACAGGGGTAGAGATGTTATATAGCCCCTGCGCACCCAAACGCCCGGTATTGCATACGCCGCTGTTGGTCAGCACCCATGATACAAAGCCGGAACAGTCAAAAGAGGTATTTGGATTGCTGCCGCCCCAGACATACGGATACCCGATATATTTCTCCGCCTCGGCAATCAGCGTGGCAAAGGTTTCATCTTCCAGCGCCGATGCGGGAATTTCATAACCTGCAGGCCGGTTTGTTATATACCTGCTTATATATTCAGAGTTGCCGAACAGATCCGGTCGGTTGCCCAGCACGGACATATACAGGGCATATTTGCTCAAAGTTTCCTCGCCCATGATGTACACGGGAACATGGGAAAGGTCGAAGTTTTCAAGTGACACATGGCAGATGTAATAGTCATAGGGAACTTGGACGGTGTATTCGTAGGTTTCCGTGCTGGTTTCGCCTGTTTCGGGATCGGTCACAGTCCGCGTCCCCGTTCTCGTTTCCGTGCGGTAGCGTACCTCCCTTGTAACGGTTTCGGTCAGGATATATTGCTTCTCAAAGAGCATTTGCAGTGTTGCCTGTACCTCGTCAGCCGTCCATGCGCCCTCATGGAGCGCAGAGAGAATCGAGATCAGTACATAAGGGTCATGCTCGATCTCGTCAAGGTCATAGTGGTATTCGTCGTAGTCATGGGTGCTTTCGTAGGTGTCCAGATACCTTTGCAGCTCTGCTTCCAGTTCACAGTAGGCGGCTTCGGCAGCAAGAATATCCGCGTCCTCCGATTGATAGGAAGATGCTGCGACACCGCCGCCCGCACCGGAAAAGAGAATGGAGCAGGATTGCAGCCCGCCGATCAGCAGTACAATAAGGAGGAAACCTGCAAGAACAATCAGGCAGCCTTTCCAGTGCCGCGCTGCAAATGCAGCCGTTTTCTTTGCTTCCTCGGCAACACGCTTTGCCGCTTCCGCGGACGCTTCGGCGGTCTTTTTGGTGGTCTGCGCGGTTTTCTGCGCTGTACTGCCTGCCGTTTTTGCCGTCCTTGCTGCCTTGGCGTATTCCCGCTTTAACCTCTGTTTCTGGAAAAACTGGTTGAGAGGATTGCCGGAAAGAAGCGCCGGATTGTCATGCAATGCCTTTTGATACAGATATTCCGCATTGGCTTTGACCGCCTTTTGCTCGGCTTTTGCCGCTGCCCGGTAAGGTTTCAGCTTATGACGGCGTTTTGCATAGCGGTATGCACCGCCAGCGCCGCGCTCGGCAAGTTCCTCGCCCTTATGTCCGCTTTCCACACCGACGTTTTCATTCTCAACCTCGTGAATTTTCCCATGGATAAGCATTGCTGCCTCCCGCACGGGTCGGCCTGCCGGATTGGATTTGATCTTTGGGGCAGGTTTATCCACCTTATCAAAGCGCAGCTTGGTATGCGCCGTTCCGGTTGCCTCGTCGAAAACACGCTTTTTGTGTAAAACACTTTTTTTCGGTATAGCTTCCCGCGCAGCGTCCAGCTTATCTGCCCGTGTTTCGGATTTGCGGATATACTTTTGCAATGCCGGATCGCCGCGTTCCTCGTCGGTGAATTGCAGCCGGGAGCCGGGGCGCTGCCGGACAGCTTCGCCCTCACGGATCTTGCTGTTTGCTTTTCGGATTCGTTTTCTTGCGGCATGAGCGTCATGCTCAGATACAGCGCGGTTCAGTGTCTTTTCCTCTGTGCCGCCCGCAGAAACCGGAAGATCCTCCTGCGCCGCAGGGGAAAGATTTTGTTCCGCATCCCTGCCGGAAACGCTCTGTACTTCGCCCGTCGTCTGATTTTCCCGCACCAGCCCGTCACGGGTCATGTGCTGGGTAATTTTATCCCGGGGTTTTAATGGGTCTTTCAAGTGGTATCACCTCCGATCCGATCCCTTGCAAGGGAACAAAACGCTGTGTTCAGTTCAATGCCGATGTAGTGCCGTCCGTGCCGTTTTGCCGCAAGCCCCGTCGTACCGCTGCCCATGAAGGGGTAAAGGACAACCCCGCCTGCCGGACATCCTGCCAGTATGCAGTTTTCTGCCAGCTTTGGCGGATAGGCAGCAAAATGCCCGCCCTTGTACGGCACGGTGTTGATAAACCACACGTCGCGCTTAGCCCGGACGGGCGAAATCATTTCGTCGGTTATGCTGCCTTTTTCTCTGGGCTTGTTAATATTTTGGGTTTGCGGCTGACCGGGAACGGGAGAAGAATACTTGCCCACGCCGCGCCCGTTTTTCTTGCGCAGGGCAGTTGTGGGCGCGATCGGCTCGGCTATGGCCTGCCAGTCGTAGAAATACCGTTTGCTTTTGGAAAACAGAAAAATGTGTTCATGGCTGCGGGTACACCGGTCTTTGATACTTTCCGGCATGGGATTTCCTTTTGCCCAGATAATGTCGTTGCGCAGATACCAGCCTGCACCGCGCAGGGAGAACGCCAACATCCACGGGATTCCGATCATGTCCTTTGGCTTGCAGCCCTGTACCATGCGGGACAGGGAAACAATCTGCCCGTTGCGCCCATTCGGATATTTGGGATCCCGGGCAGTACCCTTACCGGACGTGCCGCAATAGCTGTCCGCAATATTCAGCCAGAGTGTCCCATCCGGGCGCAGAACACGCATTACTTCACGGAATACCGCCGTCAGCCGTGCTATGTATTCCTCCGGTGTGTCCTCACGCCCGATTTGCGCGTCCATGCCGTAATCACGCAAGCCATAATACGGCGGCGAAGTCACGCAGCAATGGATGCTGTCGTCCGGCAGGGTTTTCAGCACAGACAGGCAATCGCCGCAAAGGATGGTGTCAATGGGCAGGCTCATTGTCCGTTCACCTCACTTGGCTTGGTGGACATGATACGGTAAAGCTCGGTGTCCTTGGGAAAGTGATCCACGAAAGGCAGTATCACGTTTTCAAAGAACAAAAGACCTTCGCCCGGCGCGGAGTTGGTAACGTATTTAAGCTGCTCCGACGAAATGTTCAAACGCTCGGCAAGGATTTTGCGGTCGCCTGCCGCTTGGTTGAGCATACAGATATAGTCAGAGTTTTCAAGAATGTTTTCAATTTCCGGCGAAGATAAAAGATCCTTGACGTTCTGGGTCGCGCCCGTCGGCACGCCGCCCCATTTTCTGAAACGCTTCCATATCTCTGCGGAATAGGCTGCGGTCTGCGGTTCTTTCAGAAGCAAATGGAACTCGTCGGCATAATACCATGTGGAAACGCCTGCGTTGCGGTTGAGTGTAACACGGTTCCATACCTGATCCTGAATAATCAGCATCCCCGGCTTTTTCAGATTCTTCGGCAGTTCCTTAATGTCATAGCAGACAAAGCGGTTGTTGATGTCTACCGTCGTTCTGTGGTTGAAGAAGTTAAGGGATCCCGATACATACAGGTCAAGCGCCTGCGCTACCCGGTCAGCTTCCGGTAAATGCTGCGCCGTCAGCGCGTCGTGCAGGTCGGACAGGATCGGCATATTCTCCGGGCATGGGTCAGCAAAGTAGGGCTGGTAGATCCGCTGTACCGCCCGATCAATTACCGTTCTTTCAATGGCTTCCAGTCCGGCCTTGCCGCCCATAATCAGCTCACAAAAAGACAGCACAAAGTCGGATTTCAGCGCCAGCGGGTTTTCGTCCTCGGAATAATTCAGATTGATGTCCAGCGGGTTCACATAGTCGGTGCTGGTGGGTGACAGCCGGATAATCTGCCCGTGGAGCAGCTTCACCAGTGGCGCATATTCGCCCTCCGGGTCGCACACGATCACATGGTCGCCGGTTTTCAGAATCACGCTTACCATCTCGCGCTTACAGGAAAAGGACTTGCCCCCGCCGGGTGTACCGAATACCAGCCCGTTGGGAGAACGGGCATTTTTGCGATCCAGCATGATCATGTTGCCGGATTTGGCGTTCAGTCCGTAATAAAAGGCGTCGCCGCCCATGAACAGCTCCTGTGTAACAAAGGGAACGATAATCGCGACGGCAGAGGTCGTCATTCCCCGTGTGATTTTGATCTGGCTCACCCCCAGCGGCAGGGACGATACAAGCCCCTGTTCCTGCTGGAAGTCCAGACGGGTAAGCTGGCAGTTGTATTTCTGCGCCACGCCTGCGGCGCGGAACACGTCATTTTCCAGCTTGCGCCTGGTATCGCCATAGTTCAGCACAAGGAAAGTGATCATGAAATAACGCTCATTGCGGCTTTGCAGTTCGTTTAAGAGCTTTTTCGCTTCGCCGCCGTAGGTCGCAAGGTCAGAGGGAAGTATGTCCATATCGTAGCCGTCCCGGACAGCTTTTTTCTGTTCCTGTATCTTCATGGCGTCGAGATCGGTAATCTTGCGCTTGATCATTTTGACGGCTTCCGACTGATCCAGCGCCTGTACATGGAGATTGACCACAATGCCCGAATCGGTATCCAGAAAGTCCGTCAATACATGATCGTTCAGCTCCGGGGTGATAATTTGCAGGAAGCTGGCTGCGCACAGCTTTCCGCCCATCTGGAACATCCGGCTGTTCTTAAAAGCAAATGAGGACGGAGCGATAAAGTCTTTGGTGGACAGCCCGCTTGGGGCAAGCCAATTCCAGTCAAAAGAAAACCGCTCGCCATCCGGGTGCATGATGCCGTGCAGCACTTCCAGCCGATCTTTGCCGTCCAATGCCCGCGCTGCTGCGCCCATCACCTTGAAATAGCCCATTAGGTCGGTTTCAATGCGGGTAAGCCGCGCCCGCGCTGCTTTCAGATTGTCTGCCTCAATGGTATAGGTCAGATACTTGGTCTTGACGTTTCCGTTATTGCCCCGTTCAAGCTGACGTTTCAGAATCCCCGTGTTCTCCTGCCGGATATGGTCTAATCCGTCGCCGCAAAGCGGAATCTCAAAACTCTGTGCAAGCTGCTCCCGGTCGGTTTTCCGGTTGACAAAGGTAAGCTGCACATGAATGGAAGCGTCCAGATAGTTGTACAGATCACACAGGTATTCAAAAATCGCCGTCTGATCGTCCGGCTGGGCAAGCTGGTAGTTCACATCGAAAAACTCAATGCTTTTGGAATAGCTCCTGCCGCCCAGATAGCAGATACCGTCCGGATGCATGGTCTGATAGGGAATCGTGTCCTGCGCCGTATGGGGCTTGCCGTCGCCCTTATACTTGCGGATGATCGTCTCAATTTCTCTTTTTTCCGCGCGGGTGAGTTTACGCTTTGCCGCTGCGTTTTCCGCTGCGGGTTTTGTCGCCTTGGACAATCGCTTTTACCTCCTTTTCCATTTGATATTGCCGCACAAGGGCGGCGTATGCGTTATCGGTCTGATAGGGGCGCTCCTTTGGACGGATAAAGCAGCTTTCAATCATCTGCCGCAAAACCACTTCAAGGGGCTGTCCGTTCTTCTCATATACGCCAAACAGGAATCCGGGAAGCATGACAAGGATCATCACCATTGCCGCAGCCGTGGTTCCTGCGCTGTCTTTGAGCAAAAAGAACAGCGGCACTCCCATAAGCGCCGCCACGCCAAAACAGATCAGTTGTCGTTTGGTCAAATTGAAAAGCACCTTGGACTTAATCTTGTTCAAGTCCTTCGGCACATTCACATAAGCCATCGTTCCTCCTTTCCGCAAGCGTAATATCGCTTGCAATTTCATTGCCCCAAACGTCCCAGCCCGGTGCTTTCTGCCGGGCAAACAGTTCTAAACGGGGCAGGTCGCCCACAAGGGCAAGGATTTTCTGCCTTGCTTCATCTGGCTTTTTACTGTGCTGTTCGATGGGCGAGATAATGAATTGATGTACGCCTGCGGACTGCCGTTTCGGTTTTCCTTTGGTTGCCAACAGGCATATTTCTGCGTTGCCCCGCGTCCAATAGCCCAATCCATAAAACCATGTGGGATTTTTCCGGTTCCGTTTCAGCCAGACAAAGGCCACCGTCTTATACTGAAAGCCCCACGCCTTGATCAGACGCAGCGCCTCGGGCAGCTGGGGAAAGGTTGCCCACAGGAACAGGGCGCAGTCTTTTGCGGTCAGTTCTGCCACCGGCAGAGCGCACAGATTATCTATGCCCATGGTGGGATAGTGGTTTTCTGCCGCGCCCTGCACCTTTCCGCTTTCATAGTGCCAAGGTGGGTCGGCATAAATGATATTGTATTTTCCGATAGTCACACCTCCGTCAATGTGCGCCGAACACTGCGTTTGCCATGCTGCCGGTTTTGAACAGGCAGAAGCACAAAAGCACCGTGTAGCCCATCGCCCGCCAGATCGCGCCGGAGATGTCGCCGCCTGCGCCGATAGTCTGTATCAGCACCGCATAGATGCCCACGCATACCATAATGAGAAATGCCTGAAACGCCAGTGCCAGCAGAGATTTCAAGTAATTCTGCCCGACGCTGCGCCATTCGCTGTTTGCCATGGTGGAAAGCGGGATCGGGCCAAGTGAGGTCACAAGGTAAATTTGAATCATCCTGCCGTAGATCACCAGCATAATGCAGATAGACAGGATATTCATGGTCAGCCCCACAAACAGGGATTGAAACCACAGTCCGATCAGCCCGCCAAGGCTCATTGCTTCAAGCTGCGCTTCAAGGTCTGTTACCACAGAAGCGAGGTCAATGCTGGTATCGCTGATAATCACGCCTGCGCTCTGGTTGACCACCTGCTGCGCCATATCGAAAATCCCCATGACGATATTCCATGTGTTCGTAACGATCAGAACAGCAGCAAAGGACTTAAACACCCATTTGAAGAACATAAAGGTGTCAATGTCGTGCATATTGTTCTTCTCCGTCACCATCTGGATCAGCTCATAGCACATGACAAAGGCGAGGATTGCGCCTGCTATCGGGATAATGACTGTTTCGGAAAGGCTGCGGATCATGTTAAAAATTCCGGCGTTCCAGCCCTGCGGCGTTGCGCCTACTTCTCCGGCGATTTCGCCCACCTTTTGGTTGACGGTATCAAACAGGCCGGTCAGGTTTCCGATGATGCCGTCTGTCAATATTCCCCTGAACCATTCTTCGAGCCAATCAAGTATCAAATGGCAGCACCTCCTTTCCCGCGCCCGCCCGTTTTACACGGACGGGCGCGAAAGATTGATACGGGCAAATTAACCGAACAGGCCGGAGAGCAAAGGTACAAGGATCAGACCGATGAGGGCGACACCGCCGCCAGCCATGAGCTGCTTCATGCCCTGGCTCTTAGCGCCGGGATTGTCCGAGCCGTAGCCCTCCAAAAGGTTGATGACACCCCAGATGCCAAGACCGGCACCGAGAGCGATCACGAGTGTCTGCAATATGTCAACTGCGCTGTTAAAGAAATCCATAAATTACCTCCATTATTCAGAATTGATTTGTGTTTGGTTAGTAGTACAGCCGCCCTTGTCGGCGGCTGCTTCGTCCGTTTTGATTGTCCGGCTGGACAGGTCTGCTTCCGCCCATTCTTTTAGGGCAAGGACATACAGATACTCTCGTTCCATTGCAAGCCGTCGATCCACTTCACGCGCAGCTTCCTCCGTGTCAATTTCCGTGTAGGGGATACCCAGAGCATCGCACTCCTGTATCTTCTCCCACAGCACTACACCGCAGAGGATAGCGCGGGTGATCTGGATCATCGGGTTCAGACAATCCATAAAAGCCTCATAATTCGAGCGTTCCATAGCTGCTCCTTTCATTCGCCGCTTTCTTCTGCGGCCATATTCATATCCGACAAATCAATGTCGTACAGGTCAAACGGTTCCTCCGGCTCTACCACCGCAGGGGTGCGTTTCTTCTTTCTCTGCGCCCGGATGTATCTCTCAACATCAAAGGCATTTTTCTTGTCGGCGTCGGATAGGTATTTATAATTCGGGTGCTTTGTAATATCGTATTTCTTGGAGAAAAACGGTCTGATACCGCGCACCTGCAAAATACACATTCCTCCGTCCATCGTTGCGATTTCGTCTTGTGTCATCAGCTCCTTTCCGAGTTTTTGATAATTTAAGCCGTGGGAGATTTCCTTGCCCCGATTCTCGCTGGTGTTGAAACTGTCAATCGTTTCTTTCCCTAAAATCTCCGAGATCTCTTTGAGCGTGGTTTTCTCCTTACCGCCTAAAAACAGCATGGTATCGCAGTTGCCCACTATGGTATCGGCATTGTCCCGATAGATCGCCTTTAGCTGGCTCTGCGACTGCAAAATAATAGAAGCCGATATTTCACGGCTTCGGATAGTAGCAATGAGTTTGTCAAACTGCGGGATCTGCCCGATGTTGGCAAACTCGTCCAATATGCAGCGGACGTGAACGGGCAGCCTGCCGCCGTACACATCATCGGCCTTGTCGCATAACAGGTTAAATAGCTGGGCTTGCAAAATGGCAATGACAAAATTAAAGGTCGAATCTGTATCACTCATGATGAGGAACAGGGCGGTCTTTCTGTCGCCCAGCGTGTCCAGTTCCATTTCGTCATATTCCATCAACTCCCGCAGCTCCCGAATGTCAAAGGGAGCCAGCCTTGCACCGCAACTGACAAGGATTGAGGCACGGGTCTTTCCGGCACTCAGCAGGAACTTTTTATACTGCCGTACCGCAAAATGCTCCGGGTCCTTTTCTTCCAGACGGGCAAACATGAGGTCAACGGGGCTTTGAAACTCGCTGTCGTCCTCCTTTGCTTCGCTGGCATTGATCATGTCAAGCATGGTGGTAAAGTTCTTTTCTTCCTCCGGCGCTTCGTAGAAAATATATCCAATCAGCGCCGAATAGAAAAGGCGTTCCGACTTCACCCAGAAATCCTCGGCGCTCTGTGCGCCCTCACCCTTGGTATTGACAATGATGGTATTGACCAGCTTCAAAATGTCCTTTTCGCTGCGCAGATAGGCAAAAGGGTTGTAGTGCATACTCTTGGAAAAGTTGATGGTGTTCAGCACCTTGATCCGGTATTTTGCCCTTTGCAAAAGCTGTCCTACCTCGCAAATCAGGCTGCCTTTCGGGTCAGTGATCACATAGGAGCTGTGAAGCTGCATGATGTTGGGTTTGGCGAAGAAGCGGGTCTTTCCCGAACCGCTGCCCCCTATGACAAGGATATTCTTGTTTCTCGCGTTCTTCGGATCCTTCGGACGGTTGGACATCATCAACCGTTCGGTCTGTGTCAGAAGCACATTGTTTTCAAACACCGGGTCGATAAAGGGCTTGATGTCGGCGGACGTACCCCAACGTGCCGTGCCGTATTCCATACCCTTGCGGTACTTCTTGGCGTTTTTCTGCTTGGAATAGACCACCAGCCGGATAATCACCGCACCGGCAATGCCGATTAGCAGATCGACGGGGTGAAAGCTGGGCGCGGCACTGGAAAAGGCTGCGGTAAAGCCCTGCCCGATATGCAGCAGCTTTGCGGATAGATCGATACCCTGTGCCAGCCGGAACGCCTGTCCGACTTTCCCGAACAGATATACAAATAACAGATACGGGAGATTTAACAGAATCAGTTTTTTCACTTCCGGCTTCATCGATCAATCCCCCTGTCCATTTTCTTCACCGTATCCCGCGCAGCCGTCCGCTTTGCAGCTTCAGCTTTTTTCTCGCCAATATCCCTTCGTACAGACGGCTTGCGCTCCATGTCCAGTTTCTTTGCAGAAAACTCGCGGAACGCTGCGGTCAGCACATCTGCATCTCTGCCCTTGAAGAACACAAGGTAGCGGTCATCTGTCTTTTTCAGTGCAAAGTCAATGCCGTACTTTTTGGCAGTTTGGGAAAAGGCTTTGATATTCGCGTCGGTGATTTCGATATTGGAAACGCCGGTGCCGTGACGCATAAGCTGTTTCAACGTTTGCTTGCCTCGGTGGGGCGTATCCCGTTTCTTGTGGTAAAGCTGCATGAACTGTTGCAGTGCTGCTTGCAGCACCTTGCCGTCCAGCTTTGCCGTCTTAATTGCAAGTGCAATGGTCTTACTTGTTACTTCTTCCTGCAAAATGTACCTCCTTTCGCAGATATATGGAAAGTGATTGCTTTCGTTGTGAGAGGCATTATTGCCGCATATGTTTTGCTTATTATTCTTGTGCAGGTTTTCAGCTTTTCGCCAAAACATTCACAATGATAGAATTAAAAAGTGAAAATGGTAACTTCCAGTTTGTAGTATTCAACAACTGCGTCTGCCTGACACACTCGCACATATCCCTCCTATCGGGTGCAATGTACCTGCCGGGAGGGATCTTTGAAATATGCGAAAAACTGTTGACAAGTTAACTTGGCACGAGTATAATAAAGCTATGCCAACAAAACTTTGCAAATTCTATGGAGGTGTTCTTATGAACAAGGAAGATATTTTGAAGATGAGCCAACGGGAAAACAAAGGGAAACTTGATGAACGAGAATTGGCGGCTTTTTGCAAAGCATCACGAGTCGGTATGCTTGTCGGGGCTTTGCTCTGCATTGTGTTAATTCTTGTCAGTGAATTTGTTTTGAACAAGCCCGAACTCTCACTGGTAGGGTGGATGGTCTATTTTGCTATGCAGGGAAGCAGCAACATGGTTCTGTTTAGGTATTTGAAAACCCGTTCTAAACTGGTCTATGGCATTATCGGAATTGTTTTTGCCGTCGCATTCGCTGTTGCACTTGTTTTTAAGACGGTGGTGTAAGTATGGGCGATAAACTAATCTTAAAGAACAATCTGAGAGACGCCCGCAGCGAAAAAGGATTGTCACAGCAACAACTGGCAGATATGGTCGGTGTATCTCGTAATACAATCAGTTCTATTGAAACGGGGCAGTTTAGCCCCACGGCAAAGCTGGCGCTTATCCTGTGTATTGCATTGGATAAAAAATTTGAAGAGATATTCTATTTTGATTAAATCAGCTACACGCTCTTCGGGGACTACTTCCTCCCCGACCTGAAGCTGTCCGAAGAAAAATTTTTACGGCTTGGGACGCTTTGGCAGAGCAAAATTTCGTCACTTGCAGAAATGCCGCAAGGCGCTGCTGACGAGCCTGCGGACAAGCGAATCGCCGCCGTCAAGGAGGAGGTGCAAAATGACGAGCCTGTGTCCGCTTAATCCCTTTTCAGCCTGTGAAGTGCTGCTCTCAATGTGCGGCACTTTCCTTTTGCCCTGATGTCACCTTTATGGGGGTATCACTAAGGTGGATGCACCCGCTGATACAGGCAAATCCTCATAGGCTGTCTGCTCCCTCATAGCTGTAATCCGGGATGCTGCTTTTGGGCTTGCCCCAATCCGGCTGTGCCATATCGTGTGCAACAAGGGCGGTATAGTAGCTGTCAATAGTGCTGGGGGCATTAAACAGCACCGCCCGGAGATATTGCCGGATGTTGCGGATCTTAGTGGTGTTCTCCCGCAGACAGTCAAAGACAAACTCGATATGACTGCTGTTCAGCTTCATAAACTTGCTTTTTACCAGCTCTGCTGGGTAGTCGTCACCGGCAATGCGGATCTTCTTACGGGAACTGCATACCGTTTCCAGAATAATGTCCACAATCTCGTCCAGGCGGTCACGGTCAATGCGCTTATCCTGCAAAAGGATGTCGTATTCGATGTTATCGCAGATAATCTCCCGGTAAATCCTATATGCTTCATTTTCGCTTTCTGCCGTTTCCTTTCGCTTCCGTTCCGGCGGCGCAGCCGCTTGTTTCCCGTCCACGCTCAAAGGGAAGGGGTAAGGGGAAAGGATAGGAATGGAATCGGTACTTGATAGATCTGTAATTGATTTTTCTTTTTTTGATAAGTCAGTTCTTAATATATCTTTATTTAATTGCGTTGGATTTTCCAACGTAGGGTTTTCCAACGTAGGATTTTCCTGCGTTGGATTATCCAATGTTGGATTTTCCAATGTAGGTAAATCCGATGCTGGCTTTTGGGGAAGCTCATAGATTATATAATCTGCGCCGCGCAGGCGTCCTTTTTCGTCGCGTTCCCGGCTGCGGACAATATATCCGGCTCTTTCCAGCTCCCGTATTGCCTCCCGGATCGCGTCAATCTTTTCCCGGTTGATAAGGGACAGACCTTTCAGCGTGTAGTCCCAGTTATCCGGCAGGGACAGCATTTGCGACAACAGCCCCTTGGCTTTTAGGGAAAGCTCCTGATTGCGTAGGTGGTGATTGGACATAACAGTGTAGCCGTTGTTTCTTTCCACCCGAAATACTGCCATAGTTCATCAGCTCCTTTCGCTCACTCTGCCTTGCCGCGCTGGATTGCGGTCAGCCTGCCCGGTTCATACGGACACTCGGCATATACACAAAACCGATATTTCCAGTGCGGACGGTAGAAGTGGCAGGTGTTACAGTCCTCATGCTCGGTGCAGCCGTTCTCGTACCGGTCAAATCCGGGCTTGCCCTGCATGAGCATTTCAAATGCGCGGCTTTTACCACTCATAAAGTACATTCCGGCTGCGCCTCCTTTCTGGATTTGGGCAGAAAAAAACGCCACAGACTTCTTGCAAAATCTGCGGCGTTGGGGTATGCGAAAAGGGATGCTGCCTTGCGGTAACATCCCTTTTGTCGCTTGGTTATTCAATTTTTGAGCTAACCTGTTTGCCCGCTGCCCTTAAAAGCGTTGATTTTACTGGATTCTTGCTTGTTTTCTTATGTCAACGCTCTTGATAGCCGTTCTTATTTTTCTCTGCCGGCCGGAGAGCGCGGCAAATCACTTTTTCCGCTGCCGCTTTTCGATCTGCCTGCCGGCCCATTGGGCCAGCTTCAGGCAGGCGGCAGCGGTGACAGCCAACATGGCGCCGCCTGCGGCCAGTTGCTTTTTCAAGTTCATAATCAATACGTCAGTTTCTCGGTCAGATACGCCTTCAGCTCACTGATGGGGATGCGCACCTGCACCCCACGCAGCGGGGCTGCGCGGGGACCCCAATCTGATTTTTATTGGTGCGGAATGAATCCGCCCCAACGTAAGATTTTGGCTGCGCCAAAATGCTTACACGCCGCTGCGCGGCGGATCATGGAGCAGGTGCGCCGGAACCCACCGCATAATCAATACGCCAGTTTCTCGGTGAGGTACGCCTTCAACTCACTGATGGGGATGCGCACCTGCTCCATGGTGTCCCGCTCACGGACGGTGACGCACCGGTCGCCGGGGTTTTCACCGTCGCCTACGGTATCGAAGTCCACGGTAATGCAGAAGGGGGTGCCGATCTCGTCCTCCCGGCGATAGCGCTTGCCGATGGAGCCGGTTTCGTCGAAGTCCAGCATAAAGTCCTTGCGCAGATCGTTGTAGATCTCCATGGCGGGCTCGGACAGCTTCTTGCTCAGGGGCAGGATGGCAGCCTTATAGGGGGCCAGAGCCGGGTGCAGGTGCAGCACCACGCGAACGTCGTCCTTGCCGTTTTTATCCTGGCCCACCACCTCCTCGTCATAGGCGTCGCACAGCACCGCCAGAACGCTGCGCTCCACGCCCAAAGACGGCTCAACCACATAGGGGATGTACCGCTGGTTGGTCTCGGGGTCAAAATAGGTCAGGTCCTTGCCGGAGGTGTTCTGATGTTGGGTCAGGTCATAGTCGGTGCGGTCCGCCACGCCCCACAGCTCGCCCCAGCCGAAGGGGAACAGGAACTCGAAGTCCGTGGTGGCCTTGGAATAGAAGCACAGCTCCTCGGGATCGTGGTCCCGCAGGCGCAGGTTCTCGTCCTTCAGGCCGATGCCCAGCAGCCAGTTGTGGCAGAAGGTCCGCCAATACTGGAACCACTCCAGGTCGGTGCCGGGCTTGCAGAAGAACTCCAGCTCCATCTGTTCAAACTCCCGGACACGGAAAATGAAGTTGCCGGGGGTGATCTCGTTGCGGAAGGACTTGCCGATCTGGCACACGCCGAAGGGCAGCTTGCGGCGGGTGGTGCGCTGGGTGTTGACGAAGTTGGTGAAGATGCCCTGGGCGGTCTCGGGACGGAGATACACGGTGTTCTTGGCGTCCTCGGTGACTCCCTGGAAGGTCTTGAACATCAGGTTGAACTGGCGGATATCGGTGAAATTATGCTTGCCGCAGGAGGGGCAGGGGATGTTGTGCTCCTCAATGAAATCCTTCATCTCCTGCTGGGTGAAGGCGTCGATGGGCTTGGGCAGCTCTACGCTCTCCTGCTGGCACCAGTCCTCGATGAGCTTGTCGGCCCGGAAGCGCTCCTTGCACTCCCGGCAGTCCATCAGAGGATCGGAGAAGCCGGACAGATGGCCGCTGGCCACCCAGGTCTGGGGGTTCATGAGGATGGCGGCGTCCTGGCCCACGTTATAGGGGTTCTCCTGGACGAACTTCTTCCACCAGGCCTTCTTCACGTTGTTTTTCAGCTCCACGCCCAAAGGACCGTAGTCCCAGGTGTTGGCCAGGCCGCCGTAGATCTCGGAGCCGGCGAAGATGAAGCCCCGGTTTTTGCACAGGGCCACGATCTTGTCCATGGTCTTTTCCGTGTTTTTCATGTGTCAAATCTCCTTTATGTGATGTTTTTGGATGCAAAATAAAAGCCGCCCCGAGCCATAACAGCTCAGGGCGAACGAAATAACGTCCGTGGTTCCACCTGAATTTGGATACATCCACACTCTTGCGCCTGTAACGGGGCCTCCGGCGGGCATTTCCTCCCGCGGCTCCGGGCTGCCGCACCCATCATCGCCTGTAACAGGTTGAGAATAGCATGTTTTTCCCCGGGAGTCAAGGGAAATTTGCGGCCTATTCCAGGGACATGACGTACACCTGGCAGGGGTTCCCTTCGTCCCACAGGGTGGGGAACACCTCAAACTCCCGGAAGCCCAGGGCCAGATAAAATCGGTTGGTCCGGTCATACTCCTCATATTTCCCCATCTGCACGGTTTTCACCTGCATAAAGGCGTACCCGGCCCCGGTGGCGGCGTCCCTGGCCTGCCGGAACAGCTGGCGGCCTATGCCCTGGCGGTGATACTCCTTCCGAATGCCCATGACGTACAGCTCCACGGTGGCGTTTCCCGTTTCCTTCAGATACAGAAAACCCACCGGTCTGTTCCGGTCATAGGCGCAGAAGAATATCCTGCCTGCACTTTCCCGGATATACTCCTCCCGGGCCTCCGGAATGCCGAACCACTCCGGCAGCGCCTCCAGAATCAGGCGCGTTACGGCCTGTTTTTCCGCCGAATCGGTAAGTTGTCTGATCTCCATAATTCCCCTCCGTCACATGGGAGACGTGACCCACAGGTATCCCAGCACGGCTATGCTGACGGCCATAACGGCCAGCACCCCGCCGCCCAGGGCCTTGCGCCCGGACCGGAAGGCGATGACCGCAAGGCCGGTCAGGGCCAGATAGGCAAGCAGTAAAATAACGGTAAATCCCATAACGACCTCCTTAAAAACACTGGAATGCCCTGTATTCTATCACAGAACCGGATCATCCACAAGCCGCCGCGTCAAGGAAAATTTGCGGCTTATTCCGCCGGGTCCGCAGTTTCTATGTATAGCTCCTCCGCATCCTCCAGCGCGCGGCGAAGAACTCTTGCATAGGGGATAGCCAGGGGAATCTGCTCCAAGGGGTCGATTACATCGTCCACAGCTCCGCACAACAGGGCATACATTTTCTGATAGTCCGCCATTTCACACCTCCAAATCGTCTACGCATAGCCTATAGTAGCACGCGTAGCCTATTTTGGCAAGCCCTTTCGGATATGCTATAGGAAAAAGTCCGGGAGGTGCAGCATGAAAACCAACGAGGCGGTCCGGGACCGCATTCTTCGTCTTTGCCAGGAGCATGACATGACCATCAACCGGCTGGCCACGGTCAGCGCACTGCCGCCGTCCAGCATCAAGAACATCCTGTATGGGAAAAGCCGGAATCCGAAGCTGCTGACCATCAAGCTCATCTGCGACGGCCTGGGGATCACCCTGGGGCAGTTTTTCACCGCCCCGGAGTTTGACAACCTGGAGCAGGAGCTGGAATAAAATAAAAAGGACGTCCCCGGCGGGCCGCGTCAACCCCGGCGGGTTCAGGCGGGGCAGAGCCCACGCCCCTACGGCTTGGCTCTCCCTT
>OGOI01000736.1_pt1 | contig 25041 bp, 20 predicted proteins | sample 1552631 | NCBI WGS metagenome assembly OGOI01 (sample SAMEA2580204, study PRJEB22360) | human gut metagenome | biome: human gut; feature: human-associated habitat; material: faeces | place: Denmark | collected 2008/2010 | reverse complement strand
TAGTTTTGCAAGTAATAATAAAAAAAATCTTGCAATGATTGCTAAAATGTAGTATAATTTAATAAGTTTATTCTAATGAAATAATGCAGAAACGAGGGATTTGATTTGGATCTTGAAATGGTGTCGTATCTTTCCAAACTTGGAAAGCTTTCATTTACTGATGAAGAACTGAAAAAAACAGCTGAAGAAATGACCAGTATCATCGAAATTATGGATACAATCAAGGAAATTGACGTTGAATACAATGCGCTTGCAGATAATAAGAATGTATATCTGAACAATCTGCGTGAGGACGAATCGGAAGCCAGTATGCCTACGGAAAAAATACTCCAGAATGCAGTTAACAGTCAAAACTGCTTTGTTGTTCCTAAGGTTGTTGAATAATTCGGATAAGAGGTTAGGATATGGATATTACAAAACTTAAAATAAGAGACATGAGAAAGATGCTGGACAGCGGTGAAATTTCTGCTTCCGAGCTTACTCAGGGTTATATTGAGAGAATAAAAAAATATGACGGTAATGTAAAAAGCTATATTACTGTTACGGAAGAAAATGCACTTGAAAGTGCTAAAGCAGCTCAGGAAAAGATCAAAGCCGGAAATGCCTCGCCACTTTGCGGTATTCCTATGGCGATAAAGGACAATATCTGTACGGACGGTGTTAAAACAACCTGCGCTTCAAAAATGCTTGAAAATTTTATTCCGCCCTATAACGCTACAGTTATGGAAAAGCTTGATGCACAGAATATTGTTATGCTGGGAAAAGTTAGTATGGACGAATTTGCTATGGGCGGTTCAACTCAAACCTCCGCTTTTGCAAAGACAAAAAATCCTTATGATCTGAACAGAGTTCCCGGAGGTTCTTCGGGCGGTTCGGCGGCAAGCGTTTCCGCCTCCCTTTGTGCGGGAGCATTAGGCTCCGATACGGGCGGTTCGATCAGACAGCCTGCGGCATTCTGCGGTGTTACCGGTCTGAAACCGACTTACGGCAGAGTTTCACGTTACGGTCTTGTAGCTTTCGCTTCATCTCTTGACCAGATAGGCTCTATCGGTCTTGACGCTCATGACTGTGCTATACTCCTTAACGAGATATGCGGTTATGACTTCCATGACGGCACAAGCTCAAAGCTTGAAGTGCCTGACTTCACCGCAAAGATAGGCGAGTCAATGAAGGGCATGAAGATAGCACTCCCTAAGGAGTTCTATGCAGAGGGCATAAATGATGAGGTAAAGGCTGCCGTTTTAAAGGCTGCTGAGGAATATAAGGCAATGGGTGCTGAGCTTATCGAGTGTTCTATGCCGTCGCTTAAGTATGCTGTTCCTTGTTATTATCTTCTTGCCTGCGCTGAGGCTGCGTCTAACCTGTCAAGATATGACGGTATCAAGTACGGTCACAGAACTGCTACAGCCGACAGCTATGAAGAGCTGATAATCAAGTCACGTTCAGAGGGATTCGGCGAGGAAGTAAAGAGAAGAATACTTCTTGGAAACTACTGCCTGTCAAGCGGATATTATGACGCTTACTATAGAAAAGCAATGGCTCTCAGACAGCTTATCAGAAAAGAATACAATGATATATTCGAGAAGTGCGACGTTATTCTTACGCCGACAACTCCTGCTGTTGCATACAGCCCTGAGATGACTTCCGACCCTGTTCAGATGTATCAGGCTGATATATGCACAGTTACAGTAAATATCGCAGGTCTGCCTGCAATATCAACTCCTTGCGGCTATGACAGCAAGGGTATGCCTATCGGTATGTCTGTTATAGGCAGAAAGTTCGACGAGGCAACTATCATCAAGACTGCCGACGCATACGAAAAGGGCTTCAAGCCTGTTGCGCCAAAGCTTTAAGGGAGGTAAGACAAATGGAAAAATGGAGAACGGTCATCGGCCTTGAGATCCACGCCGAGCTGCTTACCAAAACTAAGATCTTTTGTAACTGCTCCGCTGAGTTCGGCGGTGCGCCAAATACAAGATGCTGCCCTGTATGTACAGGTATGCCTGGTACTCTGCCTATCATCAATCAGCAGGCTGTAGAGTATGCTGTAAAGGCAGGATATGCGCTCAACTGCGGCATCAACAAGTTTTCAGTATTCGACAGAAAGAACTACTTCTATCCTGACCTGCCAAAGGCATATCAGATATCACAGCTTTACAGACCTATCGTAGGTCCTGGATATGTGCCTATCGAGGTGAACGGTCAGAAAAAGAATATCAGAATAAACCATATCCACCTTGAGGAAGACGCTGGTAAGCTCGTTCATGACGCTTTCAACGGAATCTCAATGGCTGACTATAACAGATGCGGTATCCCACTTATCGAGATAGTTACAGAGCCTGATATAGCGTCAGCAGAAGAAGCTATGGCTTTCGTTGAGCAGATATCTCTGCTTTTGCAGTATGCAGGCGTTTGCGACTGTAAAATGGAGCAAGGCTCACTGAGATGTGACGTTAATATCTCTCTTATGCGTCCTGACGCAACTGAGTTCGGTACTCGTGCGGAGATAAAGAACATCAACTCTATCAAGTCTGTTGGCAGAGCTATCAAGTATGAGGAAAAAAGACAGGCTCTTCTTCTTGAAGCAGGTAAAAAGGTCGTTCAGGAAACAAGACGTTACAACGCAAACAGAGATAAGACAACTTCAATGCGTACAAAGGAAAACGCTAACGATTATCGTTATTTCCCAGAGCCTGATATTCTTCAGGTAAACCTTACAGACGCTCAGCTTGATGAGATAAAGGCTAAGCTGCCTGAAATGCCAAGCAGCAGATTCAAGAGATACACTGAGGAATACGGCATTTCTGAGATAGACGCAAAAACGCTTATCCAAACAAAGATAATCTCAGATTTCTTTGAGAATGCACTTAAGAGATATAACAATCCTAAGAGCGTGGCTGTGTTCATTCTCGGCGAGTTTATGAGAAGAGTAAATCTGGGCGAGATAGATATAAACAATATCAGCTTCACACCTGAGGAGTTTGCAGAGCTGGTTGAAATGGCTGATACAGAGAAGGTATCAAAGAACGACGCTAAGACCGTGTTCAGAGCAATGGTAGAAGAGGGCGGCAAGCCTATGGACATTGCAAAGAGCAAGGGTATGATAATCACTGTAGATACTGCAAAGGTTGAGGCAGGCGTTGACGAAATACTCGCCGCAAATGCCGCACAGGTAGAGCAGTATAAGAACGGTGAAACAAAGGTATTCGGCTTTATCATGGGTCAGTGTACAAAGGCTCTCAAGGGCGTTGCAACACCTAAGATAATCAAGGAAATTCTTGAAAGCAAGCTGAAAGCTGCCGCTGCAAGCGCTGCTGCTGACAATGAGAAGAAAGAGGACGTAAAGGACAACGTTATCGACACTTCAAAGCTCACAAAGTATGAGAACGCTGATAAGTATGTACCTGAAAATGACGGCAAAATGCTTATGATAGATACGGCTGACGTCAAGAAAGAGTTTATGCTTGCTGACGCTAAGGCTAACATGGGCAAGGAAGTTGAGTTCTCAGGCTGTGTTCATAGAATAAAGAACATGGGAAGCATTGCATTTATCGTTGTAAGAACCTCAAGAGATGTTATACAGACAGTTTACTCTGCCGACAACTGCAAGGATTCTATCGAGGGTCTGAGAGAGGGCTTCTTTGTAAACGTAAAGGGTATCGTTAAGGAAAACCCTAAGGATTTCAACGGCCTTGAAATAGAGCTTAATTCTATCAAGCTTATCTCAACGAACGCCGCCGAACTTCCTTTAAAAATATCACAGGGCAGACTTAACTGCACAATAGAAGTAAATCTTGACAACCGTGCGGCTTCACTGAGAAACCCTTATGAGAGAGCTATATTCAAGTTTCAGGAGGGTCTTGTTCAGGGTATGCACAAGTTCATGCAGGCAAACAACTTCACTGAGATACACTCACCAAAGATTGTTGCTCAGGGTGCAGAGGGCGGCGCTAACATCTTCCGCCTTGACTATTTCGGTAAGTCTGCGTTCCTTAACCAGTCACCGCAGTTCTATAAGCAAATGGCTGTGGCATTCTTTGACAGAGTTTATGAGATAGCTCCTGTATACAGAGCTGAAAAGCACGCTACTTCACGTCATATCAACGAGTATATCGGTCTTGATTTTGAAATGGGCTATATCGACAGTATGTATGACGTTATGAAAATGGAGATCGCAATGCTCAGATCCATTTTCGAGTATATCAAGGAAAACTATCAGAACGAGCTGAGAATACTTGAGGCTGACGTTCCTGAGATAAAGGAAGTTCCGTCTATCAAGTTTGCTGACGCTATCGAGCTACTGAGAGGCGGCGAGGGAAGCGGCAAGAAGTTCGATCTTGACCCGGAGGACGAGGTAAACCTCGGCAAGTATGCCAAGGAAAAGTACGATTCAGACTTTATCTTTGTCACACACTTCCCATCATCGAAGCCTCCGTTCTATGCAATGAACTCCAGAGAAGACCCAAGAGAAGCATACAAGTTCGATCTGTTGTTCAGAGGACTTGAAATTACTTCGGGCGGTCAGAGAATACACGATTACAACGAGCAGGTGGAGAAGATGAAGGCTCAGGGACTTGACCCTGATGATTTCAAGAACTATCTTGAGGCTCACAAGTATGGTCTGCCACCTCACGGCGGACTTGGTATCGGTCTTGAAAGACTTCTCATGAAGCTTCTTAACAAGAACAACATCAGGGAAACATCACTGTTCCCAAGAGATATCAACAGACTTCTTCCATAGTCTGGAATATGCTGACACAAGAACGGACGGGTATACTGTCCGTTCTTTTTTGTATGGGCGACCTGAGGTTGTCGGGGCTGTATAAAAGCAGAATATTTGTCCAATAAGAATAGTATAATTCAATGATACTGATTCGGAGGACTGATATTCTTGAAAAAAATTCTTACTTTACTTATTTGTTTTTTGACCCTTTGCTCCTGCGGAGGTGAGGTAAATTCCCAGAGGGACAGGCTTGTGACTATGGAAAAAGCATCGGTGATACCTGTGTGCGGAGAGAAAAACTACACTGATGTGGAAACGTCACACAAGCTTAATTATACTGTGCAGAAAGCTATATGGATATCCTATATTGACCTTGCTGATATGCTCACCGGGAAAAGTGCCGAGGAGTTTCGTGAGAACTTTTCTCAGGCGTGTGAAAATGCTTTGAGCATAGGTTGTAATACGCTGTATGTTCACGTCAGACCTTTCGGGGACGCTATATATGATTCGGAACTTTATCCTGCATCAAGATATATAACAGGCGTGGCAGGTGAGCAGAGTGACTTCGACCCGCTTGATATAATGATACAGACTGCACATGATAAGGGGCTTTCTTTTCACGCATGGATAAACCCTCTCAGGTGTGAGAATGAGGAATGTTTTCAGAATTATGACGATAGCTTTTTGCTGAAAAAATGGTATGATGAGGACAACGGCTACCTAGAACAGGTTGAGGGCGACAGCCATTTGTGGCTCGACCCTGCTTATGATGAGGTAAGACAGCTTATAGCAGAGGGTGCAGCGGAGCTTGCAGAAAATTATGATATTGACGGTATACACTTCGACGATTATTTTTATCCCACAACGGCTGAGGATTTTGACGCACAGTGCTTTTCTGCCCAGACGGAGTTTGACGATCTAGCAAAATGGCGGCTGAACAATATCTCTCTTATGGTGGAGGAGATATACAGTGCGGTCAAGGGGGTGGATAAGGATATTCTGGTGGGAGTTTCACCTCAGGGAAATATGGAAAATAACTATGAGTATATGTACGCTGATGTGAAAAAGTGGTGCAGCGAGGAGGGGTATATAGACTATATCTGTCCGCAGATATATTTCGGTTATGAAAATTCTGTCAAGCCTTATGAGGATACCCTACAGCAGTGGGCTGATATCTGCACAACTGATGTTACGCTGGTGGCAGGGCTGGGAGTATATAAGATAGACAGCGAAAGCGAGTTTTCTGAAAATATCGGCATTATCGGCAGGCAGATAAATGACGCTGTAGTTAGTTATAACTACGCAGGAGCGGCGGTATACGGCTATGGAAGTCTGTTCGGTGGCAGTGATAGAGGTGTTCAGGAGCAGGAGTGTATCGAAATTGCTTTTGATAAACTTGATACATCTGTAAAATGATATGTGATATATAAATTATGGTATGTTAAATGTAAACAAATTGTGATATATTATTATAAAATTTATGGAAGTAAACAAAAAACTATTGAAATTTCTTTTTAAATATAGTATAATGTTATATGCTGTAAGGCGATAATAGAAAATGTTTTTGTATTATTTGCCTAAAACAATATTATTTTGCTAATTATTCAGGGAGGGATTTTAGTGTACAAAATCGTAACAAGAAGACAGCTCAACGACGCTGTTGTTCTTATGGAGATCGACGCACCTTACATTGCCGCTAAGGCTGAGGCTGGTCAGTTCATCATCTACAGAGTTGATGAGAAGGGCGAGCGTGTTCCGCTTACTATCGCTGACTATGACAGAGAAAAGGGCACGATCACAATTATTTTCCAGGTAGTAGGTGCTTCCACAACTGAGCTTGCAAGACTTAATGAGGGCGACTATATCCATGACGTTGTTGGTCCTCTCGGCGTTGCCACAGAGTATGACGAGGGTATCAAGAGAGTTGCAGTAGTAGGCGGAGGCGTTGGCTGTGCTATTGCTTACCCACAGGCTAAGAAGCTCCATAACATGGGCGTTGAAGTTGATCTTATTGCAGGCTTCAGAAGCAAGGATATCGTTATCCTCGAGGACGAAATGGGTAAGGCTTCTTCACATCTTCACATCTGTACAGACGACGGTTCATACGGCTATCACGGATTTGTTACAAACAAGCTTCAGGAACTTATTGACGGTGGTGCTAAGTTTGACGAAGTTATCGCTATCGGACCAGTTCCAATGATGAAGTTCGTTTGCAAGGTAACAAAGCCTTATGACATCAAGACTCTCGTTTCACTCAACCCTATCATGATCGACGGCACAGGAATGTGCGGCGGATGTCGTGTAACTGTTGACGGCAAGATCAAGTATGCTTGCGTTGACGGCCCTGACTTTGACGGTCAGAAGGTAGATTTCGACGAGCTTATGAGAAGAAACTCAACTTATAAGGAGCAGGAAAAGGCTCACTTGTGCAGACTTACTGGAGGTGTAAGATAATGGCTAATATGAGTTTGACAAAGACTCCTATCGCAGAGCAGGAGCCAAAGGTAAGAGCTAGAAACTTCAAGGAAGTTACTTTGGGTTACACCCCTGAGCAGGCTATAGAAGAAGCTCAGAGATGTCTTAACTGCAAGCACAAGCCTTGTATGACAGGATGTCCTGTAAGCGTTAGAATACCTGAGTTTATCGCAAAGGTAGCAGAGGGCAAGTTTGAAGAGGCTTATGCTATCATCAAGACAACAAACGCTCTGCCGGCTGTTTGCGGACGTGTATGTCCACAGGAGCATCAGTGTGAGGGCAAGTGTGTAAGAGGTATCAAGGGTGAGCCTGTTGGTATAGGCAGACTTGAGAGATTCTGTGCAGACTATATGATGGACAAGGCAGTTGCCGTAGAAAAGGCTGAACCAAACGGTCACAAGGTAGCTGTTGTCGGCGGCGGTCCTTCAAGCCTTACAGTTGCAGGCGACCTTGCTAAGCTTGGTTATGACGTAACTATCTACGAGGCATTCCATACAGCAGGCGGCGTTCTTATGTATGGTATCCCTGAGTTCAGACTTCCAAAGGCTATCGTTCAGCACGAGATAGACAATCTGACAAACATGGGCGTACATATCATGACAAACATGGTTATCGGCAGAGTTCTTTCTATCGACGAGCTTATGGGCATGGGCTATGAAGCTGTATTCGTAGGTTCAGGCGCAGGTCTTCCAAGATTCATGGGTATCGAGGGCGAAGGTCTTGTAGGCGTTTACTCTGCTAACGAGTACCTTACAAGAATCAACCTTATGAAGGCATACAAGGACGATTATGAGACTCCTATCATGAAGTCTAAGAACGTAGCTGTAGTAGGCGGCGGTAACGTTGCTATGGACGCTGCTCGTTCTGCAATGAGACTTGGCGCTGAGCACGTTTATATCGTATACAGACGTTCAATGGACGAGCTTCCTGCAAGAAAGGAAGAGGTTCATCACGCTCAGGAAGAGGGCATCGAGTTCCTCGTTCTTAACAACCCTGTTAAGATAGTTGGCGACGAGAACGGTCATGTAAACAGCATGGAGTGCATCAAAATGGAGCTGGGCGAGCCTGACGCAAGCGGCAGAAGACGTCCTATCCCTATCGAGGGTTCAAACTTCGTTCTTGACGTTGATACAGCTATCATGTCTATCGGTACATCACCTAACCCACTTATCAGAAGTACAACTCCTGGTCTTGAAACAAATGACCACGGCTGCCTTATCGTTGACGAGAACGAGTCAACAACTAAGGAAGGCGTTTACGCAGGCGGTGACGCTGTTACAGGCGCTGCTACTGTTATCCTCGCTATGGGCGCAGGCAAAAAGGCTGCTGCCGCTATCGACGAGTATATCAAGAACAAGAAATAATTTCTTGTAAATGAAAATTATTTGTTAAAAGGCTTGAAGTTTGTGCAAATATCTGATATACTAATATAGTATTATTAGATTTGGAGGTCTTTTGATGAATTTGTCAGCAATTATTTCAGTTTTGGCAGCTGAGCAGAGTTCACCTGCATCACTTGCCATGACTTTTATCCCACTGGTACTCATAATCGTGTTCTTCTATTTCTTTATTATCCGTCCGCAGAAAAAGCAGGATAAGAAAGACGCTGAGATGAGAGATAACCTTGAGATAGGTGACGAGGTCGTTACAAACGGCGGAATCGTTGGTATCGTGTTCTCTATCAAGGACGACACTGTTGTTATCGAAACAGGCGGCGACAGAAGCAAGATACGTGTTAAAAAGTGGGCTATCGCTAAGAATGAAACAATTCATGACGGTGACGTAAAGTAAATATCGCTTTTAAGGGACGGGTAGTTTTATCCGTCCCTTTTTGTGTTCTTATTGCCCGTGGCTTTGAATATAATTTCTTTAGGATATTCAGTGTGGGGGTGCGGATATGAAAAATAACAGGTTTTTTGGGGGCAGAAAGCTGTCTGTGCTGTCATCAACGGCGTTGTCTGCCTGCGTGGGGTGCGGTGCGATATTTGTTGCTGTGCTTGCTTTTGCGTATGTTATCACTAAGATAGATGCCACCGATCTTATGCTGTCGGTGATGTCAACAGCGGCACTTGGTATCGGAGCGTATGCAGGGGGATATGTCTGCGGAAAAAGGCAACGTAGAAACGGTCTGCTGTCAGGTGTGCTGTGCGGAGTGTTCATTTTTCTTATCATTGTCATTCTCAGTGCACTGTTTTCTAAGGCAGCCGAAAGCTTTTCCGTGCCTGCAAAGCTTGTGCTTACCCTTGTGTGTGCAGGCGTAGGCGGAGTTGTAGGGGTAAATTCTAAAAGCAGCCGATTCTGATAAGGATAAATATTTATACTGCATTAACTATTCGTTCATAAAACATAGTGGGATATGTGGTATAATTAGTGTAAATCAATTATTGGAGGTAAAATCCTATGAAACATATCAAGACGATCAATAAGGCTAATCTCAAGAAGACTGCTGCTAAGGGTGGCTGCGGCAAGTGTCAGGCATCATGTCAGTCAGCTTGCAAGACCTCCTGCACAGTTGCTAACCAGAAGTGCGAGAGAGAGGCTTAATATTCCGATCTTTCTGAGGCGTGCGAGCGTACACACGCCTTGCTAAAGGGACATTTTTATGTCCCTTTATTTTTGTATAAATTTGTATATGAATATAAATGCGAAAGGTGATTTTTAAATGATACACAAGTTTAAGCTTGGCGGCTTTAATGCACTGCTTGACGTGAACAGTGGCGGAGTACATATTATAGACGATCTGACATATGATTTGTTAGACAATGTTGAGCCGCCTTTTGAGGAGAAATGTCCTGAGGACGTTGTAAGAAAGCTGTCAAAGATGTATGACAGCAAGGATATCGAGGATTGTTATGAGGAGATAGTTTCTCTTTACAATGACAAGATATTGTTCAGCGAGGACGATTACGAGAAGTATGCCCTGTCTGCTGTGGCTTCACCTATCAAGGCGATGTGTCTGCATATCGCTCATGACTGTAACCTGAGATGTAAATATTGCTTTGCTTCAACAGGCGATTTCGGTCAGGGCAGAATGCTCATGGACTATGAAACAGGCAAGCGTGCTATAGATTTTCTTATAGAGCGTTCAGGAGACAGAAAATTTCTTGAGGTGGACTTTTTCGGTGGCGAGCCTTCACTGAATTTTGGCGTGGTGGAGCAGCTTGTTGAGTATGCACGTTCACAGGAGGAGCCACATAATAAAAAGTTCAGATTTACTGTTACCACAAATGGTGTACACCTCACTGACGAAATGATAGACTTCATTAACAAGGAAATGTACAACGTTGTTCTGTCTATCGACGGAAGAAAAGAAGTCAATGACAGAATGAGAGTGCGTGTTGACGGTTCAGGAAGCTATGACAGGATTATCCCTAACTTCAAGAAGCTTGTTGAGAAGCGTCCTAAGAACAAGGATTGGTATGTAAGAGGCACTTACACAAAGTATAATCTTGACTTCTCAAATGATGTAATGCACCTTTATGATCTGGGATTCGATCAGATATCTGTTGAGCCTGTTATGGCAGACCCTAGCGAGCCTTATGCTATAACTGAGGCTGACCTGCCGAGGATTTTCAAGGAGTATGAGATACTTTCCGAGAAGATACAGAAGATAAGGGACGAGGGCAAGTTCATAAACTTCTTCCATTTTATGATAGACCTCGATCAGGGCCCTTGTGCGATAAAGAGACTTAGGGGCTGTGGAAGCGGAAACGAGTATGTTTCTGTTACTCCTGACGGCGATATTTACCCATGTCATCAGTTCGTTGGTATCACCGAGTTCAAAATGGGCAATCTCTATGACGGCACATTTAACGAGGAAATGAAAGATATGTTTGCTCACGCACACGTTTACAACAAGCCAGAGTGCAAAAAGTGCTGGGCAAAGTTCTATTGCAGTGGCGGTTGCAATGCAAACAACTACATTTACGCAGGTGATATCCACAATGCGCATAAGCTGTCATGTCAGATACAGAAGAAGCGTCTTGAATGTGCTATCATGATGAAGGCTGTTAAAATGCTCGACAGCGCAGAATGAATATAAATATTTTGTAAATTTCACGCATGGTAACTTTTATGTACATATATAAACTTAATATGTACATAAACGTTTGAAGTTTAACAAAAAAAATTTATTGAATAATCGGTTTAAAAAGCACGGAATAACAAATGACGTTATTCCGTGCTTTCTGCTGTTATTACATAGTATGATCATGTCGAAAAATAGCAAAATGCGTCTGATATGTTAATAAGTATTAAGATAAATATAATGTATACTAAGCTGGTAGCTTATTGACAAAGTGGGTCGAATTTAGTATAAGATTGACATAAACAAAAGGTGCTTGGCGGTCATGTTACCGCAAATCGGCTATAACGAGCGCCCTCTGTATCGGACAGGATAAACCGACAAATTATTATGAAAAGGACGAAGAGATATGAAAACTAATGAAAAGAAGAATACTTCTTCTAAGAAGAAACTTATACCTGCAGTTGCAATGCTCACAACTTCCGCTGTAATGCTTTCTACTGCTACTTATGCTTGGTTTACGCTCAGCAAGACTGCTGAAGTTACAGGACTTAACCTTGCCGCTACAGCAGGTGGCTCACTTGAAATTTCACTCGGACAGGTTGATAATGGTGTTTTGAGTTCATCTGATTTGACTCCTACAGCTGACAACATTTCTTGGGTAAGCACAGTTGATATTGGTCAGTATTATGAAAAAGTTGGAAAATTGAAGCCAGCTTCAACAGTTGACGGTAATAGCTTGTTCTACGCTGAGGATAGTGGTATATACGCTGGTGGTAGAGCTGTTATGGCTGATACTAAGGTTAAAGCCGCAACTGATGAAGCAACTTTGACAGCGAGAACTACAACCGCAAATACAGCTCTTGCAACAGATGAAGCTTCTGGTGCTGACGGATATTATGTTGACGTTCCAATGTGGATAAGGTCAACAAAACAGACTAAACAGGACGTTCAGTGTCGTGTTACAATTAAGAATAAGGATAGTGAGAATAATACTGAAAATGATTTGCAAAAAGCAGTTAGAGTTGCTGTTTTGCCGTTGAAAACTGCAACTGAGGCAAATGATAGTACAACAGTTACAAATACTTTATCTGTTACAAAAGCTAGTGCAGTTGCTGGCTATGCAGATACAAAGTACACTCTTCTTGGCGATAAAGCGAGTGTATTTGGTCTTAATTGGGACAACTACACGGATAATAAGGGTATAAAGACAACAGAGGGTGCTAATTATGGTGCTAAACTTGATACCATTACTTTTACCAAGGGTACAGCACAAAAAGCCGTTCCAACTAGCAGAGATAGCTTGGACAATCTTACTACTGTATTTGAACTTGCTGGTGCAGGAAACAACGAGTATTCAGTTGAGGGCTTTGTTGTAAGAGTATGGATTGAGGGCGAAAGCAAATTCTGTAATGATGCAACTGCAAATCAGGATTGGACAATTCAGCTCGATTTCCAGGCAAAGGATAACGCAGGCAACTAATCAATAAACAATAAAACAAAAAAGACGCCGAAGAAATTCGGCGTTTTTTGGTAAATGGGTATAAAAAATAATTTTCCATATTTGGGGAAATCTCCCGATTTTTCTTTGTTTTTTGTCGAAAATATGCTATAATAATACATTGGAGCAGAAAGGAAGTGGCTTTGCTTTGGGCGAAAATTCTACAGTTGACGGCGTTCGTGCCGTGGAGCTTTTCTATAGACCTATAAAAAATACCGACAGCGGCAGGGTCACTTTTTTGCAGTCGCAAACAAGGCTCAATTCTCCTGTTATGGGAACGCTAATGCCTGCGGATTATCTCCCTGTGGCTCAGCTTTCCGACCGATGTGTTAGCATTTTCAAGCTTGCTTTCGTTCAGCTTTTGCAGGCTTTGGGTAAGTTTCACGAAAGGGAAGTGGACGTTGACTGGGCAAGCGTGTTCGTGCCTGCAAGATTTTTAAGGCAGACGGAAGCTCCGAGCGTTGTGGCAGATTATTGCGGTAAGTTTGGCGTGAAGTATGAGCGTGTCTGCTTCGAGTTGTCGCCTGATGTGCTTGATGAAGCTGACAGCACAGCGGCAGATAACGTGGCTCTTATGAGAAGACAGGGCTTTCATTTTCTGCTCACAGGCTTCGGCACTGAGGGCTTTAAAATGCTTAAGACCGCTGAGTTCAAGGTAGATAATATCATGCTTGACGGCTCGGTGGCTCAGGTTCTTGGTAAGAACGACAGGTATGATACCTGCGTGAACTCTCTGCTGAATTTCGTTTTTGACCTTAATGCTGAGGTCATAGCTGACGGAATTACTGATGATAAGCAGGTGAAACAGCTCAGCGGTATGCAGTGCCTTTACTATTCGGGAGAAAATGCAGGAAAATATATTGCGGAAAGATACGTTCGCAATAGAAATGAGTAATAAACGGGTGATACGGTTTTGGACGGTAAAAATATAGATAAAAATACAAGAGTAGTCGATACCCTTGCACTTCGCAGGACCGCCAAGGAAGCTAAACGCTATGTGGTATTGATGAGATTGCTTAAAATACTTGCCATTATACTTATCGCTATCGTGGCGGCGGCTTATGCGGTGTCTTATTTTTACGACAAGTATGGTAGCTTTACAGTTAAGATAAGTAAGTATGATATGATAAATCAGGGGCTTACTCTTTCGGAAACTCCTGACTATACCACGAGCAATTCAAGGCTCAATGCGGATATCCTCTATGATATGACAAATATCAGTGGCGAAGATCTCCCTGGCGGTCCTGCCCGGATAATAGCAACAAAAAAACCGCCAGCCATAATGGCGAGGGGTATATAGCTTATACTTTCTATCTCATAAATTCCGGTAAAGATACACTTAGCTATGACAGCGAAATGACTATCGAGAACGTCACGAACGGTGTTGATGAAGCTATCAGAGTGGAGCTTTTCGTGAATGGCGAGAAAACTGTTTATGGTAAAACAAAGTCTGACGGCAGCGGTAAGGAAAGCGATTGTGATAAGGAGTTCGCCTCCTCTACTGAGGTCATGAAGGACCGACGTGAAAAGCTTGGTCCCGGTGAGAAAGACAAGTATACGGTAGTTATATGGCTTGAGGGAAATGACCCTGATTGTGTTGACAAAATAATCGGTGGCACAATGAAGCTTGGTATGAATTTCAAGATCGTTGAAACAACTTAAAGAATTAGAAGGGAGGAAGCCTCGGGGTTCCGAGGTTTTGAATTATGAAAAAAGCTTTGAAGATCGTTTTTAATGTTATCGCATGGGTGGTGCTTATCTTTGCACTGCTTATAACAATTCTCGTGTTCTCGTCTGATAAGAATAATGGTACGGCAAGTCTGCTGGGATATATCCCGCTCACAGTTGAATCTGACTCAATGAAGCCAACTTTCAAAAAAGGCGACCTTATTATCTCAAAGGAAATAGACGATATCAATTCTCTGAAAAAGGGCGACGTTATCACTTTCTGGACGCTTATTGACGGCAAAAAGGTGAAGAATACCCACCGTATCGCAGAGGTACTCAATGATAACGGCTCTGTAGGCTTTATCACACGAGGCGATGCTAATAACGTAGATGATACATACACTGTTTATGCAGGTGATATAATCGGTCAGTGGAAAGGTGCAAAAATAGGCGGTTTCGGCAAGGTAATGGATTTTCTCAGAACAAAAACGGGATTTTTCATTTGCATACTTTTGCCGATAGCACTGTTTTTCCTCTTTGAGCTTTATAAGCTTATCGCAACCATAATCGAGATAAAGCGTCCTGCTATCACAGAGAGCGATGAGGAAGAAATAAAAAGACGTGCAGTTGAGGAATACCTTGCACAGCAGAAGAAAAAGGAAGATGAAAATGCACAGCAGGAGAAAAATGACAAATAACTGCTGCTTGGGTGATACATTATGAATGGATTTCTGAAATGGTTTTTTGTTTTCATGTCGTCAATGCTTGCAGGCTTTGGGCAGATCTTCAAGGGTCTGTGGAACGGCATAAAACAGATCTTCAATATAAAAAACTACATAAGGATATTCAAGACCTACTCGGCAGACTTTGGTGCGCTGGGCTGGATACTTTCTGTGCTTGCAATTATCGTTGTTGTGGCTATCTTTGTGCTTATTATTTTTATGATAGTGCTTGCTGTGAGAAAGTACATAAGATTCAGACACTCTATCGTCAGCAACGAGGACCTTATCGAAGAAATATCTGACCTGCAGCGTCAGGTGGTCAAAATGACCAAGGAAAAAGATGAGATCATGGCAATGAAGGTGGCTCAGCTTGGCGTATATGATAACACCGCTCTTGCAGAGGGTGAAACAAAGCTTGCAGAGGGCGAGCAGATGCCTGCACAGGGCGAAGTTCAAACCATTGTGGACGGCGTTGTTCAGACAGCAGACTGCCGTTTTTCAAAGCTTATCGAGGTGGACAATTTCTACAAAACATACGAGCCGCCTGCTTACAATAATGACATCACCCTTAGCGGTATCTGCGAAGCATACAGAAACTTTGCCTGCTCAAGAATGCACCTTTATTATGACATAAAAACTATCCGACTTTTCATTGCAGGCATGGCTTCAACAAAGCTCATTATCCTGCAAGGTATCTCTGGTACAGGTAAAACATCATTGCCATATTCATTCGGTAAGTTCTTGCAGAAAGATACTACTATTGCTTCTGTTCAGCCGTCATGGCGTGACAGAACTGAGCTTTTTGGCTACTTCAACGAGTTCACGAAGAACTTTAATGAAACAGAAGTCCTCAAAAGAATTTATTCTTCTGAATACAATGACGATGTAAACTTCATACTCCTCGACGAGATGAACATTGCGAGAGTAGAATATTACTTTGCAGAAATGCTCTCGATTCTTGAAATGCCTGATCCTGCCGAGTGGGAGCTTGATCTTGTTCCTAATGTGTGGAGCACCGACCCTGTTCGCCTGGATAAGGGCAAGCTGCGTATTCCGCAGAACATTTGGTATATCGGTACTGCCAACAACGACGATTCCACGTTCACTATCTCAGATAAGGTATACGACCGTGCACAGCCTATCAATCTTGACGCAAAGGGAGTTGCCTTTGACGCACCTGACACGCCGCCTATGAATTTAAGCTTTGAACATCTTGACACACTCTTCAAGGAAGCTTTTCAAATGTATCCTGTTTCACAGGACAGTCTGAAAAAGATCTAGCAGCTTGACCTGTGGGTAATTGAAAAGCTGAGAGTGGCTTTCGGTAACCGTATACTTAAACAGATGAACTTGTTTGTTCCTGTATATGTTGCCTGCGGCGGAGAGGAACTTGACGGCATTGACTATGTGCTTGCCACAAAGATATTCAGAAAATTTGAGTCGCTTAACTTGGCAATGCTAAGAGAAGAGCTGAAAGAGCTTTGCACATATATGCTGAAGCTTTTTGGCAGAAACACTATGAAAGAATCTATAGCATATCTTGAAAGATTGCAAAAACTGTACTAAAATTTGTACTCATAAACTTTGAGAGGAGGGACGGGCATGAGCGAATACAACGAACAGCGTGCAGCTTTTGACAAAGCTGTAAAGACGTTTGACGGCAATAACAGCTTTGCGGCAGCCCGTGCTTTGCTTCTTTCGGGCGAAAAAACTGTATCTTTTAATCGTAAGATAATCGAGAAGAATATAGATTCGTCCTGGCTCACAGAGATAGAAAAAGCTCTGCCACATCTTGATACGGTAATAAGAAATCCCAGAAACACCATTAAAGAAGTGGAAGAGATCGTGCCTATCGCTATGTCAAGGAAGATAACGGTAGAGTCCATAAAACATCTAGGACAGCACACCGATCTTATTCAGGATATCGACAAAAAGACCGGAAAGATAACTCCGTCAAAGATACTCAACATTCATAAAGAGGAAACTCTCGATACATATGAAAATAGATTTGTAAATACCCTTATCGACAGGCTATACATTTTTATAAATATAAGATACAATAAGCTTGTCCAGACCGCAGAGGCGCAGGAGGCTTATTCTTTTAATTACGATACCGTGGCTGACAGCGGCGACGGGAGAAAGGTCAACATTAGTTTTAAGATAGAAACTGTTGACAGTCTTGTCGGCGGCAGCAATGATACTGACGTTTGGACGAGGCTTGAAAGGGTCAAAAAGGCTATCGAAGGCTATAAAGGCTCAGTGCTTTGTACCACTCTTGGCAACGCTTTTATCAGACCGCCTGTTATGAGAACAAACGCTATCACTAAAAATGTGGACCTTATGGCGTGTCTTACCCTTTGGCAGTTTATTGAAAGCTACGATAAGGCAGGCTACGAGGTCAACGTTTCCGATACTGCACAAAGACCTGATGATTCTTATATCGAGGATATATATGGTCTGACCGCAATGAACTATATGCTTTTCCGCTCATATACCCATGGGGCAGACAAGTCGGAGGAGCTTAAAACCATAAAGAGCAAGACCCTCGCACCAAAGGTTGTCAGGCGTTTTGATAAGCAGACGTCTGATAAATATGATGTCATAGTTGGTGAGGGTGAAGAAAGTAGTGCAAGTAAGACAGATATGGGTATGACTGCCGAAGAGGCAGGAAACCTTACGGCAGAGCTTGACCGTATAGTTGAGATAGAAAAGCAGTTTCTCAAAGACGAGGAAGACCGTAAGAGGGCTGAGGAGCTTGCGGCTGCAGAAGCTGAAAGAAAGCGTGCCGAGCAGGAGGAACTTGAGTGTCAGCGGCGTGAGGAAGAAGAGCGCATAAGGCTGGAGCATGAGGAAGCTGAACGCAGAAGATTGGAGCTTATCCAAAAACAGCAGGCGGAGCAGGCTGCAAGAGAAAAGGCGGAGCGTGAGGAACGTGAACGCCGTGAAAAAGAGGAAGAGATCAAGCATATCGCAAGACGCAAAAGGCAAATGGAAGAGCGCCAGCGCCGTGAAGAGGAGCAGCGTGTCCGTGAGGAAAGAGCTAGGATCCGAGAGGAGAAAAAGCTCGTCCGCAGCAGCCTTGGATCTGCTATGGATCAGCAGATCAGCACGAATGAAGAAGCCGTGTCTTCAAGCTTTGTGTCAGAGTATGAGTCCCCTGAGATCGCTGCAAAAAAGGCGAAAGAAGCACAACAGCAGCGTGAGCAGGAACGTCGTGAGCGTGAACGTGCTGAGCGTCTTAAAGCTGAACGTGAAAGCTTTGAAAATAAAAATATCAATGAGATATTTAAAGAATATTCCAAAAATCCATATTACATGGCAAAACGTGGCATAACATATGTTCTGGCTCACGCATTTGGGATCATACCTGTTGTGACGGATAATCCAGACTATATCAGGATGTTCAAAGTCAAGATGGAAAAAGAACAGGCTGAGGCAGAGAGAAAACGTGCAGAGCGTGAAATTGAGATTATCTATGAAAAATATGCTCCGTATCTGAAATATGATGTAAAGAGGCGTATCAAAAACAGGCAGTTTAAAAAGAGAAAACGTCTTGAGCGAAAGAACAGACCGCCAAGACCATATATTCCGCCACAGCGCACCGCTGAGGAGCAGAAAGCTATCGACACTGAAATGAAACGGCTCTATAAGGAGTATCATGTTTCAGCAGTTGGCAGAATGGCAAGGCATTTGAAAGAGAAATATAGGAAACAATAACACGGAGGGAGAGTCGTTATCATCGGCAAGGCGTTGAGGATAGTAAAAATAGCTTTGACAATACTTGGCTCTGCTGTGTTTGCGGCACTGCTGAGTGTCACGGTGTACATAATGGTCTGCGGCTGTATCGGCAAAACAGCAAGCATTTTGGGATACAGCGTACTGAAGGTCGTGAGCGGAAGTATGGAGCCGTCTATACATGAGGGTGACTATATTTACATCAAAAGGACGGATACTGACAGCTTAAAGGCAGGGGATATCATTTCGTTCTACTCTCAAGATGATAGTATTAAAGGCGAGATAAATACTCACAGGATATCTGAGGTTTTGAGCGACGGCACTTTTGTTACTAAAGGCGATGCTAACAAAATAGAGGATAGCGTGACGGTGCAAAAAGCCAGCATTATTGGAAAATACTATGGAAAGCTCAGATTTTTCAAGTGGCTTGGGTCATTTGCATCAACAAAGAAGCTCCTCATGCTGTTTGTGATAATCCCAACAGTTTGCATGGCGGTGTATGAGGTAAAAACTATCGCAAAGATAAAGATATACTCAAGCCGTGAGGAAGCTTTGAAAGCGGCTGAGGAAGAAAAAGAAAAGCTTATGCGTGAGGCTGTTGAAAAGGAAGTTCAGCGGCTGAAAATGCATGAAAACGAGAAAAAGGAGGCGAACAGCTTTGAATCAGGAAAAGATAATGAAGGCTAAAATGATAACGGCTATCGTTATTTGTATTGCGGCACTTGCAGGGCTGTTCGTTTTTATCGGGCTTTATATGGACAAGTCCGAGGAAGTCAGAAAGACTTACATTGCTAAGTATATGGAAAATCTGTCTGCCGCCTCTGAGGAGATAGACACTTATCTTGAAAACGGCAAGGATCTTCCAACGAGATATAACATGATACTTTCGGACATGGGTGCGGCAAGGTCGCTGGTATTTCTTATCGACGATTATACTGATGAGCAGAAGGCTATAAATGAGCTTCATTACTGCTTTGTGAAGTATCCCGAACAAATGCAGGGCAAGCTTGAGGACGTAAAAAAAGCACTTGACCATATCACCGAAAATCTTGACAAAGGCTATAGGGAAGTCAACGAGATAGTTGATTCGGTTGATAAAATGGGAAATTAATGCAAGGAGGACAATAACGTGAGCAGTAAAGGGCAGCTTAAAAGAGAAATAAAGAAATGCAGACTTACTATCGAGGAAATAGAGCGTAAGAGATCACGTTCACAATCAGCACTGGTTCAGGCTATTCTTTTGCAGGAAGAGCCTAACGAAATGGACGTTGAGTGGTTCAACAAATACACAGGCGAGATAACCGCTTGCAGAAACCACATGATAGAATTGCAGAAAGAGCTTGACTCAATGAAATAATGGAGGTCGCCAAAGTGGCTGAGCATAAAGTGACAGAGAAAGCAGACAGCGAGGAAGAAAAGAAGAAACGCAAACTGCTTATTATAAAAATAATACCAGTTGCAGTGCTGGCATTTATACTTATTGCGGTCAGCTTGGCTTGGTTTACCATTGATAAAGCCCTTGATCTTGATTCATTTGGAATGAAAAGCGTAGATTCGCCATTTGAACTGAAAACAGTAGGCAGTGCTAATGTGCTTAAAGCCGAGATACTTGACAGCAATGACTACTCTAAGGTGTCTGATGGGAGCAACATCACTTCTGACGAGAACAACAAGATCTACTGGCTTCTTGATGAAGAAAGCGGTATGACGAATGGTATTAATCCTGGTAGTCATGGAAAGCTTACTTTTTATGTTGTCCCGAACCAGTCGGGGGAAATGGAGATACAGTTCAAGTTGAGTATCACGGGGTATGCAGAGAATAAAAATGAAGACGCTGTTTCTTATGAAAAGGTTACTGAAGAAGAAGTAACTAGATTTATGAATGGACATATCATGTTTTTTGAGAAATATGATGAGAACAATCACACATATTCTGATTTTCTTCGTGATGAAACATTCACAAGGACATTTAAAGATTGTAAAGTAGACGTTCCGCAGGAAGTGAACGTATATTGGGTATGGCCGAACACGCTTGGTCAGATACTAATGAAAAGCACAGATGAAAATCTGACAGAGAAAAATGTGCTGTTTGATGATAACAGTAAAGAACGTTTGAATTTTGCGGAATATATGAAGGGTAATTTAAGCTTGTTCTTGTCAGGTGATGCCGATAAAGAACAAAATAAAAAGGTTATTGAGAATATACTTAATGGTGATAAATACAGCACAGCACAGTTATCATCACTAAGCTCCATGTATAATGACGCTGACGAAAAGATAGGTACAAAGGTGCAATATATCCTTGTTGAACTAAACGTATAGATAAGAATATTAACTTTGCACGGAGGCAGTTGAAAGTGAAAGCTAATAGAAATCAGAAAATTAATAGAATATTCCACAAGCTTTACAGCAAGTATCGCAAGAATGTTATTTCTTTAGTTACCGCTGCCGTATTGCTTGTCACGAGTATGCCGCTTGCAGACATTTCAGGTGTTGTGTCTAAAATGGTATCAACTGTCACCAACGCTATTACGGCTATGGCGGCAGATACATATACTGACATTTCTAATGATATCAAAAATGGCGTTTATACCATACAGAATGCAGACGATTTTAAAAAGCTTCTTAATGCAGACCCTTCTGTTTATCAGAATATCACTGTATTGTTTTCAAACAACCAATCTCAGTTTAAGGCTTCTGATTTTACAGGAATAGAAAAAGGACTTGGCAATGAAAAGTATCCTTTCAAGGGAACAGTCAAAGCAAATGAGGGTTCAGCTATTAATCTTCCTATTAATTTTGCTCTGTTTGAATATCTTAGTGACAGTGCAAATTTAGATACTATTATTTTTGCTAGACCGGAAGAAAAAAATTCAGCTTTGCTTGCTGAGAATGTTATACACGGCGATGTGGCTTCAGCTAATAAGTGGAAAATAAAAGCTGATCCTGTAGATGATTCAGGTGCTACAATTTATAAATCCTTCACGTCTGTTATAGGAAATATGAAAAATGGAGCAAATGTCGATCTGGATATCACTCTAAGTAATGATGTCCAGGTGGAAGTATCAGGCGGGGATAATGCAGGCCTTGCTTGCGGCACTATGGACGAAAACGCAAGTCTTGCCGTAAGCTTGTCAAGTAGTTCACTTGACGTTTCCGGTAAATCGAACGCAGGTGTATTTGTCGGGAAAATGAGTACTGGTGCAACACTGAACGTTGACAAGTGTGATGTCTTGACAGGCGTAAATGTATCCGCAAACAACGCAGGCGGACTTGTGGGCAGTGCAGAGAATGCAGAAATAAATGTCGGCGAAGGTGTCACCCTTACCATGACCGGAAGCGTTACAGGCTCTGTAACTGCGGGCGGTCTTTTCGGCTCTTATACATATAGTAAAGCCGACAGTAAAGAATTTGATATTTCAAAATTCAGTGGTATGAAAATGGCACTTGCTTGTTCATCAGGAGATACCGCTGACAGTGCGGCTGTTGGCTCTGTTTTCGGACTGCTGATAAACAGCGCAGATAGTGCAAAAATTAGTATCACGGGCACCGCTAATGATATTATTACTTCAAACTTCAAGGGCACTGTCAGGGCAGGCTTTTATGGTGGTATTGTCGGAAGATATTCTGCCAATGCTCTTAGCTCTGAACTAGCACTAAGTGATATCATTGTAAATGTGACTGGCTCATGCAATGCCCTTGATTTTGGCGGCCTTATTGGTAAGATAGGTGATAACAGCAAGGCTTATGTAAGCGTCAAGAATACCACTATAAGTATTAATAATCCCACATCATCACAAAATAATTATGGCGGACTTGTGGGCTATGCAGATCAGGCTTTTATTGATGTTGGCGGCAAAGTCACAGTTACGGCAAATGATGTTTCTGCAAACCAGAGCGTAGGTGGCATTGTTGGCAAATTTAATAAAAATGGCGTTGTAAGGCTTGGCGGTGAAACAAACCTTTCAGGCTTTTATCCTAAAGACCCTAACAAAAACAGATGTCAGATAGTAGGAAATAGAGGCAATGCTTTGATCTATAGCTTAAGCGGCTGGTCATTTACAAGGACATCTTCAAAAGTCATAGACGATATGGATTGGGGCGGAGTGCTTCGCCTTAACGATTCCGATCTGCTTGAGAGTGCTGACGGTGTTCTGTCTTTTGATGGATCAGGGCATACTGTTACAATAAATGGATTTACTAATAATAGTATAACCATAAGCAATAGGGCAGATTTTGCCCGTGCGGCTTTGATAATGCAGCATGATAGCAATGATTTTGTTAAGTATAGCGGTGCTAGCAGGGCAGATATGCTTGCGGCAAATATCAGCCTTAGTGCAGATGTTGATATAAGCGACACAGGTCTTACCGGTTTTATGCGTGATAATGGTGAGGATACATTCACAGGCACTCTGAATGGCAATAGTTATACAATTACTATGAGCGTAGGCAAAGGTGCTAAGATAGTTTTCCATACTCACAACGGACTTTTTGCAAAGACAAGCGGTGCAAAAATAAGCAATTTAACGCTTGTTTCAAACTTTAATATTGTCGGTGATAATGTTTCTGGCGGTGATGCTTGTTATATTGGTTCTGTATCTGCATACAACAGCGGAGCTTTGACTATTGACAGCGTGACCGCTGATGTGACCGCATCTCCAAGTGGTGCGTATACTAATTTTGTCGGAGGTCTGGTTGGATATGTTGCTGACGCCACAAGTGAAGTTTCGTTCACTAATTCTGCTGTAACAGCAAATCTTACATACGATAATAGCACAACAAAGGTAGATTGTACTTGTCTTGGCGGAGTTATCGGAATGGTAGGCGCTGTTACATCAACGCCTACAACCGGTATTAAGTTTGATAATGTCACTGTTGGCGGAAATATAACTGACAAACACACAGGAAGTAACTCTAGAGTTGGTGGACTTATTGCAGAGGTCGGTGCTAAGGATAATTCAGCTTCTGTTGTACCTAATAAGATATCTATCACCAATGTTAATATTAATGCTTTAACAATAAATTCTAGTGGTAAATCAAATAGCGGTGGATTTTTAGGGCATAACTGGTATAGAGTAGAAATTGATCTGAATAGTTTGAATGTAAACAATTCAAGATTAACAGTGAACAATGGCACAGAACTGGGCGGTCTTGTACTTTCCACAACAGGTTATTGGAGCATAAAAGATGTTAGCTTTGACGGTGTGACAGTGAAAGCAACAAAATGTATAAATTTCGGCATGCTTGCCTCAACTCTTTTTGGTAGAGATTATGACTCTTATGGCTTTGACTATTTTAAAGGTGAACTTCCAAAGTTTGATAAAGATAAAAAACTTTATGTATTTGCAAGCCACTTCCACGAAGACCACTTTGACAAATGCATATTTGAAATAGCTAAAGACCACCCTGATGTTACATATATTCTTTCAAAAGATATTAAGAAAAGAAGAAGCAAATATGTAAAATCTGCTGACCAAATTGTTGTTATGAACTTCGATGAAGAAATCACAGTAGATAATATGAAAATAAAAACACTTGAATCAAGCGATATAGGTGTTGCATTCTTAATTGAAATTGAAGGAAAAGTAATCTACCATGCTGGTGATTTAAACTGGTGGCATTGGGAAGGTGAACCAGAACAAGACAATATATATCAAAAACAGACTTACCTCCAAGAAATCTGTTCTATCAAAGAACCAGTTGATCTTGCTTGTGTTGTTGTGGATATTCGTCAAGAAAAAGACTATTTATCAGGCTTAAATGCTTTTTTAAGACATGTTCCAACAAAATACATTTTACCAATTCACTATTTTGGACACTATGAAACAACAAAACTCCTATTACAAGAGCATTTAGACAATCCCTATCATGCTCAAATCCTGCCTGTTACCCATCAAAATCAGACATTTGAAATTCTCGTATAAAAAGAACCTTTCGCACAAAGGTTCTTTACTTATTTTTGTGGTACAATTTCCAGCCAGTAATCATCAGGATCATGAATAAAATAAAGTCCCATTGCTTCATTTTCAAAACATATGCATCCCATGTCTTGATGCAATTGATGATATGCTTCATAATCATCAACAACAAAACAAATATGACTTTCATTTTCACCTAATTCATAAGCCTGTGGATGATCTTTTAGCCATGTCAATTCTAATTGAAAAGAAGCTTCACAATCAGTCAGATAAAC
>OGOI01000719.1_pt1 | contig 25427 bp, 16 predicted proteins | sample 1552631 | NCBI WGS metagenome assembly OGOI01 (sample SAMEA2580204, study PRJEB22360) | human gut metagenome | biome: human gut; feature: human-associated habitat; material: faeces | place: Denmark | collected 2008/2010 | reverse complement strand
CGGCAACAGCGGTATCGACGCCGGAGAAGTCCTTGTAATCAGAGGGTGTATATTGCGCCACCATGCCGATGGCCATCTCCAGCATCTCAGTATCCGCATATTGTATCTCCTCACGCGCCAGCCACCGCAAGGCAGCGGGGGCTTTTTCAATTAGGTGTTTTCAGAATTAAAAGCGGCCAAAGAAAGGCGCTTTTGGGCGGTTTTAAAGTATGATGGATCTAACTCAATACCGATGTAATTTCGGCCAGTGTTAAGACAAGCCACGCAGGTGCTACCACTGCCCATAAACGGGTCAAGCACAAGAGCACCCTCCGGGACGATTTGCAACAGATCAGAAAGCAGGGAAACGGGCTTTTCTGTTTGGTGCACTCTGCTTTGAGATGGCACATTTGTATAGCTGAAAACACCAGGTAGACAGCCCACACCTCGATCAACCGGGAGAGGGCCGTTACTCCCCCAAACGATGTATTCGCACTGATTGCGGAAGCGACCTTTTTGTGGTCTGCTGCTCTTTTTGTCCCAAATAGCCACGCCACGCCACACCCATCCGGCGGCTTGTATGGCATCTGTCAATGCAGGCATGTTTCTCCAATCCACAAAACTGGCGATGATGGCGCTGGGCTTTGCTTTTTCTCTGGCGGTGGCGCATACCATGCGCATAAATTCAGTAAAGCTCCGCTGGTCCATGTTGTCCCCACTAAAATTGGGAAGTCTGGCGGCACCGTTGAAGTCATCGTCCGTGTATTTCTGCACGGTTGGCCTCTTTCGATCTCCAGCAAATAGTCCGCCAGATGAATAGGGAGGGTCCATTAAAACCATATCAACGCATCCATCTGGCAGCTTTTTCATGCCCTCAAGACAGTCCAGGTTAAAAATAGAATTAAGGGGGGTTAGGTAGTTGTCCAAGTAATTCAGTCCTTTCTAAAGAATCGCTCCACCCAGTCATCAGCGTTGAGGGGCAGGTCTGGGGCCCAGGAGATGGGCTGGCGCATGATAGAGCAGACACGCGCTTGGGGATTAGCTGGATATCATCAAACAGGATGGTACTCATGCTGCGCCCCACATCGCCGGATCGCTGCCCGGTGCCCACACGCAGGGAGCCATATCCGACTTGCATAGCCACAGTTGATCCGCATAGCTGTAATACAGCCCGGCCTTGCAATCCATCCCATACACCCAAGGGATGGGGTCAGCCGTTGTCCCAGCGTGTGCCGGTACAATCGGGCGGTAGACGGCCAGCATCCCCTCCGCATCTGGCGGGCGATTATCGGTGGGCGTGTTAAGCACCCGGTACAGCTGGCCGTTGTAATTGACAATCATATCCCGCTTGCAGGACTGCCAATCCCAGGCGGGGTACAGCAACGGAGCTTGTGATGCAACATCATCCGGCAGGGTTTGTGCAGCGGCACGGAGCAAGATCTCCCGCTGCTCTGCAAGCGCTTGGTTATATGCGCGCAGCTGCTTACACAGGCTCACAATTTCCTGTATCCTTTCCGCGTTCATTTTCGCTCATCCCTCCAAAATATATAGGTGTAGCGTTTTAAACAAATCCTGATATAGGCTTACAAATACATCGACGACCCCGGGGGCTTCGGCATACACTTTATTAAGGTCTACCATTACACAATATCCATCAGCCGCCGTGTATCCATACAACTGCCCTAAATACATGTTGATAGGTAGCTGCCCGCCGATCGAAAACATACCGGGAATCTTAATACACGCGGTCGCATCACCTTCACCAACGGAATATCCCCCCAAGATACGAGAAAACGTATCGCAATCCATGTCCAGTAATGCGTACATGATTTTTAGCTCTTCATCTAACGTCCACGCCAGCGGGACATCCTGTGTAGTAAAGGAGGAAGAACTCCCGGAGCCCCCGCCGCTTCCGTTTTGGCCTTTTAAATTAGGGGTAGTAATGGAGCCGTTTTTATCGGTGATGGTAAGTTTATATTCTGTGGATGTATTGCTTGCAACCGTGATTGTCGGGCTAATACCGTCCGCACCATCAACTCCGGGATCACCTTTAGGGCCCGTCTCTCCTTGTTCTCCCTTTAGCCCTACCGGGCCCTGTGCGCCGTCTGCTCCATCCTGACCAGCGGGGCCTGTGTCGCCTTTCGGGCCCTGCGGCCCAGTCTCGCCCGAATCGCCCTTAGGTCCTTGGATACCTTGCTCTCCCCTTGGCCCGGCAGGGCCAATTAATCCTTGTGGGCCCGGTTCTCCCTTTTCCCCTTTGATACTGCCGATATTTTTCCATATGTTTGTCTCTGTGTCCCATAGATAAATCACATTTGACGCCTGTGTTCCTACGGCCCATGCATCGCCCGCCGCGCCGGTTGGATGGTCAGATTGCAGAGCTGCAAGATTGGCATATAAGCCGAGCACTGTAAAGCTCGTACCATTCTTTCCAGCAGGGCCTTGCGGGCCAACGTCCCCTTTGGGTCCTTGAATACCTTGTTCGCCTCTTGGCCCTTGAGGGCCAGGATCGCCCCTTGGCCCCTGCGGACCGATTGCGCCAACGTCACCCTTATCCCCTTTATCACCCTTTAACCCCGGAACTCCTTGGTCACCCTTAGGGCCAATAGGGCCGATGTCTCCTTTGGGGCCTTGAGAGCCGGGCAATCCCTGCGGGCCGCGTTCGCCTGCTGGCCCCGCCGGTCCGGTTTCTCCCTGCGGGCCAGCAGGGCCTCTGGGGCCAACTGATCCGGTTTCCCCTTTTTCACCTTTGAATTCCCCAGTTGCAATACTGTCTTTTAACTCCTGCAAGGCAGTATCCGCAGAAGAAGCGAATTCCTGTGCTTTTCCCGCGCTGGTTGCCGCCGCGTCTTTTGCCTCTTCCGCGCTTTGGGCATAACCTGCAATCTCAGCTTTGTCGGCCATAGCAATTTGCAGTGCAGTAAATTCATTGGTGGATTCTATTTCGGAATCGGAACAGATTGCCTCCTCTACCTCAATTAAAAAGCGTGGTGTGCCGAGTGTCTCACCGCTTGGCCCGCAGAGGGTAATCATACACTCTACGCCGCCTGCTGCCGCGATGCTCTGCGACGTCACCTGATATTCCACGCCATGCTCTGTTACAACGCAATCATTAAAAATGATGCTTCCATCTGGTTTCCTTGCGCGAAACGTCGCAGAGGTAACACCTTCTATATCGTAAGGAAATGCGCCTGAAAAAAGTTGGATAGCAATGCGTTGCGATTTTATGTCGCCCTGCCTCATGTGCAAATTTTTTTGTATACCATCCTTTTTGATATCCAACGTAAATTGATGCCTTATTTCCTGCAAATTGATCACCTCTCTATCTATTTCTGAGCATAACAAAAGTGGAGGAATTTCTCCCCCCACTTTTCCGGTAAAACGGTTTTCAGTTATCAATCCAATTTCTGAAATCTTTCATCGTGTAGAGTTTTCCAACCGGAGTGCGCAGTTCCATCAGTTGTTGCCGGATTTCCCGCATGCCCGCCGCATCTCTGGCCTCATAGCATTTTATGTACTGATTTTTGTATGCGCGGGTAATAGCAGATTGCACATTGCCCTTCTGCGCTCTCATCTCATCGCGCGATTTACATGCCTCCATCATAAGATCAATCCGTTCCTGAGCGGCTTGTGCGCCCTCCTCTTCCAGCGTGGAAGCAATCTCCGGAGCAGCGCCATTTGTCGCCGCCCGGTGGGCAATCGATTCCCCAATGGACGTGCCCTCCTCCTGGCTTTCGTCATTGGCATCCTGCTGCCAACCCTCCAGTTCGTATTCCGATACGGCGGCTTTTGCGGCGGATCCCGCGAATTCGAAAGCGTCTTTGACCGCCTTCACCTTCTGCGCATCGCTCATGCTCTCGTATTCCTCAGAGCTCATGATCTCGCTGATGGTGCTGTAAGCCGTCTGTCCGCGTATTTCGGAAAATTGGGTGTATTCGTCACCGGTGAAATTGATTTTCTCGCCGTCCACGGTGATAAACTTTGCCGCATACCCCGGTAGCACGCCGCTCTCTCCCGTCGCTTCATAGAGCCGCAGGAGCTCCTGCTCCATGTCGGATGTTCTGATCTCGGAGAACCATCCGGGCGAGAGGAAGTTTTCAAAAGCCCCTACCACAATGTTCTGCGTTTTATCCTCACGACCCCATTCGTCAATGTATGGTTGGTTCAGGTAGGACAGGCCGGGGATTTTGTTGAAGAGCTTTTGGTAGGTGCGTTGCATAGATTCTGGAATCCAACTATTTTTGTCGATGTATGTCCGTCTACGGGTGGGATCTACAGTACGCGCGATATGACCGGACAATGCAGGAATCGCTTGCATAAAGTAACTGGTTATAACTTCTTGAATCATAGCGGTCAATTTGTTGTCCGCAAAAGATACCGCATTGATCGTGTTGTTCAAACTTTCCAACATGGAGAGATTGAACATTGGCTCCATGATATTAGCAATAGCATCGATGACTGCACGGATTGGGGCATCTTCGTACTCCCCCTGAAGAGCAGCCATTAATTCCACGCCGATAAAGAAAGGGATTGCGGACGGGGCCATCCAGTCAATAGTGTAGGTGAAATCGCCGATACGAAGCGCGTACTCTTGCCGCCCTTGTAGTTTGGCAAATTTGTCCTCTTTGTCATCTCCGAAGCCCCCGGAAACCCAGCCTAAACCGCAAAGCAACGCTCCAAGAGCTGTAAGCCCTGTTCCAGTCAATCCGGATGCCAACCCATCAATATATTGGGATGCTGTAATTTCTCCCCGCTTGAGTTGCATACTTCCGCGGCTTAGAGTGTATAAAAGGCCAGCCGGGCTATACTCCACGCCGCGCTTTAAAACGTTGACCGGTGTTTTCTTGAAAGGCAAAATGCCTTCCACGATCACATTCAAAGCTTTGTTGGTATTGGAAGCCCTCTGGATTGCGGATGCCACGGGCGAAGCGTCTCGGAAGGTCGCTCTTTGTGCCTCCTGAATGGCATAATTTCTCGCTCGCTCCAACTGCCCCTCCGTCATTTTGGAGAGGTCTGTCTTATTAGCCTGTAAATATTGGGCCAGCGCACTTTCATAATGGGCTTTTAAAAACCATCCATCCTCTATCTCCATGAACTCAAAGTTTTTCTTCCGAAGCGTTTCCAGCCACCTTGTTTTAAAAATTGTCCGCTGATCACGGATAACATCTGTAGGATTCATTTTTCCGCCGGATTTGATGACATCCTGCATCTGATCAAAATCTTGTTTCGCAAACTCTTTGTATTCTTGCTTTACAGTAACAGCCTTTGTCCGCTCTCCGCTCTTGATCGAAGCAGCCTCAATCCCTGCACCGATCGCATCTTTCAAGCGCACTACCGGCGCAAACACCGCGTTCCCAAGGATATTTCTGATATGTGTCTTTGTGTTCCCAAGCATCGAAAGGTAGCGCCATGCATTCCATTTGTCAATCCATGTCGGCGGCAACTGATCGGCAACATCCTTGTAGATTTCCATTGCAGCTGCGTCCACTTCTTCGGGCGTCTTCGCGTTTACCAGATCTTCCGCAAGCTTCTCGTTGATCTTCACTTCGGTAAAAGCTTTCCCTTTGAACCGCCTAATCAGGTCTTTGTTGAGCGTGTCCGCCGTGCGCTGCACATAGACGAGCTGCCCGATTCCCGTCATCTTTTTCAGCATGGAGAGCGCCTGTACGTTCTGGCCCGCTCGCGTACCAAGCTCGGAGATCTCCGCCGTCAGGCGCACGACCTCTGATTTATCCCCGTTCTCGGCAGCGAGGCGCAGCAGGTATTCTCCCAGGGCGATATCGCTCTTTTGAGGCATACTGTCGCCGTCAACAATGGCATTCCACCGTCGCCAAGCCTTATCCACCCCGGATTTTAAAAGCTTCTTCGCCGTGTCCTGCGCCTGCTTGTCTGATATTGGGGTGTAGGACATGGCCTCTTTTACAATTTCCCCTTTCAAATCCTCCGCCATTTCGTCCGTAACAGCGTTTGATTCCATCACTGATCTGACAAACCGCCTTACCTTTTTTTCGTCGGAAGTCTTTTTAGGTACTTTGATTTCGCGGAAAGGCTTATACCCTGGTTTGATTGATCCCCATTTGGAAAGCAGCTCCGCGTATTCCGGCGTGTTTTCAGTGGGTTCTCTAAAACTGTATTTGGTAATTTTGTTTACAATATCTTCTCCTGTCACACCATTGTCCGGATCTGGGTCACCTTCATGGATGATGTCTTGATCCCATACAATTGCCCCATCTCTTGTTTTAATGCCCTGAAGGCCTTCCCAAAAATCACATTCTTCAAAAAACCATCGGACAAGTTCGGGGTTGTCCCAGGCTTCTGCGGATTCAACGATATCAGCAGGATCAAAATTTTCGGCTATCTCTGTTCCTGAAAATTGTTCCCAATAACTATCGTTATGTATCATACTGAAAGGCGACGCAAGAGACTTTTCCCATGCTTCTGCTATTTGGGATTTCAAATCTTCAACATCGACTAAATCCGTCAGAAATACGCCAAAAAGGTGATTCCCATATTGTTCTATGCGATAGGGATCATCTGAGAACATAGCATGTCCCCAATTGCTCATGGGATTGTCTGAGGGATATCTGCGATACGACAGATCATCCATATACACCCCTGCTTCTCCCATACTTCTTTTTAGAGAGTATTTAGTTCTTTCGGGCGTATCGTTATATTCCGATGATCCTTTCTCGATTTTTTTTAGTTCAGGTGACGTTCTTTTAGGTGATAATCCAGTGATGTTTGAAACGCTTCGCTGCCCCCCGTAAACTCCTTTTTCCCCTCCTCCGGGTTCTGTTCCAATTCTTCGTATAGACGGATCACTTCGCACATGAGGTTTGATTTCTGATTTTTCAGATGAGGCGGGAGGAACAGCCCCTCGCTGTCCTCTCCGAACATTTCCGTGAGCATGATCTCGCACACCTGTTTCTTCGTCATGCATGTCAGCTCCTTTGCTTTGATTATATCGTTCTTCTCCGTCATCCTCAACAGTGCTGTTGATCTCTGCCAAATTTTTTACATACCGGTTAGCTTCTTCAAACCAATACTGCGAGCGTATACTGTTACTGGTAGAGGCCTCACTGTTGACATTTTCATCCGTGCGTGCTATTCTACCAATAGAGCCATAGTTGGTTATGGATAACGGCAATTGGAGCCTATTCTGAAGTAACCAGCGATTGGCTCTCTTTTTATCTGGCTCCACATACAGAATGCGGCTTCGATCAATCAGACTTTGCGCATTATCCTTTCCATATGCGCTTACAAGCTTCATGGAATCCATTTTAAATCCCTTCCCGCTCGTAGGATAAAGCTCAATAATAGCGAGTACGAGCTTTCCGTTTTCCCCATAGACCTCTCCGAACATGGTAAGGCGGCTATCCTTTTGCAGCGACTGCATAATTAGCATTGGATGCTCAAGAACATATGGTACCTGCTTGATCACTCGGTCTGTCATTTCAGGATGCTTTTCTTTGATTTTTATGATCTTTGAACTATCCCATTCAATGTTGGTATCCTTTACCCCAATGCTTTTCAACGCCTCTGAGGTTGTGCCAACGTTAAAATGCATCCTGTGGTTTTTCTTATCCCACTGATCATATTGACGCTCAAAATTCGGATTCAGGGCATATTTTGCTTCCTGCCTTTCAATACGCTCCGCAGGAACCTCTTCCCCGCTCTCCGTTATGACGGATTTCTGGTTTTCTCCTCCGGTTTCCACCTGCTTCTGAGTCTGTCGCAGTAAAGCGGTAGGCTTTTCCCCTGTATTGGACTGAATATAGGAAATATGGTCAGCGGCGCGGTAAGCATTGTCATTCAATTGCCTTTGCCACGCACCAGCACTGGGTGCCCAGCGGAAACCGTTTGCTTTCATTTCGGCGCGGGTGGCCTCGTCTGGTTTATTATCAAAAAAAATTTGCAGGCGGTTGACTTCCTTATTCGCCTCCACGCGCCCGCCGCTAAACTCCCATCCGGCGTAGTCCCGCTGTTCATGCCGTTTTAAAGTTTCTATTCTTTCCTTCGTCCGTCGAATCTCTGCATTGTTGTTTGAGAGCGCAAAGCTTTGAAATGGTTTGCTTTTATCCAGATGCCACGACTGCGCCATATCACTCTGTAATTTTCTAATCTGGTCTGGTGGCAAAAGCGTACACCCGTCCAGCGTACCATTCTTGCGGTAATAGGCGTTTACCGCTTTCATGGTTTCCTGTGACTTTTCCAAACCTTCAAGTTTGCTTTGCAATTTCTGGACGGCTTGCGGGTCATCTGCGCTGATTCCGCCCGTGCCTGTACTGCGGATTTTTTCAAGCAATCCTTGTATATTCTGAAATTCCTCCATGTTCCTGTCTGCTGCTGCGTTCTGTTTTTCTTTCTGGCGCACAGGGAAATTAGCAGGGCCGGCGATCATAGCAGAAGGAACGCGGGCATGAATGGCATATCGGGAGTTCATATTCTCCGCTAGTTTCCTAGCATAAGAGTCGAGAATACTGTCAATTTTCTCATGATATATGGGATCAACGCGCTGCTTTTGCTGTTCTGCAATTTTCAACGCCTTGTTTACATATGCCTGATACTCCGCTGTGGCACTACCCTGCTGATAATCATCAAAGCTATTCATCTGCTTTGCACGGCGGGCATCTTCCTCGTTGATGATGTAATAGATTGATTTTGGGGATTTCCGATTCTCTTGATGATTGATTTTCTCTTGGGCAGAGTTTCGGATTTGCTCCGCTTCCACTTCTTCCTCATTTTCCATTTTTACGGAAGTTTTATTTTCTCCTCCGGTTTCCACCTCCGCAAACTCTTCCGCCTGCGCACGGCTTTGCGCCGTCTCCTGGGAGGGCTTGCGCTTTTTATTTGTCCTCTTCTCCACCGCGTCGTAATTTTTCCGCGCCTGATCCGCCGCCTCAAAAAACATCTGCCGCAGCGCCGCCATTTGCTCCAGATCCATCCCTTCCGCAAACACATTCGCCATGGTGGGGAGGCTGTGCTCATGCAAATACGCGGTGATTTTTTCAATCAGACGGTCAAATAGATCAACAATTGTCTGGAGGATATTCTTCTGCTGCGTGGCGGTCTTTCCGGAATCCTCTTTCAGCCAATTCAAAAAGTCCTGCGTACCGGCTTCGTCCGCAAACAGGGCGCTCATGGCGTCGTTCGTCAGTTCTCCCATTGCTTCCCCGGCGCTCTCTTCGCCAAGCTGCCCTTCGTACCGGTTCCGGTAATCCTCCACCATCGCGGCAAGTGTCTCAAAATTGCACACTTTGGCATACCAGCCGAGCATCGCTTCCTGAACGTCCAGCATTCCTTCCAAGTTATATTCCCGCACATATTCCGCCGTTTCGTGCACCAGCGTTGCAATCTGGTTGTCCGCGCTTTGGGAGAGGAGGATACGGGAAAGCCCGGCGTCAAATGCCCCGTTCGCATCTTTCTGAATCTGATTTCTCAGTTCTATGGTCATGCCCGTCTTTGCTGCTGTGCCCATATACAGCAGCTGCATCGCCTCATCCAGTTTTTCACCCGTTTTGTTGACGAATCGCCCGCTTCCGCGTGCCACAGGCTGCCGTTCCTGCTTTGCCTTAGCCTCTGCTGCGGCGCGATTCTCCCCGGCAAGGTAGAGGAAGGAGAGCATGGCTTTCCGCTCCCTGGGAATGCCCGCTACCCTCTGCATAGCTTTTACAAGGCTTGTTTTGCCCTGGTATCCCGCCTCATAGAGCACATTGAATGCGCGGGTATAGTTTTCAGGGCTGATGGATCCGTTGTAATTATTCACAAAAGCTCTGGCTTTCGCCGTCGGAAATTGCTTTGCCATGCTGTAAAGTATCTGATCTTCATTTTTATCAAATTGCAAATCACCCAACTTAGCGGTTCTTCCGTTGGAAAGCAGTACCTCCATGTCCCCGTCTGTGTTAGCAACATCCATTACAGCTACCTGCTCACCGGTATTACTCAGCTTGGCAAGATGCGTTGTAGCATAGCGTATTTCTATATCTTCTCCTGAACCCGCTTCCGATGTGTCGTGCTGACCTGATTCTCCGCGCCATGCCGTTCCATCCCGCTTGAAATATTCCCCAGTCGTGCGGTTTGATTCGCTTCTCGTTTGGGTTTCATGTGCTGAGGTGGCCACACGCGGCGCCGCTTGTCCCTCAATGGCGGTGCTTTGCACAGCCGTCTCCGAAGTCTCATTGTTCTGCTGCTCTTGTGCCCGCTCTCCGTCCACCTTTTGCGCGGCAAGTGCGCGGGTTCGCTCATCGGCCATTTTTGAGAGAACAATTGCGCCGTGCGGATCTTCATTGCTCGAAAACTTGCGGTAAGCATCTCGTACTTCCTGCTCGCTCGATGCGCCCTGGATTGCCTCTGAGGCCGCCTTGTCATATTGCGCTACAAACCGCCCAGCCGCCTTATTGCTGATCTTGTCCCTATTGACCATCTTAATTGCCGCCTGTCCGATTGGGCTGCTAGGATCAAATTGTAAGGCGTTTCGCAGTTGGGCGCCGTATTGACCGGACTGTAAGGCTTCGCTACCGATTTGGCGCACTTGGTGGTTATATCCTGCATAATTGGTGACGGAGCCTCCTGCACCAAAACCTATGCCGGATAATGCGCCGCCGAGCCCCGCTTCCGCAACCTGCCTTACTGCATCCCAAATTACCTGTCCTGTCGCTTCCGCCTTAGACATGCCCTGATTGATGTAAGATGTACGTTTCGAAGCTATACTGGATTTGTCTCCGTTGAGTAGAGTGTCAAATGTGAGGTTCGCAATCTCGGTTGCCGCCTCTTCCGAGCCTTCTACTCCCATCTGTTTGAGAACGTTTTTTCCCACCGCCTTTAATGTGCTGTTCATTTCCGGCTGCATGGCCTTTAAATTGCCAAGGCTCCAATCTTCAAATAGCCCTTCAAAAATGCCCGCTGCTGCTGCGGTAAGCAATGTTTTACCCGCCGAAACGCCCCGCTCAGAGACATCGATCAAACTGCTATTTGCAGCGTTAATGCCCTGTATGACACTTCCTATATGGCTAAAACCGCCAAGCGCGTTTGCGGTCAGCGAATCCGCCATAGACATTCCTGTACCATATAGCAGATTCGCCGCCCAGGCTGCCCCATCGCCGTATTTTTCCCGCGTTTTTTCAATGATATCCGTTGATGCTTTTTCTCGAACTGCATTCGTCGTGTAGGTTCCAAAAAACTCCGGGGCATTCGTATCAACGCCGAGATCTGTTCCGTATGCCGCATCATATACGGCATCCTTCATGGCTTTCGGAAAGCTATTTTGTGCCGTTAGAAGATTCAGGCCCACAGAGGCGGCGCTCATTAAAGCCGGATGATCCGCCGTCTTTTCTGTCAACGTCTTTTTAATATCTTCCGCCGCTTCTCCATTCTTGACGCGCTCATAATAGCGTATCAACTCGGTCACATCGTATCCTTTTTTGTTAAGGTCGGCATAAAGCTTGTTATATTCCTGCTGGATGTCGGTATTATACGGGTTTTGTGTTTGGAGTAATGGGTTTCCACCCTGTGGATTGGTTTGATTGTATATTGAAAAGGTTTGCAATTGGTTTTTGAGAGAATAGAGACGATCCAAACTGCTTTTATCTTCTTGGCTAAGTGCTTCGTAAGGGGATTTTTTATTTCCGGCGTCTTTCATCATTTTAAGCGCCCGCTCGCGGATTTCTCTCTGGTAATCCAGTGCATGATTTTGCATGCCAAGTTGCCGAGCATCATCAAAGCTGAGATTATTCTTCTGTAGCTCCGTCATAAGTGGCATACTGGCAGTTTGTGTGCCAGTATACTGTTTTTCCGTTGAAGGCGTTGCGTTCATGCCGCTGCGTTCCGTTCGCACGCGCTGTGCGCCGATATCGCGCGCCTCCTCAAACGTTATTTCATCCTCGTCTTCATCCTTACGGTTTAATATTAGGTTTTCACGCGGATCAAAGTAGTTTTTTATCTTTTTGAGGCTCATTGCTCTTTCTCCTTTATTTCAGTGGGGACATAAGCCCACTTTGGAAGTTGAGTTTTTTGTAGTAACGAACGCCGTTCTTTTCTGTATATGTAATTTTTCCCTGCGACAGTAACCGCTTCAATTCTACATCGCCGATTGGCCCGTACCCAAGCGCCAAAATACTGTTCTGGTCGTTCTTTATGGCCGTGCTGGATGGGGAAGATGCGGCGCTTTTTTTAGTCCCGGAATTTCCGCCTCCACCGGAAAGCGATTTGTATTCGCTGTAACATCCGTACTGGCGGGAAAGAGACTCGGCGCTTGCCGCATCAAGCCCAAATCCTGCAATCACCTTCGCAAGCTCTGCCGGCTCATATCCCATATCCTGCTCATAATAATCAAGCCTGTCCTCATATTTCGATAAATCAACCGACTTACTACCCCCTGAACTGCTGCTTCGAGCTGCTGCCGCTTTCTGCGCATTGAGCTGCGCGTAAGAAAGTGCGAGGCTTTTTGCGTCCTGCTCCTTTTGGTAGGCGAATTGCTTTTCCCACTGTTGCCGCGCTAGGTCGTCCTGTGCCTTTTGATAAGCCATCTGTTCCAGCCAGTTTGCCTGCTGCTGCTCATCGTTTTGTTTGCCATAGTAGTAAGAACGATCCTGCTGCCAGGCCGAAAGATCGTTGACGTATCTGTTGTATTCATCCGCTGACATGTCGTGATATTTGTTGTAGTAATAATTAAGGTCGGTGTAGTAGTCAGAAACCGTGTCGCGGTATTTGCCGTATTCGGATTCTTCCAGTCCCTGCAAAACGCCAAGTTGCTGGTACATGTCGTTCCCTTCATCCCTGTACCGGTTGTAGGCCGCGTTATAGAGCTCCGGAATCACATTGTTGATCTGCCCAAGATATGCCTGATAGGCTTGGTTCCCTGCTGTGGAGGCATAAGAATTCCCGTATCCCCCCGTGAGCGCTGCGGCGTTCGCCATTGTGTCCATCATAGCCATCTGGCCCTGTTGGGTATACTGATCCTTGTACTGCTGATATAGCGGGTCGGCATTCATGTCGTAAGAAAATTTTTCTCGGTTCGTGACTTTGTTTAGAAGGTCTTGAATCTGCTGTGCATAACTGCTCTGGTATTCACCTGGTTTTCCTTGTTCTTTTTGCGCTAGGCTTGCAGCCGCTTGCTTAAGCGCATCTGATTGCGTATAGGTCGGCTTACTGGATTCCAACTGCGCCACCTTTTTTTGCGTTGCAGTTTGCGTCGCCTTCGGCGCAGATGGTGCCTTGGGGGCTGTGGCGGCGGTTGTTTTAGGCGTTGCTGTCGTCTTTTTTGTGCTGCCGGAAGAGCCGGGAATTGTAAGGGTATTCCCGGCATAGATCAGGTTCGGATTTTTAATATTGTTGGCCTTTGCCAGGGCGGATACTGTGGTTCCATAACGTGAAGCGATGCCGCTGAGCGTATCGCCTTTTTTGACTTTATAAGTAGTGGCCATTTGTATTTCCTCCTTTTATGGGTTGGGCTATGTGCTCGGCTTATAAATATACCAACCTGTCCAACGGATCGGATCCCAGTTGTAGTAGGATCGTATAGCAAATTTTTGTGCATTATAGCTTATTGCAATCTGAGATATCATCGGGTCGCTTCCTAAACTGTAAGGCACAACAGCAATAAAGGCTGCTTCCTGAAACGGTAGATTAGAAATTCCTTGTGCTGTATCATTCGATCCGATTGCATAAAATCCAGGCATCCGCGTTTTATTTAAGTCAGTTCCAGTTCCAAGTATGGTTGGCTGCGCAATGTTCCAATTGGCTATCCCGTTGATGTAGATCGGCCACGCACTTTCTACGGCGTTATCCCGCTCGGAGGCCTTGCCAAACGCAACCCCTTTGCCGCCTTTTTTGAAATGCATGGTATAGGCAGCCGTAGGGATGGATGATCGCCAAATTGCTCCTGTAAAGTAATCTCCAATGGAAATTTCAACATCGTAGGAATATTCCGTCGATAAACCAGAAACAATCACATAGCTTCCGCTGGATATGTTCGTGTATCCTGACCAAGCACTATCAGTAGGCTTTTTGTAACGGACGCGCAGAGTATATCCATTCTTTCCGTTGCAGCTCGCATATTTAGCTGTTGCTGCCGCGCGAAAGTAGGTGCCGTTGGAATCGGCCGTGCCCGCACTGTTGCAGCGATATACGGATGCACCTGACACATATGGGGCAAAATAATCGATAACGGTAATCGACGCTGTTTTTGTCGTGGTGCGCCCACGGGAATCTGATACCTTCGCTGTGAAGGTAACCGTCCCGGCAGAGTTCAAAAATCCAGTTGTCATGCTTGTTCCTGTTGTACTGCTCCCGCCGCCGCTGATGCTATATGATTTTATTGTGCTACTGTAGCTACCAGCCGCGCCGCTGATCGTCGCCGTCGCTTTGCTTTTGCCTTTTAAATAGATACCCCATGATGCCGGAACTGCCCCATCCACACGGCTGACGCCGAAATTAAAGGAGGGCACCACAGATGCTGGTACCGTGATAGTAAAGGTTTTGGATACTGCGCTACCGATATTGGCAGATCCGTTCTTTGTTTGCACTTTTACTGTCGCTGTCCCGCTCGTGGAATTTGGAATTGCATTAATCCAGTTCATGGGAATCGAGAAGGAAGCGCTCGTTCCAATCCCTGTTTGCTTATAGGAGTAACCTCCCATAGACCAAGTTACTTCGTGCGTGAAGGAACTGCTTGCCCTGGAAATGTTCACGGTGGCAGTTCCACCCGCCGCTACAGATGAAGTGACGGAGGCAATCGAGGAAGCGCGAGGGATAGACACAAGCGACCATGATTTTGAAATGCTTCCCCCGGAGCATCCGCCTGCCGGCGCCATAGTAAAACTGCCGGAGATTGCAACCGTTTTACTGCCGTCACTGTTATGGGCGATATCCCCTGTCCATGTTGCAAGCGTGACAACCTTTCCATTTCGCATATCGATTGCGAGGTTCCTATTTACTCGCTGCACACCGTTTACACTAAGTTTTGCGTTATTTTTAGAGGCTGTCAGGCTATATGCCCCGCTTGAGGATCCATCCGGCCTGTAACAGGTAAGCGTCACTGTAACATTTGACGTATTGGCGGCAACGTTCCTTTTATGTTGTGTGCATTGCAACCTTAGTGTATATTTTGAACCGTATGTACCGGAGCATGTCGTAGTCCAAGTTTCTGCTGCGGCCATTATCCCGCCCTCCATTTCAGCCCTAATCCCGTAGGCGCCGTAATAAACTCAAAGTATCCCCCGTTCGCCGCGTTGCCTATGGCCAGTCTGTCCATAATTTCTGCTTGGCTGATATACAGCTTGTTGTATTGGATATATGCTACCTCCACGCCGTTTGCCAAGAAGGACATCTTTTCGTTCGTAATGCGCACCGCATATGGTAATGTTTCATCGTTTTCTGTTTTACCGATCTCAATGCCAACTTCGGAAAAACGGATATAGGTTGACATGCTGTATTTGTACTCATCCAACCTATCCTGCGCATTCTGGTCAACCGTCTGCACCTCTGCTTTGGTGGCAAAGTTAATTTGAATATCCGTTGCCGTCTGCGTCAGTGTACTTACAACATATTCCAGCAGAGTTTTTGTTACTTCCTGTGTGACAGTATTCCCATCCTCATCCACTATGGTTTCCTCATAGGTGTAGGTGGTCGCCGCGGTCAACCGTTCGGCGAGGGATTGTAACATTTGATCTGTCTGTGCAAACTGCGTATTGTAATCCAGCGCGATTTCCACCGCGTTCGAGATGATTTCGGCCCGCAATTTTTCAAAATACTCCCGCTGCGTCTGTGTGAGTTCCACAATTTTCGCAGCTGCGTTGGCCCCATCCTCAAACTGAACGCGAGTGGACGGCGTGAAGTTATCCGTATCAAGGTTATTCAGCACATATTGCAGTTGCTCGTTCATCTGGTAGATATAGTTGATCATCTGCCTCTGTTCCATCGATAACTGCCCGGTTGCAGCCGGGATAGTAAGGTTATATAACGCCATCAAATTTCACTCCCTTGCTCGGTGATTTTAGAGATGGAATACAACTTAAAATCCCCCACGCCGGAAAATCGCAGGCGCAGATGCCCGCACCTTCGTACCGTGAAGGGGAGTGTAAAAATTCTGTTTGCCGCCGCCCGCAGGGATGCAACCGTTTTCCATCCACTGCTAGAATCATACTGGATTGCCACCTTGAACTGCGCTCCTTGGGTTATCGATAACCTCAACTGAATTTTGGAGATATATTTAAAATCCGGCGTATCAATGCCAATATCTCCGGTCTCTGCATACCATGCAACCGGGCTCTCCAGCTTATTCGGATTATGCTCTGCGTTATCCAGAACAGAGGTTGTCCCGTTAACGGTGCATAAACGGTTATTTCCGTCCACAAAATATAACTCCTCCGCATAGCGTGCAAACCATTTGACCTGCGTGCCGTCCTCCCGATGCCACATGCCTTTGCCTGTATCGAGCGCAAAAAGGCTGTATTTACCGCTTGCATCACACATGGAGATGTAATATTTATCCCCGATTGCCCCGGCCACAGCACCCGAATAGCGCACACTTCCGAGCGCCTGAGAAACGCTTACTGGCATCCCTCCGTCATAGGCGCACACACTGTCGCGGGATTTGTAGTAGAGCACCTCATTGACCGCCACCAGGCTTTTTTCGCTGCCCTGCTGCACGCCTCTGCATTGCACGTCCTTTACTTGAAAATTTGAAGGAACGGAGCCGTAGATCTTGTGAATTATGTCCTCTTTGAAGAACAACACATACCCCAGATGCGAGCATGCACCTGTAAAAAAACCGTCCGTGCCGATGGTAGCAGCGTAGCTGTCCGAGCCAACGCCCATATAGCAACGCCAGTTGGTAGGATCGCCCAGCTTGCAGGCATAGATTTCGTGCCCGTCCTGCGAGCATCCCCACACACGGTTCTCACATTCAGTCACAAACGTCATATCCGGTATCTTTCGTTCCAGCGTCACAGCCCCATCCGCTGGCTTTTGTAGAGTTGTTTCGTCTATAATCCCTGTCACTGTGATGGAATCATCTGTACGCTCCCATATCACCATATCCGTGTTAAACTGCGTGTCTTTGCATCCGCTGAGGGTTACGCCATCATATTGCTTGAAATTTTTTCCGATACCAGTGGAAGTAATTTTCACATATGTGGTTGGAACCTGTACCCACATGCCGGATTGCGTGGAGAATTGTTTGAGTACGTGCGGCTTATCCGAGGTATCAATCCAGTAATCCTTGTTCTTTGGCTCATCCGGCGGTTCCGTTCCTGAAGCCACGTTTCCCAGCGTTTCGCCGTCACGGCGCGTCAGCGTGAAGGAAACATCCGTCACGGTCGTGAATTTTGCCCCAAGGGAGCCAAACTCACCAGTCGATGTATTGTAATACTTTTTATCAGGGAAAATGAGGATATATGCCCCCATCGAAACAATCTGTTTATCGTGCGTGTTAACTTGCCCTACATCCAGACCTTTGTAATAAAAGCGATCGCCATCCACCCAGCAAAGATTGTTTTTGCACACCAGCGCATGCGGCTCTTGGAAAGTCTGGATGATCCCCCGCCGACCGCGCGGGGAAAGTGTGGGGTAGGCCGCCGCCGTCAGGTTCTGCATGTCGTAAAACTCCGCGGCGTTCAGGCTCTGCGTGTGGTTGTAGCCCTGGAATTCCGTCAGCATATCTCGGGTTGCGGCAATATCTCCTATCTGTGGGTAAAGCATTGTATCCCCCCTATATCGTTCCGATGCTGTTTCGCTGTAGCGGTAGATGCGTCCTGTTGTACCAGTCAGTAAAAGTTTGGTACGATGCATTAAAAACAATTGAACTGTTGTTGTATCTGGCTGTTTCCGCATTGTGCAAGTCAATTTGGCAAGCTAAATAATGCACATAAAGCTCGCTGTAAGGCTCCGGTGCGATCAACTGCACGCCCTGGCCAAGCTGCTCCTCGCTGTATCCGCCAAACTGCCGTTCCCCGCCGCCCTCGTGCGTATCAATCACCTCGCGCTGGATCGTGCCGTCGATCCGCGACAGCCAGCGCACCTTGATATCCTCCGGGTAGGCGTTCGGCTTTAGTGCGTCAATCTCTTTGATTGCTTCATCTATGGTCAATTAGGACACCTCCTGATTAAAAAAAGGGGAGACGAAAACCCGCCTCCCCCTCACCGGCGCCAATTTAGCCGGCATTGGCTTCTATGAATGCATCCGCAATTTCCGCCTGTTCCTCGCTGTGCTGGATGATTTCAGCCACCGGCCTCGGCACCTCCACAAACTTTCCGCGCTGGATTAAGTACCTCCGGCCGTTCAGCCCGACGAACAGCGAATCATTCCACTTATCTACCGGATCCTTCGGGATTTTGATGGTCACCATTTCCTGCATGGGATCCTTAATTTCCGGCTCCTGCGTCTCCTGTACATCTTCGGCCTGCGTAACCGCTTCGGGCTCCTGTGCCTGTGTTGCTGCCTTTGCCATGCGTATCCCTCCTTAGTTTGCTTCTGCTTCCTTGCTGTAGGAGGAGCAGGATTCAATGCGCACCATGTACTCCTCCACCAGCCGTTTTGCCGTTTTAATACCCTTCCAGCCCACCGAGCTGCGCTGGTTGAGAGGGTCGGCGCCATAACCAAGCTGCTTGACAATGTGCTGCAATCCGCCGCCCTCAATCTCTGTCACGCCATAGGCGTCTGCGCCAAGCACCAACGTTGCGAACACCGCCAGTCCGCTTGGGCATCCGTCTCCCGTCCAGATTTTTGCCTCCGTGGTCTCTACAAAGCGGACGCCGCCAAGCTTCCCGATCTCTCCGTTGAAAATTTTATCTGCGTTGCTGTATTTGTTGATGTCTACCCATGCTTCCCCGGCGCCCATCATGATATCGTAGGCGACAAACGGATGCACAATTGCAACATAGCTTCCGTCGATCTTCTGCGCGTTCATGCTTTTCAGAAGCGCTGCCGCACGGAAAATCAGGTCAACTGTCACTTTGCAGGTGGCGTCCAGCGTCGCGCGGGTGGTCACGGGCGTCCCGTCTCCCTTCGGCGCATACATCACGTTCGTGCCGCCGCAGAGTTCGTTGCGTACAACCGTGTCCATTGTCGCGCCAGCCTGTGCGGCCAGCTTTTTGGTTGCTTCTACGACCGTGTTATCAATCGCAGTCAGCTGTAAAATATCCGACTGTTCGATGTAATCACCATATTGGCTAACCGTTGCAGTCATCGCAGAAACGTTAAGCTTGTTGCCTGCGGGCGTTACTCCTTCCGTGATTGGCGTCAGAGCCTTGGGCAAGGCTGAAAACTTCCGAAATTCGATGGTTTTACCCCCATTTTTCGGAATCGGCCGTTTCTGGCCGAACTGGTCATGCACCAGTGCAGGCTCCGCCAGTGTAATCAGCGTTTTATCATAAAAGGTTTTCATTTCCGGCGACAGGTCGTTGCCGGATCCGTTAAGTAACGTCGTTTGCGTGGCGAACAGCTGCAAATCCAACTGTGTTTGCGCCACCGCCACACCCTTAGCAAAGAGCTGTAGATCCAATTTGAACTTGGTTTTCATATGTTTCTTCCTCCTGTGTGTTTGGCGCGGAGGAAGATCAGAAGGATATCTTTTCTCCCTTCTCCACGCGCCTTAAAATTTCATAAATATCGTCTTTTTGGAGCTTGTTGACGTCCGTCACTTGCCGAGACGCACCCTGCGCACCCGCCCCGTTCTCTGTCGGACGTTTCGCGCGGGATTGGACGCTGTTTGTTACCTTCTCCGCCGCCTTCTGCGCAGCGTATTGCATTGCGCCGCCGAGGATATCATCCTTGTGGACTACCTCATACGCTGTGCGCACGGCCACGCCGCTCTGTAGCAGGTCTGTAAAGGTCTTGTTGCGGGATTCCGCCTCGAAGTCAAAAGAGGGGTAGATCTGTTTGGCTTCTTCTGCCTCTCTCAGCCAACCTGCATAAACCTGGTTGGCGTGCTCTACCCGCTCGCGTTCCTCCTGGGCACGGCGAAACGCATCGTTCTCCCGCTCGAGCTTTTTCATCTCCTTCATTTGCTCAACGGTCAGGCCACGGCGCTCCGCTTCCGCCTCGTAGTAGGCGTCATCCTCCTCCACGGCGCGTGACAGCGCATCCATATCGGAGGCATCCACCCCATAGCGTCCAGAGAGCAGCTGCAATACAGGCTGTAGCTTCCCAAGCTGCTCCTGCATTGTTTTGAAGTCCCGGAACCGTCCGTCAATAATGCCCTGCACCCGCGTATCAAACGCATCCTTATAATCGCCCTTGATCATCCGCTCGAATTCAGCGGATTTATCTGTGGGCTTTTCCTCTTTGGCAGCGGCGTCCTGCCCCTCCTCTGACCCATTCCCATTGTCCTCCGGCGAACCAGTATCCGGTTCTGCGCGCTTGCCATACTGTACGTGGGAAAGGTCGCTTTTCCGCCCGTGTTTTGCCTGTCCGGCGTCGGCAGGCTGTGCCTCATGGTCTCCGCCCGCAGCCGCTGTGCCTGCGTCTCCGGCATCTCCGTCGAATAACTGTAAGTTCAGCGGCCATTTTGTGTATTGCATGTTGTTCCCTCCATCGTCTTTTCCGAAGTGTCAGGCTTTCGCCTATGCCTTTATTGTAAAAAGGATTAAAAAATTTCGCCCCCCACTTTTGCCGTGAAAAGCGAAAGATTTTAAAAAATTTTTTAAGTCTGAAAGCCGCTTTCATCCAGACGGACGTAATCCGGGTAATTGTCAGCCAGCAAACGGTATCCGTTCAGAATGGTTTGAAATTCCCGGGCAATCTCGCTTTCCCATTTGGAGGCAGGCTCCGCTATCACTTCGGCCTTTCCTCCTCCCATCGTAACCTGCAAATCCAGCAGTTTCCCCGCTTCCTGATCCAAACCTGCGCTGTATGCCAGCGTGGCGCACAGTATGGAGAGGGAGGCGCACACAATATCTGCGCCCTTCGGCCCATACCCAGCGTGGCCTGCGGAGGAAAAGCAAAATTTTTTGCTTCCGTTCCTCTCCTGGAGATGAAATGAAACGTTCGTCATGGCTTGCCTCCTCACTGCGGGTTTGCTGCCTGCGCTGTGCGCTGTCGTGCCTGGTTGGTCACGCCGCTCTCAGGCAATTCCCCGCCCAGCGCGTTCACCTGTATCTGCCCATCTCCGGCATCTCCTGTGGCTGGCTGCCCTTGCATCCCCATTTGCTCCGCTGCAATGCCTTCTGTGATCGTGGTGCCGTTTTGAGCGTCGATAATCTGCGCCATTTGCAACATCTGCGCCTGCAACTGCTGCACCATTTGTAACAGCGTCTGGTTTTGCGATACCTTCTGTACCACCTTATCCTTGCCCTCGAAATCCATCATATCAAGGCATATCAGCGCCTGATCGGCGATTTCTGGGTTAAACATCCCCGCACCGTACAGTTCCTTTGCCAGCTCGTTTTGCGATATCTTGCTGAACGGGCTCTTTTTCTGCGCCGCAACCCGGATATCGAATACAGGCACCCGCTCCCCGAGGTCGATCCCAAAATCCTGCCCCTGCACCTGCGGACGTATCGCAGTGTTATCGAATACTTCAAATTGCTGCTCTCCGCCCTCCCCAGTAATGCGGAATGTGCGTGGCTCATCATAAAACTGCCGTATCAGTTCCAGCACCAGATAGCACTCCTGCGCAAATGCCCGGTACGCGCTCTTAATCATATCACGGGAAAGCTTGCTCCCAGCTTCCTGTAATGCGGCTATTGCAGATGCTGCTGTCACACCAGACGTCGTTCCCCCCTGCGAAAAATCCCGGTTCCCGCTCGTCTCTTTGAGTTCATCGATTTTGTTGTTGAGGATTTCCACGCAGATCGACGGCAGCGGGGAAACTGTGATTTCCCGGATGCTGTCCTCTCCCAAATTGCCGCCCGTATGTACAAAGTCTTTGCTGAGATCCGCGTATTCTTTTTCATTCACGCCCCCATCAATCCGGATAAAATACCGTTTGCGCGCCGCCTGCAAGGCGTTTTCAATGACCACCTGCCCCATCTTGTCAATATACATCTGTGTGTCCTTCATGACATCGATGTATCCAAACCCGCAGGGTGTTCCCTCTACCTCAAACAGGGTGTCAAATACAAACGGATATTTCCCGTGGTCATAAAATCCCCGCACAGCATATTCCGGATCATTTTCCGATGCATACAGCACCGTATCATTCACAAATTTGCAGTAGTGCAGCACATCCCGCGTGCCGTCATATAGCTTATAGTACCAATCGATCACGGCAGACTTGCCAGAGGTGTCGATACTGTCATCATATACATATTTGCTCACCTGCACGCTGGGCTGGCTTGCATCCAGGTGAATGAAGGGGTATTGCTGCATAAGCAGGTCGTTGTCCATCAGCTCCACATGGAAAAGATTACGGGATTTCTGGATATCCGTAACCCCCGGCTCCCAGAAGAGATTCAGGATATCCACCTTGCGCACATCAATATCCCCCAATCCCCCCGCCTTGCGCTGATCCCAAAACACTCCTTTTACGCCCGTCCCGGTTTTTAGCTTGTACCACCATGCGTCGGAATAAACCTGCTCATATTGATTCTGCTCCAGCACCACTGGCAGGATGGCCGAAAGATGCTTTGCCGCCTGCTCGTCATCCTGTGCGCGGGGCAGCACGCTGGGCTCCGGGTAATTGTCCATCGCGTCCGCGTGCTTATTTGCAACCGAATTAAACAGCCATGCAGATGTGGGCTCCGGCCGCGCCTTGTCGCTGTCCTGCGCCCCCTTAATCAGTTCCCAGTGACGCATCTTCCACCACTGCTCGTTGGCAATGATCCTGGCTTCTAAATTAGCTTTTCCGTCCTTGTATTTTTTTAGCGTCACAGCCGCCTGCCGCACCTGCTCCTGCCCAATGCGGCCCATAGCGCCTGCGGGCAGCTCCGTTTCCCCCGGCGATGTCACCGCATCGGGATACAAATCATCCGCAGCAGCCTCCTCCATACTGTGCAGCGGCTCTTCCCGCCCGCTCGCCCGCGGTTTTGGCTCCGAATTGTCCTTTTTCCTTGGCATTCTGTCTCCTCCTTGTACTATATCCTGTAAAACTTATATTTGTCCGGATGAGCCTGGGCGTACAGGTCTAGCGGATCGTCGCTCAGTTTGCGCATATCCACATTCGGTCGGGGAGAGAGCGGGTGCTCCATCATCACATACCGGCACATATCGTAGATATGATCCTCCTGATCCGTGTTGATATCCTCCACCTTGCTCTCATCGTAAACCAGCGTGGGGATGGTGCGGATGAAATGCTTGCAGGTGTTAAACACTTGGAACATCGGCAGGCCATCGCTGTCAAAGGTCAGCCGGTAATGGAATTGCATCTTCCCTGCCAATCGCGTGTTGTCACCGCCCTGCCAGTAAATAAAATTGGGCGGCCGCTGCATCATGCGCGCCACGCTCTCCCCACGGCTTTCGTCGAAAATCGATGGGTCAGCAATCCCCGCAATTTGCTTGCCCTTAAGCATGGGATCCTCCGCCTCCATTTGACGGATGCCTGCCGCAATCTCTATCGGATTAAGCTTTACGCCGGTGTTCGGCGTGCCGTTGCATCCGTAATACTCCTTGATATGGTAAATACGACCGTCCTCGTCCACTGCAAACCAGCCCACGGCGAAAGGCTTTGCGTAGCCAAAATCAAATCCCCGGTAGATGCGCCAATGCCTGGGGATGGGGAATGGGTCAATCACATGCGTCCAGCGCTGATCGTCATAATGCTGTGGGTCGTTTCGCCACTCACGGAAAACCTGCCCATCGAAGCTATCCCACGATCCGTATAGCAGCGCATTGCGTTCGGCTTCTGGCAGCATGGCTAAATTGGCGAGGTAATTGGGATCATTGCGCAGTAGCGCCTGATTATCAAACACGGTGCTCGGCACAAAAATGCGCCTGCGGCTGAGCTGGATCAGTTTTCCAGACGGATCCGGCACCTCGTAAGCATCCACAACTGGCGTCAGCGGCGGCGCAACGGTGATGAATCGATCCTTTACCCATCCATGTCCAATGCCGCCCGGGTTGGTACTTGCCCGCATATAGACCCGCGTCCCCGGCCCGCTCGGCCGGTTGCGGGAAAACATATAACTGTATTCATCCCATGTGAAGTGTGTCAACTCGTCGAACGCGATAAAGTCATACCGTTTGCCCTGATAATTAATCCGATCTTTGGTATATTGCATAGATCCGAAATAGATTTTTGCCCCGCTGGGAAATGTCCAGCAATGCTCCGTCTGATTGTACCGCGCGCGGGGGAAGGCAGCGCTATAGATTGCCCTGCTACGGTCAATCAGCTCCGATAACTGCGGGTAGGTCTTGCGGAATATAATTGCCCGGTAATGCGGAATATGCACTTGGCGTAGCGCTTCCGCCAGTAGGGCGTCACTCTTCCCGCCGCCAGCCGCGCCGCCATATAGGCATTCGTACTCCGATCGGGCCATGAAGGCCGCCTGTTTCGGCTGCGGCTGCCCAACGATATTAGCCATCCGCATCGCCCTCCACCGGCGCCAGCAGCACCACGCCTGTTTCGTCACCATCCGTCTTGCCTATTGCTGCTTTTTCTTGATCAAGCCTCAGGCGGGAGGCGGCATTGTCCATTGCAGCCTGTTCCTGCATCGTTGGCAAATCATAGATGTTACGCAGTACGGCCGAAAGGTCTTTGAGCGTGGCTGTGATGTCCTTAATTGCTTTCGTATCAATCTTGTTGTATACTCGCTCCACAGTATCAAAACTCTTGCCAACGCCCACTTGCACTAAATGACGATGGAACTGCTCTGGATCATCAAATATTTCGGCTACGACATCCGCCATATTGTCCGCCGCCGTGCGTATTTTGGCCAATTTATTTGCTTCTTTATTGGCCATTTTTTCCACTGTTTTTGCTACCACCTTGTTTTTGTACCGTTCGCGGGCCTCTACCCACTGCTCTTTGATCGCAATTCGAGTGAGTGTAGACATCGGGATATTGTGTTTTTTAGCCAGTTTACGGTAACTGGTGTCGGTTGTGATATATTCGGTTTTGATTTGTTTCCAGTCCCGATCTTCCACCGTTCCAACCCCTTCCCCGCTCGCAAATACTGTTTCTTGTTTAATTATAAAGAAAGTGGGAGGATATTTCCCCCCACTTTGAAACTCAATTGTATTTTTGAGCGGCAGTTCGATAAAAAGGGCAGTCTGGATGAACTTGGAAACAACGCTTCTTTTGCCAATCCAGTTTCTCTGCCTGCGTTTTAAATTTTGCCGCGAACTCCGTCTGCTCATCCTCACCCTCGCAGGTGATGGAGAGCAAAGATTCTCGGATATAGAACGGACACTTCGCCGCAACCTCACCTTTGCAAGAGTATTTACTCAATCCCGCTCGCCTCCTGATGTGGTTTTCTAATTCCTTCTATTCTCTCTTTTAGCCGATCTATCTTCCGCTCGATTTCATGTTCCGTGCACCCATACCCATAAAGCAATTCCATTTGCCAAAGCATGA
>OGOI01000702.1_pt1 | contig 25913 bp, 23 predicted proteins | sample 1552631 | NCBI WGS metagenome assembly OGOI01 (sample SAMEA2580204, study PRJEB22360) | human gut metagenome | biome: human gut; feature: human-associated habitat; material: faeces | place: Denmark | collected 2008/2010 | reverse complement strand
CAAACCAGCGGCACAACCCCGCACACAGGAGGGGCACTCGGAAATCTGAACCTCATCGGGAGAGTTCGGAGCAGAAAGCTGGCACTTTCTGCCCCGGCACCCGGTTACAAGGATATGGAGGTGCAAGTGAAAGAAGTTTGCGTTTGCGAAGCAATGAAGTCCCCAGTGGGGACTTTAAGCAACGGAACGGTCTTGCGTCAGCAAGATGGAGGGACTAAGTCCCGACAAGTTCCGATTTGGCAAAAGAGTAATCTGACCTTGGAGGAAGCGGCGGCTTACTCTGGGATCGGTATCAATAAACTGCGGTCAATGACCGATAGCGATGAATGCAAGTTCGTCCTTTGGAACGGAACCAAACGGCTGATCAAACGCCGTAAGCTGGACGAATATCTGGACAAGGCATTCTCGATCTGATGCGGTTCAAAAATTGACCGTTTGATGTTGCAGGGAGTCTTGCGTCATGGTATACTCATGGCGTAAGGCTCCTTTTCAACATTCTGTGAATGAAAAGGAGAGTTTATATGCAAAGACGTAAAGATAATAAAGGCCGTGTTTTGAAGGATGGCGAGGTCTACCGCAAGAGCGATGGGCTGTATATGTACCGTTGGACTGCGAAAAACGGAAAACGCCATACCATCTATGATGCAACCTTGGAGGGGCTGCGCGAAAAGGAAGAGAAGATCCAGCACGACTTGGCAGATGGCCTCCGCATCCCGGAGTGCAGCCTGACCCTGAATGACCTGTTTGAACTGTGGCGTAAGAACAAGGTGGGCTTGAAAGAGCATACCTTCGCCAATTACGTTTATATGTACAATCGGTTCGTCCGGGATGAGATCGGCATGATGAAGCTCAAGGACATTCGCAAGTCGGATATCCGCAGCTACTACAATGGCATCGTCCGCAATGGCAAGATGGCGTTGAACACGCTGGAAACCATCCAGAATGTTCTCCATCAGGTCTTTGCGGTGGCGGTGGACGATGAGTACATCCGTGTGAATCCCACGGATGGTGTCCTGACGGCCATTAAAGCCGCCCACCAGTACGAAACGCCCAAACGACACGCTCTGACCCTGCCCCAGCAGCAGGCGTTTCTGAATTTCATCAAGAAAACGCCGAAGTTCCAGCACTGGCTCCCGATGTTCACCTTCATGCTGGGTACCGGATGCCGCATCTCGGAAACGGTTGGCCTGTGCTGGGGTGACATCGACTTCGAGAGTGGGTTTATCACCATCCAGCACAATCTGGTGTACCATGACCACGAGGTCGGTGGCTGCTATTTCACCATGTCCACCCCCAAGACTGCCGCCGGTAAGCGGGCAATTCCAATCTTGCCCGAAGTGCGGAAAGCGCTGGAGCAGGAACGCACCAACCAGCAGGAGCTGGAACTGGTATGCGAATACGAAATCGACGGAATCTCGGACTTCGTATTCCTGAACCGCTTCGGCCAGCCGCAGAATCCGCAGACGGTCAACCGCGCCATCAAGCGCATCAGTGTGGCCTACAACGAAGCCGAGCTGGAAAAGGCCGAAAAGGAAAAGCGGGAACCGCAGCTGCTGCCGCCTTTCTCCTGCCATAATCTCCGGCACACGTTCTGCACCCGGCTGTGCGAAAATGAGACCAACCTGAAGATCATTCAGGACATCATGGGTCACAAGGACATCAGCACCACGATGGAGATTTACGCGGAAGCCACCAAGGAAGCCAAAGCCCATTCCTTTGCAAATCTGAACGGCAAATTGGGCATTTCGGTCTGAAATCCACTACACCAACTACTACACCACTTTTACACCAAATTGCCGGTAAGTTGTGGAGAGTTGCGTAGGGTGACGTACGGGAGCAGGAAAAAGGAAACCGCATGGATAGGCTTGTAAAGGGAAATAAAGCCATTTGTGAGCCTTCCTTGACCTGTCCCCACGATGAAGCCGGTTGAGCAGTAAATTTCCAATTTAAGCGAAACAAAGCCTGAAACTTCTTGATGCACCGAGAAGTTTCAGGCTTTTCCTTTTGATGGATTTCCGGCGAAAACTACGCCATACGCCAATTTTACGCCAAACGATGCAGGATTTTGTGCAGAGCAATATGAACGACCTGCTTTCCTGCCGCTACAACATGGACACCAACCGGGTGGAAGCCCGGTTCGAGGGTGGCACTATCCTTGCCATCGGCTGCATCGCCATCGAAGACGAGTACGGCAACACCCCGGCACAGCGGGCAGAACTGGACTGGCTGCTGTACAATAAGCCGCTGGAGGATGCGCAGAGGGTGCTGAAAGGGGAGGTGGAATATTATCTGTCACTAGGCTGTGACCATGGCATGCTGGAAGATGAAGTCCAACATAACAACAAATCCCGGCAGGTGTTCTACAAGGTAGGCACTTGCCGGGATTCGTTTTGTTTGATTTACTTTTCCCTTACTCCATCCACCAGATGAAAATAATCATAATAGGGCGTAGTATAAGTTTCATACCGTCCCACCACGGTAATGGTTGTGCCTTCTTCCGGGTAATCGCCATCAGTCAGCACGAACTCCACTCCCTGCTGGCAGCAGGCAAACGCATCGTAGATGACGCAGGAATGATACAGTTCACCAGTCTGCTCATCTGTATACTCCTGATACTCGCCCGTCATACGAACAATTTTATCGGTGTAGTTCTCCGGGGTAAAAAGCATATTATACACCTCGGCGTATACGACTGTACTGCTAAGCTGGGTCAGATCGAGGTCTGCATCCATACCGGCGTGAATATCGCTTGCGCCAGCAGTGCTGCTTTCCGGGAGCTGCACGGGATGTTCCGGGGCAGGTGCAGTAACAGCACTAGAAGATGCAGGCTCCGGCAAAACCGTCACCACGGAAGACGCAGCTTCGGACTTTGCGCCGCAGGCAGTCAATGCAGCGGCGGCACAGAGCAGCAGAACTCCTTTCAAAAGTTGTTTCATGATGCCCTCCCCAGCAGTTTTCCGGCCAGACAGCACAAGCCAAAAGCCACCATGTCAACCGCTACAATGGTCGAGCCGACCGGCGTTCCGGCCAGAACCGAAGCCACGATGCCCACAAAGGCACAGCTCACGGACAATACCGCCGAGCAGATGGTGACAGCGCGGAAATTCTTGCACAGGCGCATCGCCGAAAGAGCCGGAAAAATCACCAGTGCAGAAATCAGCAGAGAGCCGACAAGGTTCATTGCCAGCACAATGATGACGGCAATGACAATGGCAATCAGCAGATTGTATCCGTTTGCATTGGTTCCAACGGCCTGTGCAAAGTCTTCGTCAAAGGTGACTGCAAATATCTTGTTGTAGAACAGCATAAACACTGCGACCACGATGATGGAAAGCCCTATGCAGAGCCATACCTCCGATTTTGTCAAGGTCAGAATCGAGGTAGAGCCGAACAAGGAGCTGCACACATCGCCAGACAGATTCGCCGAGGTCGAGAACAGATTCATCAGCAGATAGCCCATTGCAAGCGCGCCAACGGACACCATAGCAATGGCAGCGTCACCTTTGATTTGGGTGTTTTGTCCGGTATGCAGCAACAGGACTGCGCAGGCTACAGTCACGGCCAGCGTCAGCGGCATATGGTCGGACATTCCCAGCACGGTCGCAACGGCCATGCCGCCGAACGCCACATGAGAAAGGCCATCTCCGATAAAGGAGAACCGTTTCAGCACCAGCGTCACGCCCAACAGCGAAGAACACAGGGCAATCAGAACGCCCACGATGAGCGCATAGCGGACAAAGGGATAGTTCCAGTAAAAAGCCAGCTTTTCCAATAGGCTCATTTTGCACCGCCTTTCCCAGCCGCAAACAGCCGCCCCTGCGGGCTTTGCAGATACGCTTCCCGTGTACCGAAAAAGATCGTTTCACCAACATGAAGAATGTGGCTTGCGTAGCAAACCGCAGCCTGAATATCGTGGGAGATCATCAGGACCGTAATGCCCTCCTGCTGGTTCAGTTTTTCAATCAGACGGTACATTTCCGTAGTCACTTTTGGGTCAAGACCGGAAACAGGCTCGTCCAGAAGCAGCATTTTCCGGGTAGCGCAGAGGGCGCGCGCCAGCAAGACGCGCTGCTGCTGACCGCCGGAAAGCTCCCGGTAACAGCGTTTTGCCAGCGACCCGATCTGCATTTTGTGCAGGGCATCCTGCGCAAGCTGCTTTTCCTCTCGACTGTAAAATGGGCGGAGTCCACAACGGCTCTGGCAGCCAGACAGCACGATTTCCTGCACCGACGCTGGAAAATCCCTCTGCACGATGGTCTGCTGGGGCAGATAGCCGATCTCGTTCCGGCGCAGGCCATCGCCCATCTCGATTTGTCCGGAAATAGGCTGCTGCAAACCGAGCAGAGTTTTCATCAAGGTACTTTTTCCTGCACCGTTTTCACCAACTACACAAAGATAGCCGCCTGCGTGAATCTCAAAGTTCAGAGGATCCAGAATGGCCTTTCCCTCATAGCCAACGAGAAGGTTCTTACAAATGAGCTGAGACATGACGGTTCCTTCCTTTAGTTCAGAGCCTGTTTCAGCACATCCAGATTGCTTTCCATCACGGAAAGGTAGGTCGTTCCGTTTGCCACATCGGTGGATGTGGTGGACTGCATGGAATCCAGCGTCAGAATGGACTGATCCTTTTCGGCGGTATTCTGCACGATAGTTTCGGCAACTTTGTGCTGTGCGCCCTCAATGGTCAGTACACAGGGCAGTCTCAGTTCATCCACTTTGCCAGCAAGGAAAGAAATGGTCCCAAAGCTGGCTTCCGTTTCTGCAGAGCAGCCTGCAAACGCGGCATAATAGCTCAGACCGTAATCGTCCACCAGATAGCGGAACGGGAAACGGTCGCCGAACAGCACAGTTTTCCGGGCGGCATTGTCCACCACCGTCTGATATTCGCCATCCAGAGCGGCCAGCTTTTCCAGATAGGAGGCAGCGTTAGCAACGTAGGCATCTTTGTTAGCCGGGTCGATCTCTTCCAGTGCATCGGTGATTGCGTTGCAGAGAGTTTCGGCGTTCTTCAGCGACAGCCATACATGCTCGTCATATTCTTTCTCCGCGTGTTCCAGCATATCCTCCTTGATTTCATCACCGCTCATATCCATCGGATAGTAAGTCGGCCAATGCTCCATTTCCTGAGAGAGTGCATCGAAGCCTTCATTGCCGAAATAAATGTGAAAATGTTCCGCTTTGCCCGGAGCAATGCCATGATCACTGAATTGCACATACTTAGGTGCATCAGCATCACCATCGGTTGCCTCGAAGAAATATCGTACGCCTCTGCTGCCAGATTTATAGTCATAAATCTGGTAGCCCTTATATTGATAGGCAGCCTTTGCCTCAACACCGTTTTTCACAAAACACATCGTGTTATTTTCGGCATTGATTGTAATTTTGGAAACATCCGTTTTATAACCCGTTTCGTAATAGGCACGGTATCCTTCCGCCGTTTTGTTCCCATTTTCTGCTTTACGTTCCATCACTTCGTCCAGGATACCCTCTTGCAGATAAGGATAAACAGACTGCCACTCGCCATCCCAATCGGACAGGTTTCTATCCCGCACATCGCTATCGGCAAAGCGGGAATATCCGTGATGATGTCCTTCCTCCGCCTGCATGCCGGGCATTGCTTCCTCTGTCTTAACAGTATCTTTCAGCACATCAAGCAGATTGATAACTTTCATATTTTTGTTGGTGGCTTCTTTCAGGGCGTCTTCCACCCAGCCATCCGATTCGCCGCCAACATAGATGAACAAGTCACAGTCTGAGATTTTAATAATATCATCTGCGGTGGGCTGATAGCTGTGCAAATCCACGCCGTTGTCCAGAAGCATGCTGACTTCGGCATTATCGGCCTTGTCGCCGAGGATTTCGCGCACCCAGTCATACTCCGGGAAAATAGTCGTGACGATTTTCAGCGGCTTGCTGCCACTCTGTGATGCGGATGGTGCAGAAATGGACGAGGATCCGGCCTTCCCACAGCCACCCAAAATACCAGAAGCCAGTAAAAGGCAAAAAAATACAGCGAATATACGTTTGAATTTTTTCATAGAAATGCGCTCCTTTGTTTGATATCAAGAATCATACGGACAAGCATTTCTTAATCCGACAGTTTTACCTTTAGTCGAATCGGTGTTTTTATCAGCAAAAGCGGAGAGCAAAGCGACAGCAAAGCTGCCAACACAAAATGCGGCGCGGGTGTCCGAATGAACGGCCCTGAACCATCTTTTCCGGCGTGCAGGATATTCTTGCAAAGTTTCAGCTGTGCGCAGATGGCGCAGTCTGCCCCAGTGCAGTCGTGGTTGACTTCTTCCGCACAGAACGTCAATGAAACCAAAATGGCCAGAAGGAAACCAACCAGCAGCGTCCACGCAGCGCGGCGGCGTTGTTTTGCGGTGCAGTTCATTCCATTGCCCTCCTCTCTCGAATTTGCAAACTGGTTGCAAATTGAATTATAGCAAGGCAATATTGGAGTGTCAAGTGGAATTTTTTACGGACACTACGTTGATCTAAATCGCCGTCAAGAGGGCTGGCACCGTCCGGCCCTCTCTCTTTTTGCCAAAGTTTCCCTTGCGTTTTCTTGCAAGCTGCCGAAAGTGACGTGTTTTCAAAACTTTTTGTTGACACACTGCGATTTTCGTGGTAATCTACCCCGATAATTTAATATAAGATAGTTACTTGGAGTTCCAGCTCCGGCTCCCGAAGGAGCCGGAGCAAGTTTTTAGCTTTCTTATCGCTGCATAACGAACCCGAACCAAGGCCATCCCGGAAGGGATGGTCAGGTGCAGGTCGTTGTGTGGCGATTTTCTGAGCACCCACCAGCTGCTTTACTCGAACGGCGCATTTTTCACCCCGGACGGCAGAATGGTGGCCCCCATGCCCCTGCGGTGCGAGATCTTCGAGATGATGCGTGAATACGTTGGGGCGAACCTCGCCAAGAAGGTCACCAATGTGGTAGACGTGCTGAAGCTGGCGGCACAGGTAGAGGACTTTCCACCTGTCACCGACCGTATCGCACTGGCAAACGGAACCCTGTATCTGGACGGCACTTTTCAAGAGGGCAAGCCGGAGATCGTCCGCAACCGGCTCCCGGTCAAATATGACCCGAAAGCCCCACAGCCCACCCATTGGCTGCGGTTTCTGTACGACCTGCTCTACCCGGAGGACATCCCCACAGTGCAGGAGTTCATCGGGTACTGCCTGATCCCCAGCAACAATGCTCATGTACGATAAAGTAACACCACAATATGAAAGACGGCTATCTCCATTATTCCGTAATCTGCTAAGGTGATTTGACATTTCTATTGAAGTGGTGTATACTTTTCATGTAAATATGAAAAATATGAATTAAGGAGATGTTATATAATGTCCATGCCAAAGGGAAAGCACATATTTGGAACTGTTAAGGTTGGAGAGCGCGGGCAGATTGTCATTCCGAAAGAAGCGCGAGAAATATTTGACATAAATCCCGGAGATACTCTACTCGTTTTGGGAGATGAAGAACAAGGAATAGCTGTAGTTAAGGCTGATGTAATGAAAGAGGTTGCTGTAAAAATTTTGAAAGGATTAGGGCATTTCAAAGGAGGTTATGATGAAAAATAGCTTTTCAAATATTTTGCCCTTTCTTTTAATTGCCGATTTAATTATCCCGTTTTTATTAGCTCCCACTTACAAAGGCTATAGTCATTTGACACAAGTAATGAGCGTTTTAGGAAATTCAAAAGCACCGTTGCATTTAATCTATAATATTTGGCTGATTGTGTTTGGAATTGCAATTTTAATCAGCACCTTACAGCTTTATCCTACGGTCGCACAAATATCAAGTTCTATATCCATAATGCTTTTTTCCGTCATTGTGATTTACGCCGTAGGCGGTTGTATTCTTTCCGGGATTTTTTCAGTTGGAGAAACCAAAAGCCTTGAAACTCTTTCCGCAAAGATACATGGTTATGGTTCAGTAATAGGTTTTCTACTTTTAACACTTGCACCATTGTTTGTTGGATTATATTTTTTCAAAGTGTCTAATGGGTTACTAGGAATTTTATCTTTAATTTGCTTTATCTTTGCAATAGTTTTTTTTGCGCTATTTGTAATGGCTGATAAGCCGAATTGTAGAGGAACAATAATTGCGTTTGAAGGGCTATGGCAGAGATTATCCCTTTTGAGTATGTATCTTCCCATTGCGGCACTTTGTATCTTTCAGAAATAGCAAACCCAGCCGAGCCAGTCAACGGCAAGTAAATGGGCTGCGCCCACCGTTGACAGCCCCGACTGTCCTTGCTGGTGGGTAATCAAGGGGCGACAGCAAAAAGTGCTGCCGCCCTTTCCCATAATCGAAGAAAGGGGGATTTTCCATGACTGAATACGAAGCCTATCAAGAACATATCCGCTATACCCATGATACCTATTGCCGGATTGTTATTCGTCATGCGTCCTTTGACGCTGCCCGTCCACTGGCTGCGGTTTCTGTACGACCTGCTCTACCCGGAGGACATCCCCACGGTGCAGGAGTTCATCGGGTACTGCCTGATCCCCAGCGACAATGCTCATGTTAGATAAAGAAGTAGATAATCAAAAACAAGAGATAGACTACCAGCACCACACTATTCCGTAAACTGATTTTGAACACGACTATATGGTGTCGTGTTTGTATGATATAATGTAACGCAAGGAGGAGAGAAAAAATGAAAATTGACCGCTTAATTAGTATTATATTTATTTTGCTCCAAAAAGATAAAGTTACAGCTCCTGAACTTGCAAAGCGTTTTGAAGTATCAAGAAGAACTATCAACAGAGATATTGCAGACATTTGTAAAGTTGGTATTCCAATTGTTACTACACAAGGAAGTGGTGGTGGAATATCCATTCTTGACAGCTACAAAATAGATAAAGCCCTTTTTAACAAAGATGAGTTGCAGGCTATATTTTCTGGATTGCAAGGAATTGACAGTATATCAAAAAGGTCATATCTGGCTAATATTGCCGAAAAACTTTCAAAGAAAAATAATCAAATAGAATCCAATGGCAATATTATTATTGACCTGTCATCTCATGACCAAAAACCGTTAGTACAAAAGATAGAATTGATAAAAATGGCAATTCAAGAAAGCAAGTATATTTCGTTTTTATATTATTCTGAAAAAGGTGAGAGCGTAAGACGGATTGAACCTTATTATCTGATATTCAGATGGTCGGCATGGTATGTTTTTGGATATTGTATGGAAAGGAAAGACTATCGCCTTTTTAAGTTAAACCGTCTATGGAACATGAATATTCAAAGAGAGAAGTTTGTTCCCCGCAAAATACCTCAAAAGGAACTAAAATTTGATGATTATTTTTCGACTGATATAATTCATCTTAAAGCAATATTTCCTAAAAGTGAGAAATATCGCTTAATTGAGGAATTTGGTATAGACTGTTATTATGTTACAGATGACGGAAACTTACTTTTTGAATGGGATTTTGCAAGTTATAGCAATATGCAATCATGGGTATTCAGTTTTGGAGATAAAGTAATAGTATTAGAACCGCTTAAACTTTGCAAAGATAGAAAACAGCAAGCAGAGAATATTGCTAAAAAAGAAACAGAATATGACATATAGATGTCGTGTTTAATGTGCTATACTACATAAACAACAAAAGGGAGGTAAATTGTTATGGTTGAATCAAGATGTGGATTATTATGCAGTGAATGTAGCTTTAGAGAAGCAACAGGGTGTAAAGGTTGTGCAAATATGGATAAACCTTTCTGGGCTGATAGCTGCCCGGTTAAGTCCTGTTGTGAAGCTAAATCTCAAAATCATTGTGGAGAATGTGATGATTTTGTTTGTTCTTTACTTCATACCTTTGCCTATGACATGGAACAAAGCGATAATGGGGTAAGAATTGAACAATGTAAAAAGTGGGGCAAACACAATGGCATCGAGTAAAGAATATTTGAATTTTATTTTAGGACAACTATCCGGCTTAGAAGAAATTACATATAAACCAATGATGGGAGAATTTATCATTTATTATCGTGGCAAGATTGTAGGCGGTATCTATGATGATAGATTGCTTGTTAAACCAGTAAAATCAGCAATTAGTTATATGCCGACAGCTCCGTATGAATTACCCTATGAGGGAGCAAAAGAGATGTTGTTGGTAGATGAAGTCGATAATAAGGAATTTTTGACAGGCTTGTTTCATGCAATGTATGATGAACTGCCAACTCCAAAACCGAAAAAGAAGAAATAAACAACTTACAGTTTATGCCATTGTCATTTTGTAAAAGGAAAAATTTAACTCCTATTTTACATATGCAACAAAATACCTTAACAAAAGACCATTACAATCCTATCGTTACTTGAATTCAATGGGTTAACGGAGGAAACGATATGAGAGTAAAACGGAGAAAAACAATGGCGCTTTTAGCAGCTGTTTCGATCGTATGCGCTCAAAGTACAGTAAGTGATGTCTTTGCAGCGGGAGCAGAGGAGGTGGCAGCACAGGAAAACAATGCAGTTTCAATCGAATACCTTACTTTACAACCAGGTGAAAGAGACGATTCGGTAAACCTGAACTGGTATGCCCCGGAAGGTACTCAAAATGCGATTGTCCGTATGGGGGATAAGACAGTAGAAGCATCTGTAAGAGCTCTTCATACTCCTACAAAAGTAGTTGAAGGAAAATATACAGATACCGGGAAAATAGTATGTCAGGCTACTGTATCAGGACTTTCAAAAGGCACAGAATATAGTTATCAGATTTCATATGATAATGGAAATACTTGGTCAAAGAAGTATTCTTATGAAACACCAAATGCAGGTGAATTTCGATTTGGTTTTACAAGCGATCCCCAGATTAAAGAAAACGGAGAAACAAATAACGGGGGATGGAATCCTTCTGACGGAAAAAATCAGACCGGATGGGCAGTTATGCTGGACAAGATGAAAGAGGAAGATGTGAACCTCATTGTTTCCGCGGGAGACCAGGTGGAGGATCAAAGCTGGGGAAAATCCAGTGAGTATGCGGCATTTTTTGCTCCGGAAGAAATGACATCTCTTCTGTATGCCCCGGCAGTAGGAAATCATGATCGTCATTACATGTTTGATGATCATTTTAATCTTCCGAATGAAATGAGTGTAGATGGAAACGCAGCGTCTCTTAATCAGGTAAAGACAACATTCCGCGGACAGAACAGTGGAACGAGTCAAAGCCATGGCAACTATATTCAGGCAACTGCGGATGAAATCGCACAATCTGCAGAGTCAAATGGTGTTACACCGAATAAAGACGGGCAATATGATTTTGTGGAACGAAGAGAAATGGAGACAAAAGGAAACTATTACTATTTATATAATAACGTTCTCTTCGTAACATTAAACACAGGAGCTTATCCGGGCGGAAACGATAATGAAAATGCGGGAAATGTAAATGTTCCAAGCGCTTCAAAGGACAATTCCGAAGCGGAAGCCATCGTTTCTAACTTCAGAACAACTTTAAATGCGGCGACGGCAGAATATTCAGGTCAGTATCAATGGTTAGTTGTTACACATCATAAATCTACGCAGACAGTGGCAAAGCATGCTGCCGATTCGGATATTGAGAACTATGTAGATGCAGGATTTGAGCAGGTGATGGATGAATTTGACGTTGACTTTGTATTAGGCGGTCACGATCATGTGTATTCTCGAAGCTATGTGCTGAAAAACGGTCAGAGAAATGCAGAAAGACTGGATGATTTCCATGATCCTGACGGAGTGATTTATCTGACGGGTAATTGCTGTTCTGACATGCAATACTATACTCCTTTTGAGAAAGTAGACAAGACCAATAATGCAGATTATCCGGTGCTGGCAAACGGACAAACCGGTTCTGAGGCATATTTGGCGGGAAATCTTCCAATTGGAAATCAGGAATGGAACCAGGAGTACAGTCCAAGTTACGCTGTCTTTGACGTGGCGGATAATAAAATCTCTGTCAACGTATATAACCTTTCGGGAGACAGCAATGCCCCGGAAAGTAAATTAATTGATTCATTCAGTGTTACCAAAAATGCGAACGGCGGAGAGCTGAAAAACGGATTAGAGAATAAAAAGTCTTCTATTGCCATGACACAGACTGCTCAATATAATTCCGGCATGCAAAACCCGGACGGCGGCGTTATGGAAATTATAGATTACAATACAGTTACAGGCTGGGCGTATGCTGTGAATGGTGTAACCGGGAACTTAACGGCAATTCCGATGAAAAATAAAAATGCAGTTGATAAGATCGCTTTGTTAGATGGAAAGAATATAAATATCAAAGAAATCGTTGAGAACAATTACAAAGGTTTCTCCTACGGTGATATGACTTCTGTTGCCGTTTCTCCAAATGGAGAAAAGCTTGCAGTGGCAATCCAGTCATCTGATTATTCGGTTGCCGGATGCCTCGCAGTATTCCTTTGCGGCGCAGATGGGACATTGTCATTTGATCAGATTTATGAGGCAGGTGTACAGCCGGATATGGTGACATTTACACCCGATAGTAAAAAAATTCTTTCGGCAGATGAAGGCGAACCAAGAAACGGCTATGAAGCGGGAAGTATTGACCCTAAGGGAACGGTCACTGTAATTGATCTGACAAATCAGAATGTATCACATCTTGACTTTACCGTTTTTGACAGTGAAGCGAAAAGAGCGGAGCTTGTACAAAATGGAGTGATTTTGAAAAAAGGAACGGCTTCGTCTGTTGATTTAGAACCGGAGTATATTGCAGCAAATGATAAAACAGCCTATGTTACACTTCAGGAAGCAAACGCCATTGCCATCGTAGATCTGCAAACACTTTCTATAGAAAATATCTGTTCCGCAGGATATGAAGATTACGAAAAATATCCGATCGATATTGATAAAAAAGATGCGGCATACAGGCCGGTATCTTATCCGTCGCTTCGCGGAATCCGTATGCCGGACGGAATTTCTCTGTTTGAGTCGAACGGCAAAACTTATATTGTAACTGCAAATGAGGGGGATTCCAGAGAGTGGAACGAATATCTTAATGAAGCAGAATGTAATTTTGGGAAAGGGCAAACATCACCTTCCGGGAAAATTACGGCTGAAAACAGTGGACTAACCGGAAAGGTTGTATTCTTCGATCAGAACGATTATGAAGGTTTAAATTCAGAATATGATTACCTGTTCGGAGGACGTTCCTTCACTGTTTATTGTGTAGATGGATCCGGAATGAAAGAAGTGTATACGAGCGGAAACGAGTTAGAAGCAAAAACAGCGGCATATTTCCCGCAGTACTTTAATTGTTCCAATGACTCCGCAGAAATAGATGACCGTTCAGGGAAAAAGGGCGTAGAAGCAGAAAGCGTAACAATCGGAACGGTAGGAGAGAAAACTTATGCGTTTATCGGTCTTGAGAGGATCGGAGGCGTTATGGCTTATGACATTACAAACCCTGACAAGATTCTTTTCGCAAATTATATTAACTCCCGAGATTTTAGTAAAGATATAGCAGGCGACGTATCTCCGGAAGGACTGTGCATGATTTCCGCATCTGAAAGCGCAGACGGAAATGCTTATCTGCTTGCATCCTGCGAAGTGTCAGGAACAGTTGCTGCTTACAAACTGATATCGCAAAATATTGATTCTTCGGATGACGATAACACAGATAATAATCACGATAATAATATCGATCACAACGGAAGTGGTCACGGCGGCGCCGATACGGAAGATTTAAACAATCAAGAAAGTAAGACAAATGCGCTGAAAACGGGAGATCATGCCCCGGTTATAGGAACGGGAATAGGAATGGTTCTTGCATTGTCTGCAATCATTGTAATACTGAAATATCGCAGATCTAAAAATACCATTACAAATACAAAATAATAAGCAGAGCTGATCCGGAAGCAAAAGGCGGTAAATACCGCCTTTTGTTGTCGTTTTAAGTCAGTGAAGGGAAATATGGCTTTTCCCGGGAAACTTTTAGATAATACTTTAGAGTTGTGATGTAGACATATGAGCCTTATTATAGTATTATATAGAACGACATTAAGACTCTGATACTTAAAAATATAGAGAAAGGCGAAAACCCGCAAAATTGCAGGGTTTTTAGACAGGTAAAGATAAAAATGAAACTAGGTATTGTTATTACGAGGCCGATTTCATACATGTCCATATAAGTTGTCAAATGCCTTTAAATGCTGATAGCTAGAGCATTTAGCGAATTTCCGACTTGGATATAACTCTATATAAATTCATGTAAGTTTTTGGAAAATGGCCCACTTTGTGGCCCACTAACTTTTGATCGAAGCCCTAATGTGGTAAGAAGAAGCGCCTGTATGAGCGCTTCTTTTTTTGCAAGTATTACAAAGAAAAATAGATGACGTTTAGAATGCAATATGATTATGCAACTGGAATTTGAAAGGCATAGTATGTTGTATCATCTAATAAATTTTGCTTTCATTTTCGCTCATGACCATGAGCCTTTTTCTGCTCAAAGCGTGTGCTGATACTGTATTTCTAGTATAGAATTGCAAGAAGGGAACAAAAAACAGAACGTTGCTGTATTATAATTTGCTTTTGCTTGTCACGGCAGTGTTTAAGGAATGTGGCAAAAAGCCTTGATTTTATTGGATTTCTTGGATGGAAACGTAGAATTTACACCTTATTTATACCTTTGGAAGATCGGAGCGGTATTTAAGACATACGGAAACTACAAGAGATATGTTTTGAAAAATAAGAATTGATGAATGATAGCATAACTTCAAGAAACAAAGAGACTGCTGATTTTTTTACAAAAACAATCTTGACAGTGACATTGAAAGCTGTATAATAACATTAACAGAACCCACCACGCCTCTGATTTTTCATGCGCAACCCGGTGGGACTTTCTTATTTATGGGGTGTTTTATGTATCAGTATCCAAAACAAATATTAACAATAGAACAGCAGGTGCAATCTTATGTGGATGCAGGAATGAAGATTACATCTCAAGAAGATGTAGAGAAGGCATTGAAGTCAATTGGATTTTATCGTTTAAGAGGTTATTCGTTTCAATTATATGATAATGCTGCAAAGAAGTATGTTCCGGGAACAAATTTTGAAGATATTATAAAATTGTATCAATTTGATCAGGAATTATCTGCTTTGGTTTTTTCGATGATTTCTAAGATTGAGGTTGCTTTGAGAGTGCGATTGGTAGAAGCATTGCTTATACACGGAGAACCACTTGTTTTGCAAGATTCATCGATTTTTAAAGAGAAAAAACGATATTGGCAGAATATGGCTACTGTAGCGTCAGAAATTGCTCGCTCTAATGATGTGTTTATCAAACATAATTTTGACAATCATGATGGAGAAGTACCTGTATGGGCGGCCGTTGAAGTCCTTTCGTTCGGTACATTATCGAAGATAATTAAGAATTTGAAAACAGGTACCGGAAGTTCATATTCTATCTTGGCGTCAAATTATCAGTATAGATCGAAAAAAGGAAATTTGGTAAAACCATCACAGAAAATGCTTGCTTCATGGATACAGGGTGTTTCAGTATTGCGTAATATGTGTGCTCATAATTCCAGAATTTATAATCGTACAATTCATACGACACCGGAAATTCTGGATGCAGATAAAATTACGCCGCCACCAGCGCATAATGGCTTGTATCAAATCTTACTGGCGATGAAGTACCTGCGTTCATCCGATGAGGAGTGGACAGTATTTGTAAATGCTTTCGATAAGCTGATTCATAATAATAGTGGTGTGGTCAGTCTCGCAGCAATGAATCTTCCGGCGGATTGGAAAGAACATTTAAGTGTATAAATGCAGTGGAATTGCATAAAATAATAAAGCAGACCTAACCAAGCATTTAGCTCAAATCGGTTAGGCTTTCGGCGAAGTGTTACGATAAGCACTTCGCCATTTTTATTTTTGATGAAGAACATCCACCTTTTACATATGATTGCACAATTTGAACGGAAAAAGCCTCATGATCATGTACGAAAATGAAAGTAAAATTTAATAGATGATATAATTGCTATATCGGCTAACAAATAGTGTGGCGGGCGAAAAGAATGGTGTTTTTGCCGATAGTGTGATATACTAATCAGTAGATTAGTACGTTTTGGAGTTGATTTATGATGGAGGATGGTAGATGAAATACCTTTTAGTTGCTGATATAGCAAAAAAATGGAATGTGTCAGAGCGCAGTGTTAGAAATTACTGTGCCCAGGGGCGTGTGAACGGTGCGTTTCTTACTGGTAAGACATGGAATATTCCAGAAAACGCAGAGAAACCAGAGCGTATCAATAAGAAAAAAGAAGAACCGATTACGCTACTGGATATTCTAAAAGAACAGAAGGCCAGTAAATATTCAGGTGGGATTTATCATAAGACACAGATTGATTTGACCTATAACTCTAACCATATGGAAGGAAGCCGCCTGACACACGATCAAACCAGATATATATTTGAAACCAATACTATTGGTGTAGAAAAAGAAGTGCTGAATGTGGATGATGTGATCGAAACAGCAAATCACTTCCGTTGCATTGACATAATTATTGATTATGCGAAAGCAACTTTGACGGAGAAATTCATCAAAGAACTTCATTTGGTTTTGAAGAATGGCACCAGCGATTCCAGAAAAGATGGGTTTGCTGTTGGTAATTATAAGAAACTTCCGAATGAAGTTGATGGCGGGGATACAGCCCTTCCGGAAGAAGTTGCCGATAAAATGAAGGCCTTGCTGACGGAATATAACGCCAAGGAAGCAAAGACTTTCGAGAACATTCTGGACTTCCATGTGAAGTTTGAGCGGATTCATCCGTTCCAGGACGGCAACGGTCGTGTGGGCAGATTGATCATGTTTAAGGAATGCCTGAAATACAATATTGTTCCGTTCATCATTGAGGATAATCTGAAGATGTTCTATTACCGTGGATTGAAGGAATGGAACAACGAAAAAGGATATCTGACAGATACCTGTCTGACTGCGCAGGATAAGTATAAAGCGTATTTGGATTATTTTAGGATTGGGTATTAAGCAAGCCGATTTCCAAAGTATCAAACGCTTGCTCCAAAGTGTCATTTTGACACTTTGGAGACAGTGCAATGGGTAAAACAGCATTTTGAAAAAGGCAAGCAAAGAGTTGAATTATAAATGGAGAAAGTGGATATGAATGACAAAAAAGGTGTAATATACATTCTCACAAATCCTTCTTTTCCAGATTATGTGAAAATAGGATATGCAGATGATATAGATAAACGATTGAAACAATTGAATCGCAGCGAATGTATTCCGTTCGCATTCCGAGTATATGCTACATACGAAGTGAATTCAAGATTGTCAGATTTGAAGTTACATGCGATTATTGATAAGTTGAATCCTGATTTACGTTCTGTTGATGAATTTAATGGTCAGAAAAGAGTGCGTGAATTCTACGCAATGAAGCCAGAAGAAGCATACGCAATTTTGGAGGCAATGGCAGAAATTCACGATTGCAAGGAGAATCTGAAATTAGTTGTTCCAAGTGATGTAGAAGCACAGGAGGAACAGTTGGCACAGGAAATTGACACAGAGAGCCATGAAAAAGCGGAGAATTTTTCTTTTACGAAATGTCAGATTTCTGTTGGAGAAGAAATTGAATATTATGATGATCCAAGTATTACGTGCAAGGTTGTTGGGGACAGAAAAGTGGAGTATCAAGGGAAAGAAATGTCGTTGACGGCTGCTGCAAAACTCATATCTGGAAAGAAATATTCAATTGCAGGTCCAAGATTTTTTAAATATAAAGGTGAGTGGTTAAATGATATTAGGGCTCGTATAGGATTTTAACTTTTACCAATGATGTTCTGATAATATTTTATTATCAGAACATACGATAAACGAAAGGGGGATGTATTAAATGGCTTCCAATTTTAAATTCTTAGAAACAGAATTTCCGGTTTTAGCGAATTTTGGAAATTTGGCTGAACAGTATTGTTACACAGATCCGAACTCGTGTTTGATGAAATTGGGAATGATTGGAGAAACAATTGTAAACTTGATGTTTACATACGATAAAATTCCTATTCCTTATGATAATTCTGCAGTGAATCGAATCAATGTATTATCTTCAGAAGGTCTCTTAACGAGAGATTTAACTGATATTTTACATGCACTTCGTAAAGTAAGAAATAAAGCTGTTCATGAAAATTATTCTGAAAGCTCAGATTGTCCCGTTTTTTTACAAATGGCATACAGTTTGTCCGAATGGTTTATGCAGACTTATGGTGACTGGAATTATCAGCATCAGAGTTTTGTTATGCCTGTAAAGGAAGAAGATAAAACAAAAAAGATTGTTGTTTTGAATAAAGCCCAGGAAGAAGAAAAAGAAGAAGAGCTTACAAAGACGGCTATTGCATATGCCGAACAGGCTGAACAGGTAGATAAGAAGGTTCGTTTGAAACAGGCTAATAAAATGGCAAGTCAGCGTCAGAAGTCCGAGGCAGAAACTCGATATATGATCGATGAGCAGCTTCGTCAGGTTGGCTGGGAAGCAAATACGCAGGAAATCCGCTATTCAAAAGGTGCAAGACCTGCGAAAGGTCGTAACATGGCGATTGCTGAATGGCCAACAGATTCCACTGTCAGCAAAAAAGGTTATGCAGATTATGCGCTGTTTGTGGGAACAAAACTTGTCGGTATTATTGAGGCGAAAGCTGAACATAAGGATATTCCATCTGTAGTTGATTATCAAGGTAAAGATTATCCAAGAAATATTCGTAAAGAAGATGCTGAATATCAGATTGGTACGTGGGGCGAGTTTAAGGTTCCGTTTACTTTTGTGACAAATGGCAGACCATATCTTGAGCAGTTTAAAACAAAATCCGGTATCTGGTTTTTAGATTTAAGAGAGCCTTCTAATGTTCCTGTGGCATTGCACGGATGGATTAGCCCGAATGGTATTATGGAACGACTGGAAAAAGACATTCAAGCAGGTAATAATGCATTGCAGGTAATGCCGTATGACTTATTGACCGATAAGGACGGTTTGAATCTGCGAGAGTATCAGGTAAAAGCTATCAAAGCAGCTGAAAAAGCAGTTATTGATGGACAAAAAGAAGTGCTGATTGCAATGGCAACAGGTACAGGTAAAACCCGTACTGTTCTTGGCATGATTTACCGCTTTTTAAAGACGAATCGTTTTAAACGCATCTTGTTTCTTGTTGATAGAACCTCCTTGGGAGATCAAGCTTCAGATGTTTTTAGGGAAGTAAAACTTGAAGAACTGATGACTCTTGATGAAATCTATAATATTAAGGGATTGGATGAGAAAACTGTAGATAAAGAAACTCGTATTCAGGTTGCTACTGTTCAGAGTATGGTAAAACGTATTCTTTATAACGAAGGACAGGCAATGCCATCCGTAACAGATTTCGACTTGATTATTATTGATGAGGCTCACCGTGGATATATTTTAGATAAAGAAATGTGCGATGTAGAAGTTCTATATCGTGATCAGCGTGATTACCAGAGTAAATATCGCACGGTAGTTGAGTATTTTGATGCTGTGAAAATTGCCCTTACTGCAACTCCGGCATTACATACAACAGAAATTTTTGGTCAGCCAATATTCAAATACACTTACCGAGAAGCTGTTATAGAGGGATATCTTGTTGATCATGATGCGCCACATCATTTGGAAACAAAACTCAGTACAGGTGGCATTCATTATAAATCTGGTGACACTGTAACGGTATATGATCCTGTGACTGGTGAAATAACTAATAGTGAATTGCTTAACGATGAACTTGATTTTGATGTTGAGAATTTCAACAGGCAGGTTATTACAGAGAACTTCAACAGAACTGTTCTGGCAGAAATTGCAAGAGACATTGATCCGGAAAATCCGGAAGAGCAGGGGAAAACTTTAATTTATGCGGTTGATGATCAGCACGCAGACATGATCGTTTCTATTCTGAAAGAAATTTATTCAGAAACAGGCGTTGATAATGATGCGATTATGAAAATTACTGGTAGTGTTGGCGGTGGCAATCCTAAAAAGGTGGCAGAGGCAATTAAACGTTTTAAAAATGAGCGTTTTCCAAGTATTGCTGTTACTGTTGATTTGCTTACAACAGGTATTGACGTACCAGAAATTACAACACTGGTATTTATGCGCAGAGTGAAATCCCGTATTCTTTTTGAGCAGATGTTGGGACGAGCTACCAGATTGTGTTCCCAAATTCATAAAACCCACTTTGAGATTTATGATCCGATAGGTGTTTATGATTCTTTAGAACAGGTGAACACCATGAAGCCTGTTGTGGCGAATCCCACAACTACTTTTACACAACTTCTGGACGGATTAGAAGAAGTGGAAGATAAAGATGTGGTTCAGGCTCAGATAAATCAGATTATTGCAAAACTTCAGCGTAAAAAGCGTCGGATGGATGAAAAAACGATGGAGCAGTTTATCAGTATGGCTGATGGAATGGATCCTACTCAGTTTATCGTTGAAATCGAAAAGCAGACTCCGGAAAATGCGAAAAAACGTCTGCTTGCTTATAGAGATATGTTTGAGTATATTCAGCAAACTAGTGCAAACGGTAAAAATCCAGTGGTTATTTCTGAGGAAGAAGATGAATTAACAAAACATACAAGGGGTTACGGCAATTCTGATAAACCCGAAGACTATCTGGACGCTTTCTCTGAATATGTTACAACTCATATGAATGAGATTGCTGCACTAAGCATCGTTTGCACCAGACCAAAGGATTTGACAAGGGATGCACTAAAAGCATTGAGATTAACTCTTGATAGAGAAGGATTTACAACACAACAGTTGAATACTGCAATATCGGAGCTTACGAATGAAGAAATTGCTGCTGATATTATTAGCCTTATTCGTAGGTATGCCATTGGTTCTGCGCTTATTAGTCATGAAGCAAGAATACGCAGAGCAGTAGATAAATTGAAAAAAGCTCATAATTTTTCAAAACAGGAAATGAGCTGGATAGGACGTATGGAAAAATATTTGATGGAAGAATCTGTACTGAATGTTCAGGTATTTGACGAGGATAGCCGTTTTAAAAGCAATGGTGGATTTGTAAAAATTAATAAGATTTTCCAAAACCAATTAGAAAAGATCGTATTGGAATTGAATGAATATCTTTATGATGACGGAGGTAGAGTTGCATAATGACAACACAAGAAATTGTTTCAAAACTTTGGAATCTTTGTAATGTACTCAGAGATGATGGTATCACATATCATCAGTATGTTACCGAATTAACTTATATTTTATTCCTGAAAATGGCAAAGGAAACTGGTGCTGAATCACAGATTCCTGAGGCATATCGGTGGGATAATCTTTCATCCAAAAGTGGAATTGAACTGAAAAAATTCTATAAAGAATTATTGATACATCTGGGTGAAGACTGCACCGGTCGCGTACGTGAAATTTATCAAGGTGCAGCAACAAATATTGATGAACCGAAAAACCTTGAAAAAATCATTACTACTATTGATGGGCTTGATTGGTTTTCTGCAAGAGAAGAGGGATTGGGGAATCTTTACGAAGGTCTTTTAGAAAAGAATGCTAACGAGAAGAAATCTGGCGCAGGTCAGTATTTTACCCCTCGTGTATTAATCGATATAATGACAAAATTAGTGAAACCACAACCGGGAGAACGCTGTAATGATCCGGCCTGCGGAACCTTTGGCTTTATGATTTCTGCCAGCCAGTATGTTCGATCTCAGACAGATGATTTCTTTGATTTAGATGCTGATACTGCTAAATTCGAAAGGGAAGAAGCATTTACTGGCTGTGAGTTGGTACATGATACACACCGTTTAGCTTTGATGAATGCTATGCTACATGATATAGAGGGAAAAATTACTTTAGGGGATACTCTGTCCAATGCAGGCATGAGCATGAAAGATTATGATGTTGTTTTAACTAATCCGCCTTTCGGTACTAAAAAAGGCGGAGAGCGTGCAACACGTGATGACTTTACATTCCCCACAAGCAATAAACAGCTGAACTTCCTTCAGCATATTTACCGGAGTTTGAAAGCGAACGGCAAAGCACGTGCCGCAGTAGTCCTGCCGGATAATGTTCTATTTGCTGATGGCGATGGCGAACGAATCCGCCTTGACTTAATGGATAAATGCAACTTACATACGATTCTTCGTCTGCCTACCGGTATTTTCTACGCCCAGGGTGTTAAAACGAATGTGCTGTTCTTTACTCGTGGAAAAACCGATAAGCATAACACAAAAGAAGTTTGGATTTATGACTTGAGAAATGATATGCCCTCTTTTGGCAAGACAAATCCTCTGAAATCCGAACATTTCGATGATTTTGTGAAATGTTATGCAGATGGTGATTTAAGCAAGCGTGCAGAAACATACAGTGAAGAAAATCCAAATGGAAGATGGCGTAGATTCACTATTGAAGATATTTTGGCTCGTGATAAGACAAGTTTGGATATCTCATGGATGAAAGCGAATTCTGAAACGGATGATTATACTCTTACAGAATTGCTCGATATGATTAAAGAGAAATCCAATAACATAGCAAAAGCCGTTGCAGAACTGGAACAGTTAATTGGAAAGGTGGAAGAATAATGGATACCAAGGCATTACGACAGAAAATCCTTGACCTCGCCATTCGTGGAAAACTTGTTCCACAAAATCCGAATGATGAGCCGGCATCGGTTCTGTTGGAGAAAATTCGTGAACAGAAGCAACAAATGTTTAAAGAAGGAAAATTAAAAAAGAAGGACATAAAGAACGATTCCATTATCTTTAAAGGTGAGGATAATTTGCATTATGAGAAGTTTCAGGATGGAACTATGAAATGTATTAAGGATGAGATACCGTTTGAGGTGCCGGAGGGGTGGGCGTGGGCAAGACTAAAGCACGTCTGTATGATGGCAGCAGGAAAATCCAAGCAGACTAACCAAATTAAAGCGGAACCTTTTGAGGGGTGTTATCCATGCTTTGGTGGTAATGGAATTAGAGGATATGTGGACGAATATAACCAAGATGGAACATTCAGTATCGTAGGCCGTCAAGGTGCTTTGTGTGGCAATGTCAAAATTGCTTCAGGCAAATTCTATGCTACCGAACATGCTGTGGTCATAACGCTATTTGATGGAATAGATTTTTATTGGAACAATTATGCATTAGAGGCATTACGGCTAAACGAGTATGCGACTGGAGCAGCACAGCCTGGATTATCAGTTGCAAATGTACTAAATGTGTTCATCCCAGTGCCTCCAACACACGAGCAAAAACAAATTGGAGTAAAAATTACAGAATCTATAAAAGCCATTAAATCCATCGAACAGGAAAAGCTGGATTTGCAGACTGTTGTTGCCAATGCTAAATCTAAAATTCTTAATCTTGCCATTCGTGGCAAGCTTGTACCACAAAATCCAGATGAGGAGCCTGCTTCTGTTCTTCTTGCGCGTATCCGTGCAGAGAAAGAAGAACTGATTAAGCAAGGCAAAATTAAGCGTGATAAAAAGGAATCCGTTATTTTCAAAGGTGATGATAACTCTTATTATGAGAAGATTGATGGTGAGGTGTTCTGTATTGACGAAAAAATACCGTATGATATTCCTGACACTTGGACTTGGATGCGATTAGAAAACTGCTGTGTTAAGGAAATTCGCCGTGGAAAGTCTCCGAAGTATACAGAAAATAGCACTGTTCTTGTATTCGCTCAAAAATGTAATACAAAATGCAACGGCATTGATGTAAGTTTAGCACAGTATCTCGATGAAGCCACCTTAAAGCGTTATCCGTCTGATGAATATATGCAAGATGGTGATGTGATAGTCAACTCTACAGGAACAGGCACTCTTGGACGAGTCGGAATTTATAAAAATACCGATAATACTACAGGTCTATCAATTGTTCCTGATTCTCATGTTACGGTAATTCGTAGCTTTAGTTGCATCAGCTCACATTACCTATATGCGTTCATGAAAGCTCATCAAAGCGAACTTGAAAAGGAAGGCGAAGGTTCAACAAATCAAAAGGAATTAAAGCCGCTTACATTAAAGGAAATGCTCATCGCAGTTCCTCCGCTATCTGAACAGGAACACATTGAAAATGCAATAGACACTGCATTTAGTCGCCTTGCTGTAATTGAAGAGAGTCTCAAATGAGACTCTCTTCAATACAATTTAATCTTTCAAACAATTCAGTTATTTTATCTACTATTCTTAACTGCTCTGCTAATGGTGGAAGTGGAATAACAGCCCGTTTAAGCATATCTTGAGTGAGCTGATTGATTGCTGTAGAATTACTGTCATCAAATACACTTCTAAAGAAATTGGAACGTAGAAAATGTACAATATAATTAAAATATGGTGTCCTGTATACTGCCATAAAAGCTCCAAATGATACTTTTTCATCAAATTCAGGAATTAAAGTACATTTTCCTACAAGAGAACGACTGCCATTTCTGGCACATATTAAAATATCATCTTTTTGAACAAATTGATTCTCTCTGATTGAAGTCTTTACACGCACTAAATCGGTAAGATTGATTTCATCCTTTACAATATTGCAAGAACGCAAAACTATAATACCTTGAGTATCAATATCGGCAGGACGATACGTAAGACCAATATTTGTTGTACCAACCATTGATAAATTGCACCATTTCCAACCGTCAGGAAGTTCAAAAGGAAGTTGCTCATCAATGCAATTTACCTTCCCGTCAGGTAGCTTCTCATAATAAGAGGAGTGTAAACATCTTCGGTATAATATTAGAGCGGGTTTCTCGCAAAAATATTATATCGGAGGTGTCTTTTTATGAAGACCAAACTAACATTTGAAGAATACTTGAGAAAGGACAATTTATCAGAAAATACGATTACTTCGTATCTGTGGACAGTGAATTATTTCACTGAGAATTACGATGCTGTCAGCAAAGAAAATCTGCTTGCATACAAAGGATATTTAATGGAATTCTTTAAACCTAAAACTGTTAATCTGCGTATACAGGCAATCAACAAGTACTTAGAGTATTTAGAAAAACAGCAATTACAGCTTAAGGCTGTTAAGGTACAGCAGAAAAATTTCTTGGAAAATGTCATTAGCAATGCAGATTATAATTTTTTGAAAAAACAGCTTAAAAAAGATGGTAATTTGGAATGGTATTTTGTTGTCTGGTATCTGGCGGCTACGGGAGCAAGAGTAAGCGAACTTATCCAAATAAAGATTGAACATATTGAAATCGGATATTTTGACCTATATACAAAAGGCGGAAAGCTTCGACGATTATACATACCGAAAAAATTAAAGAAAGAAACTCTTGAATGGCTGGAGGAAACACATCGTTCCTCCGGTTATTTGTTTCTTAACAGATATGGTGAAAGAATTACCACAAGAGGAATTTCACAACAGCTGAAGAACTACGCCGAGAAATATGGTCTTAATAAAAAGGTGGTTTATCCTCATTCATTCCGCCACAGATACGCAAAGAATTTTCTTGAGAAGTACAATGACATTGCACTTCTTGCCGACCTTATGGGGCATGAGAGCATTGAAACAACTCGCATCTATCTTCGCCGTACTGCTAGTGAACAACAGGAACTTGTAGATAAAATCGTTACTTGGTAAAAATATTAAGCCGTCCTCGTATTGAGGGCGGCTTAGATGTTATTCTACATTTTGACCTATGGAATCAAGCAAAGAATAATATTGAGAAATCTCTTCGGCTATTTTCTTTTGTTCATTTATAGGTGGAATAGGAATAAGCGTGGTTCTTATATTTTCAAGGTGAAGATTAGGCACACCAATTCCCTTTAGAGAACTTTTAAAATAGTCTTGGATAGTATTACTGAGACTATGAAGAAAAGTCTGTAAATATGATCTTCTATGATAAGAATGGGCGATAGGCTTAAACAAAATCAGCTTTTCGCCCTTGCTTTATATATAACAGTTAC
>OGOI01000697.1_pt1 | contig 26060 bp, 16 predicted proteins | sample 1552631 | NCBI WGS metagenome assembly OGOI01 (sample SAMEA2580204, study PRJEB22360) | human gut metagenome | biome: human gut; feature: human-associated habitat; material: faeces | place: Denmark | collected 2008/2010 | reverse complement strand
GAAGTCGTAACAAGTTAGCCGTATCGGAAGGTGCGGCTGGATCACCTCCTTTCTAGGGAGTCAGACGAAAGATCTAGCAGGTCTAGATGTTTCGGACAGGTTAAAGTAAGTTTCAGTTATTGTTCAATTTTGAGGGCCTTGCAAAAGGAACCTCAGGTAAGACGAAGAAGCGACACCCGATCGCGATGGCGTGGGGGTATAGCTCAGTTGGGAGAGCACCTGCTTTGCAAGCAGGGGGTCAAGGGTTCGAATCCCTTTATCTCCACCATTTGGGCTGATAGCTCAGCTGGTTAGAGCACTCGGCTGATAACCGAGAGGTCGATGGTTCGAGTCCATTTCAGCCCACCACGGGGTTCACCTAGTGATGGGAGAACCCACAAAGTCTTACGACATGTACCTTGAAAACTGAATATAGAACTGCGAAATAAGATTTTGATCAGAGTCTAGAGATAGACGAAGATCCCCAAGTAAAATTAATTAGCTAACTGATAAAGTTAGGGAACAATTTCACCAAGCGGTAAAAAATCTTGTTGGCAAATGGAGAATCAATTGAGAAAACGGTCAAGCTAAAAAGGGCGCAAGGTGAATGCCTTGGCACTGGGAGCCGATGAAAGACGTGGTAAGCTGCGAAAAGCTTCGGGGAGGAGCAAACATCCATTGATCCGGAGATATCTGAATGGGGCAACCCAATGGAGTTCATACTCCATTATCCAATACTGAATCCATAGGTATTGGAAGGGAACCGCCTGAACTGAAACATCTAAGTAGGGCGAGGAAGAGACATCAAACGAGATTCCGTAAGTAGTGGCGAGCGAACGCGGAAGAGGGCAAACCGAGAGGAGAAATCCTTTCGGGGTACGGACTGCTTTTAAGACTGGAAGAGTTAACAGAATGGCATGGGAAGGCCAACCGAAGAGTGTGAGAGTCACGTAAGTAAAAATTCTGACAGCTGCGCAGGATCCAGAGTACGGCCAGACACGTGAAACCTGGTCGGAATATGGGGGGACCACCCTCCAACCCTAAATACTACCCAGTGACCGATAGCGTATAGTACTGTGAAGGAAAGGTGAAAAGGACCCCGGGAGGGGAGTGAAAGAGAACCTGAAACCTTGTGCCTACAAGCACATAGAGCCCGTCAAAGGGTGATATGGTACTTTTTGTAGAACGGTCCGGCGAGCGATTGTACGTTGCGAGCTTAAGGTCTTAAGGACTGGAGGCGTAGCGAGAGCGAGTCTAAACAGGGCGTTTAGTAGCGTGCAATGGGCCCGAAACCGGGTGACCTACCCATGATCAGGCTGAAGTGAAAGTAAAATTTCATGGAGGGCCGAACCGACCTCCGTTGAAAAGGCGGCGGATGAATTGTGGGTAGCGGAGAAATTCCAATCGAACTCGGAGATAGCTGGTTCTCCCCGAAATAGCTTTAGGGCTAGCCTCATGTTAGATATCCGGAGGTAAAGCACTGAATGGCCTAGCGTCCGAGAGGATAGCGAAGCCTATCAAACTAAGAATGCCGGAATATTGATGCATGGGAGTCAGACAGTGTGAGATAAATCTCATTGTCAAAAGGGAAACAGCCCAGATCTACAGCTAAGGTCCCAAATTGTATCTAAGTGGAAAACGATGTGGAAATACGCAGACAACCAGGATGTTGGCTCAGAAGCAGCCACTCATTTAAAGAGTGCGTAATAGCTCACTGGTCGAGCGTCTCTGCGCGGAAAATTTAACGGGGCTAAGATACAAACCGAAGCTTAGGCTGCACTTTTAGTGCGGGGTAGGGGAGCGTTGTGTAAGCGGAGAAACAGTAGCGAAAGCGGCTGTGGAGTTTACAGAAGTGAGAATGCCGGAATGAGTAGCGCGAATGATGTGAGAATCATCATGGCCGGAAACCTCAGGTTTTTGGAGGAAGGTTCGTCCGCTCCAAGTTAGGCGGGAGCTAAGGTGAGGCCGAAAGGCGTAGCCGATGCACAGACGGTAGAGATTCCGTCCCCACCGAAAGATTTAAGCGCAGGGACACTTTTAGAAGGTCGGAGCCAGGTGTTGGTTCTGGTAGAGATCGAGGGAAGATTAGTACCGAAGTCCGGCTGGATAAGAGGCGAGAAAAGCTGCGTGTATATCTAAGGTGCCCGTACCGCAAACCGACACAGGTAGGTAGGAAGAAGATTCTAAGGCCAACGGGAGAAGGGTTGTTAAGGAACTCGGCAAGTTGACCCCGTAACTTCGGAATAAGGGGTGCTCATGAAAGTGAGCCGCAGAGAATAGGCCCAGGCAACTGTTTACCAAAAACACAGGTTTGTGCTAAATCGAAAGATGACGTATACGAGCTGACGCCTGCCCGGTGCTGGAAGGTTAAAAGGAGATGTGCAAGCATTGAATTGAAGCCCCAGTGAACGGCGGCCGTAACTATAACGGTCCTAAGGTAGCGAAATTCCTTGTCAGGTAAGTTCTGACCCGCATGAAAGGCGTAATGATCTGGGCACTGTCTCAACAGCCCGCCCGGCGAAATTGTAGTACCGGTGAAGATGCCGGTTACCCGCGACAAGACGGAAAGACCCCATGGAGCTTTACTGTAGCCTAATATTGGGTTTCGGTGTTGCATGCACAGGATAGATGGGACGCTAGGAAGTGAGTGCTTTGGCATTCATGGAGCGGCCGTTGGGATACCATCCTTGCGACATTGGAATTCTAACCTGCGCCTTTGAATCAAGGCGGGGGACATTGTTAGGTGGGCAGTTTGACTGGGGCGGTCGCCTCCTAAAGAGTAGCGGAGGCGTTCAAAGGTTGGCTCGTCCTGGACGGAAACCAGGAGAGAGAGTGCAAACGCAAAAGCCAGCCTGACTGCGAGACTGACGGGTCGAGCAGAGACGAAAGTCGGAGTTAGTGATCCGGTGGTATGTGAGTGGAAATGCCATCGCTCAACGGATAAAAGTTACCCTGGGGATAACAGGCTGATCTCCCCCAAGAGTCCACATCGACGGGGAGGTTTGGCACCTCGATGTCGGCTCATCGCATCCTGGGGCTGTATTCGGTCCCAAGGGTTTGGCTGTTCGCCAATTAAAGCGGTACGCGAGCTGGGTTCAGAACGTCGTGAGACAGTTCGGTCCCTATCTGTCGTGGGCGCAGGATATTTGAAAGGCGCTGTCCCTAGTACGAGAGGACCGGGATGGACGAACCTCTGGTGCACCAGTTGTCACGCCAGTGGCACAGCTGGGCAGCTATGTTCGGATCGGATAAACGCTGAAAGCATCTAAGCGTGAAGCCGGCCTTAAGATAAGATATCCCACTGAGATAATCAGGTAAGACCCCTTGAAGACTACAAGGTTGATAGGCACAATGTGTAAGTGGCGTGAGTCATTGAGCAAGCGTGTACTAATAGGTCGAGGGCTTGACCCCATTTTCGATTGATACTTCATTTGCTGAAAGCAGTTCGATATTCAGTTTTGAAGGTATATGCCTTCTAAGAAAGAGAAGCTGACGTTGGTCAGGAATGGCCGGTGTCGATGACGGTGAGGAACCACCTGTTCCCATTCCGAACACAGAAGTTAAGCTCACTTGTGCCGAAGATAGTTGGCTGGAAACGGCCTGTGAAAATAGGTAGATGCCGGCTTCTCTTTTTTATGGCCCGTTGGTCAAGCGGTTAAGACAGCGGCCTCTCACGCCGTTAACGTGGGTTCGATTCCCGCACGGGTCACCAGGAAGAGCACCATAGCGTAAGCTAAGGTGCTTTTTGTATGTCTAAAACCACTCGCCTAGCGAGTGGTTCGATAAAGATTATATCGATGAGTAATGAAACTCAAACGAAGAATTTTGGAATAGTACCAGTGGGACAATTCTAGACTGGGTTATTGGCGTATCGCCGGTAGTCCTGTATTAAAAGGTTCCATTGTAAGCGAAAAACTCGCAGAAGCAGGATATTTTAGTATCCTCAGGCGCTACTACGAGTCCTTGCACTTACGCGGTTGAACCGCCGTGTACCGGTCGGTACGCACGGTGGTGTGAGAGGTCGGCTCTTTAGTTAAGAGAGCCTCCTACGCGATTCTTTTAGGTAAAAAGCAAACAAACAGAACACTTCATTCAAATGCATATAGCGGCTATTTATTTCATACAGAGACAAATAGCGGCATAGAACAGATATAATAAAAGAAGCTATAAAAAGCAGGTATTCACGTGGAGGACGATATCGTTTCTACATGAACACCTGCTTTTTTATTTATTATTTACTGGTGGAATAAATAGTGGTAGCCAAGTATTCATCACTGACCCAACCATAAATCCCATTGTAATATACAACAACCCAGTCAGGCACATTGCTGCTATAGCCGCATTCCCATACGATGATACCGTAGGGGATATTATCCATTTTTTCATAATTTGTACCGGGACCTTTACGCATAACCAGCCCATGATCAGCAGTGGTGTAGGTACAAAGGCTATCAATTCGGCTAAGCGTTACATCTGGTGCAACGCATCCATCCGGCAGAATAACGTTGGCATTGTTTTCGGTATAATCCTGTACTTGCAGCAAGCCCCAAAGGCCATTCTGTTTTGCCCATACGCAGCCATCGCGCGCGGGGGCTAAATCTTCATATTGCCCAGCGGAAATTATCTCATTGCCGTAAACATCCAGAACCAGCTTTTGTCCGGATTGGGTTTTCACAACTACCATGCCGGATAAGTCTGCGTAAGGATATTCAACAGTTTCGTTCATGATGGACAAACTCATCTGCGGCTGATAAATGCAGGGGATTACTAAAGCACCGCTTTGGTCGCAATATCCCCAGTTACCGGCTGCATCCTTTACCGCGATTAAAGATTCACCGGCCATGCAGGCATCCTGGTAGTCGAAATCGGTTAAAATTGTACCGTTTTTATCCGCAACGGCAAAAGGTGCAGAATTGTCAACAAGATAACCGGCATATTCATCATCCCAAATGCCTTGCTGGATGCCAACCAAATCAGGAGCATACACCTGTTCGATGGGCGTGCCACTAAATGTATAGACACCAATAGCAGAACGGTAAATCTGGCTGTCACCTAAAATCCACTGGATGCCATACCCGCCGTGCCCGCCCAGCATGGTTGTAAAAGGCATTTGTTGGGCAACCAGCTCCTGGTTAATCTGTTCTTCCAGGGCATTCAGCTTCTGGTAATCGTATGTATCATCTACCCCAATGGAGAGCTCCTGCTCACCATACAGGTACGGGATGCTTTCTGACAAATCTTCCAGAAAAGCATTACAGTTGGCAGCATTAAACAGGCTCCAGCGTTCGCCCTTGCGCACAGCGTACAGATTTCGGGCAGCGGCGTAACCGGCAGTGTGGGTTTCGCGGGAGAAGAGAGGAATCATCTCGTCAAAATCATATTGCGGCGGTAACTTCCAGTTGGCATTGCTAGTGGATGGTATAGCTGTGGCAACAGCTTCACTGGTCGGGGAAAGAGCAGCGGAGGAAGCAGGTTTATTTTCTGGCGCTGCAGCACAAGCGGTAAGCATTATTGCGGTGATAACACTGGCGGAAAATGAGAATAACTTCCTTTTCATGGCTTTTCACTCCTTGCGTAAATGATTTTTCGGTAAGATGAAGAAGTAATATAAGAAAGTGAATTCATAAACCCTATAATATCTTATTTTATCAAAAATATCTGCTAATGGGAATAGCTAACAATTCTACATGGATAAATTTGGATAGTATGACAAAGATTGCAGAACTGGAGTGAAAGTCCGAATTATGGGATGAGTGATCTGCTATAATAAAGAAAAGCAAAACAGAAGGGAGTTTGATTATGCACCAGGAGAAAAAGATGCTGGCTCATATCAGTGAAGACGGAACCCGCGTCCAAACGGTAGCGGACCATTTGCAGGGAACGGCAGTCCTATGTGGGCAATTTGCGGCAGCCTTTGATGCCCAGCAACAGGGAACTTGGCTTGGATTACTGCATGATATTGGTAAATATAGTACAAAGTTTCAAAAGCGCCTGCAAGGTGGAGAGAAAGTGGATCACTCAACGGCTGGTGCACAGGTGGCTGCCCGATATGGTCAAATCCCACTGGCTTTTGCTATTGCCGGACACCATAGCGGCCTGCCGGATGGAGGAGGCCGAAGCGATACCGCGCAGGATGCGACAATGTTTGGGCGATTGAAAAAGAGCGTTGAACCCTATACCCAATGGACGAATGAGATTAAACTGCCGTCCATACCGCCCCAGCCGGAAATGATGAAGGAAAATCGTTTTACACAGGCATTTTATACCCGGATGTTGTATTCCTGCCTGGTCGATGCGGACTATCTGGATACGGAAAACTTTATGAGCAGCCCTAAACCGCGCGGACAAGGCCAGACAATGGATGAACTGCTGAAAAGGTTGAACCAATATACCGCAAAATGGAGCCATCCCCAGGGAACCTTGAATCAGCGCCGCAGTTCAATTTTGAGTGCCTGTACAACGGCAGGGCAAACAGGGCGGCGCGGCCTTTATTCCCTGACCGTTCCTACAGGCGGGGGAAAAACGGTAGCGTCATTGGCATTTGCGCTTTCGCTAGCTGTAAAGAACCATATGGACCGGGTTATTTATGTGATCCCTTATACATCCATTATTGACCAGACCGCGGATGTGTTTTCGGAAATATTAGGAGCAGAAAATGTTTTGGAACACCATTCAGGGGTGGACTACTCTGCCAAGGAAGATGATGAGCCGGCAGCCTACCGCAAAGCATTGGCGGCGGAAAACTGGGATGCTCCGGTGGTGGTTACCACATCCGTGCAATTCTTTGAATCACTTTACGGCAACCATGCGTCACAATGCCGTAAATTACATAACATTGCAAATAGCGTGGTCATTTTTGACGAAGCACAAAACCTGCCGGTTCCTTATTTGCGCCCCTGCGTTGCGGCAATCGCGCAGCTGGTACAGCATTACCGCGCAGCAGCGGTGCTTTGCACGGCCACACAACCAGCTTTGCAGCCCTTGTTTGATGAACTGGCGCCTGGGCTGCAGATGACGGAACTTTGCCCACATCCCAAAGAGCAATATCAGGCATTCCGGCGTACAACGCTAAAAATGCGCGGAGAGTTGGAACAAAGCCAGCTTGGTGCAGAACTGGCAGCGCAGGAACAAGTGCTGTGTATTGTAAACCGGAGAAAAACAGCACAGGAATTATACAATAACCTGCCCAAAGAGGGCAGCTACTGCCTGACAACATTGCTATACCCAGCCCATCGCAAACAGTTATTGCAGGAAATCCGGGAACGCTTAAAAGATGGGCTGCCCTGCCGTGTGATATCAACTTCTTTGATCGAAGCGGGTGTTGATGTGGATTTCCCGGCTGTGTACCGCGAGGAAGCAGGTCTGGATTCCATTTTGCAGGCGGCGGGGCGCTGCAATCGAGAGGGAAGACGCCCGGCGGAGCAGAGCTTGGTACAGATTTTCACATTGGAAGGGCAGCATGTACCGCGCATGCTGGAACAGAATGTATCCGCAACGCAAAGCGTCCTGAAAAAATATGCAGATCTGGCATCTCTGGAAGCAATCGAAACATACTTTCTGTTTTACCGTACCTTAAAAGGGGATAAAAGACTGGATGAACAGCAAATTCTGCAAGGGTTCGAGCAGGATATGGAAGGGCGCATTTTCCCCTTTGCAACAGCGGCAGAGAGGTTCCGCTTAATTGAAACACCTGCCGTGACCGTATACATTCCCCAAGGGAAAGGGGAACATTTGCTTGCACGATTGCGTGCAGGAGAGGTAAGCAAAACTTTGTTCCGTCAACTGGGGCAATATGGTGTTCCGGTTTACCCGGATCATCTGAAAACGCTGGAGAATGCCGGGGCGGTTTGCCAAATCAGTGAAGGCATATGGGAATTAACGGACGGAAGCCTTTACGATAACAACACGGGCCTTGCTATGGAAGCTGAAACGGGAGCAGCCTGGTTTGCATAAAGCAAAAGCGGCAGGGAGCCTGCCCTGCCGCTTTTGTGCGCTAAAGTAAAATCAACTATTTCTATCCACGGCATAAGCTGCCGACGCAACTTATTATAAAAGAAAACCGGATGAAAAGCAAACAAAAAGTATACATGATAAAAGGATTGACATTTGGTGCCAAGTAGCGTATATTGAAACTATAGCAAAAATATAAATTAAAAACAACTGAAAATAGAAATGCAAAGGAGTTGATGCAGATGATCCAGCTGGAAGTATGGGGGAATTATGCTTTGCTCTCGAGGCCTGAGCTAAAAGTCGAAAGGGTTTCATATGAAGTCCTCACCCCTTCCGCGGCACGCGGCATAGTGGAAGCAATCTATTACCACCCTGGCTTACGGTGGAAAATCCGGAAAATCTATGTCATGAATCCCATCCGCTTTACCAACATCCGTCGGAACGAAGTAATAAGCAAAATTCTTTGTTCCGATGTGCGCAGTGCAATGAAGGGCACAGGAAAAGAACTTTACCTTGCCACGCCCCAGCAGATCGTTCAGCGTGCAGCCATGGTGCTGCAGGACGTTCATTATGTGATTGAGGCAGAATTTGAGATGACTGACCGTGCGGCACCGAGCGACAATCCGGGAAAGTTCCAGGATATTGTTACCCGGCGCATGTCCAGGGGTCAGTGTTTTCATACTCCTTATTTTGGGTGCCGTGAATTTCCTGCCGCATTCCGCGCATGGCCCGGCGGGCCAATCCTGACCATTGAGGAAACACGGGATTTGGGATTCATGCTATATGACTTTGACTACACTGACCCGCAGAACATAACCCCGATGTATTTCCATGCAAAATTGGAACATGGTGTGTTGAATGTGGCAGACTGCGAGGTGTACCGATGATTTTACAGGCTTTGGTACAATACTATGAAGATTTGTTGGCAAATGACAAAATCACACGCCCCGGTTGGACAAGTGCAAAAGTCAGTTGGGCTTTGGAACTGGATGAAAACGGCCAACTGATGGCATTGCACCCCTTGCATCAAGAGGAAAAGCGAGGAAAAAAACCAGCGCTTGTTCCACTTCAGATGAAGGTTCCGGAGCAAGTTAAACGGTCCCGAAACATAATATCTAATTTCATGTGTGAAAATAGTGCGTATATGCTTGGGATTGGGAAAAAAGAAAAAAAGGAACATGCGCTACAGTGTTTTGCAGCTGCAAAAGAGTTGCATCTTACTATTTTGCAAAATGTCCCAGGTCAAGCAGCGCAGGCGGTGCGGGACTTCTTTACAAACTGGGAGGCCAAAACGGCGGAGCAAAACCCTGTATTAGAGCTAAACATCAAAGAACTTTACAAAGGTGGCAACTTGGTATTTCTCGTTCAAGGCCATTATGCTCAGGAAGATGCGGAAATACAGGAAGCCTGGCAGCGGCAGTGCGATAAAAGCACGGATGCACCGGAAATCCGGTGTCTGGTCACGGGACAAAAAGCACCGCTTGCCCGTCTGCACCCCACCATTAGAGGTGTGATAGGCGCCCAGGACATGGGAACGACAATTGTTTCTTTTAATAAGGATGCCTTTTGCTCATACGGACATGAACAGGGGGGCAATGCGCCGGTTGGCAGTTATGCGGCCTTTGCCTATGCACAGGCATTAAACTATCTGCTGGCAGACAGGGAACATGTTCAGCGCGTGGGCGATACCACCATTGTCTGCTGGGCAGCAGGTGGTGAGACCGCCTACCAGCAGGTAGCAATGGATGCATTGTTTGCCATGGATGCGCCTGTCAGCGAAAGCGATGTGCGAAATGCAGTGGACAAGCTGGTCCATGGACAGAGTGTAGAGTGGCAGAACGTGACACTTGACCCACAAAGGCACTTTTATGTGCTTGGTTTGGCCCCTAATGCGGCGCGCCTCTCGGTTCGCTTTTTCTGGCAGGATACATTTCAAACGCTGCTTGATAATGTGCAGAAGCATTATGACCGCTTAGAGATTGTGCGCCCCGCTTATGATAAATTCCCGCGGCTGGGGCTGTACTGGCTACTGCAGGAAACCGTCAACACCAATTCCCGCAACCCATCGGCAGCACCGCAGCTGGCAGGCGATGTCTTGCGTGCAATCCTGAATAATACAAGGTACCCGGCAACCCTGCTGGATGGCGTTATGATGCGTATCCGCGCAGAGCAAAAAGTAACACGCGGCCGTGCCGCTATTATAAAAGCATACTACCTGCGTAATGAAGATCCCCGTTGCCCAAAGGAGGTATTAACTGTGGAAAATAACAAGGAAACAAATTATCAACCGTATGTTATGGGTCAGCTTTTTGCTGTGCTGGAAGCAATCCAGATGGCGGTAAACCCGGATATCAATACAACCATCAAGGACAGGTATTTTAATGCAGCGGCTTCCACGCCGGCCACTGTGTTCCCAACAATTCTGATGCTGGCGCAAAAGCATATGCAAAAAATGAGCAAGCCACAAAAGATTTATTACGATAAGCAGATCGCTGCGCTGGCGGGCGGAAAACTGGAAGGAAGCTTTCCCGCACGGCTGACCTTGCCGGAACAAGGCGCTTTTATCCTTGGCTATTACCATCAGACACAGGAACGCTATACAAAGAAAGTGGAGGAATAACAATGGCACAGGCAATCAAAAACCGGTATGATTTTGTAATTCTGTTTGACGTTGAAAATGGAAATCCGAACGGCGATCCGGATGCAGGCAACATGCCGCGCGTTGACCCGGAAACGGGATATGGCATTGTTACAGATGTCTGCTTAAAGCGTAAGATTCGCAACTATGTCGAAGTGGCCAAAGAAGATGAAGCGGGATACCAGATTTACATTAAAGATCAGGTTCCCCTGAACCGCAGCGATAAAAAAGCACTCGAATACTTGGGCATTGATGCTGATGCCAAGGATGCCCTGAAAGTCGCCAAGAAAGATGACCCGGAGTTGGACCGTAAAATCCGGGACTTTATGTGCCAAAATTTCTATGATATCCGCACATTTGGCGCCGTTATGACAACTTTCGTAAAAGGCGCACTGAACTGTGGGCAGGTGCGTGGCCCGGTTCAGTTGAGCTTTGCACGCTCGGTGGATCCTGTTCTCCCGCAGGAAGTGACCATTACCCGTATTGCCATTACGACCGAAGCGGATGCAGAGCGAAAAGGCACTGAGATGGGCCGCAAGTATGTGATACCGTATGGCTTGTACCGTGCAGAGGGTTATGTTTCTGCCAACCTTGCCCGCAAAACTACAGGATTCTCAGAGGATGACCTGCAGCTGCTGTGGCAGGCAATCCTGAATATGTTTGAAAATGACCACAGTGCAGCCCGCGGCAAAATGGCAGTTCGGGAACTGATCGTGTTCAAGCATGATTCGGAGCTGGGCAATGCGCCGTCCTATAAACTGTTTGATGCAGTGCATGTCACGCGTGCCGAAGGGGTAGCCTTCCCGCGCAGTTACCATGACTATGTGGTAACGGTGGATGAAAATCTTCCCGCAGGGGTAACGTGCGAGAGGCTGTCGTAATGGCTTCCCCAGATGATTACCTGCTGATGTCCGGTATCCAGCATTTCAGCTTTTGCCGCCGTCAGTGGGCGCTCATACACCTGGAACAACAATGGTCCGAAAACCAACGCACCGCCGAAGGCCGCCTGCAGCATACCCGCTGCCATGATGTTACCCTGACGGAAAAACGCGGCGATTTGCTGATCGCCCGCGGTATGAGGGTCGTCAGCCACCGCTTAAAACTGACCGGCGACTGCGATGTGGTAGAGTTTCACAAGGATCCAAACGGCGTGTCATTGCAGGGCCGCCGCGGCCTGTGGCAGCCCATGCCCGTGGAATATAAGCATGGCCGCAGCAAGGTAAACGATGCCGACCGTTTGCAGCTCTGCGCACAGGCCATGGCGCTGGAAGAAATGCTGGTGTGCGAGGTGCCGGAAGGGGAAATCTTTTATGAAGAAACCCGGCAGCGGGAACATGTTTCCCTGACACCGGAACTGCGCAGCACCGCGCAGACCATGGCGGATGAGATGAACCGCCTGTTTGCGCGCGGCTATACCCCAAAAAGCAAACCCGGCAAGCATTGCAATGCCTGCTCACTGAAAGAGCTTTGCCTGCCGGCGCTGTATCAGCAGGCAGACCCGGCGGCGTATCTGCGGGAGCATATTGAGGAGGGCGCGCCATGAGAAAGCTGCTCAACACCCTGTTTGTCATCAATGAGGACGCTTACCTGACATTGGATGGCGAAAACCTTGTTGTTACCCGCAATAAGCAGGAAACCCACCGCTGTGCCCTGCATACGCTGGAAGGTGTCGTCTGTTTTACTTACGCGGGTGCCAGCCCCGCTTTGATGGGAGCTTGTGCCCGGCGGGGCATTGACCTTTGCTTTTTTGACCCGTATGGCAGATTTCAGGCCCGCACCGTGGGGGAAGAACGCGGCAATGTGCTGCTGCGTCAGACGCAGTACCGCGTGTCGGATGACCCGGCCCAGAGCTGTCGCTATGCCCGGAGCTTTATCCTTGGTAAAGTGTATAACGCACGCTGGGTGCTGGAACGCGCAACCCGCGATCATCCCCAGCGTGTCCCGGTCGAAAAACTGAAGCGCACCTCCACCCAGCTGGCCGCCGCGCTGCCGCTGATGCAGACCAGCGAGGATCCGGAACAGCTGCGCGGCCTGGAAGGCGAGGCAGCCCAGCGCTACTTTGATTGCCTGAATGACCTGATTCTGCAGCAAAAGCAGGATTTTGTGTTTGAGGGCCGCAGCCGCCGTCCACCGCTGGACAATGTGAATGCGCTGCTTTCGTTTGCCTACAGCATGCTGGCGCGGGAGTGTGCATCCGCCTTGACCGCTGTGGGCCTGGACCCTTATGTTGGCTTTATGCACCGCCCGCGCCCCGGCCGCAAAAGTCTGGCACTTGACCTGATGGAAGAACTGCGGGCGGTTTATGCAGACCGGCTGGTCATCAGCTGCATCAATCAAAAGATCATCACGGCAAAACACCTGCAAAAACAGGAAAATGGTGCCGTACTGCTGACGGATGATGGCCGCAAAGCTTTCCTGACCGCATGGCAGAACAAAAAGAAGGAAGAGATCACCCATCCGTTTTTGAAAGAAAAACTGCCCTGGGGGCTGGTGCCTTATGTTCAGGCGCTTTTGCTGGCCCGTGCTCTGCGCGGCGACCTGGAAGTGTACCCACCGTTTTTCTGGAAGTGAGGTGCCGTTATGTTGGTGCTTGTAACCTATGATGTCAACACCGAAACAGCCGCCGGTCGTCGCAGGCTGCGCAAAGTAGCAAAAGTCTGTGTAGACTACGGCCAGCGGGTGCAAAACTCCGTATTTGAGTGCCTGCTGGATGCCGCGCAATACACGATGTTCAAAGCAAAATTGACCGAACTGATCGATTCGGAATCGGACAGCCTGCGCTTTTATCAACTGGGAAACCATTACAAAAGCAAAGTCGAGCATGTGGGTCTGCACCCGGATTTTGATCAGGATGGAATCTTGTTTGCTTAGTGCGAGGGGAAGGCAATCATAAAATTCCCGCTTCCTTCGCACCAGAAAATATGGAAAAAACAGGGGCAGAAAGGGTAAAATACAGCCTTGCCTGTCAGCATGAAGATGCAATCCCCATAAAATTTGTTCCATATGCGCAAAAGTGCCCCACTGTTTTGTGCACTTTTGCTGTCGCTCTCCGCAAGGAGAGCGTGGATAGAAATTATATCATACTGCAAAGAATACACATTGTCAATAGTCGCTCTCCGCAAGGAGAGCGTGGATAGAAATTTTGTTTTTTTGCTCTTAGCTGTGTTTGTTATTGGTCGCTCTCCGCAAGGAGAGCGTGGATAGAAATTATATCATACTGCAAAGAATACACATTGTCAATAGTCGCTCTCCGCAAGGAGAGCGTGGATAGAAATTTGGTTGTTGGTCTGTTGCGCACGTTTGCCAGCTGTCGCTCTCCGCAAGGAGAGCGTGGATAGAAATCCGGCGTGATATACGTCCGGCCACTGGCAGGCCCGTCGCTCTCCGCAAGGAGAGCGTGGATAGAAATAATGTCACTTAATACCCAACAGCGGCACCTTCCGGGTCGCTCTCCGCAAGGAGAGCGTGGATAGAAATCCGGTGTGATAGGCTGGCCTGCCGGAAGGCCTAACGTCGCTCTCCGCAAGGAGAGCGTGGATAGAAATAGGTGGAGCCGGTTAGCTGATCAAGGGCTTTTTGGTCGCTCTCCGCAAGGAGAGCGTGGATAGAAATTTTGTTTGTTCTGGCTGGTCTATATCCTTTGAGTGTGTCGCTCTCCGCAAGGAGAGCGTGGATAGAAATCTTGTCTGCGGTAGTAACAGAACTATTGATATTATTGTCGCTCTCCGCAAGGAGAGCGTGGATAGAAATCCTTATTTGCTTTGGCAGTTTGGCCGGGCCTTCTGGCGTCGCTCTCCGCAAGGAGAGCGTGGATAGAAATAAGGCATACATTATGACAATTATAATTTGCACTGTGTCGCTCTCCGCAAGGAGAGCGTGGATAGAAATACAAAAACCACAGCCACCTTGGATTGACTCCTATGGTCGCTCTCCGCAAGGAGAGCGTGGATAGAAATACTGGTATTGGATACATCATGTATAATAGTCGGGTCGCTCTCCGCAAGGAGAGCGTGGATAGAAATTACTTTATTGGTATATCTCGCGCTGATACGTTATGTCGCTCTCCGCAAGGAGAGCGTGGATAGAAATTATTACGTTGCATTATGCTGTTGATTACACTCTGTCGCTCTCCGCAAGGAGAGCGTGGATAGAAATTCAAAGATTTTTGTTCTAACGTACATTTGACGGTGTCGCTCTCCGCAAGGAGAGCGTGGATAGAAATCAAAGCCTGACAACGCAGTATTGTTTGGCAAGCTGTCGCTCTCCGCAAGGAGAGCGTGGATAGAAATTTGCCGCACTGGCCGATATTTACGGCGATGCAATGTCGCTCTCCGCAAGGAGAGCGTGGATAGAAATCGAAGCAACGGCGCGGCGGAGGGTGCAAGGCCACCGTCGCTCTCCGCAAGGAGAGCGTGGATAGAAATATCTTGTGGATGCTGTACTGGATCGGCTGGAACGGTCGCTCTCCGCAAGGAGAGCGTGGATAGAAATCCGCGCTACCATGCAAAACAAACTGACCGGGCACTCGTCGCTCTCCGCAAGGAGAGCGTGGATAGAAATCCGCGCAGCTCTTCGGCAGTGTCGCGGCACCCAAGTCGCTCTCCGCAAGGAGAGCGTGGATAGAAATAGAGTTCCGGCGTAAGTGCTGCACAGGGCGTTAGTCGCTCTCCGCAAGGAGAGCGTGGATAGAAATTATGGTGATTTGGCGCAGTTCCGTGAGATCGTCAAGTCGCTCTCCGCAAGGAGAGCGTGGATAGAAATTATGCACAGGCACAGCTTGTCAACGGCGTGCAGAAGTCGCTCTCCGCAAGGAGAGCGTGGATAGAAATACTAATTTCTGCCCGGCAGGTTTGTTTGATTTGGTCGCTCTCCGCAAGGAGAGCGTGGATAGAAATAGAAGCTCCATCAAGTGCGCCATATGCAGAATTAGTCGCTCTCCGCAAGGAGAGCGTGGATAGAAATTTCAGGCATCACAACTTAAACCTCCCATCAAGTCCGTCGCTCTCCGCAAGGAGAGCGTGGATAGAAATAATGGACGACTTAGAGCCGTCCAAAACACGCAGATGTCGCTCTCCGCAAGGAGAGCGTGGATAGAAATGCTCATGAAATGTCAAGTCAAGAAATATTCTGGACGTCGCTCTCCGCAAGGAGAGCGTGGATAGAAATAATGGACGACTTAGAGCCGTCCAAAACACGCAGGTCGCTCTCCGCAAGGAGAGCGTGGATAGAAATAGCGTCCAACCGCGGAAAACGGAAGTACCCGGAGGTCGCTCTCCGCAAGGAGAGCGTGGATAGAAATTTTGGAATCCAAACAAATCGACCCGTCTGTTATGGTCGCTCTCCGCAAGGAGAGCGTGGATAGAAATTACACCGGTGGTTGATGTCCGCCGCGCAACCGGGTCGCTCTCCGCAAGGAGAGCGTGGATAGAAATGCCATTGGCAGATGGGGCACAGGCGGGCGCGGCGTCGCTCTCCGCAAGGAGAGCGTGGATAGAAATTCAGGTCTGGGGGCTTGTATAGTCGCAAGGCCTGTAGTCGCTCTCCGCAAGGAGAGCGTGGATAGAAATACTTGATACCTTAGTAACAACTCACGCCGATTTGGTCGCTCTCCGCAAGGAGAGCGTGGATAGAAATCTGCTTCTTCTTTGCCTGGGCCTTGGCGGCGGCGTCGCTCTCCGCAAGGAGAGCGTGGATAGAAATAGTAACAACACGCGCGCCATCATAAGAGCAACTAGTCGCTCTCCGCAAGGAGAGCGTGGATAGAAATTCTTTTCGCTGGCGGTGTTGTCGGTATCATTGGGTCGCTCTCCGCAAGGAGAGCGTGGATAGAAATCAAAGTTTTTGTATTTTCTTCAGTTTTTTACGCGTCGCTCTCCGCAAGGAGAGCGTGGATAGAAATTCGTACAAATCGTTGAGAAAATCCTGGGACGCTTGTCGCTCTCCGCAAGGAGAGCGTGGATAGAAATTCGGAGGAGGACTGGGTAAAGCTGCGGGACTTGATGTCGCTCTCCGCAAGGAGAGCGTGGATAGAAATGTCCGGCTCTCCCCATGCGATCACGTTGGCCAGCTGTCGCTCTCCGCAAGGAGAGCGTGGATAGAAATTGGAGGCGGCGGGCTACTATGCCGCCATCTATTGGTCGCTCTCCGCAAGGAGAGCGTGGATAGAAATCTCCAAGTATGCATTGTAACTTGAGGATTGTTCCGTCGCTCTCCGCAAGGAGAGCGTGGATAGAAATAGCACCGCGTTGGTGAGTATCAGGGTGTCCATTAGTCGCTCTCCGCAAGGAGAGCGTGGATAGAAATAATAGAAGACTTGGAACCATCAACAACGCGAAGAGTCGCTCTCCGCAAGGAGAGCGTGGATAGAAATACTATTTGCCTGTCCTTTTTTGACTTTTGAAATTGTCGCTCTCCGCAAGGAGAGCGTGGATAGAAATACTTTTTAGGGGGTGTTGAACTTGGATAGATGGGTCGCTCTCCGCAAGGAGAGCGTGGATAGAAATCACGCAATGCAAGTTATAGTTATCGTAATGGACACGTCGCTCTCCGCAAGGAGAGCGTGGATAGAAATTATAAAGAAAGGCCGGGCCAGAAGGCCCGGCCAAGTCGCTCTCCGCAAGGAGAGCGTGGATAGAAATAATAGCCTTGAATCGAAACAAATTGACCCCTCTGTGGTCGCTCTCCGCAAGGAGAGCGTGGATAGAAATCGATTAAAAAATGTCCAGTTTTGCAGCCAGTCTGTCGCTCTCCGCAAGGAGAGCGTGGATAGAAATCTGATTGCTTTCAGCGCATCACCGCGTCGAATCAGTCGCTCTCCGCAAGGAGAGCGTGGATAGAAATCCGGATGCGGCGCGGCTGACGAATACGGCCACCCGTCGCTCTCCGCAAGGAGAGCGTGGATAGAAATAGAAGCGCACTCCCGGTGTGGGCGAAAGTAGCTAGTCGCTCTCCGCAAGGAGAGCGTGGATAGAAATACGGCGAAAAGCAGTGCTGGCCCGAGATGGAAGGGTCGCTCTCCGCAAGGAGAGCGTGGATAGAAATCGGTTTGCAAGTGCTTTGCAAACTTTGCCCTGCTGGTCGCTCTCCGCAAGGAGAGCGTGGATAGAAATAAGAACGCCAAGCTGCAAGGCAACGCGGTCAGCGGGTCGCTCTCCGCAAGGAGAGCGTGGATAGAAATGCCGCCGACAATCCGACTGGCGTATATATTCTGGCGTCGCTCTCCGCAAGGAGAGCGTGGATAGAAATATGGAAGATTGCTTCTTAAAAGTGGAAAAGCCTGGGTCGCTCTCCGCAAGGAGAGCGTGGATAGAAATGGCTGGATGGCTATGGCCGCACAGCGTGGATATGTCGCTCTCCGCAAGGAGAGCGTGGATAGAAATATAAAGGCTATACTACAACGCCGGAATACGACCCGTCGCTCTCCGCAAGGAGAGCGTGGATAGAAATATGAGTGTCCACGCATAAGCGTTAGAAGTCAGGCGTCGCTCTCCGCAAGGAGAGCGTGGATAGAAATACGATTGGAAGCGCATGCACAGACGAAATAGAGGTGTCGCTCTCCGCAAGGAGAGCGTGGATAGAAATCTGATAAAGGCCCTTTGGCTGATGCTGACACCTGGGTCGCTCTCCGCAAGGAGAGCGTGGATAGAAATTGGATCAATAAGTCCGGAACCCGTATCGCTCGGCGGTCGCTCTCCGCAAGGAGAGCGTGGATAGAAATCTATTGTGGAGGTATGAGCATGGATGCCATCATCGGTCGCTCTCCGCAAGGAGAGCGTGGATAGAAATAACGGTTAAATCACGGAAGCTACCGTAATGCTGGTCGCTCTCCGCAAGGAGAGCGTGGATAGAAATATTGTGACTATATGCGCCGGATCGAGGCGGCGAAAGTCGCTCTCCGCAAGGAGAGCGTGGATAGAAATATCCTCTACGGCTGCATAGACCCGCAGACAAAAGTCGCTCTCCGCAAGGAGAGCGTGGATAGAAATAACCTCCTGCTGTCTATGGAGGGCGAGGACGAGGCCGTCGCTCTCCGCAAGGAGAGCGTGGATAGAAATACCTCTACGGAACCTAAAAAACAAAGCAAAGGAGTGTCGCTCTCCGCAAGGAGAGCGTGGATAGAAATTTGTGGTTTCTGTCGTACAGTTCCAGCAGCAAAGCGTCGCTCTCCGCAAGGAGAGCGTGGATAGAAATACTATGCAGCAGATCGTCCTGCCAAAATTTGCGGCTGTCGCTCTCCGCAAGGAGAGCGTGGATAGAAATGTCTCGGCGTCCGCTGCGGCCTGTTTGGCCTTGTCGTCGCTCTCCGCAAGGAGAGCGTGGATAGAAATATACGCCCACACTCCAGACAGACGCGCCGCAGCTGGTCGCTCTCCGCAAGGAGAGCGTGGATAGAAATTGTGGTGCAGTTTTCTTTGAGGTCGGCCAGGTGCTGTCGCTCTCCGCAAGGAGAGCGTGGATAGAAATGCCGCCTGGACTGGCGTGCTCCGCGATATGCACCGTCGCTCTCCGCAAGGAGAGCGTGGATAGAAATGCCGCCTGGACTGGCGTGCTCCGCGATATGCACCACGTCGCTCTCCGCAAGGAGAGCGTGGATAGAAATAACCGTTCCCAATGTTACGATTGATTGTCTTGGGTCGCTCTCCGCAAGGAGAGCGTGGATAGAAATAGGTGCCGGATCAGTCAGGGGAATAAGTTCCAGGAGTCGCTCTCCGCAAGGAGAGCGTGGATAGAAATAGATTCTGAGCCATGAAGAAGCCGACGAATACCAGTCGCTCTCCGCAAGGAGAGCGTGGATAGAAATAGTTGCGGGGACACGCTACGACCGCCCGCCCTTAGTCGCTCTCCGCAAGGAGAGCGTGGATAGAAATAGTTTTTTGCGGCCCTCAAGGGTCGGGAAAGACGTCGCTCTCCGCAAGGAGAGCGTGGATAGAAATGTCCATTGTGACACGCTGTCAGCTTTAACGCCTAAACAGTCGCTCTCCGCAAGGAGAGCGTGGATAGAAATTGTACTATGGCGAAGATTTGACTTTTTCGGATGGCTGTCGCTCTCCGCAAGGAGAGCGTGGATAGAAATGACTCGGCCTTCTGATTCTGATGTTGATTCTGCCGTCGCTCTCCGCAAGGAGAGCGTGGATAGAAATGATTTTCCCGCCGGTTGATACATCATCGGTCAGAGAGTCGCTCTCCGCAAGGAGAGCGTGGATAGAAATACAGTTATAAAGTTGTTGTACATGACTTCCTAAGTCGCTCTCCGCAAGGAGAGCGTGGATAGAAATGCTATTTTCTCATGTGCCTTGTTACTTTTGGCGGTCGCTCTCCGCAAGGAGAGCGTGGATAGAAATCTCATAATAGGCGGGATAAGGGTGATTAGTTATGGTCGCTCTCCGCAAGGAGAGCGTGGATAGAAATTGCTAATCCGGGAAGCACTGAACTTACCTTTCCGTCGCTCTCCGCAAGGAGAGCGTGGATAGAAATAATGATGATTTTTCAGTCGATACCGGTGAACTTGTGTCGCTCTCCGCAAGGAGAGCGTGGATAGAAATACAAGACGCGTTCTGATTATGTTTCTCAAGTCAATGTCGCTCTCCGCAAGGAGAGCGTGGATAGAAATGTTTAGGCGCTAAGGCAGAAAAGACCCAATATCAGTCGCTCTCCGCAAGGAGAGCGTGGATAGAAATGGCGGCATGAGGACGGCACGCTGCGGCTGGATACCGTCGCTCTCCGCAAGGAGAGCGTGGATAGAAATTGAAATAACATGTGCGTTAGGAAGTGGAATATTGTCGCTCTCCGCAAGGAGAGCGTGGATAGAAATATATGGATTGACAAATTTTAACGTAGCAAAGTGGTCGCTCTCCGCAAGGAGAGCGTGGATAGAAATCTTGATGGTGGTGTTACTCTGCCACCACATCAGCAGTCGCTCTCCGCAAGGAGAGCGTGGATAGAAATCTTTCTATGGGTCTTGATGGGAGGTTTAAGCTGTGGTCGCTCTCCGCAAGGAGAGCGTGGATAGAAATTGTCGTGTCCGCCTGTGCCCCATCTGCCAATGGCGTCGCTCTCCGCAAGGAGAGCGTGGATAGAAATACTTGATACCTTAGTAACAACTCACGTCATAATTTGTCGCTCTCCGCAAGGAGAGCGTGGATAGAAATATGTCCGTCACGGAATACGGCTTGAAATGGATTGTCGCTCTCCGCAAGGAGAGCGTGGATAGAAATGGCAGAATTATGAATGTTTCGAATGGATTAAAGCGGTCGCTCTCCGCAAGGAGAGCGTGGATAGAAATGTGGATACCACAACCAGCTGCGGCGCGCCCGTGCGGTCGCTCTCCGCAAGGAGAGCGTGGATAGAAATTTTCAAATTGTATCTCGGTGGCGAGCAGAACAAGGTCGCTCTCCGCAAGGAGAGCGTGGATAGAAATCATAGGCTACAGCAGCGTCATGCTCAATACGGCACCCGTCGCTCTCCGCAAGGAGAGCGTGGATAGAAATGTCTGTAGTCATTTGAGAAAGCAATTTCATTTTTGTCGCTCTCCGCAAGGAGAGCGTGGATAGAAATTTCGGGCCTTTGGCCCTCAGCGGCCCTCGCGCGCAGTCGCTCTCCGCAAGGAGAGCGTGGATAGAAATTCAATGTATACGGATATGCCGCTTGCTATGCAGATGTCGCTCTCCGCAAGGAGAGCGTGGATAGAAATATGGCCTTCTTGATCTTGTACTTTTTGTCCTTGGTGTCGCTCTCCGCAAGGAGAGCGTGGATAGAAATTGCCGTGATGGAACCACTGCCGCCGTTTCCGGCAGGGTCGCTCTCCGCAAGGAGAGCGTGGATAGAAATGCGGCCTGGACTGGGGTCTTGCGCGACATGCACCACGCGTCGCTCTCCGCAAGGAGAGCGTGGATAGAAATTCTTAAACAACGTGTAGATTTCGAGGAAGAGCCGCGTCGCTCTCCGCAAGGAGAGCGTGGATAGAAATCGGGATGCTGGCGGCACAGAATCCATATACAATGAGTCGCTCTCCGCAAGGAGAGCGTGGATAGAAATAAATAGGCCCAAAAACCAGAGAGAAAAACAGGAAGGTCGCTCTCCGCAAGGAGAGCGTGGATAGAAATATCAAACAACGCGCCTATAAACTCGGTCATTCCGTCGCTCTCCGCAAGGAGAGCGTGGATAGAAATAATCAAATAGAGATAGGCACAGCCATAGCCACCGGTCGCTCTCCGCAAGGAGAGCGTGGATAGAAATTTCATATCATTAACCGCTTGCTGCAAGCGTATCAAAGTCGCTCTCCGCAAGGAGAGCGTGGATAGAAATATTGGCGGCAGGCCGTAAGGCTGTAGAAAAAGGGTCGCTCTCCGCAAGGAGAGCGTGGATAGAAATCTTTTTCCTGGCTTCCTGCCTTTTTGTCCGGCTTGTCGCTCTCCGCAAGGAGAGCGTGGATAGAAATTTTGCACATTGAGTATTGCGTAATATGTATTAGGTCGCTCTCAGCAAGGAGAGCGTGGATAGAAATAGAATTCAAGGCGAGTAGTCTATGTTCCGCAGCCGTCGCTCTCCGCAAGGAGAGCGTGGATAGAAATGCTTCGGTTCTGGAATGTCTAACGGGTAACCAGTAGTCGCTCTCCGCAAGGAGAGCGTGGATAGAAATGGCATCGCATCCGTTGCCTGCATCACCGTTATCTGCGTCGCTCTCCGCAAGGAGAGCGTGGATAGAAATATTTCTCAACCGATGCGCGGCAAGACCGACGAAGGTCGCTCTCCGCAAGGAGAGCATGGAATATTTCTCTTCCTGACTGTTCAGGGTGGTTTTGTTCATGCGAATATCCGCTTTAATTTTGAAAATTGCTATAGTAAAAACTCTCGCATAAAATAATATAAAAATATTATATTATCTACTTGACAAGGTACCCCGACGGGGTATATAGTGAATATACCCCGCCGGGGTACCTTGCATGTGATGGGAGGGTAACATAATGCAGGAAAACGAAAAGAAGGAACCGTGTTGCTGCTGTGCACACAAAACAAAGCATCGCAGTGAAGAAGAGTATAAAAGCCTGGTCCACAGACTGAACCGGATCGAAGGGCAGATTCGGGGCATCCGTGGGATGGTGGAAAACGAAGTGTATTGTCCGGATATTCTGGTGCAGTCGGCGGCGGTAACGGCGGCGATGAACGCGTTCAACCGTGAGCTGCTGGCAAACCATATCCGCACCTGTGTGGCGGATGGTATCCGTGCCGGGAATGACGAAGTTGTGGATGAGCTGCTGAAAACGCTGCAGAAACTGATGAAATAAGCATTGCCTGCACAAAATAGCAGAAGCAGAACATGAAATAAATGCACGAGTGTTTGAGCCAGCAAAAATGCCATGCCAGTGCCCAGTACGATTGTTTTTCTGTTCACAAACATCGGTAAAAGTTTGTGTAACATTACCAGAGCCATGAATAAATGCCAGTCATTCCCTGTGAGAGGGTGTGGATAGAAATGCCGCATCGGCCTTGGTTGCCCCCAACGTATCGCTCTCCGCAAGGAGAGTGTGGATAGAAATGGTAACCTCAATAATACGTCGAATTGCAGGCTAGCCGCTCACCAAAAGGGGAGTGAGGATAGAAACAACTCAAACATCAACAACCTGTGTTCAAACACCAAAGCGAAACCACTCACCAATCATCACACAGAAATTATAGAATCACTACCGCAAAAGAGAGGGAACAGGAGGAAAGAAGTGGAACAATATAACGTAACCGGGATGAGCTGCGCCGCGTGCAGTGCCCGGGTGGAAAAAGCCGTCAGCAAAGTGCCGGGCGTAACATCCTGCTCGGTCAGCCTGCTGACCAACTCAATGGGGGTGGAGGGCACCGCCGCTCCGGCAGATATTGTGGCCGCAGTGGAAGCCGCAGGCTATGGCGCAAGCCCTAAAAACGCTGCCGCCCAGTCCGCCGCGCCGTCAGCAGATGCCTTAAAAGATACCGAGACCCCGCGCCTCAAACGCCGCCTGATTGCCTCGCTGATCTTCTGGGTGGTGCTGATGTACTTCTCCATGGGGCACATGCTATGGAACTGGCCGCTGCCGGGCTTTATGCAGGGCAACCATGTGGCAATGGGTATTTTACAGATGCTGCTCACCATTATCATCATGGTCATCAACCAAAAGTTCTTTATCAGCGGCTTTAAGGCGCTGTGGAACCGTGCCCCCAATATGGATACCCTGGTATCCCTTGGCGCTACCGCGGCCTTTGGCTACAGCACTTACGCTCTGTTTGCCATGACGGTGGCCCAGGTGCAGGGGGATGCCATGGCCGTGATGGGCTATATGGAGGAGTTTTATTTTGAATCCGCCGCAACCATCCTGACCCTGATCACGGTGGGCAAAACGTTGGAAGCTCGCTCCAAGGGCAAGACCACCGATGCCCTGAAAGGCCTGATGAACCTGGCCCCCAAAACCGCAACGCTGCTGCGCAATGGGGCGGAAGTTACCGTTCCCATCGAACAGGTGCAGCAGGGCGATGTGTTTGTGGTGCGTCCCGGCGAGAATATCCCCGTTGACGGCGTGGTGCTGGAAGGCAGCAGCGCGGTGAATGAATCGGCCCTGACCGGTGAGAGCATCCCGGTGGATAAGGCCGAAGGCGACAGCGTGAGCGCCGCAACCCTGAACCAATCCGGCTTTTTGCGCTGCCGTGCCACCCGCGTGGGTCAGGATACCACGCTGGCTCAGATCATCCAGATGGTCAGCGATGCCGCAGCCACCAAGGCACCCATTGCCAAAATTGCAGACCGCGTCTCCGGTGTGTTTGTGCCGGTGGTGATCACGCTGGCCGTTATCACCACCATCGTGTGGCTGCTGGCAGGGCAGACGGTCGGTTTTGCCTTGGCCCGCGGTATTTCAGTGCTGGTCATCAGCTGCCCCTGCGCGCTGGGCCTGGCAACGCCAGTTGCCATTATGGTTGGCAATGGTGTGGGCGCTAAAAACGGCATTCTCTTCAAAACCGCGGTTTCGCTGGAGCAGACCGGTAAAACCGAGATCGTTGCCCTGGATAAAACTGGCACCATCACCAGCGGCGAGCCGCGCGTGACGGATATCCTGCCCGCAGACGGTGTGACGGAGCAGGTACTGATGAGCCTTGCCGCTGCCTTGGAGCAGAAGAGTGAACACCCGCTGGCCCGCGCTGTGCTGCAAAAGGCACAGGAGGATAACCTGCCACCCGCCGAGGTGGCAGATTTCCAGGCTCTGCCCGGCAACGGCCTGACGGCTGTGCTGAACGGCAGTACCCTGTACGGCGGCAACGCCAAGCTGATGCAGAACCTTGGCGTGGCGGTGCCGCAAAAGATGGCATCCAGCGCCGAAGCATTGGCCGCCCAGGGCAAGACCCCGCTGTTCTTTGCCAAGAATGGCACCATGCAGGGCGTTATCGCGGTGGCGGACGTCATCAAGGAGGACAGCCCGCAGGCTGTGCGTGAACTGCAGGGCATGGGCATCCGTGTTGTGATGCTGACCGGCGATAACGAGCGCACCGCCAAAGCCATTGGTGCACAGGCCGGTGTGGACGAAGTGATTGCCGGTGTGCTGCCCGATGGCAAGGAAGCTGTGATCCGCAGCCTGAAAAACAAGGGCCGCGTGGCCATGGTGGGCGATGGCATCAACGATGCACCGGCCCTGACCCGCGCGGATGTCGGTATTGCCATTGGCGCCGGTACGGATGTTGCGATTGACGCCGCTGACGTTGTGCTGATGAAGAGCCGCCTGAGCGATGTGCCCGCCGCCATCCGCCTGAGCCGCGCTACTCTGCACAATATCCACGAAAACCTGTTCTGGGCCTTTGCCTACAATGTGTTGGGCATCCCCCTGGCGGCAGGTGTCTTTATCCCGCTGCTGCACTGGCAGATGAACCCGATGTACGGCGCTGCGGCCATGAGCCTGTCCAGCTTCTGCGTGGTTTCCAACGCACTGCGGCTGAACCTGTTCGATATTCGCAGCACCAAACATGACCATAAACGCAAAGCACACAAAACAAGCAAAAAGGAGAACACGACCATGAATAAGACCATTAAAATTGAAGGCATGATGTGCGGCCATTGTGAAGCAACCGTGAAAAAGGCACTGGAAGCGCTGGACGGTGTTTCCGCCGCCGAAGTAAGCCACACCGCCGGTACCGCTGTTGTAACGCTGGATAAGCCGGTGGATGACACTGTGCTGAAAAAAGCCGTTGAGGACAAAGATTATACCGTGACCGGCATTGAATAATCCCGGCTCAAAAGCAAAGGAATAAGCATGAAAGCGCCCGCACGCTGCCTTGCAGCAGGCGGGCACTTTTTTGTTGTGGCCCCGCGGTAAAACAGAAAAGCTGAAAAAACATTTTGATAAGTATTCTAATATTATTTGCGAAAATCATAACAGAAGGATAACAAAACAATATGATTTGGCCAGTTGCACTTGCACTATAGTGGATAATATTAGGGCAATACCGCATAATTCTAAGTGCCGATACGGCGAGCGAGGTGCGGCAG
>OGOI01000680.1_pt1 | contig 26705 bp, 24 predicted proteins | sample 1552631 | NCBI WGS metagenome assembly OGOI01 (sample SAMEA2580204, study PRJEB22360) | human gut metagenome | biome: human gut; feature: human-associated habitat; material: faeces | place: Denmark | collected 2008/2010 | reverse complement strand
CCCCGCCCACAGCGTCCGTCTGCCACAACCTCCCGTATGTCACAACTCAATCCCCACCAAATCCTCCTTCTCTAGCATCGCCAGTATATTCTTATCAACATCCTTAAGCCCCACTATCCTGCTAGCCTGATTAGATATCGCTTTCTCAAGATAGTTTCTTACATCTCTTGCATTGGCATAACCTTCTGGTTTGTTGGCGACACGCTCTGTGAAAAATCTTCTGGCTTCTTCGAGTGCATCTCTTGATAACATGTATTCCTGCTTCTTGCAGTTATTTATAAGTATCTCTACTTCTTCCTCGGCTGTGTAATCCTCAAAATTGATGAATTTATTGAATCTTGAACGCAGTCCCGGATTGGAATCTAAGAATTCCTCCATAAGTTCTGTATAACCTGCCACTATCACAACTAAGTCATCTCTGTGGTCTTCCATTCCCTTTAATAATGTATCTACAGCTTCCTGACCGAAATCGCCTTGTCCTTTTCCATTGGTTAATGTGTATGCCTCATCTATAAAAAGAACTCCACCGAGCGCAGACTCTATTACTTCCGCAGTCTTGGATGCAGTCTGTCCTATATATCCGCATACCAGCCCTGACCTGTCTACTTCTATAAGATGACCTTTGGATATTGCCCCTATTGCCTTATATATTCTTGCAAGCAGTCTTGCAACTGTTGTCTTTCCTGTTCCAGGATTTCCCATGAATACAAGGTGTTTGTTGACGCTTGTCTGCTTCATTCCCATCTGCTCACGCATTTTCTGGACTTTAAGAAGATTAATAAGTGCATTGACATCTTCTTTTACTGCAGTAAGTCCTGTCAGTGAATTAAGTTCTGCAATTAGTTCATATGCGTCCGGCTCTTCGTCATCCGCTGTCTCTGCCTGTATTGCCGCGCTCTTGTAATCAGGACGCAGAAGACCATATGATTTAAGATTCTCATCTAACATTACACAGTATGATGATAAAACATTTATCTCAACCTCGGTACTTCCAGTATTCGCAGCCAGATATTCCTGCCCAAGCTTGCGGTAGGTTTCTGCCAGCGTACGTGCCTCTTTATTGTCGTATCGATCGTTCTTAATCTTGTGACCGGCATTGGCTAATATGAAATACTTAAATGTCTCCGGCACTCTTGTGATATATCCTGCACCAAGCATGTTGCGGTTCTTGATATCAGCCGCCATTGACGCACTCACATCGAATCCCAGTTTTTTCTTTATAAATGCTTTCTCTTCCTCACCATATCTTCCATCTGTCATTGATATGTATATAAGAAAATGTAACAGCTCTTTCTTAAGATTGTCGCGAAGCTTCACATTTCCAACCAGTTTTACAACACCATTCTGTTCGATGTAATCGCACATTTCATAACATAAATTAATCGAATCCATCATATCTCCTCTCATATGAACTTTGTACACGTATATAACACAATCAGAAATATCACATTATACACTGTAAATGTAACAAAATATTTTCCTTTTCCATCTGGCACTTCATTGACATACTGCTTATATGATATAAGGCTAGCCATTGAAGCTATCAGTGTGCCAAGACCGCCAATATTAACTCCAAGTGCAAGGTTCTTTATATTATGCGTAAATCCTGACAGCAGAAGTGCCGCCGGAACATTGCTTATACACTGGCTTGTAATGATTCCAACGCCTATTTCCCTGCCATCAGCAATACCTGATAAGAATAATGCAACCGGCTCTATCCTTCCCATATTGCCTGTAAATATGAAGAAGCCGACAAATGTTAACAACAACGCGTAGTCTGCTTTCAAAAGCACATTTCTTTCTATTATAAATGTAGTAACAAGCACCAGTACTGTAAGTACATACCACGGAAGTACTCTTGCAACAACAAGTAATGCGATGATAAAAAGAATTGTATATAACACATTTACAGGTACAGCTTTCTGACCTGAATTATCGTCTGCATCCTTCATGCTCACATCAGCATTTTTATTCTTTAAAAGCATTATTGAAATAATAAGAAGCGTTGCCGAAACAATTGTATATGGCAGAAGCCACATTATGAACTGACCTGCTCCCACCCCCGCAAGTCCGTATAGATACAGATTCTGCGGATTGCCAATCGGTGTAAGCATGCTTCCAAGATTCGCGGCTATTGTCTGTAATACTACAACCGGTATCATAAGTTCCTGTCTGTCGCACTGCTTAAGCATCATTATCGCAAACGGAACAAATGTTATCAGTGAAACATCATTGGTAATCAGCATGCTGCTAAAGAAACACAGTGCAACAAGTACGCTCACAAGCTGCCACATTTTCCGTGTTCTAACAAGAAGTGCATGTCCGATTTTTTCAAAGATGCCGTTATTCATGTAACCTTTTGTTATTATCATCAGACTCCACAATATTCCAAGTGAACGCCAGTCAATATAACCTACATATCCTTTATCCGGTCTTACTAAAAATGCTGAAGCAGCCGCAAGCACCCAGCTTACCGTCAGCACTATATCCTTTTTAAAATAATATATAATTCTTTTCATATCTGTCTGCTCTCTTATGTAATTATTATCTCATATTTTACAATATATTTTTATTCTTTACAGTATTAGTTGTCAAATAAATTCTGTAAGTTTATAATAGAAAAAGTTTTGCATAGGAGAATCTGTTAGATATGAAAAAATTATTAGACAAATGGATCAGTATTAGTCTCATTAAAAGAATTATTGGAGGACTGGCTCTTGGTATTATTCTTGGCCTGCTCGTTCCAAAGGCTTCCGGCATTGCTCTTTTCGGAAGCGTTTTCGTTGGTGCACTTAAGGCTATCGCACCGCTTCTTGTTTTCGTGCTTGTCATAAGTTCTTTATGCCATTCAGGAAAAAGTCATGGTGGTGTTATTAAAACCGTAATTATTCTGTACATGTTCAGTACCATTCTTGCCTCTGTAATCGCAGTATTTACAAGCAAATTATTTCCGGTTACGCTTACTCTGACAGAAGGCATTGAAGAAATGTCATCACCGGGAAGTATTGGTGATGTATTTAACTCTTTGTTGATGAATATTGTTGAGAATCCTATTACTTCTCTTACTAAAGCTAACTATGTAGGTATTCTTGCATGGGCTGTTGTTATCGGTATTGCATGTAGACATGCCAAGGAATCTACTAAAGATATGCTTGTAGATATCTCTAATGGTCTTTCCAAGGTTGTTACCTGGATTATTAATTTTGCTCCATTTGGTATTATGGGACTTGTATTTGATACTGTGTCAAACAATGGTATGTCAGTATTTAAGGAATATGGAAAGCTTCTTATGCTTCTCGTTGGTACTATGCTTTTTATCTATTTCGTTACCAACCCGATTCTTGTTTTCTGGTGTACACACAAGAATCCCTACCCACTTGTATTCAGATGTTTAAAAAAGAGCGCACTCACTGCATTTTTCACAAGAAGCTCCGCTGCCAATATTCCTATTAATATGAAGGAATGTGAGGATATGGGACTCGACAGGGATACTTACTCTGTAACTATTCCGCTCGGTGCAACTATTAACATGGATGGTGCTGCAATAACTATCACTGTTATGACACTTGCCGCAGCCAATACTTTAGGTATTACTGTTGATATTCCAAGCGCAATTCTTTTAAGTATTCTTGCAGCGCTTTCTGCCTGTGGTGCTTCTGGTGTTGCCGGTGGTTCACTCCTGCTTATACCTATGGCATGCTCATTATTTGGTATTCCTAATGATGTTGCAATGCAGGTTGTCGGAATTGGCTTCATCATCGGTGTTATTCAGGATTCTGTGGAAACTGCACTTAACTCATCATCTGACCTTTTACTTTCTGCTTCTGCTGAATTCAGACAGTGGAGAAAAGAAGGCAGGGAGATTACTTATTAATATGACTAATGAAAAAATGTCTGGCATGCTGCACTACTGCGGCACACCAGACATTTTTAATAATTATGGGTTTCTTTATCTATTCTTAATTATGCTTACAACTGCTAGAACAGCATTTATAAGACACCATACTGACCAGATTACTAAGTCACTGTAATTGCCGTATCCTGCAAATCCGAATACAGCGGCAAGTCCGAAAAGTACAATCAACGCTATATCATGTCCCTTGCCAGTCTTATTTCTTGTAGCTATCGAAACAATTCCACCAGCAAGCATAAGTATTCCAACTATTACGCCGACACTTCCTGATATGCCACCATTGTCCTCAAGTGCATTAACTACTCCTGCGGCGCATGACTGAAACATAACTACTGCAAATAATATAATTGATAATATTCCTGATACCAGTTTCCAAACTCTCATCTTCTACTCCTCCTACTGAAGCTTTATTATTACTTTTTCACTTGACCATATATTGGCTGTGTATTCCAGTTCGATAGATTCTGCATCAACTGGAACTTCAAATACTACACTGAAGCTTATTTTACGACCAGTTGATAATGTATCTCCTGAGAACTCATTTACAGATGCGATAAAACTTTGGTCACAGCTCTCATTATCTGCATAACAGCTAAAATCTGCACTACTTACATAAGCATCAGATTTACCGTTATTTTCAAATGAAAAATCTGCTTTGACATATTTTTTCCCATCACCCGGCTTGTAAAATCCATATGGATCATCGTAATCGGTAAAATCTGTATCTGCATCATTAACTGTACCCTTTAATCCATCTTTCTCAAAGCTTCCACCTACCATGACAACATTATCACTTTCTGTGCCTGTCTTATCCGAAGCCCCACTCGCATTACTGTTATCTACGCTTGTGTCAGATCCACTTCCCATCGCCATTGCAGCAAATACTATCAGACACAGCAGTACCCCTATGTACTTCCTGATTCTTTTCATATGATTTCCTCCTCATATCATGTCTTTTTATAATAAAAACAGCCATCAGTTCTGCAATTATCTCAACAATAATATCCATCACATCAAATGTTCCCTTTACACATCCGGTAACCTGAAGGACTTCCATAATTGTCGAAAACATGCCTGCTATCACAAACATTTTCCATACATAAGCTGTTTTATTACCTGTAACCAGCATTAATGAAAATACCAGTGCATACGCCCACAGCATATCTGGCATATAACTACGCAAATTTACTACAAATGTGTTCTCCGTTCCAACATGCAGACTGACTCCAAGCAGCCTGTCAATATTCTGTACAAATATGACTTGCGGTGAAGTCACATAGTATAGCAGACTGCCTGCCAGTATTGGAATAGAGATATTTGCGTATACGATATATTTTTTCATGCATATACCTTTATTTCTGAATTTACATAATTAACTTTTCTACATAATATCATTTATTGCGTTCTCGTGCAATTATTTTTTTACAAATCAACATATATTATTGCATAGAGGTGCAATTTTATGAAAAATGAAAACAGTATTGACCGCATAATTCAGATTAATGATACTAATATTGGTAATAATATAGCCGCTCTGCGTAAATCGCTGAACATTAAACAGACTGATATGATTGCGAGGCTTCAAACAGATGGCATTGATATTTCAATTTACTCATACAACAGAATAGAAAAGGGATCTCAGAATCCTACTGTTTCTTTTCTCTATGCATGCTGCCGTATCCTTAACTGCGATATGAATACAATATTTAATTTTCATTGTGATATGTAATTATTTTTACATTCTGAATGTTATCACAGTGAAGCTTACAATCTGTGTGCTGACAGCACAAAAAAGACAGGACATAATATTGAATTGTCTCAACATATATCCTGTCTTTTTATAATTACAAATATCCTATAATTGCCATAAATATTGCAAAAAAAGCTAAAAACATAAAACTAATCGTAAATGCATACCCAAATGTCAGAATAGTGCTTAATACATTTATCTTCTTCATTCCCGGAAGCTTTCTCCTTATATTAAGATAGTTGCCAAACCACATTGTCATTCCAAATAGGAGTACAAATACAGCTATCTTATACATTGTAAGTTCTCCGCCAGTTACCGGTATTCCCGTTTTACTGTCCGTAACTGCAAAAGTTATTGTCATCCATACAATAACCGCATACCATACTAGCGCAATCAGACAATACACGACATTCAGCCGTCTGAATCCCGGCAGCAGATATCTGCGCCATGAAGTATCAATATCGTAATTCCTTTTCTGATATTTCCTGTACATTTTAACAATTATATCTCTTATATTACGATAGGTTCTCACAACCGAAATGGTATTATCCTTACCAAATGCTGTTTCAGCTTTTTTCCTATTATCCTGTACTATACTATAATTTAACATATCCAGCACGCCACGAAGCTCTTCAGCCGATTGATATCGATCCTTTGCATCTACCATAAGGCATTTCTTAAGAATATCTGAAAATCTGCACTCTGCAATTCCTGCTCCCGGCTTGTCACCTGTCATAATATAATTAATTGTTGCTCCCAGACCATATATATACGTACGCTCATCAGACTGCCCGAATCCAAACTGCTCTGGTGCAGCAAAATACACTGTTCCCAGCATTCTGGTATCTTCATTCTTATCTGCATTAACATGTCTTGCCGCATTAAAATCTATAAGATTCACATGTCCATTTTTTTCAATAATTATATTAGATGGTTTAATGTCTCTGTGGACAATTGCCGGCTCTAACTGATGCAGTCGCACAAGAATGTCCGCAAGCTGTACTGCAATATCATATGCCTGTTCCTCGTTTAATAGTCCCTGCTCATCTAATACCTGCTTAAGGCTCCTGCCCTGCACATACTCCTCAACTACTATAAGCTTTCCATCATCAGCAACACATTCCTTTACCGCAGGAACTCCCTCAATTCTTACAGAGGCAAGCTGCTCATATACATCACGCGAATATATATCAAGTGTCTTTTTAACGCAAAGCTCACTGTTCCTTATATCCTGCACCAGCACTATATTCTTTTTTTCATCAAGTACTGTCAGTTCCCTGTAAAATGACAGCCTGCTCTCTTCTTCTAAAGTCATATTTTTATCCTTATTGTAATTTAGTGTTTATTATTATACACTATATCAATAGAAAATGTGTACTCTATTGTGAAAGGCGGAATTAATAATGAACGAAAAACCGACTTATGAACTTGATAAAATCTTAAGTTCAGTTGAGCCTGAACATTTTAACAGATACCGTAATGAAGAGGATACTGACTCACAGATGTCTGTCAGCGAATTCTTTAACCGGTATATAGGAAGCTACGGACTTCAATTAAGTAATGTTATACGACAAAGTGATATTCCAGCTAATTATGCATACGGAATACTTAATGGCAATCGTACCAATCCAAGCCGTGACAGAGTAATTGCACTCTGCATCGCATGCCATATGAATCTTACTGATACCAACCGTGCGTTAAAAACTGCAGGCTTAAGCCCTTTGTATTCCAAGGTCAGCCGCGATGCTGCAATTATAATTATGATTAACAAATGTGAATATGACATTGGAATTATTAATGAATTTCTGTATGGACATAATCTCAATATTCTTTCTACATCTAGCAACAAGGAGGCTTAACTATGAACATAATTGACTCACACATTCATATATGCCGCTGCATCAATGGATTTGGAAACAGCGGAGAAATGCAGGCTATAGGCGGAGGTTACGCAAGCTACGCTGATGGAACTATATTCCAGATGATACCAGAGTGTCTCGGTGAATATGATGTAACTCCGGAAGCGGTTCTTAAGGTTATGGATGAAGCTGGTGTTTCCAAGGCTGTTATGCTTCAGGGCAATTTCTTAGGACCGCAGAATCTCTACACTTATGAGGCTGCAAAGAAATATCCTGACCGTCTTGCTGCAGCAGCTACTTACGACCCATTCTGCAGAAATGTTGATTCTATAAGAAAGCATTTGTTTGAAGACCTCGGAATTAAGATTGTAAAATTCGAGGTAAGTACCGGAAGCGGTCTTATGAGTTATCATCCTACTATTCCCCTTGATGGTGATGTTATTGAGGAAATGCTGTCATATGCTGAAATGCATAATAATACTGTTGTGTTCGATATTGGACGCTACCCTGCCGAGTGCTGGCAGCCGGAATCCCTCGCCCGCGCAATTAAAAGACACCCTGACACGCAGTTTGTTGTGTGCCATCTGCTTGCCCCAAGAGGTCTTGTTCAGGAAAATGTCTGGCTTAAAGGAATGGAGGCACTCACGCTTGACAATGTTGTATTCGACCTTGCAAGCCTTCCTTCTAATCAGGGTAAAGACGCCAGATACCCTTATCCTGACGCAATCCATTATATTAAACGCGCCATCGAACTTGTCGGAAGCGACCGACTTATGTGGGGAAGCGACCTGCCTATGAATCTGTGCAAGGACAGCTACAGACACCTTATTGATTACATTGTCTTAAGCAATGAAATATCAACACCTGACAAGGAAAATATCATGGCTGCTACTGCAGCTAAAGTATATTTCAAATAATCCACATATTTAATATATCCCTCAAAAGCAACGTTTACCTGCTTTTGAGGGATTTTTATATTCTCCTGTTGACATATTATGCATATCATGTTATATATACTACGACAGATGTACTACGGCTGTCGTAGTATCGCCTGTCGTAGTAATTATCATTTATTTAATATTTATTATCAGGTGAATCATCACCTTCAATTAATTCGAAGGGAGGAGTATGCATGGCTGGCATCAGCAGCGACATTATACGAGGCTACAACGATACAATTATCCTGTATCTTCTGCTTGATAAGCCATCTTATGGTTATGAGATTTCTAAGCAGATTAAGGCCATGACCAATGAGAAATATATTGTTAAAGAAACTACTCTTTACTCCGCATTTACACGTATGGAAAAAAACGGATATATCACTTCTTTCCCCGGTGTAGGCGAGAATGGCGGAAAAAAGCGCACCTATTATCAGATTACTGACGAAGGACGGCTGTATTATCGGTCAAAATGTGAAGAGTGGGCTCTCACTAAAGAAGTTATTGAAAAATTTATTGTGAAGGAGAATTAATGTATGGATACTATTAAAAGTTATCTTGAAACTATGTTTGCCAATCTCCCCGCAACTACTGAGGTTTTAAAGGCTAAAGACGAATTGTGGGGCATGATGGAGGACAAATATAATGAACTTATCAGCGAAGGTAAAAGCGAGAATGAGGCTGTAGGTACTGTTATCTCAGAATTCGGCAATCTTGACGAACTCGCAGAAACTCTCGGACTTAACAGACAGTCTTCTGCTCCTGTTGATAACAGACGCACTTTAACACAGGATGAAGCCAGAAGCTTTGTAAGTGCCGGCAGCCGACATGCATTTCTGACTGCATTAGGGGTTTTCTTATGTATTTTCTCAGTAGTTCCAGCGGCAGCCTGCAGTGCATTTCATAATAATTTTCTCCAGACAATGGGCACTGTTGCTCTGTTTATTATAGTTGCCTGCGGTGTTGGCATATTTATAATAACCAATTCTTTAATGAATAAATACGACTATATTAAGAAACACGAATGTATCATCGATTATGCCACTGTCGGATATGTGCAGGATAAGAAGGAACAACTTCGCAACATTTCTATTGTGTGCCGCACTCTGGGAATTATTATGTGTATCATAAGCTTTGTCCCTGCTGCCGTTTTTGACGCAATCCCAATACAGGGACTTGACGATATCGGCGGCGCAGCAATGATTTGTATAGTAAGTGTCGGCATATTCCTTATTGTTTTCGGTTCAATGGCTGAGACTTCATGTAAGACTTTACTTGCTCTTAATGGTGACAATGTAGCCGGCAGCTATGTTAAGAAGGAGAATAAAGAAGTAAGATATATTAACAATACTGCAACAACTATTATGTCTGTTTTCTGGCCTACCGTTACATGTATATATCTGTCAGCCAGTTTCATCACATTTGCATGGGCTTTAACATGGGTTATATGGCCTGTTGCGGCTGTAATACATGCTATATTTAAGAGTATACTTAAAGACGATTCCAGGGAGGTGTAATTATGAAGAAACGAATTTATCTGTCAATTATATATTTTATTACACTTATATGCATAATTATTGGCGTTCTTGGTAATGTATTTAACATTTCTCCTTTTACACGCATGACTATGGCATCCAGTGGCAAATATATTGAAAATTCTTCTATTTATGATAATGTGTCAGACATATCTGTTGATATGAATCTTGGCAGTGTTGAGATTAAGAAAGGCAACAAGCTTGAAGTTATCTATACAGGTGCTGAAAAGTTTAAGCCTGCTGTATCTGTTTCTGGAACTTCATTAAATATTGAACAGCATGTAAAAGTACATCTTATGACTAATATCAAAAACTCAGACTGCACACTTACAATTACTATTCCTGACAATATCAGTCTTAATTCTATTCAGGCTGACCTTAATATGGGTGATATGGATGTTAACAATATACATGCTTCTTCTGCTGATTTCTCTGTTGATATGGGTTCTCTTAAGATTGCTGATTCATCCATTAAGAATATAACTGCTGACAACAATATGGGCGATATTAAGCTTACAAACTGTGACAGTGATGTCCTTAACCTTTCTGTCGATATGGGTTCTCTGAAAATAAGCGGTATGGATATTGATAAATACAGTGCTAATCTCTCTGTAGACTTAGGTGACATCAAGGTTAATGATTCTACTTATTCTCACAGCTATACTAATAATGCTGGCAGCGGTAAAAGTATAAATGCTGATGTTAATATGGGTGATATTAAGATTAACAGGTAATTAATATACTTACATATACAAATGCAGTTACCACACTACTGTTAATATCACAACTTGTATTGTTCTGAATATTTTTAGTGATGTTTCATTTTATATAATGATACATTTTGTGATTATTCTATCTATTTCAAAAGTATTTCAAGTCCAAAATAAGCCCATGGGCTTTTTACTTCCAATTCAAACGAAAGGACTGATAACAATGAAATTGGTGCACGCAGAATATAACCCGATGCACAACAGCATCGACATTAACCACTATAACGGCTACATCCTCCGGATTGACTGCAATCAGGCTGAATCTGGGATACGTATAACTCCTAATTCCCAGAGGTATCTGAATGCTCTAGTGATTGATAATCCGCTAGAATATGCCCGGCTTGCTCTAAATGGTGAGATGCAGACATGTGTGGATGCGGAGGATAGTTTGGAAGTGTTTTAACACATATGCCCTGACCACTTCGTCAGGGCATGTATTCACATAATTGGATGTTTTCTATAATCAATGGTATCTATTCCATAAACTTCCGTCTCCACACACTCAAACAAGTCCGGATCAAACAAAGCCAAATTATATCCATCGCTGTGCATTACGCTTTTATATTCAATGCCCGCATATTCCGCAACATCATCATGGATAATACTTTTAACAAAATCGGTAATATATTGCGTAGGAACATAATCCAAGGCACTATCGCTCCTCCGCATGATTTTACCCATTTCGTCATTTATCTTATTTAAGTGCTCTTTATTAATCGCATATTCTAAGCAATCTAATCCCTCTAAAAATGGACTTATTTGATTGATTTTCTTTAAGTCGACAACAATAATATCTTTTTTAAGCCTAAATTTACCAACCGTTACATAATCATATGCACCAGCTCTTGCTTCATATATTGTAGTCTCAGCAGTGTCACCCAAATACAAGCACCTAATTCCTCTTGCATTAGCTCTACCATCTGTAGTCTTATCAATTGGCGGTGCACCCATTTCTTCAATAGGAATCCCTTCTTCTGTTGAAATTCTACATCTATAAAACATCTCTCCCGTCTTATATGGTTTACGAATATATGAACAAAATCGTTCTAATAAGTTCAAATCTACATAATGCGTATGAAAACGATTCTTTGTTTTTAGTGCCTCTACAAAATCATCCCAAGAATTTGTAGTCAAAAGAGAATGTTTTGATAAATACTCTTGGTCATATAACTCCTGAATACCAACCGGCTGGTCAAACAACTCTGCATTATATTCATACTTTTCTTTACATATTGCAGTAATTATGTTATACACATCGGATTCGCTCTTTTTATTGAAAATATTCCAGTTGTTAATCAATTCAGTCTTCAACAAGCGAGTATCTGACTTCGGATACGAATCTGGCAACAAAGAAACCGGTGTATATATGCTTATCAGTTCATCAAACATCATGCTCAGGTCTTCATACTTATCCGTATCATATATATGTACATTTTACATTTACACAGTGGACAATCCCCAATCTCTGCTTTATTCCGGATAACAGAGATAACTTCTGTATCGCAAAAACATCTTTCGCAAATTACCATAAGCTACTCCTTATCCAAATATCTTCCTATTAACTCTAAATGATGCATAATAGATAGTTTTTTCACTGTTCCCAACCCCGGATAAGCTTCTCGGTGATATAAATCTTCAAACTCTTTCATTGCCACAGTATCAAGCTGCTTTGTTTCATTCCATGCCACGAGTTTCGACAACGCTTCTTGAAATTTCCCGGCAGGATCACTAATATCATCATTCGAATCAGACACAAAATGCTTTACGCGTAAACTATCATCTTTATCGAAATATACAATATGTATCGCAACCGCATAAGGAGCAAACCCCGTTTCATTATATTCTTCACCAACTACAGAATAATCAGCAAATCCCACATATCCATCTTCTTGATAGTACAAATGATCTTCTGAAAAAGGTTCGTCGTCAACTTCAATATAATCATTATTTCTGTCTAGTTTGTTAAACTTATCCGTCAAAACTACTCTGTTTTTACTTATTTTCCTTCTAAACCCACTTTCATCCGGAATTAAATTGTACTTAACATCTGTTTCTGCAAAGTATGCTTCATAAACAGAAATTGCATCTTTGTCATCACAAATCGTTCCCATATTATCTGCATGTCTTGCAATAAACTTCTCTGGTTTTGAACTCGCCCTTAATAAATACATATAGAGAATGTTATTATTTTCTTTTAAACTTGCAGACAAGCTTTCCTTTAACTTCTGATTTTTCTCTTCTCTGGCATCACTACTAAAGCTCCCCACCTTAGGATTGGTAATGATAGCAAGCTGCTTACTATTTTCCCCATATGCTTCTATGGTCTTAACAAGTGTAGAAGATAATTTTACAGGTTCAATAATCGGTGTGATTCTGCTACTCAAAACACCTTTCTCTACCAACTCACGCAACGCAATTAATTCAAATTGTCGTCCTCTCAAATAAGGGAAATACATACTACTCACCTCCATATTGATGTTCTAAAAACACTTCAAGTTTCTGATAATCATCATATGTCAATTCCATAAAATACGCCAAAAACTTTAATTCGTATGGAATCTTAACAAACTCCTCTTTCTCAAGTTGCATTCTCTTTTTTAATATTCTCAAAACACATAAATATGACTCTTCTATTGGTATCTGTAAAAACAGTTTTTTACAAGCAGCATAATATTTGAACTGTGTAACTTCCGGTAAATAGCCATACCACTGAGCAATTATATCTTCATATTCACTTTTTCTTAGTAACTTGAAAATAATTTCCTTGTCTAAATCGCTTATGTGCCTTTGCGGTTTCCGGACCGTACCCAACTTCCCATTTTTTCTTAACACATAAATCCCCACAGGTTTATCTATACTATCCAGCACCTTTTGTAACTGCTGCAGATTTTTCTCATAAGTAACTACAGCTACATGATCAAATGCCTTGTAATAATCATCTACCTGAGAACTTAGTCTCTCCAGATTATCAAGTTCTGTTTTTATCTCATATACAACAGCTTTACCGTTTATTAATACAAAATCTGCTTTCGATTTTGCTATCGCAACTTCTGTCAACGCAGTTGTCGTATTAACACTATGCACACCTAGAAGTAACTTATTAAGCAAAGTATTTTTATAAAAATACTCATTACGATAATTATTCTTCAATTCACAATAAATTTCACTTATTAATTCTCGGTTATTCCTTTGATCGGCATTACTTGTATATCGTCTAACGACTGACGAATATACATTATCCACCTTCCCATCTATAAAGTGGCGAAGCATATTGCGGGTAAATATTCTATTTAAATTACTCATTTTATTCGTTTCCATCAGCTTCGCCTCCTTCCTGTACCCAATTATTATATTTTACCATACTTCCTTATGAATTCACAGATAATCTTTCAAATTATTTTAGCAAATTAGAATATACCTCTATTGGTATGTAGCACAACCAAGTTCACCATTTCTTGATACAATATTTATAAAAACAAAGGAGACTTTATTATGAACAACCTACAAACCTTTTTTGAAGAATATATAGCATTTTGTCAATATCAAAAGAGATTAGACCGGAAAACCTTGAATGCATATAAGACAGATTTAAAACAGTTTTCTCAGCAACTCCATTCCATATCCATTGAGGCTGTAACTCCTGATATGCTGGAAAACTATATATCTCATCTCCACCAGAGCTACAAGCCCAAAACAGTAAAGAGAAAAATAGCATCCCTCAAAGCTTTTTTTCACTACCTCGAATATAAGGAAATTATTGATAGAAATCCTTTTAACAAAATACATGTAAAATTTCGCGAACCTGTGATTCTGCCTAAAACAATTCCTCTTCGCACCGTCGAAACGTTTCTTGCCACAATATATCACCAACGTAATTGTGCTAAAACTACTTATCAACGAAGAAATGCAATACGCGATATCGCAGTTATTGAACTGCTATTCTCCACAGGTATACGAATATCAGAATTATGTTCTCTAAACGTAAATGATGTAAATTTACAGGATGGTACTATATTAATATATGGAAAAGGCTCTAAAGAGCGTTGTATGCACATTGGAAACGATAAAGTGCTTTCTGTATTGCTTGAATATAAACAGGAGTATTCTATCGAAATACAAAACTGCAAACACTTTTTTGTTAATCAATCCGGAAGGTTCTTATCCGATCAAGCCGTACGACGAATGATTAATAAATATTCAGCTCTGGCAGCTATTGAATTACATATCACGCCACATATGTTTCGCCACACCTTTGCAACTTGTCTTTTAGAGGCAGATGTTGATATCCGCTACATTCAGGAAATGCTTGGGCACAGTTCTATTAATATAACTGAGATATATACACACGTTGCTATGTCAAAGAAAAAGGATATTTTGACTACTAAACATCCAAGGAAGGATTTTGAGATATAGGTTATCACTATAATCCCTCCCCTACTACATTTTTGACTGATAATACATGATTATCAGTTAAGAATTCACAACACACAAACATAACAGAGGAGGAAACCAATGAAAGAATCAATTATTATTACATATCACAAAAATAAAGATATGTTGCTGTTTTGTCTTAACCGTCTTTTGAAAACCACACCGGATGATGTGGAAATTTTAATTATTGGCAACAATGTGAACAGAGCAGAATTAGATGTAGATATCTCAAATTCCCGATGTAAATATCTGAAATATGATCAAAATTTACAATATCCCAAGGCTCTTAATATAGCTGTTGAACAATGTATGGGTGAAATAATTACATTTGTAGATGCAGATATTTTTGTATGGGACGGATGGTATGAGGCATTATACAAAACATTTACAAGCTCAGATAAAATAGGCGTAGCCGGTGCAAAACTTATCAATCCCCTTACGAACCGTATTATTGATTACGGAATTATGTATTCAAAATATAATGCAGCCCATACAATGATGGGATTATTATACGATCATCCTTTGGCAAAAATGGATCGACGTGTACAAACTGTGTGCAGTGCAATTATGATGACTACCAAAACTTTGTATCAAAAAATTGGCGGAATGGATGAGGACATCCCCTATTCCTATACAGATTGCGATTATTGCTTTCGTTTAAGAGATATCGGTTTTGAAACATGGGTATCAGCAGGAGCAATTGCATATCATAAAGGAGGAACAGATCCTAATAATTCAAAATCTGCTTTCAGCTATTATCGCCTGGACGCAAAAGGTATGTATGGAATGAAAGATTATGCAAAGATTGTTTATGATAATGCGGAATGGTATAAAAAAAGTGCAGGCTATTTTTTGAAAACATATCCATTGGAAGTTCACCAATTTGTAATGCTTGACTTTTCAACATTATATGACAGGGACTCTTTTCATCAAATGATAAAAGAAGTCCTTGGCATAACTTATCTTGATATTATTGAAAGACCTGTTGCTGAAAGAGACAGTGAACAAATTGTTTTGTATAATAATTCATCGTTTGAATTTATTGATCTTGTTACTCCGATTATTTATTTTGTTGATACATTTGTGGCATTATTCAATAATAAATTGTGGTTTCAAATGCGCGACATACAACATGATCTCGTAATTGACCGTCATGGAAATATTTTGCCCCTGCATTTGATTGCTGAGCAAAAATGTTAATTATATCAAAGGCAAATTAAGATGTAAATCACCTGTTCGCTGAATGCCGCTGGCAATAGACAGATCATTTTCAAATATCGTCAAAGGCTGACGACATTCAGCAGGGAGAAATGACATGTCATAACCTGTTTTATATATTCCAAGCTCCGTGAATGTATATTGGATATTTTCTTCCAATAAGTCCTTTTTGATCCAATATCTTGAAGTCTCACCGGCAGAATAGTGTTTATATGCTTCTTTAAAAGAATAATAAACATCATCTTTCTTTTTGGCATAATATGCATTTACCCCTTTTAAAAGCAATATGTCTCCTAATTTGTGATTATCCAAGAGCTGCTGCATCTTCAAAATGTCATCAATAACTCTGGCATTATAAAAATAGTTTGTTTCGGGTTCATGTTGAAGCTTTGCCATAACCTCTGCCATTGAGAAGAATGTTTTGAAAATAATTGGTTCATGAGAATATTTGCCATCCGCTAAATATTTCATTGCTTTGTCAATTTCAGAAGTTACCTTCTCATAATCCTGTTCGATCAGTCCATACTGCACGGTTTTTCTATAATAATTTAGAGTTTTTTCCGGCACTAATGTGGGTATATAGATGGTACAGTGATTCCAGATAGAAAACAACTTGTCCTTATCTTTGTAATATCCATAATAATTATAACCTTCATCTGAATTATTCATATAATCTATAAGTCCCCGCTTTTGAGGATCACTAATTTTCTCCCCATAATCTCGGGACTTTTGCATAAGCGTTTCTCTCACTGATACAATTTCTTGTTTATAGCTCTCTGTATTGTAAGAAATATACCATCGATTATACATAATTGCCCGAAGTACATTCAATTCGTCCTGATTTTCGAACCCAACCGGATGTGCATTATTACACATTTTCAATACTTCCCTTAAAAAATCCACTTCTTGCTTATACATGTGTTTCTGCACTGCGATATCACAACAAAAATGAATAAAAGGACGATAAAATTTTAGATCCTCAGATAGCGCACACGGATAATAAGCCTGTATCGTGTCATATGCTTCTTTGGAACGGAACCATGCTTTTAGCGAACCATCATACTGGCGGATAAAAGTACAAATCTGGTGAATATATTTTATGTATACACCTTCATAATTTTGATTTTCCAATAATTCAATAAACGCATCCAGTAGACAATTGTAAAATAAAGAAGCGATTCTTTCCGGCAAGACCAGATTGACTACCTTGGCACCAGTATCTATCATCGTGTCCGTATCTTTTTCAATCGCAATTCTATATAATAAATAAGGGATAGGATATCTTCTAATTTTCTTTTCGATACCTTTGTTTTGTACATATTCTAAGCACATTAAAATATCTTTTGAATTATTTTGATAGAAGAAATTTCTGATAATATCATGGTCAAATATGTAGATTGCTAACGTTTGCACCCGTAAAATATTCTTTTTACATAGAAAATCTAATTCTTTTGAATCAATCTGAAAAATATCTTGCAATTTTTTATCCAAATGATCAAAAATGTAGATGATAGACAAAATAAATTTCACTCTGCTTTCCGGTATATCTTTGTATATAAAAGCAAATCTTTTCTCTAAAACGCTCGTGATTCCATTTGAAATATTGGAAAGTGCCTCGTATTTTTCCAAATTTGGTACAATATATCCCCTTTTATCAGGAGAAATACTTACAATGTTTAATTCCTCCAAATACTTTGTCACTTGCAATAAATTATATGGTTTTAAAGAAATTTTACTTATAATCTCAGAAAAATATTCTTCATTCTCATCCAAATTTGTTCTGGTCAACTCCTGCAAAAAAAGGATGCCTTGTTTCTTCTCCTGAAATCCTAACAATGTAGCCGTAAGACAACGCTTCATATCTGCATGCAGAAGATTATATAACAGTTCAGAAGTTTTTGGTGTCATATAGTCGGTATTAAATACGCAGACAAGAATCGATAAATTGAGTGCTTGCTGATTTACCGCATAAGAAGCATACCCTTCAATAAAAGCTTGAAATGCTTTTCCGGTAAACTGCATATTATCAATAATCAGAACATTTTTATCTTTTGAAATCTTTTCATACAAAATAACTGCATACTTATTTAATGCAGTTTGTAATGATTCTTCTGTTTGATTCACAATTAGTTGCAATAAACGAATGGCTTTCTCTACTTCACTGCGTTCTGAAATTTCACAATCAGATTGTGACAAACATATTTTTTCCTCTAACAAACTTAATATCTCATCACTCGGTATTTCATAAAGAAAAGCAATCAATTCCTTTATTAGATAACGTGATAAATCATCTTCCTGCTTCTCCTGTTCTGCTTGCCCCGCCTGTCCGGACAGACTAATGATTCGATATCCATTTGCTAAAAAGATGTTTTGACATTCTGTTAGGACTCTTGTTTTTCCTGTTCCGCTGCTTCCTGTCAGTATTAAACTTGAAATGTAAGGATTATTGACCAATAGATGCTTTGTGTCATCTAAAATTTTTAAATAATTGTTACCAATAAGTCTGGTGGAACCAACCCAATGACTTTTTACGATGACCTTTTCAGAGTGCCATTCAAAACGATTACCGCTTTGCGCACCAACAAATGCGATATGAAATCTGGGCAACATAATCTCAGGTTTATAAACACTCTGCCTCATGTTTAAGGAGACTGCGCGTCCTTCACCTTTTTTTAGACATGCATGATACCACCCTTTATCTTCTGGTTTAATCGTAGGATAAAAATATTGAAAAGAAAAACGATTGCTTTCTTCATCCATGAATTCTATATAAACATCAACCTGATCTTCCTGAAAAGGATTCAGCAAGCTGAATGTCAGTGCAAAGGTTTCGTTATAATAAATCTTTTCTGCAGATGTATAATTTTGAAAGTCCTCCAACGCATGATGTACACTAGAAACAGCATTTTGAAAAAAAAATACGTTGACAAAAGAATCATCTACTTTTGCTATCTCACAATCGCTCATATATTTGACCGGAGAATATTTTTTAGGAAGCTCTGATGCGTAGGTACAAATTAGAGCTTCAAGAGTTACCCCATCAAAAAAGCGAATCATCTTATTCGTCTTTTCACCAAAAGCTAAGATTTTATTTTTGGCAAATCTATTGATAGTGGAACGGCTAAAAAACAAGATCTCATTTACTTCATATATTTGTGCCATCACCAATGTGGGTGCCAGAATGTTCATTGCAATCGTGTTTGAATAGTTTTTACATTCTGCCCATAAATGTTGGTTTTCAGAATAAAGCCAAAAATCCCTATTATTATCGTGACTGCCGCCAGTAACCACCCATTTTTTTCTATACATTGAAACTAATAAGCAATTGACTAAGTTTTCAAATTCAATTCCATTTCCTTTTTCATTTCCATCACTATCTATATTTATAAATTTTTTCCAATATGCAGATGATATTTTTTTCATGAGACTCTCCTGATCTTTTCATAAACTTCAGTGATAATCATGTATTATCAGTCAAGTTTATTATACAACAAATACTTACATATTTCACCAACTACATCCTTTTATGTATTATCTTTTCAGCCTCTACAAATCTACCACTCCTCTTCCTCCCAATCAAACATAACTCCTTTGTCACCAATTAATGACACCATCTCTTCTCTTTCACGTTTGTCTTCAACAAATTCTTCATACATAAAATCAACTTCATCAATCAAATCTACCGATACCGTTTTATTGCATAAATCTGCGACATATTCTTGTATTAATGCTATATCAAACGGTAAAGATTCTATTTGATCCATATGTTCAATGAATTTGTTCATTTCTTGAGGACTTCTTAAATAAAGTAACAATTCTTTTATTGCCCGCTTTTCTTTGTCAATTTTCTTTTGATATGATCCTTTATCCTCGTTTCCACAAAATACTCGTTCAGCTGCTGAATTGTATCTTAATTCGTAGCAATAAATATTTCTATTTCTAGACTCTTCTTCTATCAATTTATAATATTTTTGACACAATCTTCCTATTACTCTTCCGAAAAACTCCTTTACCTCATCCGTATTTAGTGGTGTTTTTTTGCATAAAGAATAATCAAAACTAATATTTTTACAATATTTTTGTACATATTCTGTCAGCAAATCTCTATCTTTAAAATTATACGAAAAGAAATTAAATCGAGCATATCTTTCCGCATTGTAAAATTCAGACAACAAATTCAATAAATCATTTTGTTCCTTTGAAAACGAAATATTCACTTTTTCTTTTATCTTACCGTGTAACATCATGTGATTATGGCTCTTGATTTTCTCCAGAAAATCCTCTATTTCATCTCTTTCGACATCATTAATTATTACCAGTAAAATTTTTTGCACACGTTCAATACCAACTGCTAAGTGATACAAAAAAAAGAAATTATCTCCTACTTGGTCAAAATTATTCATTTTATTAAATTTATCAATTGCCGCATAAATAAACTCACCCGCAACATCCAATTCATTTGCCATTACAACACTTTCTTTAAGAAGTTCATTTCCTCTGTCCATTACTTTTTTCCTCTCAAAATCATTTCAATTATCAAGAATCATACGGACAATAATGCTCTACCTTCGACTGAAACTCCTTCAAATCGCAAATCTTTATATCCGCATCAAACTCTGCAATGGTAACACCATCAAAACCATCCACATTGCCCTTGTAGTTGCACTTAAAATACCATTCCACAACAGCTGTATTACCAGAAACAACCACACGTTTTATATCCCACTGCAAAACAGTACCTTTCTGATTCCAATCCTCAAACCATCTGATTATCTGTCCAATTCCTTTATACACCGGGCCATAACACTCGCTGTAAATAATATCGTCGCTGAAAATCTCTTTTACAGCATTAATATCTTTATCCAGCCAGCATTGAAAATATTTTCTAATAACTTCTTCCATTCTGCACTTACCCCTTCATCCTCTCAATAGTCTCATCCACAGAAATACACTCCGCATATCTGCTCTTCCACATAAACTCGTTATAATACTGACCCTACCGCACATGTTTCGTTTTCACTACTGTACTACTCCGGTATCCGTTTTGGAGAATTCCTCACCAAAGGATAAAACAAGCCCACAGCAAGTCCACGAAGATGACTTAAGCCCATGCGTCGGCTTCAACCGACGCACGTAAAAAGGCTCAACCCCTTGTAAACAAAGGGCTGAACCAATAAAGTCATTTAATACTCAAACAGTATTTAATTACTCGATGATAGTAGCAACACTACTATGATAACTGCATTTGTAATAATTATATATAACTACTTATTCTGTTCCTCTAACAGCTTCTTTAGTCTGGCTATTTCCGCATCCTTTTCTTCTAACTGTGAGTCTTTCTTTTCTAGCTGTGTGTCTTTCACTTCCAACTGCGTCCTATTTTTTTCTAACTGCGCCTTATTTTCTTCTGCCTGCGCCTTTAACTCATCAATCTCATCCTTCATCCTGTCAACCATCAGCTCTGCTGTATTCCTGTCTAATATCCTCAACGCCTCAGAAAACATACTGAGCACCTCCTTTGGTCTCTCCAAATACTCATTAATATCAAGGCGTACTGATTCCAAGTCAGGAAATATCTCTATCAACTGCTCTATCTCCTCCGGTGTCTCGGCTACGAATAATGACAGGAACTTCAGACGGTCAAACTTCATCTTCTCAGTCACCTGCTTTTCACTATACTGTGTTCTGTCATAGTCGTATTCCGTCACCTCGGTACGCCCTTTCCTGATATCAGAATATCTGTATTTCTTAAATGTGTCAAGGCTTACCAGCACATAATCCTGCAAAAGATTTATCTTAATTCCAGTATTAAACTTTGTTTTTCCGACATGAAAATATAATGCCTCATCAACCTCGCTGATAAGGCTGCTGCTACTGTTCTCAAACAGAATAATAGTATGAACTGGTCGCATATCCTTATATGAAGGTTTTGACGTACCATTCATATACCCCCTAAGCCCACCAGCATCTCCTATCTCACGGTTTCCAGTAATCATCTTATACTGGCGCAGCACAAGGTCTGCCGAGTAACATGATATTCTCTCTGCCTGAAAATCATAAGAAATCTTCTGAATCTCAATGTTTGCAATGCTTCCATCAGACATCATCACAACCATATCCATAATAATCATCACGCCAAGGAACTGTGAATCCTCATTCGGAAACACTTCAAGAACCGTAACCTTCTGCCCCAGCAGACAACTTACCAATTCGGAAAGCCTGTCCCTTCTCTCAACCGGATTAAATATCTTCTTAAAGAACGGATCATACAACAGCGGCAGTGATTTCCTTCCCTTTAGAAAATCCTCATACCTCCCAATCCATTCTGCATTATTCTTAAGATATTCATATGCACTTAAGCATAATGAGTCCCCATTAATCTGACGCATGGCCGCGTCATAATAATTTTTCTTCTCTTTATCCTCCATAAAATATACGACACCAGTGTTTCTTCCTCCTCTGAATTAATAAACATGCATATTTATATATGCATAGTATCATAGATATATTGTATTGTAAATATACTCGTCGTATTCTGTCGGTTTTCTGTCGTTATTGGTTTCTTTCGTCATATTTGACATCTGCACTATCAGCACTATTGCCCTTCCATGGTCTGGAGCTTTCAAAACCTACCAACTCAACAAATTCTGTGATATGAACTTTTAGTAGGCTTCGACTCCAGCTCATATTACCTACATTAAAAAATGCAGCTATCACTCCAAATGTGCTCTTGACAAGTACAAAAACTAACGAAAATTAACATAGCGCAAGCAAAGAACCGGACCATAAGCAAATCCCATCATAGACTTGACTTATGGCCCGGTTCTCTGGCTTGTTTATAGTTTTATTATGATTGTAAGCATATCATTTATCTGATGTCTTTAATTCTGCGTCTTGATACAACTGCTGCACCTGCTGCCATGGCAAGTAATGTAGCTAATGAATATACTGCCATGTTGTCTGCATCGCCAGTCTTAACATCTGATACAGATGTATCTGCTGAACCTGCGTCTGATGTACCAGCACCATTTGTATCACCTGTTCCTTCTGTGCCTACCTCAACCTTTACTAATGCATTGATTGCTGCTGTAAGATGCTCTGTTGCCTCATCAACATCTGCCTGATATTCTGCAACTGCAAGTGCATCGACTGCTTCCTCATACTCAAGCTTCATAGCTGCCCAAGACTCGGCTGTGTAATCAGCTTCGTTAAGTGCATCTGCTGCTGCAATAGCTGCTGAAAGCTTTGATGTATCACTTACAGGTGCTTTAACCTTAACGATATTAGCATCAGTTGCTTCAAAATCAATTGTAGTATCAGTATATCCTAATGCATATACAGTAAGTGACCAGTAACCTGTTCCGTCATATCCTGCTGGTAACTGGCAGCGTGCTGAATCTGTAAGTCCAAGCTGGATTCCCATTGATTTGTGCATCCAGTTGTCTGCTGCGAATTTAGTACCATATGTAGCAACTACATTTGTTCTTGTTGCATCATTTCCATAGTATGTCCACTTAACAGCCTGCATCATAGCACCCAATGCACCATAACCATCACCATTAATATCTACTCTTAAAAATTCACCGTATGAACCTGTAGCATCTTTTACTGTAGATGTAATGTTAGCAGCTACGCTGATATCCTGCTCTACAAATGATTTGCCATTGCCAGTCTGTCTTGCAGAGAATGAATATGTTCCGTCTGCATTCTTAACTGCTGTCTTAAGTCCGTTAGTATCTGCATTAACTGCAGCTGTATACTCATATGAGCTAAGCTTGTTCTCACCAAATCCACCGTATAACTTTTCTCCATTCTTGACAACTCTGTAATGCTGCTCAAAATCAGCAAGATCAGATGTCTTAACCTTAACCGGAACATACTTAATACCAGTTACTTCATAAGAAGAAAGCTTAGATGTTGTACCATCTGTATTAGTAATTACTCCCTTACTATATGAAAGCTGTGTACCATCTGTAAGAATCATTATCTGATTCTTTGCATCACCAGTCCAGCCGGCAAGCTCATACTTCTTACCATCTTCTGTATCAATTGTTGCCATGCACTGGTAGCTTCCTCTGTGAAGACCATGATTGGTTGTAGCTCTTGTTACTGTATCAAAAGCGCCCTTATCATACTCACCATGTGTATCCTTCTCATTAGATGTTGTTACATCTCCTGCGTTATATACGCCCTCGTTAGCCCAGTATTCCTGCCATGTAAGTCCAGCATATACATATGAATACTCATCATCTGCTGCATGTGTATCAGACACAAGAGCTGGAAGTGCTGTAACTGCAAGAACAGTAGCGGCTGCAACAGCAGCAATCTTAGTAAAAATGTTCTTCCTCATAATTCCTCCTTGTTTTGCGAAGCAAAATCCGAACCCTTTGGTGAGGAGAGGAATTTTGCCTCCTTATAATTTTTTCTATTACAAATCTGCTCTACTTCTTAGCAGATTTATAAGCATAGTAAAATGCCTTCTTTATGGCATTGCTTGATTTAGTAGCCCCAGAAACACTGTCAACGCCTGATGTACTCTGATTTGCAAGAAGCTGTGCAGGAACCTTTGCATTTGCCATATTAAAATACTGCACATCCTGCGCACCCGCTTCTGATTCAGCAGTAACCGATGTAATCGTATCTCCCGATATGACTATTGTAACCGTTACATTGTAGTTATAAGTCTCACACACAGCGGAACCTGTATAAGTTCCATCTGCTTTAAATTTTGTATTAGCCGGTGTATCACTGCCTGAACCGCCGCTCAGCTCTCCATTATTGTCAGAACCATTATCCGGCTTGGCTGACTGATTACCACTGTCAGAACTATTACCTGATGAATTACCAGAAACATTATCCGAACCGGAATTATTGCTATTTCCCGACACTTCATTTCCTACACCACCAGCCTGTGAGTCTGACTGTTCATCTGATGAAACTGATTCTTCCAGACTCTCTTGTGTTGTTCCTTCGGCATCTGTCTTAGCCGTACTGCTCTCAATCTCTTTGACCATTGCTGCAACTGTCTCTTCGTTAAAGAAATCGTTCCATTCCTCATTGTCTTCCGATGCCGACACTGTCTGTCTTCCTGCAAAGCACAACACCGTCATCACTGCACATATAACCAATGCCAGTCCATACAGAACCGTCTCTGGTTTCTTACCGTATGTCTTTCCGGCTCTTGCTGCCTTTACTGATACAGCCTTTGCTATTCTCATAGCTGCATAGCCTAAGAAAACTATGCTGTAGATAACTACATTTGCAATATACATGCCAAGTCCAAGTCTCGCATAAGGTATATTAATGAGCATAATGTGAACATACATAAGACCATAAAACACATATGCTGTGCGCTGTAACTGCTTCCACTTCTTAGCCTGCATCTTCTTTCTTACAGATGGAAAAGATGTAACTGTAAGCACAAGCATTATAGCTATAAGCACAAGACTTATTACCGCAGCTGCAAGCTGTGTGGCTGATAACAGGCTTGTCTTAGTAAATAACATTCTGAAATATGTCATTCCATATGTGAAATTATGACACAGGACGAGTATTGCCGCTGTAATTGACAATTCACCTCTTATCTTCATAAGCGGTGCAATCAGCTTGCTACCCTTAGGAAGTGCACCTGCATACATTACTGCAACGAACATTGCCGTTCCAAGAGAGCCTTTTGCAAATATTCCTAATATATTGTTCTTTACAAACAAAGGCATTGACAGAAACTCAAGCAGGAATACTGCAATAGAGATTACTGCCACACCTATATAAAATATATTGGCATATTTCTTAAGTGAATCCTTGAGAAAATATATAAATAAAGCTACGATTATAAGTGATATTATTAATAACATGTCTGCTCCTTCGGGTCTGTATATCTTGGTTAGCTGTCTTCAACAAAAGTATATTAATCTATCTGCGATTAGTTTTCGCTAACTGCTCTATAGAATATATTTTTCTCACCACATTTGTCAATACAGACAGTTAATAATAATTCTCATTAAGGCTGTCTGGTAATTATTTCCTTATCCATATCTGTTGAAAAACCGCTGGCAATGCCCTCCGATACATACACTCTGCTTCCATCGAAAAGTATCATATCAAAATCTATAGCCCCGCTTCTGTAAAGTTCTTTCGCACCATCAAGCCCCATTACAAAAAGCGCAGTTGATAATGCATCTGCTGTAGTTCCATCTGAACACACAATTGTAACCGAAGTCAGGTCGCTCTCTGATGGATAACCTGTCTGCGGGTCTATAATATGATGGTATACCTGTCCGTCCTGCTCAAA
>OGOI01000672.1_pt1 | contig 27015 bp, 31 predicted proteins | sample 1552631 | NCBI WGS metagenome assembly OGOI01 (sample SAMEA2580204, study PRJEB22360) | human gut metagenome | biome: human gut; feature: human-associated habitat; material: faeces | place: Denmark | collected 2008/2010 | reverse complement strand
GAGGGTTTATGACGTCCATTCCGCCCACTCGTCCGAAGGATTTCGTGATGTGGATCTGGGACGTCTCGAAATCGATGTCGGAAGGAGTTAGCGCGAGCATCTCGCCAACGCGCAGCCCGCACCAGAACAGGATCTCGAAGGCGATGTGAGAATACGGCTTGTCGGCCACGGCATCCGAGAAGCGAAGGTACTGCTCCTGCGTCCAGACGCTCATCTCGCGCTTCTCCTTGGAGCCGACCTTTCCCGCGATCTGCACCGGGTTCCTCTCAAGGCCGTAGAAGCGCACCAGATGGTTCATGATCGCAGAAAGCTGGCTGCAAAGGGTATTTAGGTAAGTAGCTGTATAAGGCGTGCCCCGCTTCGTGCGGCTCTCAAGCAGATGGTTCTCCCAGTCAATGATGGCCTTCGCGTCGATGTCGCCTACGAGCATGCCTTGAAAATAGGGCTTTAGGATCTGCTCGATGTAGTACCGCTTCTGTTCAAGTGTGGTTTCTCGCACGCGCGGTGCATTGTCTTTAAGGTAGATATCGCATGCGAGGGAGAACTCCATCGATGCCGCTCTCGACATCTTCCTCTTGAAGTCGCGCTCCCAGGCTTGGGCCTCGCGCTTCGTGCGAAAGCCCCGTTTTGCCTTCTGCTTCGACTCGCCTCTCCAGTCCTTGTATCTGAAGTTGGCAAACCAAGTTCCCCGTTTCTCGTCCTTGTAAGCTGTCATGGCTTCTCCTTTTCGTTGCAATTAATATCGGCAACATAAAGGATGACTCAGCAGTCGACTATGTCATGCGGTTCGTGACTAAATTACGTATCCTGCCCATTGTCCAAGGAGGCTTCGTTTTCGTGCAGGAATGACTCGAAAACATGAATTACTGCGTTGGTAACATTGATGTCCACACACGGTTCAGCTCCCCAATCGCGCATTGCTTTTGGAAGAACAAACAGGGCGGCGTTTCTTAAATTCAGCGCAATTAGAAGACTGTATAGGCTACATCTGTGAGGTGCATTGTCTGATATATCCGAAAAAAGCGCCTGAAAACAATCTTCGGTAACATAGAACATCCCGTTTTGCTTTGCAGTCTCCATGTCGCCAAGTGTGTTCTGGTCAAGAAAAGGAAAACTAGAAGGAAGTTCATCAATTTGGGCAAGCTCAACTGTCTTTAGTTTATTCAAGAAACCTAAGGTGTTTGAACAGATTTCACTCAATTCTTGTTTAGTTGCGTCGTCGTATTGCATTAGGGTGGCTCGCCCATCGACCGATATCATTTTTCCGGCACCATATAGCGAATCAGAGTAATCTTGAATGTCCAGTTGTAAGCGGTTTTTCGTCGATATAGTAATGAGACAACGATCCGTGATCGAATCACTATCAAGGCCCAACTTCTCAAGAGCAGCTAAAAGAATGACCGCATTGTAGGAAAGCAGGAAATCTTCGTCACCTGTTATAGGGAAAGAGGACCCGATTTCCATTCGTCGAAACGGCATATCCTCTCCTTTTAACACATTTATGATGAATTCAAATGGTTTTATTGGGTAGAGCGTATGCCCTGTTTCAATGCCCAGAAAAACAACCGTGTCATTATGGACTTGTATGCCGGAAACATAAACGTTGTTTTGCTGTTTCTGCTCTTCCATGAATTCTGATATTTGCCGGATTACATCTTCAATATCCCCATTAGGAGAAGAGAAGACCACTGTTGCGGGATCCTCTGCGATAATTTCTATTGTTTTCTTACCAATAACATCATCGATGTAATCTATCTCGACAACTTCCCAGTATTCTGAATCAAGTTGAACCCTATCTCCAACAACATGACTTCTCAACCCGAGATATTGAGGAGATGTTGTCGAGTAGTTTTGCATTCCTAAAGCAACAATTCCTTCAGCGGAAATCAAGTCTGGTTCGGAGTGAAACGCAACGACCAAGTTTTCTGATCCAGCACGCTCTAAATGGACGCAAGAATCAGGGCCAATCTGAATCGGCTTTCCCTTTTCGGGATCACCCAAATGGCTGCTACCATATGCGGCAATCGCACGATGGGAGTCTGGCCGGTTGTCGAAAATAGCTCGTTTCAGCAAATAATCCGCCCTTGAGTCTTTTTTTGCCCTGCGATACTGTTCAGCAACAAACATATCGAGTTGCGTGTCCTTTTGGCAAAGCGCATATTGCTCAACTTCTTCAGGAAGATCCAGAGATAAATTAAGCGACGCATATGCTAACGATAGCGCTGCTTCGAGAGATGGATGCTCATTAAATGACAGCTTTGCATACTTCAGCGCTTTAAGCTGATCATTGGCAACAAAACCGTAGTACTGAGCAATCAAACACTCTAGCTCCGGGTCTTTGTTCCCTGACTGCTCCAGTGACTCAAAAAGTTCTTTTGCAAGATCAGACTTTTCTATTGGTTGAGCTATGGCAGATATGATTGATTTGAAAGCCCTTGCAGGAATTACTGGTAAGAACCGTTTCACAATATCAATTACCTGAGAGTCTCTTTGATTTTCTTGAAGGAAGCCTACCCACTCTTCCGAATACTCGGGGCACGGTAATGTCTGCCCGTTTGCCATTTGGCTCAATGCTAGTTCAATATGATTACAGGCTTCCTCGGGATAGTTGCTTTTAAATAGCCTATACGCATGCAGATGAAAATGCGGAAAACTCTTATAACCACTTTCGTAGTGTTTGTATTCGGAATAGGAAATGCGCGGATTCAGTTTCTCAATGTAAAAGAGGAAGAAAAGAAAATTGCTTTTTAAAGTGTCCTGGGATTCTTTTTCCACTAATTGTTTCACCCATGGGATGCTAGAGGAGTCTTCGGATATAAGCTTTTCGGCACATGTAAAAAATGCTGAGAAAAGGCGCTTTTCTAAGGACATTTGGCAAAAGTATTTTAATTTGTCGAGGTCACCACACGTGTTTATTTCAGCTTGAAGCTGTGCGTTTGGCAGATACTGCAGCGTCTCTTCAGGAAGAGACGAAATGATTTCCTCTGTATTAGTGTCATCGATCAGGTCAAGCACATTTTCAAGAATCTCTCCATATTCATGTTTCAGCGAATCGCTACCCCAAAGAGGAAAGCCCCCAGCAAAGTTTTTCACATCTGAAGGCGTAATTGAAGTAAACGAATAATATATGGCTTTGCAAATGCGTGAAATATCACTATGACATTTTGCTACTGGGTTAAGCCGTCCTTCACATATTGCAAATTGGTCACTTGCTGTTACGTAGGCTTTATTCATGAAGGTTAGCTCGGCGTTCAAAACATCTGCAAAGGGTATAAAAGGAGAGTCAGCCGGAATCTCGTATTGTTTCATTTCTTCAAAACAATTTGAATTACGAATAACCTCTTTAACGGCTTGCGCGCAATTGGTTCCCTCATCGAAGGGTTCAAGGATGCGAACAGCTATCTCCAATTGTCCAGATGAAACTGCCAGTGAAGCAAGCGAGGAAGCGAGAGGGGCCCCAATGACCCTGAGATCAGGTATATCAAATCGAGGGATTTCTCCTTTACAGAGAGAAAGGTATGCAGAAAGATATTTTCCCGAGATACTGTTACTTCTGTCGGCCTCAACCGCAGATTCAAAATCGGCAAACTGAACAGACCCATCTTCTATCGCATTTATGAGTAATGTCAGCGAAGAAAAGCCAAGTTGCTCTGTCAAAGATGCCGCTAGGGCATCAAACTTCGCTTCCAACTGTTTATGACTCTGCTGAACGTCAGACTGAAGTTCTCTGGTTTCGGTGATACCTTCTTGTACCGCTGCAGAGAGAGGCTCATTTTTCTTGTCAATTGGCTGGTATATTACAGCGGCAACCTCATCAAAATAATCGCTAACGAGCTTTTCCGCATCAGTACAGCGCCCCTCGGAGGGGGTCTCTTTTGAAGAGTAAAGAAAAGTATTAACTACTTCAGATTTTGCTAAGTCACCTTTATGGCAATGGGCAATTAGCTCTTCGCACAAAGCATTATTTTGAAATAAAACTGAAAGAGACGCTTGTTGGAATGATACGAATGCAGACCTAGTTAGATAATCTTTTCGAATCCGATCTAGTTCTCTGCCCTTTTTACAATTTTTGATTTTATTCAATAAGCTAGGCAGTCCTAATTTGCTAGCAAGTGAGACAAGCGTCGAGGTTACTTCCATCCAGAGTTGATCCTTTTCTCCAAGAGTTGATTTCATATGTGGATCCTTTTGAGATATAAATCCAAAGGGCTAGTGCTGCATGTTGTTGTTATATTCACGCAATAGCAATATCGAGTTTGAGACCAAATGCCCTTACGACCTTCTGAACCGTATCAAACGAGGGATTGCCTGTAGGTGACAGCGCCTTATAAAGGCCATCGCGCGTAATGCCCGTCTCTCTGGCAAGCTGTGTCATTCCCTTTGCGCGAGCGATGTCGCCAAGGGCGGCGGCAATTACTGCGGTGTCTCCATCTTCAAGGGCGGCGTTCAGATATGCAGCGATGTCTGCCTCTGTTTCAAGGTACTCGGACGCATCCCACTTTGTTGTCTTCTTCATCTTCGTTCCCGTCATTCGTATTCCTGGTTCAGTTTCTTTGCCTTCGCGATGTCCTTCTGTTGCGAAGACTTGTCCCCACCTATGAGGAGCAAGACCAGCTCACTTCCTCTTAGCGCATAGTAGAGGCGGTATCCTGGACCGTAGTCGATGCGCATCTCGAAGACTCCATCGCCAACAGACTTTGCATCCCCAAAGTTTCCCGTAAGCGATAAGCGCTGGATCCTCACGAGAATGCGAGCGCGTGCCGTGACATCCTTGAGCCGCTTGAGCCACTTCGCGAATTCATCTGTCTGAACGATATCCATCGTCGTTAGATTGTATACTGTAGTCTACGCTTCGTCAACTATTTCAAGGGAACACCAGTTCAGAGCTACGGGGTCAAATTGACTCCGTAGGAACAGCCTAATGCAGAGCTTGAAATAAAAGACTCTCTTGGCAAGGATGCCGACTCTAGCCGTTCCCTGTTATCACTATCGTAGTGACTTGCTATCATCGATTCATGAAACCCCAGTTCAAGATAGGGTTTTTGAGCCGAAAATTTACTCCTTTTCATATTCCCGGGGAATAAATTCTTAGGGATTATTAAGTAAAAAAGAAACGCTGTTATCAGCGCTTTTATTCTTGCCTCATTTTCCCTGATAAAACGCAGGTTTTTGATCTTGGGTTTTTATTCCCCTTGCTGAGGGAATAATTCATGCTCGGCTTTTGCTCTGAACTGGTAACAACACCAGCTGGACACAGCAGCATTGCATATAATGAGATGGAAATGCTGATACATGTAAGAGGCCATTTCGGCCATAAGCCACTAGAGTGGGAGTGAAATGTGTAAAACCCCGAGGTTTAGAAACCTATTCGCTCGGGAACTTTAAAGTTGAATAATGTTCTCGTTTCCTAGATTTTGCAGTTTTTGGCTTTGTGTAAGTCGAGAGGCTTTACAAGAGATGGCCATCGCGCAGAAACTGGTTTTCCAGTTAATTGTTTTGATAATTTCGCAACATCTCAACATGCTGTGGATTCTGGATAGCCGTCGATTCTTACCGTCTGCTTAATGCAAAGAGTTACGCAACCAGGCGATTCACAAATTTGTGATTTACAATTTTGTGAATCATGCTAAAATCTTTACTACATCAATTTGATGGGAGGCAAAAATGAGCACTAAACTTGGGCAATTCCTAAGGAGCATTCGCTCGGGGAGCGGAGAGTTGCTCAAAGATATGGCTAGAAGGCTGGACTTATCTCCTGCAATGCTTTCGTCTGTAGAAAACGGCAAACGTAATGTGCCAAAGGGTTTTGTAGAAAAGGTCGCGACAGCGTACTCTTTATCCATTGATCAGATTGAAGATCTTAGAGAGTCTATCGCGCAAACGAAAGAAGAGGTCTCTCTAAGTCTTAAAGGCTTATCTGATAAGGATCAAGAACTGGCACTTTCTTTTGCACGTCGTTTTTCAGAGCTCGATGACGAGAGCAAACGCAACCTGCAGGATATTCTTAACAAATGGGGGAATAGATAGTGAATCATTATGACGACGGTTATGAAGTACCTCCATGTAGCACACAGGACTTGCGCAATATAAGTGATCTTGTTCGTAGGATATTTGATATTGATCCTGAAAAACCTTTTCCGGTGTGCGAGTTCATTGAGTTTGCGCTTTATGAACTGTTCGACGATTTCAAGTTTGAAATTTGTACTAAAGCAGAGATGAGGGAGAAACACGGAGAAACGTTGCCGGGAAGACATCTTATCCGTCTAAGAGAAGATGTTTATGATGGTATGTGTGAAGGAGTAGGACAACATAGATATACAGCAGCTCATGAGATAGCGCATCTTTTGAAGCACGAGCATGTTCCTGTGGCGATGGCGAGAAGGCGTGCTGAACATTTGCCACTCTTTCGCAATTCAGAATGGCAAGCAGATACCCTTGCAGCAGAATTGCTTATGCCCTTTTCTGCAGTGAGGTTTCTTACTGCGCCAGAGATTGAAGACAGGTTCTTGGTGTCTTCTTCTGCAGCGCGTGTTCGATTTAATAAATTACAGAAGGAGGCCGCAAGACGAAGCAACAGAAAAAAACGCGCGAACATAATGTCCGCGCGTTTCTCTGAAAGACATAATGCCTTTCCGTCGCAAGAAAACATTATGACCTTTCAGAGTTTTCAGCACAAGTCAGAAGTCTGTTTATCATAGGAAAGGTCAGAACCATGCCGAGAGATTCCATTCAGAGTAAAATAATCCCACTTCTGTGGGGAAAAGCGGCAGGATGCTGCGAGCTTTGTTCGACTCCTGTTTACGAAGAAGGTCTTCTAAGACAAGTTGGAAACTATACAAACGTGGCCCATATCAATGCCGCAAGCCCTGGCGGCCCGAGATATGACGCAGAGCAAACGCCAGATGAGCGAGGATCTATCGACAACTTGATGCTTATTTGCCGCTCCTGTCACAAGTTGATTGATGACAATCCCGATGACTTTCCTGCCACAATGCTGAGAGCACTAAAAGCTGAGCGTGAACAAGCAGTCGCGTCTCTCATGGAAGGACTCCAACAAGAAAGATGCACCGTGGTGAAGTATCTTGTTCCTTTCGCTGAATCCGATTTCACTCTAAGTAATAGCGAATGGAAAAGAGCTCTATTCGCACGGCGATTAGCTTATAACGGTCTTCGCGCATATGACTTAAATCGTTCAGGAGAAAGTGCTAGAGACGTTAGCGCCATCTCCTCACTTGCGAAGAACTTAGAAACTGCGGTTGATCGATTCAGGGGACTCGAATATGAATCGGGTCCAATCGCGGTATTCGCGTTGGCTCCGCAGCCACTGCTTATAAAGCTTGGATGTTTATTGGGTGATGAGACAGAGCTTATTACATTTCAACGAAGCCGTACTGAAGAAAATTGGAGTGGCGACGATAGTGCTGCCATACCTTCGTTCAAACTCGAAACAGCGTCCTGTCTTGAAGACGCTTCCGAAGCGACGCTTATATTATCTTTAAGTGGAGTGGTGAACCCGGGGACAATTCCTAATGAAATACGCAGCTCTGCGATTCCGACTTATGTAATAACCGTGCCGTCACCTGGGATTTGCGTAGCCGATCATCCGCAAGCCTCGGAGAAGTTCCGAATCTTTGCTACAAATTCTCTGTACCGCATCCACGAGGAGAATCCAAAAGTCCGTAGGTTACATGTCTTCCCCGCAGCCCCTGCTTCTCTCAATATCACTTTCGGTGCGGCTCTAAATGCAAATGTCATCCCAGAATACGTTGTCTACGAAAAACGCGATGGTCTTTATGCTGAATCCCTTACGATTGGAGAAAAAGATGAACCAAGATAATGAAGCCTTGAACATGATTTTTTCAGAGCTCGCAGATGAATTAAATATCTCTGACACCATGGAAAAGAGAGCTGTTAGCGGATATGAAAATGTTGGCTCTTGGCTTGACTCAGATGATTTTGACACACAAACGGTCGTTTACCCACAAGGCTCGTTTGCCCTTGGTACGGTAATCAAGCCATTGAGTGGCGATGATGAGGAACATGAGTATGATATCGATCTAGTTTGTTATATGCCTGAAATGGAGAATAGTTCAGCTGAGAAGGTAAAAACCTCCGTCGGCAAACGTCTTTGTGAGCATAAAGGTCATGCCGATAAGTTGGATGACGAGGGGAAGCGTTGTTGGACCCTGCATTACGCAGGATTTCATATGGATATCCTTCCTTCTACAACAGCGAAAGAAAGCGAATGCGGTCCTTATCCAGAAGATGCTCTTCGTATCACGGAGAAGAGCCCCCGAGGAACATATTCCTTCCGTTCGAGCAACCCGCGAGGCTACAAAAAATGGTTTGAGAGTCGAATGGGTCGTTCGTTGCACGAAGAGCGCTCGCGAGTTGCTGACAAGATAACTTGCTCCGTGGAGGAAGTCCATCTATATCAAACAAGAACCACGCTTCAACGTGTCGTGCAAATCCTAAAACATCACAGAGATGTTATGTTCGAGAACAATCCCGATATTGCTCCTATTTCGATAATCCTGACTACGTTGGCCGCGAGAGCGTATGACCAATCTTATGGTGTGTTCGATGCACTTAGTCATATCCTTGCACACATGGATGAATTCATCGAGAAGAGAAATGGGATATGGCATATCGACAACCCCGTCGCCCCAGGAGAAAACTTTGCTGACAAATGGGAGTTAGAGCCAGAGAAGGCACAAGCATTCTTCAGATGGCTTAAAGCAGCACGTGCTGATCTGGTGACAAAACTAATCGCTGCTGATGGAGTCGATGAACTTGCTGCAGCAATGGAAGAATCCCTCGGTGGCGTTTATCCCGCTCGCGCCATAGGAAGGTACGGCGCATCTCTTAATGAGAAGCGTAAGGCTCATAAGCTATATTCGACAGCGGCTGGTATAAGCACGATAGCCAGTCCTGCAGCAAAAGCGGTTCCGAATCATTCATTCTACGGACGGACTTAGAATGAAATTACCGAGACGCAAAGCAGTATCACTGGTCATTCAGCACCAAAGATTATTAGCGCAGTACCCGGAATCTTCAGGAGAGATATCTCGTTCAAAACTGACATGGCGATGCAGATTACAGCCTCAAAGCATAACTGCTACATATTTAGTCGAAATTGAATATCGACTAGGAAAAAACCCGTCGTATATATCTCTGAAGGGCGATTGGAAGATGAGCAGAACCCAAATAGCGTCCCTCATCACTACAAGGTGCTTGATGATGGTCGCATTCAAGCCTGTCTTGATAAGTATGACTGGAACAAAACCATGTTCCTAGCCGACTCTGTCGTACCTTGGGCGATGGAGTGGGCTCTTTACTATGAAATATGGCTGACGACAGGAACATGGCAAGCGGACGAGGCTCCTCATGGGATTGGTTGAACTAAGAGTCCATGACGATGAAAAAGCATGGAGAAGTATGCTCATGGCTCGTCGGCAGGTTGAGAACACTAAGATCGTTGGTTGTAGTTACTGCTAAAACAAAACCTTACAGACAAGATTTGTGAGGAAATCTCAGTCAGAGCTCACAAGGTTAATTTGATCCCGTGAGCTTTCATCTCCCGTGAGCACGCTCGGATCGAGCTTTCCAGTCTTTCCAGTTTCGGGAACTCAACATTTTGAGTTCCCGCAGACAGATGAATTATTCCACTATATGAAAATTTTTTAGGGATTTATTCCAGTAGAATTGGAAGCTCAACCCACCTGATCACTGATATCTAGCTAATGCATTAAAATGAACCTGCAAACTATGGAGGGGAATATGACCTTTGAGGAAGTAGTAGAAAAAGCATTAGCTTTCAGAGAAGAGAGGGATTGGACACAATTCCACAATCCCAAGGATCTCGCAATATCGATCAGTCTAGAGGCGGCAGAACTACTGGAGGTCTTTCAGTGGTCTGGTCAGGATGTGACGGTCGAATCAAAGACCGAAAGGATAAAGGAAGAGCTGGCTGATGTTGTTATCTACTGTATTTACCTTGCAGATACTCTTGGCTTGGACATGCCTGATGCAGTTAGCAGTAAACTAGACGAAAACGCTAGAAAATATCCTGCCGAAAAGGCACGAGGCAATGCAAGAAAGTACACTGAACTGTGATAACCATCCCAACAAGCAAGTCAGCCGAAACCCCCAAAGGCTCTCCCTTTTATATCGATAGATGCCCATTTCACTTTGGCGAGCAGATCGACTACGCGGTTCTAGACCTAGAGGAGGACAAGGTTCTCAACTGGCCAATGGTCTACATACTTGCAAACAAAGACTCCGCCTACGTTGGACAGACCACAAGCGTTGCAACACGAATGAGTCAGCACGGTGCTAACGAAGAAAAACGCGACTTTGAAACAGTCAATATAATATTCAACGAAGAGTTTAACACCTCGGTCATCACAGATTACGAACATCGCCTCATCGGCTATATGCATGCCGACGGTCGCTATAAGCTTACAAATAAAAATGACGGAATGACCGATACGAATTACTTCAGCAAAGAAACGTATACGACCATGTTCGAGGAACTATGGGAAGAACTGCGTCGTCTCGAGCTCGCAGATCACACCATCGCCGAGATCGAAGAATCTGAAGTATTCAAGTACTCCCCTTTTAAAGGGCTTACAACCGATCAACGGGTAGCGCTGGACAAGATACTTAGTGCTTTAGATGTTGGTCTCGAAAAATGTGAGCCTATTGCAGTAGAAGGCATGCCTGGCACCGGTAAGACCATACTTGCCATATACCTACTCAAAGCACTCCGTGATAACCCACGTTACAAAGATCTGAATATACGCATAATCGAACCAGTCACATCTCTACGTAATACACTTAGAAGCTCATTAGTAAACGTTAGTGGTTTATCCCCCTCGGACATTATTGCTCCAACCGACCTCGTTAAGCCAGCTATGGGTTACCAAAAAGGCGAAAAGAAATGCTTCGATATCGTACTTGTTGATGAGTCTCACAAGTTGAAACGACGTGTTAACTTGGGCACGCAATTCGCAAATTACGACAAAGTCAATGAAGAGCTCGGTCTGCCGAAAGAAGCTACTCAGATTGATTGGATCCTTGATCAAGCGAAGCTCCCCATTTTCTTCTATGACCCCTTACAGAGCATTGGGCCCTCTTGCTTGGACCAAGCTACGATGAAGGCAGCTCTTGGACATGCTGCAGACAATCCCATCAAGCTCGACAGCCAAATGAGGGTAAAAGGAGGGAGTGCCTACCTTAAATACATCCAAAATGTGCTAGATGGCACTCAAGACGAATGTCGCGCCTTTGGAGATTATGACTTTGTCCTTCATAATGACTTTCCTGATTTCGTTTCTAGCTTTGAACATGACTATAAAGAACATAATCTAAGTCGAATGATCGCTGGCTATGCTTGGAAATAGGCATCAAAAAAAGATGCTCAAGCTCAAGATATTGTGATTGACGACATAGGACTCAAATGGAACTGCACCTACGACAACTGGGTTGGCCGCGGCGTGAACGATCCGCAAATTGCGCACGAAGTGGGGTGCATACATTCGATTCAGGGCTACGACCTAAGCTACGCATACGTTCTCATAGGAAATGATCTTGTTCTTGGCGAAGATGGTAAACCTGAATCGAATAAAACTAGCTACTATGATCGCAATGGTTTTGCGACAGCTTCCAAGGAAGAGCTTGATCGCTACATTAAGAACATCTATTACGTTTTATTGACTCGCGGCATTCTAGGGACTCACGTCTATGTACAAGATCCTAAGCTGAGAGCGTATTTTTCTCAGTTCTTTCGTAAGACCACAGAAGAATGAGTTCTTGCTTGATGGTGAGCTCTCGGAGATGAATAAAAGGGAAAGCGCAAAAACTTCAAAGTGCTTGGCAAGATTAGACACCTCAGGAGAATTCTCTGAGTGCTCCACACCTAAAGTTATACTTAAATCGAAAACACTTTGGATTGGATTACACATCATAAAGAATATACTCTTCATTTTCTGTACAAAAGCGATACCCTATACGCAATTCTCCGCCAGCCTTCACAAGCAAGACATCTGATCTTAGTATTCTTTCTCCTCCGAATAAATCTCGATGAAAAATCCAGGGAGGTTTCATCTCTGGGTTCTCTTCCATTCGCTTTTCCCATAACTCAATATCTGAGGAAGAATATCTTGGCAGCTCAAGAAAGATCTGATAATTCTCTTTGTAAAATGCCCCAATCTGCCTAAATAGTTTTTCGTTGTAATTCATGTTTTGACTGCAAGAATAACCAATTGGTTCAAACATTCTTCTGCCGTCATAATTCATAACGAAATAGCCAAGTTGATCATTTTCGCAACTTTTCTTCAACCGCCCAAAAGAACGAAGCGCAATATCGTTCTCAAACATATCCACCACTTCAGGTCTACACGAAGCAATTCTCCCGTTTTCCCCAGTAAGCGCAATGACCGCGTTTCGATCTAGATTATCCGATGCTTCGTCCGTTACGATCAGGTGCCCTACTGCGACGTACGGAAAACCGAAATCAAATAATGAAGCCGCTTGCGAGAAGCCATATTTATTAGGAGACTTATTCGGACGCCGTTTTTCAGCTCGAAGAATTTTTATTTCAACAGCAATAACCTTAGAAAGAATCAGTTCGTTGCCTTCGTAAGGAATTGCCAATATGTCAATGTCACCAGGATATGCCATGTCTGGGATTATGCTTTTCGACGGAACAGACATTGTTACCATAAGACCAGACTGAGGGCCGGCCTCAAGATAAAGATTCGGCATAATAGCGCAAAACCATCTTCCAGCTATTTTCATATTTGCAATAATGTGCGCTACAACATTCTCTTCGTCCCATTTGCGCTTAATTTTGTGAGCGTTCGGAACAAACATAACTTGCCTATTATCTTGAATATAACAAGGAGGACGATGAATTATTTGCTCACGATATTCTAGCGTTTTCATGATTATCCTTCTCTGCATCGAGAAGCCATATAGGTCAAGAAACCAATCAACCTAGGAATCATATTGCTCTAACTGGACTCATATGTTCAAAATGTTGCACAATAATATTACGCAACAGGCTTTAATTACTAAACAACTGAATGGAAGCACCATGCCGAGCGTTTTTCTGAGCCATACAAGCATAGACAAACCCTTTGTTGAAAAGATTGCAAGAGATTTAAACCGTCTTGGAATCGATGCTTGGGTGGATAAGTACGAGATCAAAGTTGGAGAGTCTATCTTCTGGCGCGTTGAAGAAGGTTTAAGAGAGTCTGAGTATTTTGCAATCGTCCTCTCCCCTGAAGCTCTTGCTTCCGAATGGGTAAGATCGGAAATAGCTGTTGCCTGGGATAAAAGGATGCTGGCTGGGAAGAATGCCATTCTTCCCCTTCTGTATCGAGATTGCGAGATACCCGCATTATTAAAAACAATCAAATACGCAGATTTCCGGCATGACTATCAGTTAGGTTTTTCAGAATTAGCCTCGGTATTCGGAATAGACACATCCGAAGCTATCACGGAAGACACTTGGCGCCTGCACGTAAGAGAACGTAATTCAGACTGGAAACGCTTCCGTGATATCGAGTTCCAGAACCTTGTTACACAACTTTGCGGCATCGCTCGAAAAATGTCTTATTCTGTCTGGACCGGTCCATCTAGTCGCCCGTACACTATTGCGATATCAGCAACCTGGTCCAAACAAGAAAAGGAATACCGCCATCTTATTCACAATGTAGATTTTGCAATTCGAATGAATCCAAAAGATAACTACCACTACTATTATGCGGAAGAAGTTTGTGGTTCACCTCGCCATATTCCAATCAAGAACTTCAATTTACCAATTGGATCAACAGCCAATGAGGCCCTCGAATTCGTGTATGAACTGATGGAAAGATACGCCGATCTTTATGGTCCACCAGATAACGATACCCATTACCAAACAACGCGCTACGACAAACTAAATCAGTTTGATCCCGCAATACTATTCAATACTCTCATTCAGGAAACCGACTGGGACCAAGGGAAGAAGCTCCCTTAATACTTTTATATACAGAAGATAAATCTCATTTTCTCAAAAAGGAAACTGCAACAGGTTGCCGCAATGCAGAAAGCTATTTCAGTGGGCGATCCTTGCCAGGTGTGTCGGAGATTGTTCGAAGTCCGTTTTCTGGCGGCTGCGCAAGGGGAAACCAGGATTTCCATTCTCCCAGTTTATGTGCACCCGCCACTTGGCTCACGCGACGAAACGCATTGCGCGGAATAAACGTTCGCAACCGTTTGCCACTTCCAACTTCCAAAGAGACACCACCCTGCGCAAGCGCCTCGATCACGAACGTAAGGCAGTTATATGAAAAGAGGTCATAAACACCAGGATTAGCTCGCTTTGCCTCAGCAAATGCTCGTATCTGATCGAAGGATTCTTTCGTGCACCAGAGCGCAAGAGCTGCGTTCACATGCTCGTTCCAGTAATTGCCAGGCTGTCCATGCACGATCCAACCCGATGAAGCCTCAATCTGCGCGAAGGTGAGAGGGTGCTCAAGACAGGCCATGAGCGCTTGTGCTTTAATAGCAGTACCCTGCCGATAGAACGAATACGTTTCAAGCGCGCCATCCATCGGTCCCAGCGCCAATATCACGTGGCCGAAATCATAAGCGGCTTCAAGATTGAAAAGCAAATAGACGCTAAAAGCGTCCGACGGCGCAGGCGTTTGAAGTTGCTTCGGAATCTCTTCACGCTGCTGATCGGCATGAGAGCAATCCAGTATATCGAGGCTAAAGCCCTTCACGCAATCCCCTTTCAATCGCTCTATCATATTTTCACGTTCGCCCCTTTCGCAGAAGAACGAAGGCGAAACCGCAAAAGAAATTGAGACGCTTTATGCATATCAAAGAATCATGAGTGAACATCAACTATATCTTATACGTGTAACTTGCGAACATTCGTTGATACTATTGAACCATGTGTAAAAGATGCATCATACTCACTTACGACGAAGTGCTCGACATCGTGCTGAAGCTCGAGGTTGGAGCTCCGCTGAACTTCAACCCAGACTGGCCGATTCGAACAACAGAAGCTTATCCGAAGTCGGTCGCTCCGCTCATCGTGCCTGCATTCGATACCGGTACGCCTTCACCATATTCTTTTCTAACGCCAGAGACTCCTGCAACAACGGTTTCTGCTCCAACTTCTGGAGCAGCTACCCCTCCAACATCTACTTCGGCAGCAGAATCATCCAGCACGTCGCTCCCCGCCTTCGCGCCAGGATCACTGGGAGTACGGGAGCTTTCGTGGGGATTCGAGGAATCCTGGAAACCAGGAGTCGTGTTTAACACACGAATCGAAAGCGCCACGAAGCCAACTTGGCAAGAATCCATGCAGCATCGGCGCTGCATCCTTCCCGTTCCTGCTTTCTTCGAGACACATCGCGAAGAAACCTATCCCTCGCCCAAAACCGGAAAGCCCATCAAACGCCAATACGAATTCTGCGTTTCTGGAGAGGATATTATCTTCATCGGCTGCACCTGGCGCGAAAACACCTTTTCCATGGTAACGACTGACGCTAACGCGGACATGGCACCCATCCACCATCGCATGCCTCTCATCGTCCGCCAAGAAGAACTGTCACTGTGGTTCGGACCAGATTACCAGCAGCTTGCAGACCGATCGAAGATTCGGCTAGAAGCTCGACCTGCTTGATCTCTTGTAAGAGCGCACAGCACCCAGAAACCTAATACAAAGTTGTCCGAAGGAGCTCGAAGAGGGTCTTGTCATAACCCATATCATCGCGCGCAGAATCTATCAGGGTCTCCCAGACGAGCGCCACAAGAGCTTCGGGGGCCATCGCGCCTGTTAGCCGATCCTGCTTGATCTTTGGATCGCTAAGCAGCGCCCGTTCGATTCCTGCACGCGCGTGGATGAAGCTTTGCTGTTCTCGCTTCTGCGCCGAGAGACGATCACCTTCGCTGAGCGCAGAAAGATCGGAGAGGAAATCCTTCCTGAATTCTTTGAGCGCACTCTTAAGGCTCTGCGAAAGCGCCTCGCAAAATGCGATGAAATCATTACCTTCATGCACAGCAAGCGTCTTCATGGTTTCCGCGAAGGCTCGCTGCCAGAACATACCCACCACGTCGTTGATCAGCTCGGTCTTGCTCGCATACGAGTTGTAGACCGTCCCCACCGAAACATCACAGGCAGTAGCGATCGACCGAATACTGAGCGACCGAAGCCCCTGTTCGCAGGCAAGCTGATAGGCCTGCTCAAGTATTTCTTCGCTGGTGATAACTGATCGTTTGCCCATTTCAATCGTCCTTAGATCGAGAATATGACACCAGTATAACGACATTATGAACTTCGTTCAAATATCTTGACAGCGCACAAAATGATTCTAAAATGAACATTGTTCAATAAATGAATCATGTTCATTTTACGAACACCAACAAGAAGACCGACCTCTATCGAAGAGACGGTCCAAGAAAAGAAATGAGGTCATCATGTCACCGCTTCTTATTCTCTCAACGATCGCGATCAGCGCCGCACTCGTGTTCTATACCTGGGGAGTTTTCGGAGAGCGACGCAGCGGCACGCTCACACGAAAATACGTAACGCTCTTTTGGATCGGACTTGCCTGCGACACAACAGGCACACTGATGATGAGTTCCATGGCCGCACAAACTGCTGGCGGCATGGGAGTCCATGGCATCACAGGCATAGTAGCTATCGTTTTGATGCTCATTCACGCAACGTGGGCAACGTGGACCTATTTGCGCGGCAGCGAACAGGCGCAAAAGCGCTTCCACACCTTCAGCACGGTGGTCTGGCTTGCCTGGCTCATCCCCTACATCATCGGTATCTTGATGGGTATTCCTGCGATCCACTTGAAAGCAGTGTGCGCTGCTGGTACGAGCGTGATCGTCGTTGCGATTCTGAGCGTGCTGCTTGCGCTCCCCCGCCACCGTCGCTATCAGTAGGGCGCTTTCTGCCAACCCGAACGTCTTGCTACTTCCACAAGAGCGAGGCGTTCGGGTCGCGCTCAAGACAGAGGTCTCGCAATTGATCAAGCTCGTCCTTGTAGTCTGCAGGATCATCTGATTCTTCGCGATAGTCGAGCGTCTCCAGCACCTCGACCACAAAGCCCTCTTCGCCGTAGCGCTCCCACAGCTCCAGGAGATGTCGGTTGGGATGATAGCCTGAGTTCAGCTTGAACGTCACACTGTTGGTGTCGGCCGAGATGTTGCGCGATGCCAAAAGGAAGCTTTCCCCCGTAGGCTCACAGCGAAACGCCAGCACACCCATAGGAGGTCGGCTGTTGCAATACGCTTCCTTCAGTTCTCGTTTGCGCTGTTCGTCCATTGGCCACTCCTGCTAGTCTTTTCTCTCATGACATCAATATAGCCTCCCGTGATAATGCCGGCAGGCAAAGCGATGATGGCGATCCCAACCAAAGAAGAGAGCATCGCGATCGCTCTTCCCAAGGTTGATATCGGATACAGATCACCGTATCCAACCGTCGTGAGCGAAACGCACGCCCAATAGATCGCGTCAAAGAAGCTATCGAAGGTATCGGGTTCGACATTGAAAACGATCAAGGCCGTCAGGAATATATAGCCAATGGCTATCAAGCACACAACAGCGAGAACGCTTCGCTCCCTACGAATCACTTCAGTAATGACAGAAAAGCTCTTCGACTTCTTCACGAACCTGAACAAGCGAAGGATCAAGACAAGACGAATTATCCTGAGCGCCTTAAACCCTTGGTTGATGAGAATAAAAGTTGGCAGGATCGTCAATAGATCAATGATGGCCATCGGAGTAAAGGGATAGATCAAAAACGAAAGCTTTCCTCTTTTTAACGTGACCTCAGACGATGACCATCTTGCTAAGTATTCGAAGATGAACACAGCTGTAGTTGCGTACTCTATCGCGAGAAGAAAAGACGTTGTCTCTTTCATAGTGAGGGGAACAAGACTCAGAAGAACTGCGATAAAAGAAAATACTGCGTAGGCTTGGTTTTCGTTAACAAGCTCATTGATCCTTTTCGCAAATGACATACAGGTAGCACCTTTACCGAACGACAAACATCAAAGATGTTATCATTGTCGCTCCAAGCAAGAACGGATAAAAAGTATCCTATCGTTTGATTCCTTTTGTCTGGTAATGTTCTCGATCGATGTAGAACAAAAGCCGCTCGGTTAGCATCTAACAAAAGCAGGCTAGAATGGAAGGGAACCAGCGAAAGCGAGGAAGCAACATGTTCGATTTCAATCACGGTGCCGAAGCACTCTTTCTTTATGGAGCTTTTCAGCACTTAGAAAAAGAGGGCGAAGAGCTTGATGAACTCGAGGTAGACAACGAACCTCGGAACATGCATCCATCTACTTCCTTCAACGACGATCTCAAAGGCTCTGACGATTTCGATGATGACGACTTCTATGATGAATACAGCGATGAAGATGATGACTTTGATTTCGATGACGACCTCGACGACGACTTCGACGATGAGTACGACGAGTACGATGATTACGATGAGGACGACTACGAAGACGACGACTTCGACGACGATGATGGAATCTTAGATGACTTTTAAAGAGGACCGCTCTGAAGAGGATGGATGACAATCCTTCTTATGGGCAGGATCACCTAAGTAGTTGCGCTTCTGAGCGTGCTCCTTGCGCTCCCCCGCTACCGTCGCTATCAATAGAAGGCCTTAAGCACTTCGGGTATAAGATACTCTTCGCCTGATAAGGCCCACCACCATTCCGACCAAGGCGCCCATAAGAGCGAACACGATCCAGCCGAAGCCCATCGAAGAGAGCGGAAGCATCTCAAGCGGAACGATGATCACCACATTGGTCACGGCCAGCTCGACCACGACCCCACCCACAAGCGCACCTAGGGCAGCCCCCTGATAGACTTCGCGCCGCTTGATCTGCTTCCTGAAGATAAGAAGCACCACCACGGTGATGAAAGGCGGGTACACCACGCCCAGTACTGGATCAGCAAAGCGAATGATGTTATCGAGGCCGATATCGCAGATCAGCGCACCTATCACGCAATCTATGATCAAAAGCGCCTGATAGGATATCTTGTTCTTGAACAGCCGACTGAAGAAATCCGCAGCCGAACTTACCAGCGCAACAGCTGTGGTCACGCACGCAAGCGCTACGATCGCGCTCAATAGGATCTTGCCCGCATCGCCTAAAACGCTCTCGACGATAGCAACGAGCAGCCCAACCTGCGACATGCCTGTCCCCAGCGATACCGACGTCGCGCCAAGGTAGGTCAATCCGCCATAGACCAACCCGAGCATCACTACGGCCCCGATGCTCGCGCGTGCAAGAAGCGCCGAACTCCTACCGGGATCGGTGTAGCCTTTCACCACAGCAGAATCCAGGATGATGATGGAAAACGCAGCGACCCCAAGAACATCCATGGTCTGGTAACCCGAGCGAATGCCTTCCTGGAATACGAAATCCGTTTGCGGAGGCTGAATCTCTCCTATAGGAGCAACGATCCCTGCCACGATCAACACGAGCACGCCGACCAGCAACGTCGGTGTGAAGAACTTGCCGATGATGTCAACAACGCGTGACTTCCTGCAGGTGAGCAGATACACGATCACGAAGAACAAGATAGAGAACGGGACCAAAAAGGAATTCGCGTCTTCGCCGAGATAAGGCGCGACCGACAGTTCGAAGGTGGTAGCAGCCGTACGCGGCATGGCGAAAACAACGCAAAGGCACAAGATAGCCACCGTCGTTAGGATCGTGCCACCGATCTTTCCGAGCGTTCCATCGAAGGCGCCACGCGGGCCGCCCAGACGGCTCACCACGAACACGCCGAGGCACGAGAGGACCGCATCAACGAGCAGGAACCCGACCAATCCCCACGCCCAAAGGTCGCCGCTCAGCTGCCCTAACGTTGGTGGGAAGATCAGATTGCCCGCACCGAAGAACATCGCGAAGAGCGAGAACCCGACCACGATCGAGTCTTTTCCAAGCGTCGACTTTCTCTTTGTTCTTCCGATCTGCCTCATGCTGAACCCATCTGTGCAGACTGTTGCGTTTTATCTTGCTCGTTACACCTGCTCGTACGTTGTTGAAGCTCGTACCTTGCTGAATATCTTGAGCAGCCTTGATTCTAGAACAAGCAATCGCCAGCTCAGACGCCGCAATCAATCGGTCGATGATTTGTGAACATGAGGAAACCCTTAGGGAAACGCAGCACAGATCTTCTTAGTGCTCTACAGAACGCCTTGCCGTCCACAAAATAAACGTTCTCCTATCCCTTTCTAGCGAAACGCTCCGTAACGCGCAATCATCAAGACCGTAACGCAAACCTGCCGCCATCGAACAATGCGTTGCTCGAGCCTTAGACTTGAAGCGAGTTGGAATCGCAAAAGCGAAGCTGGCGAACGTACGGCTGGAGGGGTAACCATGAAGATCAATGTACTGAGCGCATATCAAACAACCGCAGAGGAATTCTTCAACAAGATACTTGGATGGAAGGCAACGCTCGTCCTTGACATCCGCCTCAAGAACACGAACCAGCTTTCAGGCTTCACCAAACAAGAAGATCTCGAATACTTCACCCACGTGATCGCCCATGCCGATTACGTGCACGACGTTGAATACTCCCCTACAAAATCACTGCTTGACGCCTATTTAGATGCAGGCATGCCCTACGAAGAATACTTCAAGAAGTACGCCGCAGAACTCAAAGCCGATAACGCAATTCCCGATTTCTTCAAGAAATATGGCAACTACGACTCTATCGCCATCGTGGGAACAGCTACCAAGAAACGCCATTCGCATGCAGAGGAGTTGCTGAAGCTTTTAAAGGAATACGACTCGAGCATTACCTCGTAAGGCATCTGCCGAAAGCAAAATAGCAGGCAACTCACCACGAACACGCCGAAACCCACCGAAGAGACGAACGAGGGGAAACACCATGTCAGAGCTAGATTTGATTGGAAAACGAGTGGTCATCGCACTAGGCGGGAATGCGCTCGGCACCAACCCGAAAGAGCTCACGAAGAAGGTTGAAGCAACGGCGCATCAGATCGCACTCATGATAAAAGAAGGCATCAATGTTGTGGTAACGCACGGAAATGGCCCGCAGGTTGGCGTCATTGATGAAGCGTTCACCATTGCCTCGAAGGACGACCCGGACACGATCCCTTTCGTTCCACTGCAAGACTGTAACGCGATGAGCCAAGGCTATATCGGCGCACAACTCACCGTAGCGCTCATGAACGAATTGAAGAACCAAAACATCATGCGATCGGTAACGGATGTGGTCACGCATGTTGTTGTCGATGCGAACGACCCCGCTTTCACCGATCTCGAAAAGCCCATCGGATCGTTCATGACCGAGGCCGAAGCAAAAAAGCTCAGCGCTACCGAGAACGTTCGCGTGAAAGAAGATGCTGGTCGCGGCTGGCGACGCGTAGTGGCAAGCCCTCGCCCACAGCATATCGTTGAGATCGATGCGATCCGCGACCTCATGGATGAAGGCTATGTGGTGGTTGCCGGTGGAGGCGGCGGAGTGCCCGTAACAGAACAAAACGACATCTACACCGAAGTCGAAGCGGTCATCGACAAGGATCTGGTCAGCTCGATCCTTGCTTGGAAGATGAAGGCTGATATGCTCATCATCCTAACTGCCGTCGAGCATGTCTTCATCAATTACAACACTCCCGATCAGCATGCACTTTCCACCATGACCAGCCAGGAGGCCCGCGAATACATCAAGCAAGGGCAGTTCGCTCCCGGTTCGATGCTGCCGAAAGTTGAAGCCTGCATCGAATTCGTCGAGGCGCATCCTGGCGGTAGTGCATTGATCACCTCGCTCGATCACGCTGCCGAAGGCCTTAGGGGCGAGACTGGCACTCTTATCACCAGCTCGCTCTAACAGCAAGCACCTGGCGTACGTTTCGTCGTCCACGATGATTGCCCAATCATGGCCATGGTCGAACAAGGACCTGCCGTGAGCTGCTCGCATCCGCTGTGCATCTTGGCCCTACGGCAGTGCATTTCAAGCTCGAAGTGCTTCCCACAGACACTCTCCTTCGCTATCGTTGCAAGCAAGAAGGAGGAGCCCATGAAGTTGAGCATCCAGACAGACGAGGACTTAACCGAAACTGAAGTGCTGATACGTTGCGTCGAAGTGGATGAGCACATTGCCGCGATCGTAGCCACGCTGCGCATACATGACCGCCGCATCGTCGGAAAGCACGATGGTACCTCGGTCATGGTTCCCGCCGGGGATGTCCTCTACTTCGAATCGGTGGATCGCCGCACGTTCGCCTATACGGCAAGCAACGTGCTGGAAGTCACTTTCAGCATCTCGGATCTTGCACAACGACTGGAGGGTGGTGCATTCGTGCACGCCGCCAAAGGCTGTCTCATCAACTTGTGCCGAGTCGCGAGCCTGCGTCCGTACGTGGGCGGCAGGCTTCTCGCCCTGCTGGACAACGGGGAAGAAGTTGTCGTTTCTCGAAGGTACGCAAAAGACATCAAGCAATGTCTCGGCGTTTAGCACGCAAGAAAAGGAGAAGGCAATGACGAACAAGATCATAGACCCAGAAAGGGCATCGGCAGGCAAAGTCGTGAAGGATCTGGCCATGAACTTCTGTATCATGTTCACGCTGTTCACGCTCTTCAGCTGCATCTTCGGGCTGATATTCGCCGACGAGGCAGCAAAACCTGGCATCATCATGTGCCTCTCCATCGGGGTTGGGATGCTGGTCTGCGCCGTGCTGCAATCCGTGTTCTTCACGCCAGTCCTCATTAAGCGAATGGGTTATGAGCCGCGCCTTGCTCTCTTCGGCGTGTGTCTCTATGTGCTGCTTGCTGCATTCGGCGCTATTTTCGACTGGTTCCCAGCGGATAACATAGGGGCGTGGGTAGGTTTCACCATCACGTATTTGGTGATCCTTGCCCTCATGACCGTGCTCTTCACAGCCATCAACCGCCGCAACATCAAGGCACTCAACGATGGCTTGGCGCGCTTCAAGGAAAAGGAATCTGGCGACTAGATTATCGTTTCGAACGCCCGATCTCATAGGCCTTCTGTAGAGAACTAATGCACAAAATATGGTATAATTGTCATACGTCATACAGATTTAGGAGGGCATCAATGAGCAAGATGATTTCTGCACGAATTCCCGATGCTCTCTATTCGCAGGCGAGCATCCAATTAGCATCACTTGGAGCTTCCACGAGCGATCTTGTGAATGCTGCTTTCGAATATGTTCTTGAAGAGCATGCTTTGCCAACAGCTCACCCGTCTAAAAGTAAGCAAAAGAAACGAGCTCTGTCGAAAGACCAAAAACAGTTGATCAAAAACATGTTTAAGAACTGCATGCTTGATCTTGACATTCCTGATGACATCAAAGCAGACAAGCGATATGCGCAAGCAGTAAGGGCGAATAAATATGAAGATATTGCTTGATACTAACGCGCTCATCGATCTTGTTGCGGTCAGGAGACCTTACGTCAACGACATTAAGAAACTATGCATCGCTGCTGTTTTTGGTGACCTGCAGATACGGGCAAGCACGCAGTCGTATGCTGATGCTTATTATGTTTTAAGAAAGCATGCTCCAGCAGAAGAGGTAAAGCATGCCCTTCTAGCAACGTTGGATATTTTCATGGTGTGTGGCACCTATGCAGCAGATCTTCGTGGAGCACTGGAGTCCGACTGGAGCGATATAGAAGATTATTTGATCGCACACGCTTCAAAGCATATTCCTGCAAAGTATCTGATCACGCGTGACAAAGAGCTAATTGAAAGATCACCCGTCAAAGCCATGTCTGCGCAAAAGTTCTTGGACTTGCTAGAGCGTGATTACGGATTAACCTACGATGAAGGCTCTCTCAAATAAGATTACGCACAGTTGCTGCAGCCTTCTTCTTTCAGATTTTCTGTCATTTTTTTCCAGGTTGAGAGAATTACCTGAGGCTGATATAGATTTCAGCACTAACCCAAGAACGTTCAGGCTTTTCTCTTCTACCGAAACTTCGCGTTCATAACAGCAAAGTCCGCATCGATTACAGATATCCTCCCAGGCCTGCTGATCGAACAAATACATCTTTATTGCAGCGAATAGTTTCATGGTCTTAGGATAACAAGCTTCCGATAGTTCATGCGAACACTCCTCTAAGTGACATAGTGTCGTTTGATGGAACTATTATAGAGGATGAACGATCAGATGAGCCATCGAATGAAGACAGCCGTGCAGTTTGTCCATATTGCCAGGAGCAAGCCTTCATCATCCGGGCATATAGTCATAGGGCATCTTGCGGGTGATGAGATAGAAGACCAACGTGAACAGGATCATGATCTGCGGCAAGCTGAACAGAAGGATCAAGAAAACTCCGCGCACGCCATAGAACAGCACCCGCTTTCCTCCCGAACGCTCCTTCGTCTCAAAGCTCATACGCACGATAAGCCCGCCAGGCGTACTGCCACCCTTAAACCAAGGAAAGACCGCCTCGATCCCACCAAGAGCGATGGCGAAGCAGACGAGCGTGAGCACACCTTCAGTTTGAGCTGCATTCATTCCGAACAACGTGAACGCCTGCTTACAGAAAACCTCGCTTGCAAGATCGAAAAACATCCAAGGGCCAAACGTCACCAGCCCGATCAGGATGAGGTCGATCCAAAGGGCAACGACCCGACGGATCAGCCCTGGATCGTGCGTGATCTCGGGCGAGCCGACCTGCGCTTGTGGTAGCGCACGCGTGAAGAGCTCTGCACAGAACCACCCCAACACGCCACCTAAGGTGTTGAAGATGATGTCGTCCACTTCGAAGGTGCGATAAGCGTAGGGGTAGATGCCAAAAAGCCCCGTGAGTTGCGCGGTCTCGATCAAGCAGCTCACGACAAGCGCCAGGATGGTCGCGGCAGGCAGCTTCATCTGCAAGAACCGCCCTGCGATGAAACCTAACGGCAAAAAGAGCACCACATTGAAGAGCGTCTGGAATACTGCTTTCCATCCATCTTTCACGATGTCGAAGATGAAATTGAGCGGATTGAGCTGGGGCGGAATGCCATAGGTGATGCCCGGTCCCGCATCACCTGTTGGAAGCGGATAGAGCGTGAAACAAGCCAGTCCCGCGAGATAAAGCACACTGCAATAGGCGGCCGCCGCCGATGCGAAGCGCAGCCTTCCATCACGATGGTAGAGGAAAGCTAGGATGGGCATCGTAAGAAGGAAAGACAGGAAGGGCCACATGATCACCGCAGCCGTGAAGCTTTCAGAGAAGCTCGAGAGAAAAGAGCCTAGAGCACCCATCTAGTCCACCGCCTTTCGCCATGCGCTTTCCTGGAATTCACTGAAGGTAGCGAATTATCCAAGACACCTAACTACACGATGCAGTCTAGCGTCTGGAAGTCACGATGTGCGGTTTATGACGGGATTGTAAGACGCTAACGATTGCTCCAGAAGGCACCGAGCGAACACGCAGGTCCGTGCCAAAACGATCACCTTGCGATATGGGCGGCAAGAGCAATTACGAAGCAATGATCTCGGGTGAAGTTACGAACTTGCCTTCGATCGGCGCGGCGCATTCGTAGGCAAGCCCCATAGCGGGACCCACATGCACGCCGATCACTGGGCTTGCAGGAAGCACCATCACGGTCTTCCCCACCAAGGGATCGATCACCTCGCGTGCCCACTCGAACGCAGGAACACACGAGCCGATATAGTGAACGGCAACATTGCGCAACCCATAGTTCTCTACATCGCGCTTGAACACGTCGACCATCTTGGTGAGCGCTTTCTTTTGGGTCCTCACCTTGGAAAATGTTGCAGCCTCTCCATTCTTCACCGTAAGGATAGGTGAGATGTTCAGCATGTTGCCCAACAGCGCAGAAGCCTTACCGATCCTGCCACCCTTCTCCAGGAACTTGAGCGACTCAGGCGCGAAGATGAAACGCGTCGAAGACATCGCATGCGTGGCTGCCTCGACGCACTCCTCAAGGTTTCCACCCGCATCACGCGCCTCGCAAGCTGCGACGACCGCCCAGCCTAACTCTATGCAATTGGTCATGCTGTCGATGAGCGCATACTTGAAATCGGGATGACGCTTGGCTGTTTCTCTCGCTGCGCGCGCAACCCCCTCGAACGTGCCTGACATCCTTCCGCTGATGAAGATTCCGAGCACTTCATCGCCAGCCAGAGCCGCCTCCTCAAGCGCAGCCTCCATACTTAGCGCTGAAGGCTGGCTTGACGTGGGAATATCGTCGGCCATCTCGTAGATATCAGCATAGAATGCATCGAGATCCATCTCCCCTTCCACGTGACTAACACCACCACGATTGACCACAAGGTTGAGCAGATGGATGCCAAGTTTCTCACGCAGATCTTTCGGAAGTGATGAAGTGGAATCAGTGATGATGCGAATCATAGGCTAAGCTCCTTTGAAAGAAGTTCCAGGTCGGTCAATTCGTTTCAGGCTATTCGCCAAGCATTGCTTCAGCCTGAGTGCTACCTCCTGTCCTCATCTATTACAAATTGTAACGTTTGATAGAAGGATCTTTTGGCTCCGCGATGTGAGGTGTTACTGATGAGCTTTCGTGATGCACGCACGCGTTTCAGCGCGCGCCGAATTGACTGCTCGTACCTCTTGTCCCATAACGAACAATCTTCCACTACTTATCGGCGCCGCACGGGAAGGCTGCTTCGATGAGTGCGCGGTCGTTCACCACGGCCTGGAAATAGCGGTATCCGCCTGCGAAGTTGTATGCATCAAAGCCATTGCCCGCCAGGATGCGACACGCCACATAGCTGCGCAGACCACTCTGGCAAATGACATAGACAGGCTTTTCGCGATCCAACTCTCCCACACGTTCGCGCAAGGAATCGAGCGGGATGTTCACGAACCCAGGAATGCGCCCGAGCGCGATCTCGGCAGGCGTGCGCACATCGAGCAGCGTAACCTCTCCGCGCTCGCTTCGATCCTGCAGCTCTTCAAGCTGGCCTAAGTACCACTGCTTCACGATGCCCTCTTCGATGTTCTCGA
>OGOI01000667.1_pt1 | contig 27105 bp, 23 predicted proteins | sample 1552631 | NCBI WGS metagenome assembly OGOI01 (sample SAMEA2580204, study PRJEB22360) | human gut metagenome | biome: human gut; feature: human-associated habitat; material: faeces | place: Denmark | collected 2008/2010 | reverse complement strand
GCAGTATGCCCACCGCGGCAGCTTTGTGCAGCTGGCGGGCAGCGCCGACCCGGCGGCACAGCAGGTGTTCGGGCTGGAGGATAAGATCACGCCGCAGATGCCGCCGGTGTTCGTATGGACCACCATGGAGGATGCCACCGTTCCGGTGGAGAACACCCTGATGCTGGTGAACGCTCTGCACCGGGCGGGCGTGCCCTGCGAGGCGCATCTGTTTGAAAAGGGGGTGCACGGTACCAGCATCAGCACAGCAGAGGTGGACCAGCCCAGCCGCCACCGGCATCACTGGGTGGAACTGGCAGTGGAATGGCTGGAAGACACTTTTGCCTTTTCCGTCTGTTAAGTCTGGATATATTTGAACGAACCTACAAAAAATTCACAATTAAACTGTTGACTTGCATAAGCCTTTGACGTATACTGGTCAGCAGGGACAAACTAAAGGAAGAAGGAAATACCTATGGTTATGGACCCGACCCTGCCGCGCATCTCTGTGCGCGACCTGATGATGCAGGCTTTTCTCACCGGATGGGAGCTTTCGGACAAGACGGTCTCGCAGGACGAATACCTGCAAAGCTCCATTCAGGTGATCGAAATGCTGCAGGTGGAACCGGAAAACCTTTATGCCGAAGAAGGCCTTGGCCTGCCGGACGGCGAAGAAGTGGATCATCTGGACGACTGGCTGCGTGCCGACGGCCAGTGGCTGTACTACGGTGTAGAGGAAGAAAATTTCTTCCTGATCCAGTGGTACCCAGACGAAGCCTCCGCAAAGGCAAAACTGGCCCAGCTGGAAGAACTGGGCGACGGCAAGCAGTATCTGGTAGATTTTTCCCTCAAGCGGGAGAACCCTTCCAGTGCAGAGAACTTCGGCAATTCCAATCCGGTCCAGCTCCGCTCCTGAAAACATCACCTTAAAGCGAAAGGAAATTTTGCAGCATGCAGCTTTCTGAGATCGAGCGCGAACAGCTTTATGCCATCGTTGAAAAATACGATCATCACCCGGATGTGCAGCGGATGCGGGAGTACATCCAGCACGGCTCTGTCACCACCTACCAGCATTGCAAGAATGTGGCGCTGGTGAGCTTCTGGCTCAACCGCCGTCTGCATCTGCACGCTGACGAGACCTCGCTGGCAGTGGGTGCCCTGCTGCATGATTTTTATCTGTACGACTGGCACACCACCGGTACCTTTCACGGCCTGCGCCGCCTGTTTGAGATGCACGGCTTCTCCCATCCGGGTTATGCCTGCGTCAATGCAAAGCGGGTGTTCAGCATTACCACAAAGGAACAGAGCATCATTGCAAGCCACATGTGGCCGCTGACCTTCCGTCATGTGCCCACCTGCCGCGAAGCAGTCATCGTCTGTCTGGCCGATAAGTACTGCGCCGTGGTGGAAAGCATGTTCCAGCGTTCCCGCGCCGGTGCCGTGGTGGACGGCAGCGTGGACATCGACGGCGAAGAGTGGTAAGCCTGTTTTTACCTTTATCATTTTATCAATGGACAAAAAAGAACTCCGCACCTCACAGGGCGCGGAGTTCTTTTGCATCTTACAGCTTTTTATAGCCTTCCGGTTCATTGGCGGCAGCGCGGTATTCCATTAAGAATGTGTCCAGCCAGCGGCCGTGACAGTCGCGGGCAATGCGTTCCCGGCGGCCCACTAAGCGAAAGCCGCATTTTGTGTGCAGGGCGCGGCTGGCAGCGTTGTCCTGCAGCACGGTGGACTGCAGTGTCCAGTAGCCGGCCTTTTCTGCCTGATGGCACAGCTCGGTCAGCAGGTGATAACCAAGGCCATGGCCCCGGAACTGCTCACCCACGTAAATACTCACCTCGGCAACGCCGCGGTAGCACCAGCGCGGGTCCACCCGGCGCAACGCCGTCCACCCGGCAATCACGCCGTCGGCCAGCAGTACCAGTCGGCATTCTTTTGCGTGGGAAGCATCCCACGCAGAATACGGCGGACAGGTGGTCTGAAAAGTGGCATGTTCTGTAGCAATGCCCTCCAAATAAATTCTGGAAACAGCGCTCCAGTCTTCCGGCTCCATGGGCCGGATCTCGATTTTGCTCATATTTCGATCCCGGCGGAAAGTGCATAGCTTTCCGCGCCCTCAACTCTCAAAAATATCCGGCTCCAGTATAGCAGAATTTGCGGTGCGGTACAAGCGCCGTACTGCACAGAAATTTCTTTGACAAGCGGAAGGTTTGTGATACAATAAATCATAACAAAGAAAAGCACGGCAGGATACGCCGCTGCAGAATGGAGGATGTCCCAAAATGAAGTGGATCAGAACGATGGTGTGTGCGCTGGGAATGCTGGCGTGCGTATCGCTTTCGGCATTTGCTGCAGAGTACGGCGAGCCGAACATCACAACAGAGACGACCATGAAGGAGCTGCGGGAGAACCCCAGCATCAAAGGCTCCGGCTACTACACCTACTGCAACGAATGGATCGAGGGCAGCACGCAGTACGATGATACGCCCATTGAGGGCTATGTAAGCTACGCGGCTGCCGAGGATGCCGCCGAAGGCATGAACCTTGTGATCGAAAACTACAACAGGGGCGTACAGATCACATGGCAGGTGTATACCCCGGAAGAAATTGCGGAAAATTCTTCTCTGGGCATGGTGCAGCTGTATTATTTCCCGGCTAAAACAGCCAACGCAAAGTACGCCATCGTGGTGCCCGGCAACGGCGGCAACACCACCGCAGAGCTGAACGAGGGTGCATCCATTGCCAACCAGCTGCACGAGCTGGGCTATGCGGCTTTTGTGCTGCGGTACCGCTCTTTCCTGAATGCATCCGACAATGCGCCACTGTACGATATTGCCAATGCCATAAAGTACCTGACCGAAAATGCAGATCAGTTTGGCGTTCAGCGCGAAAACTATGCGCTGATGGGCTTTTCTTCCGGCGGACACATCGTGGGCCTGATCGGCTCAGACAACGAAAAGTTCGGCTATAAGGCATTTGGCCTCCCACAGCCTGCAGCGCTGCTGCTGGGTTACCCCATCAACGATTTCTTTGAGGTGAAGCCGCTATATCAGCTGGCCATTGACCCGCTGGTGCTTGGCTGGCGTTACTACTGGACCGATATTTCGGATGTGGTGAACGAAAACTTTACCCCTACCTATTTCTTCTACGGCAAAAATGATCTTTATATGCAGCGCATGTGCTACTCCCAGCAGGGGCCGCTGCTGGAGCGCAAGCTCCGGGAGAGCGGGGCTGTTTATGAGTGCCATGTGTACGAGAACGCACCCCACGCCATTGGCCCGGGCCGCCACACCGATGCGGACGGCTGGATCCGGCAGGCAACGGCATTCTGGGAAAAACAGTGCAAATAAAGAGATAAACGGGGGATTGCTGTGAGAAATCGATTGCGCACGGTGATGTTTGGTATTGGCCTGATGATCCTGCTGGCACAGCCGGCGTTTGCGGAGGAGCTTGGTCAGGCCAACATCACACCGCGCACCAAAATGGCAGAGATCCGCTCCAACCCCAGCGTTGTGGGTGCGGGCATCTACACCTACTCGCTGGATCAGGACCGTGTGCTGGACCGGATGTACTGGGACGCGCAGCCGCTGAGCTGCCTTTCCAATCACTGGACGGCACAGGATGCGGCGGATGGACTGAACTATCTGATCCGCACCTATAACGCTGGGCAGCGGGTGACCTTCCCGCTTTATACGGCGGAGGAGATCGCGCAGGATACCAGCCGGGACGGTGTGGAACTGTATTATCTGCCGGCAGAAGGGGCGCAGGCAAACCAGAAATATGCGCTGGTGATCGGCGGTAATGCGATCGTGGTCAGTGCGGAGATCCGCGAGGGCATTTCCACTGCATGGAACCTGCACGAAATGGGCTACCCGGTGTTCGTGCTGCGCTACCGCATCGGCATGAAGGCTTCCAACAATGCGCCGCTGCAGGATGTGGTCCGCGCGTGCTATATACTCGCGGCCGTTCGAGATCTTCTCGACGTCGATCATCGCCGAAGAGGCCTTGCCGTCCACCACTTTATATACATATACTTTGTTCTGGAGTTCGAACGTCGCGGCCTGCGGAACGGCGATGCAATCCTTGTAGATGCTCGGCAGGATGATGTTGCCCGCACCGCCGCTGTGCAGCAGTCCGTTCGGGTTGGGGAACGCCGCGCGCAGCGACACGCTGCCCGTCGAGGTGTCGATGACGCCGCTGATCGACTCCACGCGGCCCGTCTGGTCGTAGGTCGAACCGTCGCTGAGCTGCAACTGTACGCCCGGCATGCTCTTGAGCGTTTCGGCGATCGAGCCGTACTGGCGTGTCAGGGCCAGGAGCTGGTTTTCGGTCATCGAGAAGTAGACGTACATCTCCGAGTTGTCCGATACGGTGGTCAGCGGCTGCGGGATCGAAGCGCTCACCAGCGCGCCGACGCGGTACGGCAGCGTTCCCACCACGCCGTCGGTCGGAGCCTTCACGACCGTGTAGGAGAGGTTGTTGGCGGCGTTCACGCGCTGTGCCTCGGCCTGTGCGAGCTGGGCCTTGGCCGTCAGCAGGTTGTTGTTGGCCGTCGAGAGGTCGAACTGCGAAACGACGTTGCGGGCGAAAAGCTCCTTCTTGCTGTCGTAGGTGAGCTGTGCGGTGGCCACGCCGGCTTTGGCGGCCTCGACGTTGGCTTCGGCGGTCTGCAAGGCGGCTTTGTAGGGAACCTGGTCGATGATGAAAAGGGTCTGTCCCTTGGCGACTTTCTGACCTTCGTTGACGCAGAGCTGTGAGATCGTTCCCGAAACCTGCGGATAGATTGCGATGTCCTGACGGCCGCGGATCGTCGCCGAGTAGTTGCTCGGGATTTCCCGGTCGGTGGTGGCGATGCTCATTACAGCGTATTCGCCGGGGCCCATTGTCATCGGAGCCTGTTTGCATCCGACGGCCGCCATGCAGCATGCCAAAACGGCAGCTTTCACAAATGTTTGCTTCATAACAATTCCTTTAACTAATTGGACTAAAAAACTTTTTCAGGTGCAAAAGTATTTTAAAAACGGTATCAATGTACCCTTTATTGCGAACAGAGTTGGTACTTTTCGGAATAAAAATGGAACATTTATCGAAAATTTCATTATTTTTGTTCGAAAAAAGAATTGTATGCCACAGGTCAATCCGCTAATCACTACTCCCGAGGAGCAATTTGTTGTGGGCGAATCCGATTTCGCCTTTTTCGGCAATTACGCCTGCCGTGTGGAAGGAGGTGCGATTCTCTTCTGTCGCAGCGGCAGCGCCGACGCCACCGTCAACCAGTACCAGGGGCAGGTGCGCCGCAATACGATGGTGCTGCTGCTGCCCGGATCTATCTTCATGCTCACCGACCGCACGGAGGATTTCAGGGCGGCCTACTGCTCGTTTTCGCGGGATCTCTTTTCCGAGGCGGCCTTCCGGATGGACCCTTCGTTTTTCCACGCCCTGCGTGAGCGTCCGATCTCCCATCCGCCCCAGCGGATCGTCGAGGGGGCTTCGATCTGGCTCCAGATGGCGGCCTACACCTACCGCGACCGCGGCAACGTGTTCCGCAATACGATCATCAAGAACCGTTTGCAGAATCTGCTGCTGGAGAGTTACGACAAGATGCAGCGTTTCGCAGCCCGGCAGCACCGCGTGCCGGAGACGACCACGCGGCAGTCGGAGCTGTTCCACCGTTTCGTCGCTCTCGTGCACGAGCATTGCGCCCAGGAGCGCGAAGTGTCGTTTTACGCCGACAAACTCTGCATTTCGACCCGTTACCTGTCGACCATCGTGCGCAGCGTGGCGCACAGTTCGGCCAAGGAGTTCATCGACCGTTCGGTGATGCTGGAGATCAAGATGATGCTCCAGTCGACCGACCTTTCGGTGCAGGAGATCGCCTACCGGCTCCGGTTTCCCGACCAGTCCTACCTCGGGCGTTTTTTCAAGAAGCACGCGGGGGAATCGCCCACCGAGTACCGCAACAACAAAAAATAGGTATCCGGGTTTCGGACTTTTGTCCGCTCCGGGCGGTAAATTCTGCGTCCGGGACGGTTTGTGTCCCTGCGTAGTCCGGCCCGCAGCAGCCGGAACGCTTTGAACGGGCCTCGCCGCATGCCCTGAACGGGCGCGCCCGCTTCGCATTTCTGTCCTACCTCTGTACCATTCGGTCCGAATCCGCGCTCCGCCTCCCGCGCCGGGAACAACCTCCCGGATTTTTCGGTAACTTTTAGGCCGTAAACGGGACCTGATTGGACCCGGAATTGCACGGGATTCGTAAAATGACCAAAAACACAGCGATTATGAGCAAGACAGTTGAAATTTTAGGGGAGCAGGCCGGCTACTACCTCTCCCACGTATGCCGCACCATCGACAAAAAGTCGTTGTACCTGCCGGGACCCGACACCGTGGACCGCATCTGGGCCGAATCCGACCGCAGCGTCCGTACGCTGGGCAGTCTGCAATGGATTCTCTCCAACGGACGGCTGGGCGGCACGGGCTATGTCTCGATCCTGCCCGTGGATCAGGGCATCGAGCACTCCGCGGGGGCTTCGTTCGCCCCGAACCCCGCCTATTTCGATCCGGAAAACATCGTCAGACTCGCCGTCGAGGGCGGCTGCAATGCCGTCGCCTCGACTTTCGGCGTGCTGGGAGCCGTGGCGCGCAAATACGCGCACAAAATTCCCTTCATCGTCAAAATCAACCACAACGAGCTGCTGTCCTACCCCAACACCTACGACCAGGTGTTGTTCGGCACGGTGCGCGATGCCTGGAACATGGGCGCCGCAGCCGTCGGGGCCACGATTTACTTCGGTTCGCCGGAGAGCCGCCGGCAGCTGGTCGAGATCGCCCGCGCGTTCGACCTGGCGCACGAACTGGGCATGGCGACGATCCTGTGGTGCTACCTGCGCAACGAGGGTTTCAGGAAGGAGGGTGCCGACTACCACGCTTCGGCCGATCTCACGGGGCAGGCCGACCACCTCGGTGTGACGATCAAGGCCGACATCGTGAAACAGAAACTCCCGTCGAACAACGGCGGTTTCCGGGCCGTCGGCTTCGGCAAGACCAGCGACAAGGTCTACACCGAGCTGACTTCGGACCACCCCATCGACCTCTGCCGCTATCAGGTGGCCAACGGCTATATGGGCCGCGTGGGCCTGATCAACTCGGGCGGCGAGTCGCGCGGGGCCTCGGACTTGCAGGAGGCCGTCACGACGGCCGTGATCAACAAGCGCGCCGGGGGCATGGGGCTTATCAGCGGCCGCAAGGCCTTCCAGCGTCCGATGAAGGACGGCATCGCCCTGCTGCACGCCATTCAGGACGTTTACCTCGACGATGAAGTGACCATCGCATAATATCCGGGTCCCCGAAGACGTTTTTATATTAAAAAAGTGCAACTATGAAAATAACGCTATTCGGCACGCAGCCCTACGACCGGGAGTCGTTCGACCGCATCCGCGACACCTACGGGTTCGACATCTGCTACCACCGCAGCCACCTGAACGCCAATAACGTGGCCCTTGCGCAGGGTTCCGATGCGGTCTGCATCTTCGTCAACGACACGGCCGACGCCGGGACCATCCGCCAGTTGGCCGGGATGGGCGTGAAGTTGATCGCGCTGCGCTGTGCGGGCTTCAACAACGTCGACCTGAACGCCGCGGCCCGTTACGGGATTCCCGTGGTGCGGGTTCCGGCCTATTCGCCGCACGCCGTGGCGGAACACGCCGTGGCGCTGATGCTGGCGCTCAACCGTAAGATACACCGCGCCTACTGGCGCACGCGCGACGGCAACTTCTCGCTCCACGGGCTGATGGGCTTCGACATGTACGGCAAGACCGCAGGGATCGTCGGCACGGGCAGGATCGCCCGCGAGCTGATCCGCATTCTCAAGGGGTTCGGCATGGAGGTCGTGGCCAACGATCTGTTTCCCGATCCGCAGTACGCCGCGGAAGCGGGCATCGCCTACGTGCCGCTCGACGAGCTTTACGCCCGTGCGGACATCGTTTCGCTCCACTGTCCGCTGACCGACCGGACGCGCTACATGATCGGCGACGCGGCCATTTCGCGCATGAAACCGGGCGTGATCCTCATCAACACGGGCCGCGGTCAGCTGATCCATACCGAGGCGCTGATCGACGGACTGAAAGAGAAGAAGATCGGCGCTGCCGGACTGGACGTATACGAGGAGGAGGCCGGGTACTTCTACGAGGACACTTCCGACCGCATCATGGACGACGACGTGCTGGCGCGCCTGCTGTCGTTCAACAACGTGATCGTCACCTCGCATCAGGGCTTCTTCACACGTGAAGCAGTGGATAATATAGCACGCACCACGATGCAGAACATCAAGGACTTCAGCGAATGCCGGCGTCTGGAGAACGAGGTGCGCGCCGAACCGGAAAACGCAGTCGGACAGTTATGAAAAAGATCGTTTTGCTCCGCCACGGCGAGAGCGTCTGGAACAGGGAAAACCGGTTCACGGGGTGGACCGATGTGGATTTGAGCGAGAAGGGCGTCGCCGAGGCCGTCAAAGCCGGGGAGACGCTCCGCAAGGAGGGTTTTCATTTCGGCCGCGCCTATACCTCCTATCTGAAACGGGCCGTGAAGACCCTCGACGTCGTGCTCGACAGGATGGACCGGGACTGGATTCCGGTGACGAAGACCTGGCGGCTCAACGAGAAGCACTACGGCATGCTTCAGGGATTGAACAAGCGCGAGACGGCCGAAAAATACGGCGACGAGCAGGTGTACGTCTGGCGCCGCAGCTACGACGTGGCCCCCGCGCCGCTTCCGGAGGACGATCCCCGCAATCCGCGCTTCGATCCCCGCTACGCCGGGATTCCCGACGCCGCGCTGCCCCGCACCGAGTCGTTGAAAGACACCGTGGCCCGCACGATGCCCTACTGGGAGTGCGAGATACTCCCGGCGCTGGCCCGCCACGACGAACTGCTGGTGGTGGCCCACGGCAACAGCCTGCGGGGCATCATCAAGAACCTGAAAGGGATTTCGGACGAGGCCATTTCGGAGTTCAACCTTCCGACTGCCGTGCCCTACGTCTTCGAATTCGACGAGGGGCTGGGCTGTGTGAAGGACTATTTCCTGGGCGACCCGGCCGAGATCGCCTCCCTGATGGAGGCCGTCGCCAATCAGGGCCGGCGGGGCTGACCCCTCTCCCTCACTTCCGGTGTGCGAGACGCCGGTTTCGGAGGCAGTCGTCTGCCGATCCGTTTTTGATCCGGTTCTGTGTCTGGGGCGCAGAACCGGTTTTGCGTGCAGACGGTCTTCACCCGACCGAAAATGACGCCGCTCCGTAATAATGGTATGCCGAACCGTAATCGGGGTACGGAACCGTTGCGCGAAATACCCTATTTTTGCATCGTGAAACCATTCTTTTGAACCGATGAAACGAATCCTCTTCGCGGCCCTGACCGCCGCAGCCCTCTTTTCGGGCGGAATCCTGCAATCCTTAAATGCTCAAAATATGGAAATACCGAAAAAAGTCAGCCCGTTTCCCGTGGGCGACAAACTGCCGGAACAGTTTTCGAAGTACTTTATCGGGCAGGCCTGGCTCGCTCCGCTGACGGACGACAAGCGGCTGAACGCGCCCGTGTCGAACGTCACCTTTTCGCCCGGATGCCGCAACAACTGGCACAGCCATACGGGCGGCCAGCTCCTGATCGCCGTCGGGGGCCGGGGCTATTATCAGGAGAAGGGCCGTCCGGCCCGGGCGTTGCTTCCGGGCGACATTGTGGAGATCGCGCCCGACGTGGTCCCCGGGCCCGGCGCGGCTCCCGACAGCTGGTTCTCGCATCTGGCTGTCGCGTGCAATCCCGCGACCAACGAGAATACATGGCTCGAACCGGTCGACGACGCGCAATATGCGGCAGCGACGGCTTCCGTCCCGGCCCCGGCCTCCCGCTTGGGTGAAGACGCCCGACGCCGCCTGGCCGAATTGTTTCCGGGCGGAATACCGGAACTTGGGGATGCGGACCCCGAATTATTTGAAATTTTTGGTAACTTTGCGCTCGGCGAAGTGACCGCCTACGGCCAGCTCGACACGCGGACGCGCATGCTGTGCATCCTGGCCTCGAACATCGCCTCGCAGGGCCGGACTGCCTACCGGACGACGCTCGAAGGTGCGCTGAACGCCGGAGTGACGCCCGTCGAGGTGAAGGAGACGCTTTATCAGGCCGTTCCCTACGTCGGCATGGCGAAGGTCGCCGACTTCGTAGGGATTACGAACGAGGTGCTGGAGGCGCGCGGCGTGACGCTGCCGCTTGCGGGGCAGTCGACGACCTCGTCCGCGGACCGCTTCGAAAAGGGGCTGGCGGTGCAGCGGTCGATTTTCGGCGCGGAGCGTATCGACGGGATGCGCGAGGCGGCCCCCGCGAACCAGAAGCACATCCAGCGTTACCTGTCGGACAACTGCTTCGGCGATTTCCTGACCCGCGGAGGCCTGGACGTGAAGATGCGCGAGCTGCTGACCTTCTCGATGCTCGTCTCGCTCGGGGGCTGCGAATCGCAGGTGAAGGGCCACATCGCCGGAAATGCGAACATAGGCAACGACAAGGCCACCCTGCTGGCCGTCGTGACCCAGTTGCTGCCCTATATCGGTTATCCCCGCACGCTGAACGGCATTGCGTGCCTGAACGAAGTTTTGCCGGAAAAATAAAAAAAGTAGTGAGGTATGGAATACGTAAAATTGAACAACGGCGTCGAAATGCCGGTCCTCGGCTTCGGCGTTTATCAGATTTCGGACCCGGAGGTTTGCGAACGGGCGGTCGGCGACGCCCTGAAGATCGGTTACCGTTCGATCGACACCGCCGCGGCCTATGGCAACGAGGAGGCCGTGGGACGTGCCGTCCGTCGCAGCGGCGTTCCCCGCGAAGAGCTGTTCATCACCACGAAACTGTGGATCAGCGACGCGGGTTATGAGCCTGCCAGAAAGGCGTTCGAGGAGTCGATGTCGAAGCTGGGGCTGGACTATCTGGACCTCTATCTGATCCACCAGCCTTACGGCGACGTCTACGGTTCGTGGCGCGCCATGGAGGAGCTTTACCGCGAGGGCCGCATCCGCGCCATCGGTGTGTCTAACTTCTACCCCGACCGCCTTCAGGACCTGATTCTGCACAACGAGGTCGCGCCGGCGGTCAATCAGGTCGAAACCCATCCGTTCCACCAGCAGACCGCCGCCGCGGAGTTCATGCGCACGAAGGGCGTGCAGATCGAGTCGTGGGCGCCTTTCGCCGAGGGCAAGAACGGGCTGTTCTCGAACGAAGTCCTGCTGGCGGTCGCCGCCCGGTACAAAAAGACGGTGGCGCAGGTGGTGCTGCGCTGGCTGATTCAGCGCGGTGTGGTCTGCATTCCCAAGTCGGTGCACGCGGAGCGCATCGCGGAGAATTTCGACGTGTTCGGCTTCGCGCTCGATGCCGAGGACATGGCCGTGATCGCCTCGCTGGACCGTCCGGAGAGCAGTTTTCTGGATCACCGCGATCCCGAAACGGTTGAATGGTTGAGTAATTTGCATTGAAATCAATCCGCTGGCCCTGTTCGCCGCCGGTGGCGTCGCTCCCGAATCCGGTCCACCTCCACCCCCCCCCGTCTCGGGCGGCCCGGCGGCCACGGCGACGGTCCGATACGACATGAGTTCCGAAATAAATTCACTTGATTCAGACTTGAATCTATGTTACGAAAAATCAGAATTGCGGCCGCGGCCTTTTTCTTCGTGCTGACGACGCTGCTGTTCCTCGATTTTACCGGAACGCTTCACGCGTGGTTCGGCTGGATGGCGAAAATCCAGTTCCTGCCCGCCCTGCTGGCCCTGAATGTCGGCGTCGTGGCGTTCCTGGTGATCCTGACGCTTCTTTTCGGCCGCGTGTACTGTTCGGTCATCTGCCCGCTGGGGGTGATGCAGGACATCGTTTCGTGGGCCTCCGGGAAGCGCAGAAAGCACCGGAACCGCTTCGCGTACTCCCCCGCCCTCACCTGGCTGCGCCGGGGGATGCTCGTCGTGTTCGTCGCCGCGATGCTGGCGGGTGTCGGTTCGCTGCTCGCGCCTTACAGCGCCTACGGCCGCATCGCCTCGAACCTGCTGGCCCCGGTCTACGCGTGGGGCAACAACCTGCTGGCATACATCGCCGGGCGCATGGACAGCTACGCCTTCTATTCGGTCGACGTCTGGATGAAGAGCCTCTCCACGCTGCTTGTTGCCGTCGTGACGTTCGCCGTGCTGTTTGTTCTTGCGTGGCGCAGCGGCCGCACCTATTGTAATACGATCTGTCCGGTGGGCACGGTGCTGGGATTCCTCGCCCGCTACTCGCTGTTCAAACCGCGTTTCGACACCTCGAAGTGCAACGGATGCAAGCTCTGCGCCCGCAACTGCAAGGCGTCGTGTATCGACCCTGCGGCGCATAAAATTGATTACAGCCGTTGCGTGGCCTGTATGGACTGCCTCGAAAACTGCCGCCAGGGGGCCATCACCTATACGCTGCGGCGGCGGAAACCGGACCCGGCTCCCGCGCCGCAGAGACCGGCGGCCGACGCCGCAAAGACGCCTTCCGACGCTTCGCGCCGCCGGTTCCTCGGCCTGGCGGACATCGTGGCCTACTCCGCGCTCCGGGCGCAGGAGAAGAAGGTCGACGGCGGGCTGGCGGTGATCGTCGACAAGAAGATTCCGAACCGTGCCACGCCCGTCGTTCCGCCCGGAGCGCAGAGCCTGCGGCACTTCAACGCCCATTGCACGGGATGCCAGTTGTGTGTTTCGGTGTGTCCCAATCAGGTGTTGCGTCCGTCGGGCAAGCTGATGACCCTCATGCAGCCCGAAATGTCGTTCGAGCGCGGATACTGCCGTCCGGAGTGCACGAAGTGCGCCGAGGTGTGCCCCACGGGCGCCATCCGCCTGACCGACCTCGCCGGGAAATCGTCGATCCAGATCGGCCATGCCGTGTGGATTGCGGAGAATTGCGTGGTCAACACCGACGGCGTCAGCTGCAACAACTGTGCGCGCCATTGCCCTGCCGGGGCGATCAAGATGGTGCGCCGGGACCCCGACGACCCCAAGTCGCCGCGCATCCCCGGCAGTATCTAGGTGAAAGAAGAGCGCCGCATCTGCTGCGGGGCCTGCGAGAATCTCTGTCCGGCGCGTCCGTTCAGCGCCATTTATGTCGAAGGCCATTCGCGCCACAGAACCGTCTAAACGCAAGAAAACATGGAGAAGAAAAAGATAGACCGTCGGAAATTCCTCAAAACGTTCGGTGTCGGCGCGGCCCCCGCAACGGCCGGGCTTTACGGCTGTAAGACGAAAGGTACGGCGCCGAGCGCTGCCGCTGCGGGTGAGGTCCCGACCGATCGGATGACCTTCCGGACCTGCCCCTCGACGGGCGACCGCGTGTCGCTGCTGGGCTACGGCTGCATGCGCTGGCCCCTGCTGGATTCGCCGGCGGCCGACGGCAACCCGATCGACCAGGAGACCGTCAACGAGCTGGTCGATTATGCCATCGCCCACGGGGTCAACTATTTCGACACGGCCCCCGTCTACATACAGGGCTTTTCCGAAAAATCGACGGGTATCGCCCTCAAACGCCATCCGCGCGAGAAGGTGTTCATCGCCACGAAGATGTCCAATCACCGTATGGCAGGGCGGGGAATGTCTCCCGCTCGGATATTCAAGGATTCGGAGGAGATGTACCGGCGGTCGCTTCTCGACTTGCAAACGGATTATCTGGATTACTATCTGCTGCACGCTGTGGGCGGCGACAAGGGCTTCGAGACGTTCAACGAACGTTTTATCGACTGCGGCGTGCTCGACTTTCTGCTGCGCGAGCGCGAGGCCGGGCGCATCCGCAACCTCGGGTGGTCGTTCCACGGCGATCAGAAGGTCTTCGACCACCTGCTGGCCATGCACGACAGCGGTGAGGCGCGGTGGGATTTCGTCCAGATCCAGATGAACTACGTCGACTGGAAGCATGCTTCGGACAGAAACGTCAATGCCGAATATCTCTACGGCGAGCTGGAGAAGCGCGGCATCCCGGCCGTGATCATGGAGCCGCTGCTCGGCGGGCGCCTTTCGCGGCTGAACGACCATCTGGTCGAACGGCTCAAGGAGCGCCGTCCGACCGAGAGCACCGCTTCGTGGGCCTTCCGCTACGCGGGTTCCTGGCCCGGAGTGCTGACCGTGTTGAGCGGCATGACCTACATGGAGCACCTTCAGGACAATATCCGCACCTATTCGCCGCTCGAACCCTGCACCGGCGAGGAACTGGCGTTGCTCGAAGATACCGCGCAGCTGATGCTCAAATACCCCACCGTGCCCTGCACCGAGTGCCAGTACTGCATGCCCTGCCCCTACGGGCTGGACATCCCGGCGATCTTCGCCCACTACAACCGCTGCGTGAACGAAGGCAACGTGCCCAAGGACCGGCAGGACCCCGGCTACCGGGAGGCCCGCCGGGCGTTCCTCATCGGTTACGACCGCTCGGTTCCCAAACTCCGGCAGGCGAGCCATTGCATCGGCTGCAACCAGTGCGTGTCGCACTGCCCGCAGTCGATCAAGATTCCGCAGCAGCTGCGGCGCATCGACCGTTTCGTCGAGCAGCTCAAGCAGGGTACGCTCTGATTCCGGCTTGCGAGGCCCCTCCCGTCGGGAGGGGCTTTTTTTACCAAATGTTAACTTTCGCCCGGCCGGAAGCGAGTATCTTTGCACTCCAAAAAACGAATGCGATGAAAGACAGTATTGATTTCGGCAGCATGGAGATTCCGAAGCTTTTTCGGAAACTGCTGATCCCCACCGTTCTGGGAATGGTTTTCTCGGCCGTTTTCGTGATCACCGACGGGATTTTCGTGGGACGCGGCATCGGCAGCGACGCGCTGGCGATGCCGCGTCAACATCACCGCGCCGCTGTTCCTCATCAGCACGGGCGTCGGACTGATGTTCGGCGTCGGGGCGTCGGTCGTGGCGTCGATCCACCTTGCGCAGGGGAAGGTCAAGGCGGCGCGCATCAACGTCACGCAGGCCGTCGCGGTGTCGTCGCTCCTTCTGGCGGCGTACAGCTTCCTGATCACTTCCTGCGCCCGTGAGGTGGCCCTGCTGCTGGGCAGCTCCGAACGGCTCCTTCCGCTCGCCGTGGGGGACATGCACTGGTTCGCGCCGTTCCTGCCCTTCAGCGCGTTGTTAAGCTCGGGCATGTTCTTCATCCGGCTCGACGGGTCGCCCAACTACGCGATGCTTTGCAACGCCGTTCCGGCGGTCATCAACATCGTACTGGACTACGTTTTCATCTTCATCCTCGGCTGGGGCATGACGGGCGCGGCGCTGGCCACGAGCCTCGGTTATATCGTGGGTGCGGGGATGATCCTCGGCTACTTGGGACGCCGCCGCAACGTCGCGCCTGTGCCGTGTGAAGACGAGCCGCAAGAGCATGCGCCTGACCCTCCGCAATGTGGGCTACATGTGCCGGCTGGGGCTTTCGACCTTCCTCTGCGAGGGGGCCATCGCCATGATGATGTTCGCCGGGAACTACGTTTTCATCCGCTATCTGGGCGAGGACGGCGTGGCGGCGTTCAGCATCGCCTGCTACTTCTTCCCGATCATCTTCATGGTCTACAACGCCATCGGGCAGTCGGCCCAGCCGATTTTGAGCTACAATTTCGGTGCGGGAAACGGCGCGCGCGTGCGCAAGGCCTTCCGGTTGGCGCTCCTGACGGCCGTGGCGGCCGGACTGGGGTTCTTCGGCCTTACGGCGCTGTTCAGCCGCTGGATCGTGGCCATGTTCATCGACAGCTCCTGCCCCGCCTGTGCGATTGCCGTCCGGGGGCTTCCGTTGTTCGCTTCGGGATTCGTTTTCTTTGCGGTGAACATCGTCTCGATCGGCTATTTCCAGAGCGTCGAGCGGCCCCGTCCGGCGATGGCCGTGACCGTCCTGCGGGGATTCGTCTTCATGGCGGCGTGTTTCTTCGGTCTGCCCCTGCTGTTGGGCGTGGAGGGCATCTGGCTGGCCGTGCCGCTGGCCGAGGCGCTCACCTTCGCGGTCGTTGCGGCGATTTACGGGCGGACCTGCTTAAAAAGCGCGTTTTAGGAGGGTCGCAGCGTGGCTTTGCCGCTGAAACGAAGCCGGAAATTTGTTTTTTGTGCTATCTTTACGGCCTCAAACCTGTAAGGCATGGAGGCGTTTATCGAGAAATTCAGCAGGAAATACAACCTGCCCGCGGCGGACTGCCTGCGGCTGATCGGGCTGATGGAACGGCGCGTGTTCCGCAAGGGGGAGTGCGTCGTCCGTCAGGGCGAGCGGAATTCCGATTTCTACGTCGTGAGCCGCGGCATCTGGCTGGGGCACTATCTCGACGACGGCGCGGATGTCTCGGTCTGGTTCGCCGGCGAGGGCGAGGCGCTCTTTTCGACGTGGGGCTACGTGGGCAACGAGGTTTCGAAAATCTCCATCGAGGCGATGTGCGACGCTGAACTTTACGGCATCTCCAAAGCCGACCTGGAGGCCTTTTTCGCCCGATCGGCCGGAGCGGCCAATTTCGGGAGGAGGCTTTTCGAGGAGCAGTTCCTGGCGCTCGAAAACTGGATGCTCTCGGGCGGCGCTCCGCGGGCCGAGGAGCGCTACCGGACGCTGATGGAGGAAAGCCCCGAACTGCTGCAATACGTGCCGCTGAAGCACATCGCCTCCTACCTCTGGATCACGCCGCAGTCGTTGAGCCGCATCCGGGCCAAACTGGGGAAGAAAAAGGGTTGACCATCACGGTCAACCCTTTTTTTCGGCATCCGACGGCTGCCACCCGCCCCCGAGGGCCTTGTACAACCCCACGAGCGCGAGGTGCTCGTTGCGCACCGCCTTGCTCTCCTCGACCTGTGCGTCGAAGAACTTCCGCTGGGCGTCGAGCACGTCGATGTAGCGGATCACGCCGTTGATATACTGCAATTTGGCCAGCACGACGTATTGCCGGGCCGCCTCCTTGAGGTTGAATTTCAGTTCGGCCGTCCTGCGCATGTTGCGGTAGGCCGTCACGGCGTCGTTCACTTCGCGGAAAACCTCCAGCACTTTCTGTTCGTAGGCCAGCCGCGCCTGGTCGTAGGCCGCCAGCGCCGCGCGGTATTTCGCACGCTTCGATCCGAAGGCGAACAGCGGCGCGGTGAGGTTGCCGGCGGCGTAGGAGAAGGGCGAATTGATCAGTCCCTTGAGCGCGTCGTTTTCGAGTCCTCCCGTCAGCGAGATCGTCAGCCGCGGGAACCGGTCGGCATAGGCCATGCCCGCCGAGGCCATCGCCGCCTTGAGGTTCTGCTCGGCCTGCCGCACGTCGGGACGGCGTTGCAGCAGCGTCGAAGGAAGGCCCACGGGCAGCGAGTCGGGCATCCGGACGTTCATGTCCATCTGCGAGCGCGCCACGCGCGAGGGATAGTCGCCCGCGAGCACCGAAATCTGGTTCTCCTTCTGGACGATGCGCAGTTCGAGGTCGGGAATCAGCGCCGAGGCGCTCGCCAGCTCAACCTTCGCCTGCTGGTAGGCCGTTTCGGAGGTCAGTCCTCCTTCGAAACGCAGTTTCGCCTGACGCACGCTCTCCTCGCGGGTCTCCACCGTGCGGCGTACGACGCCCAGTTCGTGGTCCAGAGCCACCAGCTCGAAGTAGGCCGTGGCGACCTCCGCCACGAGCGTCATCTGCATGGCGCGCGCCGCCTCGACCGAGGCGAGGTATTCGGCCGCGCCCTTGCGCTTGGCCCAGCGCAGGTTGCCCCACAGGTCGGCCTCCCAACTCAAGGTGGCTTTCACGTCGAACTCGGCGTCGCCCTTGTGCGCTTCGCCGTAGTAGTCGTTGGTCTCGTAGTCGGCAGCGGCCAGCCCGCCCAGTGACGGCAGCCGGGCCGCCTTGCTTACGCGGTAAAGCTCCTCCAGCTGGCGGATGCGCGCCTCGGCCGAGAGCATGTTGCGGTTGCGGTCGAGCGTGCGGCCGATCAGCCGGCAGAGCGTCGTGTCGGTGTAGACCTCCCACCACTTCCGGTCGCTCAGCGTCAGCGTGTCGCTCTGCCCGGCGACGATCTCCGCGGGCATGTCGAGCTGCGGAGCCTTGCACTTCTTCTGCACGGAGCAGCTTCCCGCCGCGAGCAGCAGAAGCACTCCGAGGAGATATGTTGCGCTTCGTTTCATCGTGTTGTCCATTTTTCTTTCAGTTTGTAAACCCAGACGAAGAAGAGCGGTACGAAGACGATGCCCACGGTGATCGCCACGAGCATGCCGAAGAAGACGCCCGTGCCGATGCCCTGGCGGCTGGCCGACCCGGGTCCGCTGGCGAAGACCAGCGGCAGCATGCCGAGGATAAAGGCCAGCGAGGTCATGACGATGGGCCGGAAGCGCAGGCGCGCGGCCAGGATGACGGCCGTGAGGATGTCGCGGCCCTTTTCGACCTCGTCCTTGGCGAACTCGACGATGAGGATGGCGTTTTTGGCCACCAGACCCACCAGCATCACCAGTCCGATCTGGAAATAGATGTTGTTCTCCAGTCCGCAGGCCCAGTTGCCCAGGTAGGCGCCGATGCCGGCGATCGGCAGCGAGAGGATCACCGCCACGGGGATCAGCCAGCTCTCGTACTGCGCCGCGAGGAACAGGAAGACGAAGAGGAAGGCCAGCGCCAGCACGTAGCCCGTCTGGCCGCTGACGTGCTTTTCCTGATAGGAAAGTCCGCTCCACTCGACGCCGATCGTCGACGGCAGGTGGCGGCGTGCGATCTGTTCGAGTATGGCCATGGCCTGTCCCGAACTGTATCCCTGCGCCGCCTCGCCCGAGATGGTCGCCGCGTTGAACATGTTGAAGCGGCGGATCGTGCCCGGTCCCGTGGTGTAGGAGGTCGTGCCGAGCGCCGTGATGGGAATCATCGCCTTGTCGGCGCCCCGGACGAAGAACAGCCCGAGATTTTCCCGCTGCGCCCGGTACGGGGCTTCGGCCTGGATATAGACGCGGTAGATGCGGTTGAACATGTTGAAGTCGTTGACGTAGACCGATCCGGTGAAGGTCTTCATCGTCGAGAAGATGTCGGCCATCGGGACGCCGAGCATCTGGGCCTTGTCGCGGTCCACGTCGAAATAGAGCTGCGGGATGTCGCTCTGCATCGACGACGAGAGTCCCGTCAGCTCCTTGCGCTTCGAGGCGTAGTGCAGCAGCGTGTCCACGGCCCGCTGAAGGTCGCCGTACGAGGCGTTGCCGCGGGCTTCGAGCACCATTTCGAAACCGCCCGAGGCGCCCAGTCCCGGAATGACGGGCGGCGTCGAGAGGTAGACCTTGCTTTCGGGATAACGGCGCATCTCCTCGCGGATGTCGTTCATCAGCCGGCGGATGTTCGAACTTTTGCGCTCCTCCCACGGTTTGAGGATCACCGTCAACTGGCTGCGTGACTGGTTGGTGCCCACGCGGGGGCTTGATCCGGTGACGTTGAGCACATATTCCACGTCTTCGAGCGACATCAGGTACTTCATGGCGCGGTCTGTCACGCGGCGCGTGCGTTCGAGCGTGGCTCCTTCCGGAAGTTCCAGCTCGACGGTGAAATAGCCCTGGTCCTCCTGCGGCATGAAGCTCTGGGGTACGATCTTGTTGAGCGCCCACAGCGCCACGAGAGTCAGTCCGAACAGCGCCAGCATGCGTTTCGAGTGGCGCACGCCGCCGCGGATCATCCGCTCGTAGAACTTCGTTCCGCTGCCCAGCCAGATGTTGATGCGGCGGAAGAGGCGGTTTTTCCGCTTGCCCGAATCGGGACGCAGGATCAGGGCGCAGAGGGCCGGCGAGAGGGTCAGGGCCACGAACGTCGAGATCAGCACCGACACGGCGATCGTGATGGTGAACTGGCGGTAGAGCTGGCCGGTGATGCCCGAAAGGAAGCTCACGGGAACGAACACGGCGCACAGCACCAGCGATGTGGCGATGATGGCGCTGCCCAGTCCGCTCATGGCCTTTTTCGTGGCTTCGTAGGGCGATAGCCCCTCCTCGTTCATAATGCGCTCGACGGCCTCCACCACCACGATGGCGTCGTCCACGACGATGCCGATGGCCAGGATCAGGCCCAGCAGGGTCATCATGTTGAGCGAGAATCCGAATGCCAGCATCACGCCGAACGTACCGATCAGCGAGATCGGCACGGCGATGGTCGGGATGAGCGTCGCGCGCCAGTTTTGCAGCGAGAGGAAAACCACGAGGATCACCAGCAGCAGGGCTTCGAACAGTGTGTGGTAGACCTCCCTGATCGACTGCGAGATGTAGGAGGTCATGTCGAACGGTATCTTGTAGGAGATGCCTTCGGGGAAGCTGCGGCTGATCTCCTCCATCGTCTCGCGCACCGAGCGCGCCACCTCCATGGCGTTGGCGCCCGGCAGCATGTTGATGTTCATCACGGCCGCATTGCCGCCGTTGATGCCGCTCTCGGTGCTGTACGACGAGGCTTCGAGCGAGATGCGCGCCACGTCGCGCAGGCGGATGAGCGATCCGTCGGGGTTGGCGCGGACGACGATCTCCTCGAATTCGCCCACCGACGAAAGGCGTCCGCGGGCGGTGATCGGGATCGTGACGTCGAGGTCCGTGATGGGCTGCTGGCCCAGTACGCCCGCCGCCGATTCGCGGTTCTGGTCCTTGAGGGCCTTTTGCAGGTCCTGCACCGTCAGCCCGAGGTTGGCCAGCCGGTCGGGCTGCACCCATATCTGCATGGCGTAGACGTTCGAGACGCTGCCGACGCCCTTCACGCGGCGCAACATGTCCAGCACGTTGAGCGTGGCGTAGTTCGAAAGGTATATTTCGTCGAACTTGGGGTCGTTCGACAGCAGCGTGATGGTCATCAGCCGGCTCGAAGCCTGCTTTTCGACCGAGATGCCGTTCTGGATGACTTCGGCCGGGAGGCGCGCCTCGGCCTGCTTCACGCGGTTCTGAATCTCGACGGCCGCCAGGTCGGCGTCCGTGTCGATGTCGAAGGTCACGGTGGCGGAGAAACCTCCCGAGTTGCTGCTCGTCGACTCCATGTAGAGCATGCCGGGGGTTCCGTTCAGCTCCTGTTCGATGGGCGTCGCCACGGCCTGCGTCACGGTCTGGGCGCTGGCTCCCGGATAGGAGGCCGAGATCTTGACCACCGGGGGCACGATGCGCGGATACTGGTCCACGGGGAGCATCACCAGTCCTAACAGGCCGACGATCACGATGACCACCGACAGGACGGTTGAAAACACGGGCCGGTCGATAAAGAAATCCGATTTCATGGCTCGCTATTTTTCAGACGCCTCCGTCTCGGTTGCACTGCTTTTTTCGGGGACCGGCACGGGGTCGACCTTGTCGCCGTGCGTCAGTTTGTGGAAACCCTCCACGACGATCTTCTCGCCGGGAACGACGCCGCGTTCGACGATCACCCGGTTGTTGACCTCGGGGCCGAGTTCGATCAGACGGCGTTCGGCGATGCTGTCGGGCCGTATGACGAAGATGTAGGCGCCGCCCTTCTCGATGACGACCGACTTGGTCGGCACGACCGTGGCGTCTTCGCGCACGTCGAGCAGCAGGCGCACCTTCGTGAACTGTCCCGGCAGCAGGATGCGGTCGGGGTTGGCCATTTCGGCGCGCACGGAGAAGGTTCCCGTTTCGGGGTCGACCTGCGGATCGGCGAAGTCGACCAGTCCGCGCAGCGGATACTGGGTGTTGTCGGCCAGCGTGATGGTGATGTAGGGGTCCCACTTGCGGGTGGAGTCCTTCTGGCCCAGGTTGACGTTGCGGGCCTTGCTTTTGAGGTAGTCGAGTCCCGTCATGCTGAAGTCCACGCGCACGGTGTCGCTCTTGACCACCGTCGCCAGCAGCGATTTGCCGTTGGGACCTACGAGCGTGCCGATGTCGACGCTGCGCTCGGAAATATAGCCCGACAGCGGCGAACTGACGGTCGTGTAGCTCAAGGCGGTTTCGGCCTGCGTGAGGTCGGCCTCGCTCATCGCCACGGAGGCCGTGGCGCTTTCGTAGGAGGCGATGGCGTTGTCGAGGTCCAGCTGGCTCGCGGCGTTCTGCTCGTAGAGCGGGCGGATGCGTTTCAGGTCGCGGTCGGCCTTGAGTTCCAGAGCCTTGTCTTTGTTCAGCTGTGCCTTCGCCTTGTTTACCCGGGCTTCGTAGAGCTTGGGGTCGATGATGAACAGCGGCTGCCCCTTCTTGACGTAGGTTCCCTCCTCGAAAAGCATTTTTTCGAGAAAGCCCTCCACCCGGGCGCGGATTTCGACGAACTGCTGGGCGCGGATGCGTCCCACGTATTCGCCGTAGAGTTCGATGTCGTCGGTTTCGGCAGGCTCGACCTGGACCACGGGCAATATGGGTTTTACGGGTTCGGGGCGCAGCCACCACCAAAGCCCTCCGACAGTCAATACGGTTATTCCGGCCAGGATCAGCCAGGAGCGTTTCGACAGACGGCGGATTCTGCCGCCCGCCTCTTCGCCGAGTTGCAGCGTACGGCGGCCCGCGCCGGCCGCCTGCTGCACGATTTTCTCGTGTGATAGTTTCATGTTGTTTCCAAATCCGGAATTGTTTGCCTGGTATCCGGTATATCGGCGCAAAAATACGATTTTTTCGCCGATATGCTATTTAAACGTAAAAGTTAGGCGAATATGATGCCGGAATTCCTGTTTTTGTTCATACGGAGGCTATTGGTGTCTTTTCGGAAGACAGCCTGTGACTTTCCGGGCCGATGCCGCGGATTTTCTCCGGGAAATCGTATCTTTGCACTTATGAAAACAATCTTATGTACCTTTTTTGCATGTGCGCTGTTCTGCGCCGTCGACGTACGTGCACAGCAGACGCCGCTTTCGGGTGCGGCATTTATTGCTGTCTGCAAGGAGTCGATGACTCTTGCGGTTTACGATTTCAACAGCTGCCTGCGGGCCGTCTATCCCATTGCCTGCGGGCGGGCGCTGGGCAACAAGGAGAAGCCGGGTGATATGAAGACGCCCGAAGGGCTTTTCTCCGTCCAGCAGATTCAGGACGCAAGCGCATGGACGCACGATTTTGGCGACGGTAAGGGGGAGATCAGAGGGGCCTACGGTTCGCATTTCATCCGTCTGAAGACGCCCGGTCACCGCGGCATCGGTATCCATGGAACCCACGATCCCGCCTCGATCGGCACGCGTGCAACCGAAGAGTGCGTCCGGTTGAACAATAGCGATTTGCTCGAATTGGTGAAAAAGTATGTCTACGTCGGTATGCCGGTCGTGATCCTTACCTCCGAGGCGGACAGCGCCGTGCCCTGCCGCTTTCCCGCCGCCGTCAAGGCAGGACCCCGGCTGATGGCGCAGACGGAGTAAGGAATTTCGTCTGTTCGCGGCGCTCCGAACAGTCTCCGAAGCGGGCGGCGGGTAGTTTTTCAGGCCGGGAGCAGAATCGAGAAGCGGCTGCCGCGGCCGATTTCGCTCTCGACCGAGATCGTGCCGCCGTGCGCTTCGACGAACTCCTTCGAGATGGCCAGCCCCAGCCCGCTGCCCTGCACCTTGGTTCCCGGGACGCGGAAATAGCGCTCGAAGATGCTCTTGTGGTAACGCGGGTCGATGCCGCGCCCGAAGTCCTGGACGTAGATCTCGACCGCCTTTTCGCGCTGTACGGCGCCGACGATGATGCGCGACCGTTCGGGCGAATGGTGGATGGCGTTCGACAGCAGGTTGGTGATGACCCAGGCGATCTTCTCGTTGTCGACGAAGAGTTTCGAGATCTTTTCGGGATAGTCCACCTCGACGAAACAGCAGAACCTCTCGGCCAGAACCTGCGTAGCCTTTACAGCATAGTCTATCAGTTCGATAGGCTTGGTTACTTTAGGTATCAGTTTAAGTTTGCCGGTCTCGATCTGGGTCATGTTCAGCAGTTCGCCCGTGATCGAAAGCAGGCGGTCGCTGCTCTCCTTGATGCTCGTGACGAGCTGTTTCTGCTCGCCGTTCAGCGTTCCCAGTCGGTCGTCGCCGAGCAGCTGCAAACTCATCAGGATCGACGAAATCGGGGTTTTCATTTCGTGCGAGACGGTCGAGATGAAGTTGGTCTTGGCGGAGTCCAGCTCCTTGAAGCGGGTGACGTTGTTCAGGACGATCAGGTTGCCGACGAACTGCTGTTCGCGCCCGCCGACGGGAGTGATGTAAAGCGGCGTGTTCTCCACCTGGAAATAACTCTCCTTGTTGTCGGCGTAGATTTTCAGCGGCTCCTTGTCGGCGTCCTTCTCCGTGTCGTTCACTCCCCGGACGAGCCGCCGCAGCAGGTCGTTCGACAGTGCCACTTCGGCGGCGTCGCGTCCGACGGCGTCCTCCCGGAGGTTCAGCACCGAGAACGCCTCGCGGTTCATAAAGAGGATTCTGCGGTCGGGACCCAGCCCCACGATCGGCTCGTGCAGCGTGTCGACGATCGCCTCGATGCGCTTTTTGGCGGTCATCAGGTCGTCGAGCGAACTGCGGCGGTATTCGTCGAGTTTGGCGGCCATGTCGTTGAACGACTCGGCGACGGATTCGAACTCGCGGTTGCCCGGGAAATCGAGCCGTTCCCGGTAGTTGTGGTTGGCGATCTGGGTGATCCCCTTTTTCAGCGCGTCGATCGGACGCAGCACTGACTGCGGGAACCAGACGAGGATGCCCCCGGCGATCAGGGCGCAGAGCGCGGCGACGGCGATCAGCCACCACATGGCGTAGTCGGCGCGCTGCTCCACCCCGGCGCTCTTGGCGCGGATGGCCGCCATGTTCAGCTCCATGATCCGGAACAGGTCTTCGCGCACGGTCCGGATTTCGGCTTCGGTGACCGGGTCGCTCAACGAAGCGACGTGGCGTTCGAGCGCCGCGGTGGTCTCCTTCTCGCTGATCTCGGTGATGTTCTGCTGTTGCAGGGCGAGGTTTTCGCGCAGAGCGTGCCGCGATATGGAATCCTGCCCGATGTCGTTGAGCGACCGCAGCATCTCCCCGGCGTATTGCAGCGAGTTGTAGTTGTCGGCGAGGATGGTTCCCGTCGCCCGCGACAGCTGGCGGACGTAGCCGACCGACTGGATGCCCAGCAGCAGGATCATGGTGAAAAGAATGCCGATGCCCAGGGTGATTCTCCTTTGTATTCTCATGGCTTATGAAAAAATGAAAAGGTCGATGTTCATGCGCGACAGCCGGACGGTCAGACGCCGCAGGCGGATTGCGCTTTTCAACAGCGAAAATAGTGAAAATTCGGGACGCCCGATGCAGACGATGTTTATTTTTTGCTCCCGGCACACTCCGGCGATGCTCTCCACCGGGGAGTTCGAGCGTATGCGGCGGACCTCGCCGCCGAGTTCCGTGGCGAGGTTCAGGTTGTTGATCAGGTAACGCTGCCGGGCCAGCGGAATGCGGTCGTCGGCCTCGCGGTCGCCCTGCACGTAGAGCACCGTGAAGGCGGCGTTCAGGTGCGTGGCCATGCGCGCCGTCTTGCGGATGACCCGGCGGGCGCGTTTTTCGGAGGAGTCGATCACGGCCAGCAGTTTGTCGCGCCGGAAGGTTTCGGAACCGGTCACCTCGCTATCCACCTTCTTCTCCACGCGCAGCGCCACCTCTTTCAGCGCCAGTTCGCGCAGTTGCAGCAGGTTGTCCTGCGTGAAGAAGTTGCCGAGCGCCGCGGCGATCTTGTCGGGGCGGTAGATCTTTCCGGCTTTCAGCCGTTCGATCAGCTCGTCGGCCGTGAGGTCGATGTTCACCACCTCGTCGGCCATCGCCAGCACGCTGTCCGGGACCCGCTCGCGGATCTCGATGCCCGTGATCTCCTCGACGACCTCGTTCAGCCCCTCGATATGCTGGATGTTGACGGCCGAAATGACGCTGATCCCTGCGTCGAGAATCTGCATCACGTCCTGCCACCGCTTGGGGTTTTCGCTCCCCTCGATGTTGGTGTGGGCCAGTTCGTCCACGACGACGATCTCGGGGCGGAGGTTGACGATGGCCTGCGTGTCCATCTCCTCCAGTTCCTTGCCCTTGTAGAAGAGTCTGCGGCGCGGCACGAGCGGAAGCCCTTCGACAAGGGCTTCCGTTCCGGCGCGGCCGTGCGTTTCGATGTAGCCGATGCGGACGTCGACGCCCGCGTCGAGCAGCTGGCGGGCCTCTTGCAGCATGCGGCAGGTCTTGCCCACGCCGGCGCTCATGCCGATGTAGACTTTGAACTTGCCGCGGTGCGAACGCCGGATCAGTTCCAGAAACCGCTGAACGCTGTCCTGCCTCTCCATCGGTTACATCCGGAAGGAGATGCCTCCCACAAAGTTAACGTCGTCCAGGGCCGGATTCCAGATCAGGTTGGTGAAAACGCCGACCGACATCGAATCCGTCCCTTTGATGGTCCATGATTTTCCGGCATTGAGGAAGACGTTCTGCACGCAGAACCCGCGGTCTCCGGTGAGGTAGGTCGCGGCGGCGTTCCAGGGAACCATGCCCACGCCGGCCTTCATGTCGACGGTCTTCACCGTGAACGGGCAGGCCGCCTCGAAATACGAGGCATAGGCGCGTTCGCCCTTGTGGTTCACGTCGGCCGCGCCGAAGAGAACCGTGTACCACGACAGCGTGACGGGGACCTTTTCCGAAACGACCCAGCTGGCGCCCACCTCGATACGGTGGGGCGAACGGCTGTCGAAGACGAAATAGCGGTCGTCGGCGTGTCCGGTCCAGTAGAGGTCGGCCACCGAAAGGGTCACGGGTCCGAGCGCGTAGGCCAGTGTGAGGTCCATCTCCTTGTAGGCGCTGTCGAAATCGACCGAACCCCAGGCCGTCGCCGAGAAGTTTCCGGCGCTCATCGTCAGCGACGGCTGGAAAGCCGGGCCGCTTTCGCGGACGCCGCGCCATACGTAGGTGCTCACCAGGTCGGTTCCGCCCGAGAATTTCACCCCGCGCTCCCGGGCGCAGAGGTCGGCGGTCAGAAAGATTGCCAAAGCGGCGATCAGAATGAATACCCAGCGTTTCATCGTTTTATCTATTTTCATGGTTTGCGATTAGTTTTCGTTCAGTTCTTCCAAAGCGACGTTCAGGCGCAGCACATTGACCTTCTCCGTGCCGAAAAGCCCCAGCCACGGTTTTTGGGTCAGCGAGTCGACCAGATGCCGTACCGTAGCGATGTCCAGCCCGCGGGCCTCGGCTACGCGGCGCACCTGCGCCTGCGCCCCGCGGGGCGAGATGTCGGGGTCGAGGCC
>OGOI01000645.1_pt1 | contig 27673 bp, 24 predicted proteins | sample 1552631 | NCBI WGS metagenome assembly OGOI01 (sample SAMEA2580204, study PRJEB22360) | human gut metagenome | biome: human gut; feature: human-associated habitat; material: faeces | place: Denmark | collected 2008/2010 | reverse complement strand
GTCGAGGATATCCGCCGCACCTGCGAACCGGCCTGGAGCCGCCGCGGGATGTGGAACCGCGCCTACTACGAAGCGCGCGTGCCGGGCGTCCCGACGATGCTGCTCGAACTCTTGTCGCACCAGAATTTCGCCGACATGCGCCTGGGGCACGACCCGCGCTTCAAGTTCCTCGTGAGCCGGGCTGTTTACAAGGGTATCCTGCGTTATGTCAGTTCGCAATACGATCTGCCCTATGAAGCTCTCGCCGCTGCCGGTCGAGGCTTTCGCCGCGGAATTCGCCGCCGCCGGCGAGGTCGCGCTCTCGTGGAGCCCGGCGATGGACCCGCTCGAAGCGACCGCCGCGCCGACGGGCTATGTGGTCTACACGCGCGTGGACGACGGCGGTTTCGACAACGGCCGCTATGTCGACAAACCCCGCCTGACCGTCCGGCAGGAACCGGGGCGCATGTACAGTTACCGGGTCACCGCCGTCAACGAGGGCGGCGAGAGCTTCCCGAGCGAGACGCTCGCGGCCTGCCGCGTGCCCGACGAAAAGGGCTGCTTGCTGATCGTCAACGGGTTCGACCGCGTGAGCGCCCCGCAGAGCGAACGGAACGATTCGCTGGCCGGATTCCGCATGGACCTCGACGGAGGCGTTGCGGACCGGCAGGACATCGCCTTCATCGGAGCGCAGCGCGTCTTCGACCTCGCGCAGGCCCGCTGCAACGTCGACAGCGTCGCCCTCGGGGCCTGCGCGTGCGACTGGGAGACCGACGTGATCGGCGGCAATACGTTCGACTATCCGGCCCTGCACGGGCGTTCCGTCGCGGCGGCGGGCTACTCGTTCTGCTCGGCGTCGGCCCGGGCCGTGGAGCGGGGCGAGGTGTCGCTCGAAGCCTATCCGGCCGTCGACCTGATCCTGGGCAAGCAGCGCACCACGCCGCTGGGCCGCGGTGTGTGCGAGGCGGCCTTCCGGACCTTTCCGCCGGAGTTGCAGGCCGTCCTGCGGCGTTATCTGGCCGGCGGCGGAGGGCTTTTTGCATCGGGAAGCTACGTGGCGGCCGACCTCTGGGCCGAAGGGACCCCGGAGGAGGGGCGCGCGTTCGCCCGGGAGGTGCTCCGCATCGACTCCGACGGGGGACATCCCTCGGACCGCGGACGGGTGCGGGTCATGACTTCGGACGCGTCGTTTTCGCGCGGCGAATACCGCTTCAATACCGAGTACCGCCGCGACCGTTACGTCGTCGAGCGGGCCGATGCGCTGAAGCCCGCGGGTGCGGGGGCTTTCGCCGTGATGCGTTACGACGACAGCGGCCGCACGGCGGCCGTGGCCTGCGATGCCGGAGGACGGACTTTCGTCGCGGGGTTCCCCTTCGAGTCGATCCCCGACGGCGTGCAGCGCGACCGGCTGATGCGCGACGTGCTGCGGTTTTTGTTTTCCGATAAATAAAATGGAAGCAGTGGAACTGAAATTGAGAACCGAACAGCCTGCGGATTACCGCGAGACGGAGAACGTTACGCGGGAGGCGTTCTGGAACCTCTATTCGCCCGGATGTTGCGAGCACTACCTGTTGCATGTCATGCGTGACAGTCCGGCGTTTGTGCCCGAGTTGGATCTCGTGGCCGAGCGCGATGGGCGAATCGTGGGCAATGTCGTTTCCTTGCGCGCGGTTCTCCACGGTGACGACGGAACGGACTGTGAGGTGTTGAGCCTCGGGCCGATTTCGGTCCTGCCGGAGTGCCAGCGTCAGGGCATCGGCGGCCGGCTGATCTCCCGGACCCGCGAACTGGCCCGGGAACTGGGATTTCGGGCCTTGCTGCTCTGCGGCGACCCGGATTATTATTTGTATCAGGGCTTCGTTCCCGCCGAGATGCTGGGAATCCGCACGGCGGATAACATGTATGCCATGGCCCTGCATGTCTGTGAACTGTACGACGGTGCGTTGTCCGGCATTCGGGGGCGCTATGTCGAGGATTCGATTTACGACATCGACCCCTCCGCTGCCGAGGCTTTCGACCGGGAGTTTCCTGCGAAGGGGAAAGTTGTCGGAACGGAGTCGCAGCGGCGTTTCGACGAGATTGTCGTCGTGCGGCGGCCTGCGGAGTGAGAAATTGGTTGTTTAACTTAAAATAAGAAAGTCATGTCGTTGGAACAGCAGATTTCGAAAGGAATCATGGAGGCCATGAAGGCCAAGGATACGGTGCGCCTGAGCGCGCTGCGCAATGCGAAGAAATACATCATCGAGGCCAAGACCGCAGGTCCGGAGATCGCCGAACTGCCCGACGCCGACGTGCTGAAGATCATCTCGAAGCTCGCCAAGCAGGGAACCGACTCGGCGGCGATCTTCTCTGAGCAAAACCGTCCCGACCTGGCGTCGGAGGAGCTGGCCCAGGTGGCCGTTTTCCAGGAGTTCCTGCCCAGGCAGCTCACCCCGGAGGAACTGACCGCCGAGGTCAAGGCCCTGATCGCCGAGGTCGGCGCCACGTCGATGAAGGAGATGGGCAAGGTGATGGGCGTGGCTTCGAAGAGGCTCGCGGGCCGCGCCGACGGCAAGGACATTTCGGCCAAGGTTAGGGAGCTGCTGGCTTAAAATGCACCTGCTGGAACACCTGCACCGCAACGTGAAGACCGTCGCCATGCCGACGGCCATGGTTGTCGGGGCGTTGCTGTGCCGTCCGATCTCGGCGCTGGAGGAACTGTCGGGGCAGATGATCACCCCGACGCTGATCTTCCTGATGCTGTTCGTCACCTTCTGCCGCGTGAAACCCAGCCAGATGAAGCCTTCGATGCTCCATGTGTGGTTGCTGCTGGTTCAGACGGTGGCCTGCATCGGGGTTTTTCTGCTGCTGCGTCCGCTGGACCTCATTCTGGCGCAGGGGGCGATGGTCTGCGTGCTGGCTCCCGTGGCGATGGCCGCGGTGGTCATTGGCGGCATGCTGGGGGCCAACGTCGCCACGATGGCTACGTACAGCCTGCTCTGCAACATGGCCGTCGCGCTGCTGGCGCCCGTGATCCTGACCTTCACGGGGACGGGGGCGTGCACCTTCGCGCAGATCCTGGCCCGCATCGCGCCGCTGCTGGTGATGCCGTTCGCCGCGGCGCAGTTCTGCCGGCTGGTCATCCCGAAGGCGGCGAAATGGGTCGGCGACCACAGCCAGATCTCGTTCTATATGTGGCTGGCGTCGCTGCTGGTCATCATCGGCCGCCCGACGGCCTTCATCATCGACCTGCGCGACGCTTCGCTCGCGACGGAACTGTGGCTGGCCTTCGCCGCGCTGGCTATCTGCCTCGGGCAGTTCAAGGTGGGGCGCATGCTGGGCCGCCGTTACGGCGACGCTCCTGCGGGCGGACAGTCTCTCGGGCAGAAAAACACGGTCCTCGCGGTGTGGATGGCCCAGTCGTTCCTCGACCCGATCTCCTCGATCGCCCCCACGGCGTACATCGTGTGGCAGAATTTCGTGAACAGTTATCAAATCTACAAAAAGGATAGAGAAACGACGAAAAATCAAATATAAATCATTAAAGTATAATTATTTATATTTGATTGCGGGATTTTCTGTTGCTTTTGCGATTTTCCCGACAAAGCCCATAATTGCCCGATATTTGTTACTATTTTGTTACTCGAAAATACCGCGGTAACAAAACAAATTCGCTATATTTGCCGTTGGAGCAACAAACGGGAAGAGTATGGCGAAGCAGAAACAGACGGTCAAATTGAAGGAGCCGGTGCGAATCCGGTTCAAGCAGTTATCCAACGGGAATCAATCCATCTATTTGGAGTACTATACGGGCGATGTAATCCGCAAGGAGAACTATGTCGGTGGCAAACGGAAATACGAGTTTCTGAAGCTATACCTTATTCCCGAGCGGACGCGGGAGGACAAGGCGAAGAACGAAGCGACGCTCGCCCTTGCCAAAGCGATTCAGAGCAGGCGGATCGTCGAGGTGCAGAACGACGCGCACGGATTCCAGAACACGAACAAGTCCCGAGTGAACCTGCTCGACTATCTGGAAAATATCGGGAAGCAGTCCGCCGAGCAGGGAAGCCGGAACTATGCACGAACGGTGCTCAATACCGTCCGAGCGTTAAGATTGTTTCGCGGCGACTATATCGCTTTTCGGGACGTCGATAAGGAGTTTCTCTCGGAGTTTACCGATTACCTGCGGCAGATGCCGAAAGCCAGCAAATACGGCGTATTGAAAACCGGAGGGCGGTTGAGCAACAATTCGGTCGTGTCTTATTACGGTACTTTGAGAACGGCAATCAACCGTGCTTACAAAGAGGGGATCATCACCGTCAATCCGACCAAAGAGTTCGATTTCGCAAGTAAAGTGCGGCAGGAACCGAGCCGCCGCGAGTATCTGACACTCGACGAGTTGAAGACGCTGATAAATACCGAATGTCGGCACGAGATCGTCAAGCGGGCTTTTCTTTTCAGTTGCCTGTGCGGGCTGCGCGTCAGCGACATTCGCAAATTGAGGTGGTGCGACCTGCAACGGAGCGGTGGGCGTGTCCGTATCGAAATTACGATGCAGAAGACCAAAGAACCGCTTTATCTGCCGATTTCAGACGAAGCGTTGAAATGGCTGCCGGAGCGCGGCGAGGCGAACGGCAGTGATTTTATCTTTCCGCTGACGCACGAGGGGACGGTGAACGACACGTTGCAACATTGGGCGAAAGTCGCCGGAATAACCAAACACATCTCGTTTCACGTGAGCCGTCATACCCATGCCACGATGATGCTGACTTTGGGCGCCGATTTATATACCGTCAGCAAGTTGCTCGGCCACAAGAATATCGCTACGACGCAGATTTACGCCAAAATCGTGGACAAGAAGAAAGAGGAAGCCATCGGGTTGATTCCGAATCTGACCGACTGAAACAGAGGCTAAACGTGCGGACGATGATTCGCACGTTTTTCTTTTTCAACAGTTTTTCGTATCTTCGTATGAAACAAGACGGATTATGGAAGGTATGGAGTTGAAACCGCAGTTCGACGAGCTGCAAAAGATATTCGATCGTTGCATCAAACACGCTTGCCGGGTATTGGAGGAGTGTATTGCGACGAAAACCGCACGACTTGACCCCGACCAGCGACAAGAGCAGGAAAGGCTGGAATATAACCGGATTGCCGACGAGCTGGCCGAGTTGTATTTGCACCACTCAGTATTGTCCGACCTCCGGTTCTGTTACTCCGAACCTGCATTTCTTTGGGAGGGCGGATTCTTCGAGGCGCTGCATGCCGATGAAAAGAAAAAGTACCTTGCATTCTCCGTATCCTCGTTCGACTACTCCCAATACGAGCGGGATAACACGGCCTATGATGCCGAACTTCCTTATTTTTCTGCTGTCGTAAACATTGTCGTCCGAGAGCGTTATGCAGCTTACTTGCGGCAAAGGGAAATATCCTTGTCTGAATCTGCGCCGAAGTCAGCTATTGCCGTACCGCCTATTGCAGAAACGGAGAATCCGTTCGATTCGATACTTACCGACGAGCAGATCGCCTACCTTGCTGCGGCCGTCAACGACGTTAAGATGTTCAACGTATCATTGTCGGCGGATGAGCTGAAAGCTATTTTCGCTTGCAAGCCCCAAGCGATCGTGCGGTCAAACAATAACCGCCTCGTCGCGTTCTTTTTCTCGGGATTGAGCAGCCGCGGGCTGATAACCCCCAACTGGCAATCCGTCATCGCCAATCACAAACTCTTCCTCTCGAAAGATACATCACGCGATAAATACATCAATCAAAGCGACTTATCTACGGCGACCAACTACATCCGCGACGTCGGCGTAGAGGGAAAATACGCAACCCTTGAAAAGTACCTCATGCAAGTGAAAAGACTTTGAGAACGGGTTGAGACCTCAAAGATAGGTCAATCTGCTATCAAGCTTATACTCAATATATTTGCCCCCGTAACGGTTACAAGTCACGGAGGGCATGCACTCCATTTGTTTTATTTAAAATCCATCTAATTATGGAGAAAAGTATTGAGATGCGAGTTGCAGAACTCGAAAAGCAGGTGTTTCACACCAAAAACGTGTTGAGCTTCGAGGAGGCCAGCCGTTTTTTGAACCTCTCGAAAAGCTACCTCTACAAACTGACGTCGGGCAATCTGATTCCGCACTACAAGCCGCAGGGCAAGATGCTCTATTTCGAGCGGGCGGAATTGGAGGCATGGTTGCGTCGCAATCCCGTCAAGACGCAGGCACAGATTGAAGCCGAGGCACAGCAATACCTGCTCGGCCGCTCCTCGAAGAAGAAGTAGCGATGAATGCGCAACGTGATTCCGCTTCGGTTCCGGTTTCTTCGTGGTGTTCGGCCCGTCTGTTCGTTACGGATGAGTTCGCGGCTCCGCCCGTGATTCTGCGAGTGGATGATTCGGTTATCGGGACTTTGGGGAATTTCAGCGCTTCTACCGGCAAGGCGAAGAGCAAGAAGACGTTCAATGTCTGCGCAATCGTGGCGGCAGCCATGACCGGCGGCACGGTGTTGAACTATTCGGCCTCTTTGCCGCCGGAGAGGCGGCGCATCCTCTACGTCGATACGGAGCAGAGCCGCTTCCATTGCAAGCGGGTGTTGTGCCGGATTCTGCGGCTGGCGGGATTGCCGACCGATGTGCATCCGCCATTGTTGGAGTTCTTGTGCCTGCGCGGTTATGCCACCAAAGAGCGGTTGCGGAAGATCGAGGAGGCAATCTACGACCTCGACGACCTCGGACTGGTCGTTATCGACGGCATCCGCGATCTGGCGCACGACATCAACAGCCCCGGCGAGGCGACCGACCTCATCACGAAGTTGATGCAGTGGACGGACGAGCGGCGCATCCACATCCATACGGTGCTGCATCTGAACAAGGGCGACGACAACACGCGCGGGCATTTGGGCACGGAGTTGAACAACAAGGCCGAAACCGTGCTGCAAATTACCAAAGACGACTTCGACCGCGATATAAGTTCCGTTGCGGCGATGCACATCCGCGACCGGGATTTCGAGCCGTTCGCCTTTCGCATCAACGCCGATGCCTTGCCCGAGCAGGTCGAGGACTACCAACTTCGGCAGACTACCGCTGCCAAAAGTTTCGACTATGCCGAGGTCTGCGAGGCCAAGCACCGCGAGGCGTTGGAATTGTTGTTCTCCAAAGCCGACCGTGTTTCCTATTCGTCGCTTATCGGACGGTTGCAGAGCAGCTATGCCGCCATCGGCCATTCGTTCGGCATCAACAAGGCCAAGCAGCTCAAAGTCTTTTTGGAGAACAAGCGGATGATCGTCAAGGAGGATAAGTTCTACCGTTACAATCCCGATTTCCACTATTGACCTTTGCGGGCGGTTTAGTCCGGAACGAGGGTATATATTATTAAACCATTCTAAACCGGTACGGCGGATTAAACCCCGAATCGTACCAATAAACCGAGTGAAAGAAAAACAGCTTATGGACGCAAAAGCAATCAATAAGTTCCCAATACGGGAATACCTTGCCTCACGGGGCATCCGTCCGGCCAAGGATAGAAGTTATTGTGGCTTGTATCATTCGCCGCTGCGCGAAGATCATATGCCGAGCATGAAAGTGGACTATGACAAGAATCTGTGGATCGACTATGGTGCAGGCGAGGGCGGCACGCTGATCGACCTCGTGATGCACATGGAGCGGTGCGATGCCGGAGAGGCCATGCGGCGGCTGGAGCAATGGATAGATGGGGGCCCTATTTCTTCTTTTATAGGAAAAAATACAGCCCCGCAACGTCCACCCTCAATTGTAGTCGAGAGGGTGCGGCCGCTGGAAAACCCTGCTTTGCTTGACTACCTCATGGAGCGGGGCATCGACCTTGATACAGCTCGTATGCATTGTTCGGAGGTGCATTATCGCGTAGCGGACAAATCCTATTTCGCAGTTGGATTCCGAAACGATGCCGGAGGGTGGGAGCTGCGCAACCGCTATTTCAAGGGCTGCACCTCGAAAGCCCCGACGACCCGACGCGGCGATTATCCGACGCGCCTCGTTTTCGAGGGATTTATGGACTACCTTTCGTTTCTGACGCTCAAGCGCAACCCGAACCCGCCGCACAATATCGTCGTGCTGAACTCGGTAACGAACCTTGCCAAAGCCGTTCCGTTCATCGCGTCGCACGAACGGGTCTATACCTACCTCGACAATGACGAGGCGGGGCGAAAGGCGACCTCTGAATTGAAAGCCGCCTGCCGCAATATCTCCGACCAATCCGTCCACTATCGGCCGCACAACGATTTGAACGACTACCTGCGCAGCCATCGTCCCGTGAAAGGACACAAGCAGTCGCGCGGTCGCAAGTTGTAACGTCGCCCACCATTCGGCCGCTCCGCGTCCGCGGCTTTTCTTCCACAGAAAAGCCATAGCCTATTAGGGCTTTTTCCAGAAGATTGGCTGCGGCTTGGCAATTCAAACATAGTTTGATTGCCCTCGCTCTTGCGCAATCTTTCTCAACGCATCGGCACGCCGACGCTGAAAAAGCCCCAATAGGCCAAAGGGCGACCCTTTGGAAACCCCTTGCGACCGTTCCGGTCGCCGACCACACATGCGGTCGAAAACCCGACAACCGAAATCATCAACCGCAAAAATTATTACCGAATCATGGGATATGTCGTATTGCATTTGGATAAGTCGCCGGACAATGAAGTGCCGATGACCGCCCATATCGCACGTACTAAGATGCCGCCCAATGCCATACCTGAACTGACTTACCTGAACGAAGAACTCGTCGAGTTTCCGGAGGGTGTGGCCGACCGGACGGAAGCAATCAACCATCGGCTCGAACATGTCGGATTGACCCGCAAAATCGGAACGAATCAAGTGCGGGTAATTCGTGTCATGCTGACCGGCACGCAGGAGGATATGAAACGCATTGCCCAAGAGGGGCGCTTGAAAGCGTGGTGTGCCGATAACCTTGCATGGCTACGAAAAACTTTCGGAACCGAAAACGTCGTTTCGGCTGTATTGCACATGGACGAAGCAACGCCGCATATCCACGCAGCAGTCGTCCCCATCGTAACGGGAGAACGCCGCAAAACTCGTGAGAAGCAAACCGACGACCCCAGCAAGCGAAAATACCGCACGAAATCGGCATCCCGACCTCGATTGTGTGCCGATGACGTAATGTCGCGTGTCAAGCTGAAAGAATACCAAGACACTTATGCCGAAGCGATGTCCAAATACGGCTTGCAAAGAGGTATCGACGGCTCGAAAGCCCGACACGTTACGACGCAGGAATTTTATCGCAACGCCATTGCCCGACAGCAGAATTTGCAGGACAATATCGGCGAACTGCTCTGCATCGAGGAGGAGAAGCGCAAAGCCGTCGAACATGCTACGAAGCAGGAACAGACGGCACGCGCAGAACTACATCGAACCGCGGCCGAACTGAACGCGATAAAAAGCGAGCTGAAAACAGAGCGATTGAAAAACTCTGCTGCCGAGATCGGTACGACTATCCTCGACGGTATCGGTTCGATGATCGGAACGTCGAAAGTCAAGCGACAGGAGCTGGAAATCGGAGTTCTGCGACAAGAGGTCGCCGCACGCGATGAAACGATAGAGATTCTGCAAAAGAAAATTCAGACCATGCAGGCAGAACACAACCGAGAACTGACGATTATGCAGGCGAGGCACGCAGCCGAGACGACCAACTTAACGAAGTTGCACGAAAAAGAAGTGTCGCTACTGAAAGCAGTTCTCTCGAAAGCCGTCAAATGGTTCCCTTATTTCCGTGAGATGATCCGAATGGAGAGTGTTTGCCGAACGGTCGGTTTCGACGATGAACAGACCGCGATGCTTATTAAAGGTAAACCGCTTGAATATAGCGGCAAACTATACTCCGAAGAGCACAACTGCAAATTCACGGTCGAACGAGTAACGGCGCAAATAACTCCCGACCTGACCGACAAACGAAAATTGCAACTAACCATCAGCAAAATACCAGTTAAGGAGTGGTGCAGAGAGAAGTTCGAGAAAGCACGGCACTTTTTCTCTCAAGAGCCACGACAATCCAAAGGCTTTAAACGATAAATATAAGTCCCGATAATTCATAGATTATCGGGACTTATTTATTTTCGGTTTTTGGAAATAACCTTATCTATAACTTTTTTGAATTTTTCTAAACTATAATCATCGTCGTCATCCAATATAAAACAGCCATTGACATATTCCATATTTTCGTCTACGATAATCAAAACATCACTGATCTGTTGCATACCAAGTCGATTCGCGCACCGAAATCTATGGTAGATATTCCATCCGCAAAATTGGTGTTCACTCACTACATTTGCATGGTCTTGAATCTCGTTCATTTTAACCTTGACCTCCTCGTCCAATTCTTTGAGTTGATTAGCGTAATCATCCATTTCTTCTTTGGCCTGCCGATATTCTTCTCTGGCATAGCTGCTCCATCCTCTCGAATCGCTCCAAATGGCAGCCGATGATTTTGCGGAATTGTATTGACGTTGCAGTCGTTCTTTTTTCTCTTCCGCATTTAGCTCGATCAAATCATGAGCGGCTCTAATCACAGCTAAATCCGTATAAATAGAAGTATATGCGCTGTCTATATGTGTTTCAATGGGTTCATAACTATCCGCATCGTAAAGACGTTTCATCATTTCCGACTTGGCAATCTCTGCTCCTCTTTGTTCTCTCGTCTGCACACAACCGAACAAAAATGGGACAATACTTAAAATTAAGAAAATCTGTTTCATAGTGGCTTTTATATTTGTTTTATAGATTTATCTGTAATGATAATGAATGCCCACTCGTTCTTTGCCATCTTTTTCATAAGTATATACATCGTCAATAATGACGGAACCACGACGATACAAATCGTATATCTCCGGAAAATTCGTTTTGATTAATTCGATGCGTTCTCCATAATCTCGAACATAAGTTCTTTTTACGACGCTACACGAGGTTAGCATGATGATAACCGACAGCAAGAGAATCAACCTTCTCATAATAAAAATTGTTTTCATCCTCCAGCTGCCACAAGGATATTAATAGTAACACGAAGCGTGGAACTGCAATATATGTTTTGACAACGGATTTTGAAAGTCGAAAATGAAAAGAAAAGCATAACAAGAGAAAATATAATCACTAATATACAGTGTTTTATGTGGTATCACTTTCGGGGCGCACTCTTTAATTTGTCTTAATCCGCTACAAGTTTTTTCGGGATATATGGGAACATATACGGGAATTTATTTACCTTTGCAATGTAATTCAAAAACGCATTGCCGATGAAAGTTTCCGTCTATCTGAAAAAGAGCAGTTCCTCGACCTCGAACATCTGTTTCCGTGTCCGTGAGAAGAACGTGGATATAAAGGTTGTTTCGCCTCTTGTAGTCCATGACAAGTACTGGGATTCCGATACTCTCAGTTACAAGCGCACGACAGCCGTACCTGCCGTTGAACAGAAACTGCTGCCCGAACAGATTGCCTCCATCATTGAGAAAGTGGAGAAGACATTTTCGGACAAGGCAAACAGCGCATGGCTGAAGCAGACCATCGAGGATGTGCTGTACCCTGCACGGGCTTTCGAACGCAACCATCCGAATCTGATTTGCCGCATCCATGAATATCTGGAAAAGTTTGACGGTGCGGACAGAACCAAAGAACATATTATCCGCTTCGAGCGCAAGATGATACGTTACCATGAATATCAACGTGAGATATTAGGTAATACCGATTTCACCCTCTTTGTTGAAACCGTCACACTTGAGCAGATGAACGTTTTCCGGGATTATGTGACCAACGAATACTTGTTACGTCAGCAGTACCCCGACTTCTATGCGTCCCGGCTGCTTATCAATCATGCTCCAAGACCATTGTCGAACACGACCATCATCAACACGATGAACCTCTTCTGCACTTTTCTCCACTGGTGCAAGAAAATGAAGTATTCCGACAACGAGGTATATGAGCTTTACGGATGTAAGGAACCGACATACGGCGATCCGTTCTATTTGACATCCGAAGAAAGGAATGTCCTGTATGATGCAGATTTGAACGACTACCCTAAACTGGCTGTCATTCGGGATATATTCGTGTTCCATTGCTATATCGGCTGCCGTGTGGGTGATTTGTACAGATTGACAAGAGACAACATCAAGGACGGATTTCTGGAGTATATGCCGCAGAAGACAAAGAAATGCCAGGCAAAAGTAGTCAGAGTACCGCTTCATCCCAAGGCATTGAAGATACTGGAACGCTACGACACCGATATGGGAAAGCTGTTGCCGTTCAAGCCCATACACCAGTACAATCTCGGCATACGGGAACTGTTGAAGCATTGCGGCATAGACAGGATGGTGACCATCCTTGACACGCACGGCTACAATACCGTGCAGAAACCATTGTATGAAGTTGCCACCAGCCATACGGCAAGGAAGACTTTTGTAGGAAATCTATACAAACAGGTCCCCGACCCCAATCTGATAGCATCCATGTCCGGGCATGTGGAAGGCAGCCGTGCATTCAACCGTTACCGTACGATTGATGAAGACATGAAACGCAAACTTGTGGATATGATAAACTAAGGAGGAGACAGATATGAAAGTTACCGCATTTATAAGAAAGACTGCCGCCAAGAATAATGTCACTGACCAGGCACGAGTCTATTTCAGAGTCCGTGACGTGGGAGGCGTTGACATCAAGGCAGCAAGCGAACTCTCCATCAACCCCAACCACTGGAGTGCGGAACGGCAGGGCTACAAGCCACGTGTCGCATTAGTGTCGGAAGACAAACGGATGGGCTTTGAAAAGGACATTCAAAACATTACGCACCTTATTGCCGAGAAATACCATCGTGGAGTGGACGGCAGCTGGCTGAAAGGGCTGATAGAGGAATACCATCATCCCAACATCAACTTCCGTGGCGGCAATCCGGCAGACGAGTATCTGCTATCTTACCAGATACAGAAGTACATGGACGAGACACCCCTTGCCGCAGAAAGCTGGAAGCATCACCGCGACAATCTGAAAAAGGTACTGCGTTACGAGCGTTTCCATCAAGAGGTCATGCACCGGCGGTGCTTCCACCTTTGTATAGATTCCATTACCGCTGATGACATCCGTGATTTCAAGTTGTGGATGCAGGAAGAGTACAGGTATGCAGAAATGTATCCCGTATTCTATAAAGACGAACTGCCCCGTGATGTAGCCCAACAACGCTCCGAGAACAGCATGTCGGGGACGCTCTACCGCATCCGCACCGTCATCAAATGGTGCATCAAACGGGGGCTGACAAGAAACAACCCTTTTGTTCAGTACCAGATAGCCCAGCCCATGTATGGCGATCCGTTTTACCTTACCCTTGAAGAACGGGACAAGGTCTATTATGCCGACCTGAGCGGCATGGGGGCAACCTATTCCGTATATCGGGACATATTCATGTTCCAGTGTCTGATAGGTTGCCGTGTGAGTGACTTGAACAGACTGACCAAGGCAAACATCGTGGACGGTTGTGTGGAATACATTCCGCAGAAGACCAAGCTGGAACACGCCAACACAGTCAGAGTTCCACTCAACCAAAAGGCTTTGGACATACTGGAGAGATATAAGGACTTGGAAGACGCATTACTTCCCCGGTTCTCGCACTTCGGCTATAACAAGAAGATAAAGGAGATTCTCAAATATGTTGGCATTGACCGCATGGTGAGAGTCCTTGACCCGAAGACACGTGAGGATGTGGCAAAACCTTTATATGAAGTGGCGACCACCCACACGGCACGAAAGACCTTTATCGGCAACCTCTACAAGCAGGTCAAAGACCCGAACCTGATTGCCTCCATGTCGGGGCATTCGGAAGGGAGCCGTGCCTTTGCCCGTTACAGGCATATCGATGACGAAATCAAGAAAGAACTGGTAAACCTGCTGGATTAGAATCGCCTGTCCGGTGTATTTTATTCTTTCCCTATCTATGTTCCATTTATATCCAACTACTTGCAGACAACACTATGGCTGAATCCCGATTGACATACGACCAGTTCAAGGCTGACATTCTCCGGTGGAAGAACAGCCACAGGGAAGAATACAACCGCTTCGCGCGTCTGATGACAAACGGGGACGAGAGGCAATATCTCGCTATCTGCCGTGCCATCTTCAAACAGCTGCCAAAGGTCAAGACGGAATGGGAATTGTGCTGGGGCGATGACAGTGTGGAAGATTTTGACAACATAAGCCTGCTGTTCAGTGAAGAATCCGTCCCGGAGCAGATAGTGGAAGCATTCCAGAAGCAGAGGGAAGAGAATAATTCATCAGACGGAACTTCATCGTCCTTTTGGAACAAGGTCAAATCCTTTTTTAGAAGCAAGTCCCAAAGACATGACATTATCCTTTCCGCACCGCTTGTACTAAGCTGGCTGTATTACGGAAAGAGTTTTGAGGCAATGGTCAGTATGGTCAACAAACAATCAGCCAATCCTAAAGCGGACAGAATGGACAGGCAGAGCTGTTCTTGGGTAGCCGAACGGATAATACAGGTATCCATCAAGAACGGCTTCCGAACCCAGGCTGACTGGGACAGATACTTTTCCATGAACAGAGCCATTGAAAAGGGAACCATTGGTGAATGGGCATTGCAATCCGCAACAAATGAGAATGTAACCAACGATATGACAGACGAACCTGAACAGCAGCAACAGCACACGGCAAAACAAGCTAACACAGAATACTTTGGCGACATGCCAATAAACGATGCCCCAAAATCAAGAGGTCGGCAGAAAGCAAAGGAAATGCCCCTTGTAAATTATCTCAACTGTGCCAATAAAGACATTGTCATTGATATTATCCGAAAATTCATCTCAAAATATGATACGGCAGCGGAACAGGCTCTAACCTACTATGCCTTGAATGAACTTGGACTGCTAACAGACATAGGTAGTGCGAAAGAGTATGCAACTGCGCTCATCATTCAATTTGATGGCGTGGGTGGAATTAAGAGCGAAAGTTCCTATCGTCAGGCTATCCATCTGTTGACTACAACGCAGCACGTTATGAAAAACGGAGTGAACAGAATGTGCGTAATGCTAAATGGTGATTCCTGTCAGACATTACTTTCTGAGCTTAAAGCCGAACTTGCCGAAGCCGTTAATAGATAGCTCCAATCCACAGGAAATGAAGTAAAATAAGCCCATTTTAGTGTTGTCATAATTGTCTTTTTTGTCATGACAAATATGCCAACTCGTTTTATTTCAATTACTTTTAATTCACCTATACCTTTGCACCGTCAATCCTTTCCCGAGGTTTGGCGGTGCTTCGCTTTTATAAGCCATCGGAGGCGGTGCATCAGGGAACTTTTGAAGATGGGCATCACAAACTTCAAAAAATGATATTTATGATTACCATAGAAAGTCTGGTCGATATGGGAGCGAACGTGAGACTGGAAGTCACTCCCACAGACCTCAAGATGTTTGCCGAATCAATCATCCAGCGCACTATTGTGGCGCAGCAGGAAGAACAGAAAGCAGCGATACAGCGTGAAGCGGAAGAAATCTACCTTAACACGAAACAAGTCCGTGAGTTGCTGAACGTCTGTGACGGCACGCTCAACCTGTGGGCAAAGCGTGGCTACCTCGTTCCCGTCAAAGTCGGCAACAAGAATATGTATGCCAAATCCGATGTACGCCGTGTGCAGACAGGTAATAAGTCGGAGAGTGTGACATCCTATTGCAAACGAAAGGAGAAGTGATTATGGGTATCAGACAACTGGATATATGCAACAGGGTGATGGCACAGGCGCAGGGCATTGCGGAATCGGATTTCCCGATTGACGCTTTCCCTGCCAAAGTACAGTCCGTCATCCTTAACATGGTGCGACATGAGAACTTCAAAGTGGAGTATCTTGCCACAGCCATGCTGTCGGCTGCGGCTTCCGCGTTGGGCAATACCTACAATATCCGTGTAAAAGGACAATGGACAACCAATGCCGTCCTTTATATCATCATGGTGGGGCGACCGGGACTCGGCAAGACACCGCCGCTTGAAGCCGTATTCCGTCCGCTACGCAAAAGGGATTGCCGGGCACTGGAGAAATTCAAGGCTGAAATGGCCGCATATCAGAATACAATGAAAGAGAGCAAGGGCAACAACGATATGGACAGGCCTGTATTGAGAAGAACCATCGTGTCCGATTTCACGCCGGAAGCCCTGATGCTCGCCCATCACAACTGTCCCCGTGGCATAACCATACTTGCGGATGAGATTATGGGCATGTTCAATTCAGCCAACCGCTACAACAACGGGCAGTTAATAGAGCAGCTTCTGTCCGCATGGAGCAACAGTGCCATAGATGTGACCCGCGTCAGCAATCCCATTCCCATACACATAGAGAATCCGTGCATCAACATGATCGGCACGACACAGACCAGGCGTGTGCATGAGCTGCTCAAAAAGGGATACGAGGATAACGGGCTGCTTGACCGCATCCTGTTCGTGATGCCCAAGTCGTATCTGGTGGCACGGTGGACGGAAAGCGAAGAGGAGGATACCGGGAGCAATCCGGCATCTGCATGGAGGACATGGGAGGCAATCATGGAAAAGGTATTCTCCCTTGACTATGAAGTGAATATCCCTCATCTGATAGGCATGGAAGCGGAAGCGAAAAGGGTTTTCTTCAACTGGCACAACAATACGATCGAACGCATCAATGCCATCAGGGATGAAGCTCTTGTGGAATCGCGTCCCATGAAAAGCCCGGTACAGGTGGCGCGTCTGGCATTGGTTCTCCAAGTCCTGTCTTATGCCTGCGGCGAGAGCCATCTGCAATTCGTGACAACAACTACCATTGAAGGTGCTATCCGGCTGAATGACTATTTCGAAGCTTCTTATAAACGCATACGCGAATATGTGGCAAACGATGCCTGTGACGAGCCGTCGCTGGAATTGCTCGCCCTGCTGAAAGATACATTTACCACAGCCGAAGCCCTTGATGCCGGAAGACAACTTATGGTAACGGAGCGCACGGTGATGAACTATCTTAAAGAACTTGCAAAAAACAGGCTCATCCACAAGGTCAGGCAGGGAGTCTACGATAAAGTATCATATACCCCCATGAAACAGACAGAGGATGAAAACTGCAATGTGTAACCCCCGTTTGCAGCTTTCAGGATGTTCAGTTTTTCAGTTTCGTTAAGGAGCAAATTGCCAATTCCTGCAAAACTGAAAGGACTGAAGACTGAAATTACTGCAAATCCATTTCAGAAATTATCATGGACAACTACAGATTTCATCTTGAAAAATATCATCGGGGCAGCAAGGTAGCGTGTCCCGAATGCAGGCGCAAGGCTTGTTTCACCCGTTATATCGATGAGTCGGGAGAGATTGACTTCCCTCCCCATGTCGGCAAATGCGACCACGAGCACAGTTGCGGCTACCATTATACGCCAAAGGACTTCTTTCGGGAACATCCTGATGAATCGGAACAATTCAGGCAGGAGTGGAAACCGCAAGCCGTAACTCCAACAGAGCTAGTCAGTCCTCCGTCTTTTATAGATTCGGCAGTCATGCAGCGTTCACTGTCACACTATGACATCAACCCGTTGTACACATTCCTGTCCGACACGATTGGCAGAAGCAATGCCGGAAGGCTATTCAAGCTTTACCAGGTCGGAACTTCCAAGAAATGGAACGGTTCGGCAGTATTCTGGCAGGTGGATTCCAACGGACAAGTACATGCAGGTAAGATTATGGGATATGACGCCAAGACCGGGCATCGGCTGAAAGTGCCTCATCCGCATATATGTTGGGTACATACCGAACTGCGTTTGCCCGACTTCAACTTGTGCCAGTGTTTCTTTGGCGAGCATCTTCTTGTCCGCTATCCCGACAAGACAGTGTTCATTGTGGAAAGCGAGAAGACGGCACTCATCGCAGCCCACTTCATGCCGGACGGCTTGTGGCTGGCGACAGGAGGAAAGAACGGCTGTTTCAACGAAAAGGCTGTTCGTGTACTGGCGCATCGGAATGTGATTCTTATGCCAGACCTTGGCGCAACGGAGCAGTGGAAGCAGAAAACTTCCATGCTTGCCAATATCTGCCGGTCCGTATCGGTCAGTACAATACTGGAAGATATGGCAACAGACGAACAACGTGCCCGAGGATTGGACATTGCAGACTTCCTTCTGATGGAGGATACGCCCCAGATGATACTTCAACGGATGATTGACCGTAACCCCGTCTTGCAGACATTGATTGACGAACTTGGGTTGGAATTGGTGGATGCAGAACAGATATGATAATTGGATGGATTGGACAGCTCGCTGTCCTTGAAAAAGGGTTTGTAAAATCCCTAGCTTATTAGGGCATTTTCCCTGCAATCACTCTACGAGTGGCAGTCAAAAAGCCCATAAGCGAAGGGATGCCCTCTCGACACCCATGTTTGTCTATGGCATACGGACGGGATTTTACAAACCATAGCATAGGAATAATTATCACAAAAACGCAAAAGATATGAGCAATACACAATATGCGGTTTGCCACCTGCAACGTGGCAGCGGTAATGACAGCGGAATGTCATGTCATATAGAAAGAAAGGATGCAAACGGGAAGAAATACATTCCCGTCAATGCCGATGCGAACAGGACACAGCTTAATCGGGAACTTATTGCATTTCCTGCCGGAGTAAAGAACAGGACGGATGCCATACAATTCAGAATAATCCATACCGGACTACACCGCAAGGTCGGCAAGAATCAATGCAAGGCTATTCGCATCATCCTGACCGGGACACATGATCAGATGATGAGAATTCAGGATAGCGGTCGTCTGGACAAATGGATAGATGCCAACCTGAAATGGCTTCGGGAGACTTTCGGAAGCGAGAACCTTGTTTCCTGTGTGCTGCACATGGACGAGAAGACACCGCACCTGCACGCTACTGTCGTACCCATTGTCACCACCGAACGCCTTAGAAAGAAACGCGAAGGCGAGAAAAAGTACGAGACTAAATCCGGACCGAGGCTTTCTGCCGATGACGTGATGCGGCGTAGCAAGCTGCACGAATACCAGAACAGTTATGCCGCAGCCATGAAACCGTTCGGATTGCAGCGTGGAATAGTCGGCTCTACTGCCAGACATCAGGCAAATTCGGAATACTACAAGCAACAGGTAAGTCGGTACGAGGAAGACATTGCCAGATTGCAGGCCGACATTGAGAAAGCGCAAGAGGGCAAGAGCACTATCCTCTCATGGTTCGGCAAAGGTGATTTGGCCAAAGCGAAGAAGGAACTTGCCGAAAAGGATGAACTGATAGCCAAACTGAAAGATCGAATCCGGACACTCAAAGCAGAGAAAGCACAACTTCAGGAACGGCACAAATCGGAAATGGAGCGACTTCGGAACGGTTATCAGAAAGAGATAGACAAGGTAATCAGCCGAGCGGAGGTAGCCGAGCGACAGTCAAAAGAAAAGGATTCTGTTATAAATAGGCAAAATCAACGCATAGACCAACTTGACCGCAAGGCCAACCCTCAGCGTTACCGTCTGTCATCGGGGGCGGAACTTGTCCGTATCAATGTACCTAACTACCGTAATCCGTCGCTCCATATCTGGACACGGGTAGGTAATGAGGTTTTCGAGGACACCAAGTTCCAGATAGATTATAATGTGGCTCAAGCCCATTTTAACCGTCAGATTACGGACGAAGAATTTGTCAATACCATCTTCGAGCCGCAAGAGCAGGTCAATGAAATACAAGCCAATCTGCTTGGAGTAGCCTTTGAACTTGCTATAGGTGGCCCAGCTCAAGTACATGTCGGAACTGGCGGAGGCGGGTCATCTCCTGAGTTGCCGTGGGGAGAACAAAAAAACAGGTCAAGACGAAGTAAATAACAGTTCGGTTCGGCAAAGGAACTGTATCAAACTATTCTATTTTGATACAGTTCCTTTAACTTGCCATATGTTCTCTATATCAATTGTTTCGTTTTCTGGGCGAAATCCAGCTTCTATCTTACCTATTTGTACAACAAGTGGCATTTCAGCAAGTTGACCTGCAATTACACAAACCCCTGTTGATAAAATCGGCAATGATTCAACCGAAACCTTATCTAAATATGAAATTGTGTTGTTTACTTGTTGTATGTCCTTTTCATTAACAAGTCGATGAATGAAATAATTATGTAATTGTGATATTATTGTAGAGGAAATATCCGATGGTCGCTGACTAGCAATAGTCATGAATACTCCGAATTTTCGACCTTCTTTAATAATTTCTTCAAAAACTTCTAGTCGATAATCTTTCCATTCTTCACTTTCACGTGTTGATTGATAAGACAATATATTATGTGCTTCATCTACTATCAAATTCAAATATTTTTGAGCTTTCCCTGCTTTTTTATGCTCGTTGTATAATTTGTTGGTTAGCAATAATGGAAGACGCTTCTTTGTATCAGTATTTACATCACTTAAATCAATAACTACAACATTAGACTCGCCCCAAAAATCACCAATATCTTTTGAAGAATTAAATATACGAGAGATGTCTGATTCTGATTGACGAAGTTTATGAATTGCAGGAGCAATGTGTTCATTTAGAGCCCTGTTCGCTAACACATCGTATATCATTCGCATATACATTATGCATATGAAATTATGGATAAAACTATCGGTGAAATTAAATTGATCTACTTGTATGTAAATGATAAGATTTTCTATTTGATCCGGTTGTTCTTGGAAGTTAATAAAAACACCATTTGAATCGGAATAATAACAACAACTTTTGTTGTGATAATGAATATCGGATTTTAATCCGATATCCAACCCATGAACATCGTATTTAGGAGGAAGTATCTCTCCCACATAATCAAGGAGCAATTCACTCTTGACCTTATCAGACATTGTCAATATATCCTTGATTTGTTTTTTCAGAAAATTCCTAAACTTATTCTCATCCTTATCAATCTTCTTATATAAGTCGATACTTCTTGCAATGAAAGGTCGTTGTGTCTTTTCTGTCGCATTAGAAAATATACTCAATAGGTTAATATCTAAGAAGTCATCATCAGCTAATGGAATTTTATCTCCATTAGTTTTTCTTGTGCTCAATTTATATACTTTTTTATCGGAATCAGGAATAATACTATTATGAGAAGAATACTCTCCGTTAAAATCAAAAAATAAAAATTGAGCATTCTCCCTAAATGCACCATTACTAGAATAATGGGTAAAAAGCTGTCTATAAATTTTAGCTAATGTATATGATTTGCCTGATCCTGTATTGCCAAATATTCCGATATGACTAGAAAAAAGTTTTCCAATACCAAGCTTTACGGGGACAAGTGAATCATTTGCGAGATGACCTACCTCAATAGTTCCTTTGCCGGAGCCAGCGAATGTATGAATAAGATCAAATTCTTCAGTTGTTAAAAGATGACACTCGTTGTCAATTAATGGCAATTCATTAACTCCACGACGGAAAGTCTGATTATCGATAAAACCAATTAATTTGACAATTAACGTCCTATTAATGGTTTCTTCCGCTGAGATCAATACTTTATCTTCTTGTTTACTTTCATCTATATATTCTGATTCTACTTTTCCAATAATCGGAGTGTATCCTTTAAGAATTTTCACATAGCTTCCTACAGAAACATTTTTTATCAATGCCCCTTTGTAAATCAGATGGGAAGAATTTTTATTATGATCTACACGAATCTTGACCTCACGCCCATTTACAGAATATACTATTCCAACTCTAAATACTGAGTTATGTATCCCTATATGCTTGTTATTCATAACTTGCGTGGATTGTTTTATTGATATATTCGAAAATCTTATTAACAGCGTTCATGTCTAAATGCTCAATATCACTGACCGCGTTTTTATATTCTTCATCCACGTTTAATTCTTTTATTTTCGTTGGCGTAATAATAAGAATATTGTTATTGACACAAGTAGAATCAATACCTATATTCTTTTTAAACGACTCCTCTTCTTCATCACAATACGCAAAAATAATCACTTTTAAAGTTGGATTATTTTCTGCCGAACGTCTTGTAAGTGTAGCAATATGTTCATCGGCAAATGAAAAGCCTACAACAAAAAGGACTGAATTCTCTTTTTCCAACGCATTGGAATACAAGCGCATTAATTCATAGAAATGATAATCAAGTACCGTTTCTGCAAATTTTCTTTTTGTCGGATTAACTATGATAAATTTCTTGTATTCAGTAATGAAAGCATCATACTCAGAAGCTTCGTACAATAACTCAAGTTCCTCTGCACCTTCTATAATTTGCTCATATGTTTTTTCTGTTTTTCTTCCATCAGAACCAATATTAAACAGATTTACAAATCTATCATCTCCCATTTTTTTAATTTCCTCATCTACATAATAGCTCCAAAAACGTTCATGTACAATGTGATTATTATATCCACTCCAATTGATAGAACCGTGTATTTTGAGCAGATTAAATACCGGAATTTCAGAAGTGTGCTGAAAATGTATACTCGTCTGCATAATGGATTTCATAAAGTTAGCTTCATCATAGATTGGATTGATACTTCCTCTAAAGCCATCATTTAACTCTATTCCCATCCCATTAGCAGCATCTTCAATCATTAAGTCGATATTTGTCGTAAATGTATTCAACTGTTTTTTGAGAATACGCGAATGCCTTTTGTTTAATAGGCTATTCCATGTAATTAGATAGTTTTGATAATTTTTCTTCGTTTCTGAATAATCATCTCCAGATTTATGATATAATCTATTTGGCGCGATAACTGAATCGTAAAATGCCTTGTATATAGAAGCTTCTGCTATTTTATATTTAGGCTCAAAATGAGAAGTCATATCATCATTTAGTCGAGTGAGTAATTTCTCTATTGAGCCTAAGGTGGCGAGATATGGGCGTGATGCACCAGAACCAATTAAGAAATTGATATTTGCAGATTGGATATAATATGTTAGTTCCTTGATATTCATATTTAACAACCTCCATTTATGTTATTCATGCTTCTTATAGTTCTCTACCTGCTCCAGAACTTTCTGGAAGACCTCTTCATCCCATTGAGGAGGATAACCTTCTTTGTAGAGAAGATATGTAAGTTGGCTGGCAAGTTTGCTTTTTAGGTTGTCGTTATTCAACCAATCGGCATAAACTGCAGTATCATCAATCAGTGTCTTGATTTTCTTTGCCAATTCAATACACAGTTCATCCGCATATTCAAAACCGTGTTTGTCCCGAACTTCGACAAGGACATCAAAGAATGCTTTCTCCTCAAAAGTAATCCCCAAAACCTTGAATTTCTCACTGTCAGCCTTAAGTTCTTTCAGGATATTCATCAGCTTGTTCGACAGTCCGTTGATTTTGTATGAAACGATGTCACATACATCATTCACCACGTTCTGTGTCACTTCATTGGTGAATATCAACTAGTCCCTTGTATTATAGGCATCTATCGTATCTTCAAGCATTTTCTGGAAATGTTCAGCCTGAATCTTGTTTGTCCGGCTGTATGCTCTGATGGCTTTAGCGACAAGTTTACAAAGAATCTGGAACTTGGTGAACGGCATTTTTATTTCATCGACCTCTTTGGCAAATGAGTCGCTGAAAATATTTTCTTCAACACCTTCATTCATGACCCGCTCCACGCCACTTGCAAGAATCGCTTCTTGAACCATCTGTTCCACGTGTCTGTTCATGCTCTCCGTATCATGCTCTGTAGTAGTCATTTTGTTCACATATGAGCAGATGCCCATGAAACATTGACTCCATGCGACTTCGTCTTCTGTCAGGATTCCGGCTGGGTTACAGATATTATAAGCAGAGCGCAGTCGTTTGACATGTTCCTTGAAAAGTTTGAGGAAGGAAACCTCTCCTTTCCGTTCAACACTGTTGGCAAGGATATATTCTGCCGCTTCCTGAATAAACTGAAGTCGGGCAAGGTCATTGTTCCCGAAAAAACGGTCAAATACCAATCCTGACAATCGCTCTTGCAAAAGTTGCAGTTCGTTCTGCAATACTTCATGTGCAACCTCCAAATCTTCCTGAGGTCCGACTTCACCACCATATTTTTTCATGGCCTTTTTCATCTCTTCGCGAATGCCTATGTAGTCGATGATAAAGCCACACTCTTTTGTGCCGAATTTACGGTTTACACGCGAAATAGTCTGAATGAGCGTATGTTTCGATAACGGTTTATCGTTATAAAGCATTGTCAGGCATGGCACATCGAATCCCGTAATCCACATATCTACATTGATGGAGATATGGAAATTCGATTTTTCCGATTTGAACTCTGCATCAAGGAACTTACGATATTCCTTGTCGCCAAGCAGATTGTAAAGTTCCTTTTCATCGTCCTTATCCCTGGTCATGACCATATTGACAAATGCAATGTCATGCAGCTTGTTCTTTTCGTCTGCGGTCAATACAAGTTCATTCAATGCTTTCTTCTTCTCGAACCAGTCGGGCTGCATCTCCCGCATGATTTTATACAACCTGAATGCTATTTTGCGGTCGGCGCAAGTAATCATGGCCTTTTGCAAACGGTCTGTGGTCTCTGTTCTTCGTTTATAGTCTTCGATAATATCTTTTGCAACACGATGAAGGACATCTTCATCACCGATAATCACCTCCATACTCGACATGGCGGCTTTGCTCTTGGCAATATCCTCCGGCGTTGCCCCTTCGTCCGCACATAGGCGATAATATTTTTCTACTTTCTCTGCCTGTTCTTTATTGAGAAATACACGAGCCAATCGGGGATCATATTTGATTGGGACAGTGATGCCGTCATCCTCCGACTCCTTCATCGTATATTGATCTACAACCTTCCCAAATACATGTACGGTTTCGTCAATGGGTGTTCCCGTAAAACCTACGTATGTAGCGTTAGGCAATGCATCCCGCAGATATTTGGCAAAGCCATATGTGATTTTCGCTCCTATCTTGTCGGTATCTCCTTCGGCTTGGATGGACAGTTTAGAACCTATATTGTTTTGGGAGCGATGCGCTTCATCACTTAAGCAAATGACATTGGAACGTTCTGTAAGCAATCCTGTAGTCTCTGCGAATTTCTGAATTGTGGTAATATAGACCCCGCCAGTCTTGCGCATACTCATCTCTTCTGCAAGTTCCTTTCTTGTTTCAAAGACTTTTACAGCTTCGTCTTCAAGATATTGTTTCGAGCGACAGAATAGTTTCCCTGTCTGTGTCTCCAAATCCTCCCTGTCTACTATGATAAGAATAGTCGGGCTACCCAGTTGCTTTCTGCATCGCAAAGCCAGTTGGCGGGCAAGGAACAGCATGGTATATGTTTTTCCACACCCTGTGGCTCCGAAATATGTACCACCCTTACCATCACCTCCGACAGAACGCAAATGATTCAGGATATGATCCCGCAGTTTGCGTGTAGCAAAGAACTGCGGATAACGGCATACGATTTCAGTCGTGTCGTCTTCTTTTGTAGGATCGGGAAAATAGACATAATCCCGTAATATCTCCAATATGCGTTCTGGAGAAAGTGCTCCGCGAATAAGTGTACGAAGTGTGTCAAGTCCCTTTCCGGCTTTGTCCTCATTCTCAATCTTTTTCCATTCGTAGAAAAATTCAAATGGCGTGTATGTCGTACCCAAAGCATTCTTTGCACCATCGCTGATTACCGCCAATGCGCAATATTTCAGTAATGCCGGAATATCCCGCATATAGCGCGTGCAAATCTGCGTATGTGCATCATGTATAGTAGCGTTTTGTTTGGTCGGATTTTTTAGTTCGATGATGCAGACAGGTATACCGTTTATGAAAAGTAGTATGTCGGGGCGACGGTTCTCTCGACCTTGCTCCATAACAAACTGATTGACACAACGGAAAATATTATGGTCTGGATGCTCAAAGTCAATGTATTCCAAACGGAACGGATTATCCCGACCATCGCTATATGCAAAATCATACCCGTCACGATAGAGCAAAAAAGCATTCCGGAGAGCGTAATAGTCATTCTGTCCGCCTGTATTACGCAGATTGGCGACAATGCTGTCCATCTCGGAGGTGGTCAAATTCTTGTCTTTGTATTGAACGGTGAGAAAATTCCTTAAGTCCTCTTCAATGAGTGGATCGGTATATTTCCTGTGAATGTCATCACCAAATGCATATTGCCAGTGTGCCTCTCGAAGAAGCTCGATGGTTGCTTCCTCGAACTGGCTTTCATAGAATTTTCCGTTTGATATCATGACGTATGTTTTACAAATTCAATGACAGCGTTAACTAATGCAAAGATTTCTGCTATTGCGGCTATTGACGCTTCCCATTTCCCAGATTTATCAAAATTATCAAAGAGCCTTTTAAAAGGAAATGTCAATAGTCTAAATAATACACAAAACCCTCTGTATAACTTTGTTAAAGGCACAAAAAGTATGGCGAAATTTTGTTTTAGCACCTTTTGAAGTTTCTTTCTCCCTTTTTCATAATCAACAAATATCTGATGGCAATATGTGGCAGCATCTCTGTCATCCCATCTTTCATGATACAACATCGAATATAACGAATAAATTGGATCTGAAATATAATGATCAGCGGCAATACTATTTATTGCATCATCACTATTGACTTCTACAAAATGTAAACTCTCTGCAATTTCAATTAAGTCCTTTGTATCAACAAAACCATATTGCTTCCTAGCATGTAGTCTTTTTGCTACATGTTTTTGAATAATATCAATATGCTTGATATATTCATCTGCAATGTTGATTTTTCTAACAGCATTGCGAATTTGATATATAATTTCAATCAGACCAACAACTGTCAATATGATTAAAAACCAAAAGCAGAATATATGTAGATTATCTATCGTGATAAAATCTTTAAAATCTTGCCACATCGTTTTATAAATTAAGAGTTAATTACATGTTGAAGCAATGCCGAACAAACTTCTCGTGAAAGCCGATCGGCTTCTTCGGCTATCTGCTTGGCTTCATTTGCGCACTTATAGATATTGACGATTGCACGCTGAACGTCAATGGGGGGAATCGGTATCTTACAACGTTTCATATCTTCAAATGAAAATGCTTCACGTGCACTTCCCCATGAGTTAAAACGGGCATAACGATCGAATTCCGATCGACAGAACCATAGGTAAAGAAAATTTGGTAAAATATTTTCTTTATCCACGTTGAATACAGCCGAAATAGATGAAACAATATAAGTTTTATCTGAATCGTTTAATCCTAAACTCATTTTATCTCCACGACGAGAGGTGTCAGGTACAAAAGCGATTTCTTTAGGCTTTACCAATTTATACGAATTTAACGAGACTCCATCCAAATTCGCTTTTGTTTCAATTAAACCTTTTGATGTCGCTATTCCACGAACATCTTGTTCTGCAAATTTACCTTCTAAATTACGTTCATTACATTCTTCAATGTACGGTCCGATTTCCTGCAATGGATATGTGTGCTTCAATTCTTGGATATAACTTTGACACACCTGCATAAGTGGGGCTGCCTTAGCCTCGTTTTGTTCTTTGATTTCCCGGAATGCTTTCCACGCTTTCACAACTTTCTGCTGTTCGGCAGGAGATGGTAACGGAATCTCAATGTCAAGGAAGCGTGGCCAGTCCAAGTTAGCTCGAACACTGGAGTCGCTAATGAACCAGCCATAACGATCGCTTTCGGCACGATTAAAATAGACTTATTAGTCAAAACGGGTGCTGAAACGCCTCAAAAACAGGAAAACGCCACGC
>OGOI01000627.1_pt1 | contig 28485 bp, 30 predicted proteins | sample 1552631 | NCBI WGS metagenome assembly OGOI01 (sample SAMEA2580204, study PRJEB22360) | human gut metagenome | biome: human gut; feature: human-associated habitat; material: faeces | place: Denmark | collected 2008/2010 | reverse complement strand
TTGCCGTATGCTTGGCCGCGTTGCTTTGCGGCTGTTCGATAACCGGGCATCTGGAACGTCGCCAATACCGCGCGGACGTGCTGCACGTCAGCCGCGAACAGTACGAACGCGAGCAGCAGACCTACCAGCCACCCGCGTTGAAGATCGAGCGCGATAGTAACCGATTTTACCTCGTGCCGACAGAGGTGCAGGAGAACGGCGAACGCATCATGGCGATGCAGATACAGGAGGTGACGATCCGCGCCACAACCCGAACGCTCCCGGAACGACTGGGGAAAGTTACAATCGACTTTGTAATTGACATGCCCCGGCAATTACAGGGTACATGCCGCAGCATCGCGGTAATTCCCTATCTGCATAAATACGGAGAAGCACATCCCCTGCAAGACATTACCATCCGCGGAGGACTGTTCTCCCGTGTTCAGGACCGCGATTATTGGCAATACAACAAATACCTGCACGTATTCAACCCCTCGGAAATCGGAGCCGAAAGAGTTTTCGCCCGCTTTGTAAAATATCCCTACAGCGAAGGCTCACGACTGGACAGCATCGTTCAACATCCGGGGCATATCTCATACTACTATTCGCAGGAAGTACCTACGGATGAAACCTCGAAAACGATGCTTGTCACCTTACAGGGCTGGGTTATGGCACTCGACGAGAGTTACTACAAACTGCCCCCTTCCGATACGCTGACCTACCATGTGTCATCAATGCTATCCTTTGCCGATACAACCACCCGCTATAAAATCAAAATAATCGAAAAATACGCCACGGTTCAAGACAGAAACTACATCCAATTCCGCCTGAACGATACGCACGTTCTCGACTCCCTCGGCCGGAACGCCGCCGAACTTGACAAGATCAGGACACGTATGGCCGGGTTGATCGGCCAGCGGGAATTTTTCGTGGACAGCATCGTGCTGACCGCTTCGGCCTCCCCAGAAGGCCGTTATGCCCGCAACAGCACTTTGGCGCAGGGCAGAGCCCATGCCCTCAAAGGCTACCTGCGCAAATGTATCGGCCCCCAAGTCGATACACTTATGCAGATACGGTGGATCGCAGAAGACTGGCACGAGCTGACAACCCGTATCCGCAGCGACGAGAACCTACAGCACCGCGCCGAAATACTGAAGTTGATCGACACCGACTCCGATCCCGACCGCCGGGAGCGGACAATACGTGAACTATATCCGCAGGATTACCAATACCTCAAAGAATCGGTTTATCCCTCATTGCGTGCTGTGACGATGCGCTACGACCTGCGGCGTGTCGGGATGGTAAAAGACACCATACACACCCGAGAAGTCGATACCGCCTATATGCGGGGCATAAACCTGCTACAAAAAAGAAAATATGCAAAGGCGCTATATATCCTCAATGACTATCGGGACCGCAACACCGTGATAACGCTCCTTTCGCTGGGATATGACGCTCAGGCGTTGGAAATGCTGAACGGACTGGAGCGTTCGCATACAACCGAATACCTCAAAGCCGTTGCATGCGCCCGGCTGGGCCGCAAAACCGAAGGCCGGGAACATTTCCTGAAAGCCTGCGAATTGGACGAACGAATGCTCTTCCGTGGAAATCTGGACCCGGAAATAGCTGAACTTTTAAAAAACTAAGAACCATGAAAAAACTCATAAGCATCATAATCGTGCTTCTGGCTCTGGTAAGCCTGACGCACTGCAAACTGGCGGAAGTTGAAGCGATCGAAGAAATCCCATGCCCGGAGATCGGCATCGATTCGATCATTATTCCGCCGTGGGACATGAAAACAGAACAGGAGATATATCCTTTTATCGAAAACCAGTAAATACATTCGCAATGGACCTTTTTGATAAAGAATCCGGCAGCTTATATCTGACCTACGACAGGTTCCACAACATCCTTCATGCAAGTCGGGAAGGAGAGGGAACAGATGGCTTTCTCCGACATATTCACGACGATGTTTCTCTTATTCTCCAAGAAGGACATGATCCTAATGTCTGGTTTACCTATTTCGAATTCCCAGACAAACGGGATATTCCCAATTTGGCGCTTAAAGACATGTCACTTTTCTTCGAGAAAACAACACGTGCCGCAGAACGCTCCAATGCCCGCTGCCGCTATACGGTCAATGCCGCCGATGTCATCTATTGCTTCAAAAACGGCATTGTTCCCTTAACCCCTCAAGCGGAAAAAAGCGTGTTGTGCCAACAGGAAAACTACCCCCTGCCCACAGACGGCTTCGGGAACAATACCCCGCAAACGAATGTCGCATTACCTGAATACCGCTCCTATATGGCTGTTGAAACCGAAAAAGGAGTCGTACTGTTTACAAATACCTCGGAAGGTCTGCGACAACGCAAAGCCTATGAAAAATACCTCGAACTAAACTTCTTCAATCCGTCACAACCGGGCGGCAAATTCCGGTATTGGGAAATCATTGCCAGTCCGTTCGACCTGAAAGACAAAGTAGATTGCCTCTCAAACCTCAATTCGCAGAGCAAAGATGATTTATTCCACGAGGCTTATGTCGATCCTGCCATCCTCAAACAAGGGCATTCGATACGCGAATTCGACCTCACCCAGAGTTTTGAGAACTATACCATTTTCTGCAAACGTACCGATCCGAATAAAACGCCCTATAAAGACTTGGGCGACATGACGCTCAAAGAACTTTATCAATTTTTCACATCCATGCTTCGGGGTAAAGAAAAGGGAGTAGTTTGTACGGAAAGTTTGGGATTTCCGAGCAATCCGCAGAACAAAACCTTCAAAATAAAGCGCTAATGGAATCTGAATTTAAAAAGGACTTGAATCTTGCGCCGAAATCCAAACCTGCAAGACTTTGCATCACAGTGGATAAGTTCTTCAAGCCCGTTCATATCAAGATCATCAGCAATGAACTCCGGGACTACAATAGATACTGCCGGAATGAAGCCGCGGACGCTCTTTTGCACCAAACGCCCGATATTCTCCAGAGAAGAGTCGTGAGCTTTGAATTTCAGGACCCGAAAATGATTCCGCCGATTTCACCGGACAACAACGATTCCTATCTAAAGCAGATACGGGAAATGTCTAAGCATCCTAACAACCACATATCCATAATGTATGATAAATATCTTAGAGATGATATCGGACTTTTCATTTCTAAAGTTCCTCGGCAACATCTTATATCCCGCTATGGAATCGTACCCGACAGTCCCTATACAATCAACATCCCGGAACTCTATGACGGTACAAACAAACCCCTCGTGCGGGACGTACTTCTGCATAATAACTTTCTGGACTGTGAGCTTATCGAAAGCCCACAAAGCAGTTGGCTGTTTACAGATACCGATTCAGGCATTAAACAGATGTCCGCATTCTATGCTCTTCTCAACAAGCATTTCTTCGACCCCCGCATGGACATCGATCGGCTCACCATCTCAACAGTATGGGTTGACAGAGACAATATGCCGAGGCAGGTAAATAAATTTACAGTGGATGATTCTTCGAAAGACCATCTGTTGTTGGCAAATGCGATCGAAGCGGAAAAAATCCCGATCCGGGAAAAGTCTGTTGAACATGATTTTAGCCCTTATCCCGAAAACTACTGGAGATTCTTCAGTGAATACCCCAATGACCCTCTTAACCGCAGTGACGAAATAGCTTGGCTACTTTTTGCAGAAAGCACAGGAATTATTGTCGAGAAGGACGAATATCACGATTATAGTTATATCGACCGGTTCGAGAATTTAAAAGAGCGACAGTATAATACGAGCTATATTGATGAGAAAATGGAAATAGAAAAGCAGCTCAAGACCCTTGCCGGAGAAATTCTCCGGCAAGAAGGATTCGTAATACGCGGCAGGGAGCTGGAACCCGCTGTTTCGATCGATGAAAACCTCATCCCGGAAAACCGGCCTTGCATACATTTATAATTCATAATCCATTGCCATGAATCCTAAAAACGAACAACCCGCCACAGTATTCATTTCGGTAAATCCTCGTTATTCGGCCGATGCCGTGCAGATCCTTCATAAAACATACTGTGAAGAGGATTTCCGCGCATTCATCCATAAGTCCTTTCCAACACCGGAAAAGAATCACAAAACACTCTCCGACAACTGGATGTTCGCTTACGAGTTTCAAGATGGCGGCAAATTGCCGCCTTTGGCTCCGGGTGCCAACCACAGCAATTTTTTCCGCTGTATACACGACATAGCATCCCGCGAGAATATTAAACCCGTCAGCATCATTCCTCTGCGGGATGCCTGTTATTGCCATAATTATGGCATCGATATGTTTTCCGATGAGGGGCAGCACCGCAATGTCATTCAGCAACCCGGTTACAAATCAATAAGTACGCACTTCGCCATCTTCGGACAACGCGGCGATATTTTTCCGACATGCCGGGCTGTAGATATTGGTTCCGGAGTTCTCCTCTATGACCGGAAAAGCGTATCCGGGGAGGATGCTTACAAAAGTTTTATGCAATTCTGTGCCGATCACTATTTCGATCCCAGCCTGAACATCGATCGTATGAAAATATACGAGCTGCATACGTTCCTCGATAAGAAACTGCTTGAAGAACATTGTGCGACCCTGAACTTTAATTTCAACTACCACGGACGCGATTTTACCTTCCGCGATCTGATGCAACTGCCGCTTATCGACTCTGATATTCTACGGGAAGGACTGCCGGCAAAAGAGTATGACATGCATCCTACCTCCGAAAATTACTCGTTGTTCCTCAGTGGTGAAAATGTCAATCTCCAGCCCCATACGCATACCTTCGACATCGCCATCCTTGACCAGATACATCAGAATGGTTTCCCAAGGGAACGACTATCATCGGAGTGGCATTTTGTCTGTCACTATCTGGGGAATTTCAAGGACTTAGCCGATGAAATTGTAATCTGCGACGATCCGAAAAAAATGGACTCGCTGCAACAAGAAGCCAAACATCTGGCTCAGGCATTACTCGACAGGGATTTCCCGGAGCGCCGGCAAATCACCCAAAACCCCGAACAAAGTCTGATGATCGAGATTCCATCCGAAAATTTTCACCAAGGGCCCAAACTCTAATTACATGACTATGGAAACACAAAAAAACAGCTATTCCGACCTTTATCTGATGTTAAGCCCAATTTACGACACGCTCCACCTGCGGCGTTGCAACTTGGGGGACAAAGGTTTCGAAGAGTTCGCACTGGAGAATGTGCAGCGTGCCCATGACCAAGCGCTATTTCCGAATAACTGGATGTTTCATTACCACTTCTCCGAAGAGCAAATCCCGCGGATAAAATCCTTGGATGGAATGCACCGCAGAGATTTTTTCCAAAAACTCCGCCCTGCATTGTTAGAGGAAGGGATCACCCCTTTACATATTCTTCCTTTGGACAGAGCATTGTATCTGCATATCCATTGCAAACCGCTCCTCGCATCCTGCCGAGATATTCCCACACTTGCACTTAGTGACCTGTTCGCGCGGGACGGGAATCCAGATTTTGAACTTAACCTTGCACGGCCGCCGTTCCGGGCATATACAGCCGTAAAAACCTGTCAGGGAGTTCTTTTATTTACCCCTACACCAAAAGGAGCCCGGCTGCTGGAAGGCTTCATGCAGAACATCGCCGACAACTTCTTCTTACCGCAAATGCCGGAGACAGAGATCACCATATCCAAACTCCCGGCTTTTGACTCCGAATTGCAGGATTTTGCCGATCTCTGTCCGCTTTACAAGCCGTCATTGACGCAACGGCAGAAGGAAATGATCCTTGCCCCGGCAATTTTCGAATCAGAAAAAATCCTCGGCAATGGTTTGGAATACTTTCATTTAGACATGGCTCCGACATGGAGCAACTATCACAAACTGGTGTTCCCGAACAATAGGACGGGCCTTAGCTGCACCCAGCGCAATTTCAATATTATGCGCTTATTAGCAATCGCCGAAACCGGACATTTTATATATAAATTTCAGAATGGCATGCCTGAAACTTTCAGCTATAGATCCTCTTTCAGTGATCTGGTAAAAGACCGCACGCCTCAATACACGGAATTAGTGTCACGTCGTGCCAAGGAATTGCTCGATCGTGATTTCCCCGACCTACGCGGCCGCCTGGCAGAGCAAAACCAAATGCAACAGCAAGCGCAGGATAAACCGGACAGGCTCTATGAAAGCAGGAGCAAAGGTCTTAAATTCTAATTCTACAACGCCATGTTCTCCGATTACGATACACCCACACCTGCATCCGTCTACTTAATCATTAATCCGGATCAGAAAGTTGAATACCTGCGGTTGTTCGATTGCGGCTGGCTGTTCTCATTCATCGAACAAGAGGTCAGTGCCTACCGCCTGTGCAAGGATCGGGATATTCCCGACAACTGGTTGATGGAATACCGGTTTAAGGATCAAAGTCTCATACCCCCGTTTTCGAACACCGACAACGGCGACTATCTCTCGCGGTTGCTCCCCGTAACGAACTCATTGGGTATCTGGCCCTCGAATGTAGTGCGGCTGCGGGATGCCGTTTTCTGCCATAAAATGCACATAGAGCCCCTGAGCGAACAGGGCTCCCATGACGTGTTGCTGAATCATCCCCATTTTACAAGCAGTTCAAATTACTACGACGACAAGTTGGTGAAAGAAGGGAATTACCAGTTTCCCTGCTGGAAAGCTCTCGAAAGCGAACGCGGCGTATTGTTATTCAGTGAAACCGAGAACGGGAAACTCGCATTCCGGAAATATTGGCAATACCTCACCGATCACTTTTTCGACCCGAAGTTTCACATCGAATTCCTCAATGAATACCATGTACCCAAATTCATGGACCCGTATGCCGGCCATGTAGACCGGTTTTATGATCTGCGCATAAAGCGGAGCATCGAACGCGAATCTATCACGCCTATACCCCAAGAATTCTTTGCCCCGCGCGAACTCGTGCGCACAGGATTCTGCCAGCAGCGTTTCGATATGACTCCCACCGGCAAAAACTATGAACTCTTTGCCGTTGGAATGCATATCTACAAGGAGATCAAAGTAACGTTGGATAATTACCGCCTTGCATCGTTACTGCACCTCTGTGAATGTGGGGAGCCTATTCATCATCTCTCACCTGAAAAACATCAGCAATGTCCCTATGAAGCGGACCTCAATGCAATCCGCGAAAAATTCTACAACAAGCCGTCCGAAGAGCAAGAGAAAGCCTACCGAGAATATGGCGAGAAGCATCTGAAAGAGGAATTCCCTTTGTACTGGCAAAAGATCGCAGAACACCAAACCCCGGAACAGGAAAAGGCCACAACTCCCAAAATTAAAATTTAGCCATGAATAACCCCAAAGAACAGGATTGCGTCCTTCTTACCCTCACAAAGGATAACAAAATTGAACGTGTACGGCATTGCACCCACTCGGATGATAAACTCCGGGATTATTTCGATGCCATCATCGCAAAATTCAAGAATGACTTCTATGCAATGAAGGATATCTGGGTGTTGAAAATGGTTTTCACAGATAAATCCCGCATCCCGGACATTGCGATAATGGACCAATATGAAACCCTGCAGAAACTTCTGCGCAACCCCCAGCTATATGGTATAAAAGAGCATAAAGCCTTCCTCGTACATGATCTCGATTTTTGCAGCCTTCATGGTTTCGACCCGCTATCCTACGAGGGTGCGCACGAAAAAATAGCGAAAAGGATTGGTGTTTATGCGTATACGGACGATTTCCGGGCAATACGCACAGACCGCGGCGTGCATGTTTTCACTTCCGATGAAACCGGGGACCACGCCATCGAGAACTGTTTGAGTTATTACGAAGGGCATTTCTTCTCGACAAAAAGAGGAACAGACCGCTTCGATCTCATCACCGTGCGGCCTATCGACCAGATACCTCAAGGTATTTTGAATCCTTTTGCAGATACGGTAGATTGGAACACAGCGCCCCTCGATTTGCCCGACGACTTCTTCTGTAAAGGCGTGACCATGCTGGAACTTACCGAGAAGAAAATCGATATGCTCCCCACGGTCAGCAACTATTGGAGCTTCTCGCATGAAAATGAAATTTCCGATATTTCAAGTTCAACCGACGTATACGATTATTGCTGCCTGATCGGTATCTGCGAAGGAGATATTCAACGACCCGATATGATCGAAGGCGAATGGTATGAATCCTTTTCATTAGAGAACCGATTCGATGATCTGCTCGAAGAACTGGATGATTGTGACGACAACATCGAAAGAGAGGATGTCAGCTCCCGAATCAAGCAACTGGCCGCGAAGATCCTCACGGAAGAATTCGCCGACTTCCGCTATTGCCGGGAACCGGAGAAAATCGAAGAACAACTCCAGCAGATTCAAACGCTCGAAACGGAGGATTTCCAAGAGAACAGCAATAAACCCAAGATGAAAATCTAACATACAACAAACCGTCATGGATAAACAAAGTAATCCCTGCAGCCTGTATCTTTCGCTTTTACCCGAAAACGAAATTAAAAATGTCTACATCTCGGATTCCGACGAAGAGGGATTCAGGCAATACCTCACTGAACAGGTGCAGAAAATTGATGACAGTTCATGTGCTATTCCTGATATATGGCTCGTGCAAATCAATTTCGAGAATCGCCGTAAAGTGGAAAGAGCGACCTCGAAAATTGAAGGTATTATCAGATCGGAACTTGAACAGCAGAAGGGGAAAATCATGCACGTAATTTCTTTGATGGATGCCTATTACTGCTACCTAAAACATATCAACCCGCTTTTGGAGGAAAACAAATATGCCAACATCGTAAAAACCGAAGGCTATTTCTTATTGATGATCTCCTCAAAAACCCAATATATGCATGAGCATTCCTTAATGGGAATCCGAACGGACCGGGGTGTGCATGTTTTCTCTCCGGACAGAAAAGGAATGAAGGCAATGAATGCTTGCCTTCATTATTATGAAAAACATTTTTTCTGTCGTGAACATGCTACGGACCGGCTTGAAGTCATTTATATCAAGGCGATCGGAGAGATGCCGGCTCCCTGCGGCAATCTTTTCGGAGAAAACAACAATTTGGAGACAACGCCACTGCATCTTCCCCAGAACTATTTCTGCCATGACAAATCGCTGGTGGAAATTACAACCTCAAAATTCGATATGCATCCGACGATGCAGAACTACTCCATATTCTGCACGAAGAACGGGATTGACCCCATGAAAACCTCCACCCCGAATTTTGAATTTTTATGCCTGGCTCAAATTCGTGATGGCTATTCTCACCATCTGGCAAGTCTTTTCCCCGAATGGCCCGACAACACTGCATTCGGAACCGATTTCCTCGACTTGTTTTTAAAATATGGCAAGTGTAAAGACAATACCCAACTGAGAATAATCCAAAAAGAAATCAAGGACTTTGCCAACCGGCTTATCAATGAAAAATACCCCGACAAAATTTGCTGCCGGGAACCCGTACAAACCCAAGAATATCTTCCCGACGACACACCCGAACAATCAACGAGTCCGAAACTGAAAATATAGAATCCAAATTGTCACAGCTATGGTGCATCACATTAAAGCAAATGAACCAGCGAGTCTGCTGCTGACCCTGACACCCTATAAAACGGCAATACATGCCCGAATTACCTCAGACCCCGAAAAGGATTTCCCGGCCTTCATCAACTCCGATATTCAACATATCGGGGACGATCCCCGCACAGTCCCCGGATACTGGTTCCTGCACGTCGATTACAAACACAAGAAGGATATACCTGAACTCAGTTCGACTGACCTGCTGCCAAAAGTCATACAAGCCCTTTCACGGAAAGTTGCGGTTATAAAGAGCGGAGTGCCCATGATCGACGTATTCTTCTGCCGAAAACAGGACCTCGACGCCCTTGCACCGGAAAACAGGCACGAGATAATAGTCCGGGATTTCAGATACGACGTAATGGTTAATGAACACACTCGGAACAGCAACGTAAAATTGAATCTGTTCCAAGGAATCCGCACCGATCGAGGACTCCACCTTTTCTCGCAGGATGCCAACGGACAAGAGGGAATCCGCAACTTCCTGCACTATTACGGCAACAATTTTTTCAATAAGCAGCGGCCTTGCAATAGTTTGGAAATTGTTACCGTATACCCGCTGGGAAATCCCCCGACCGTCGGAAAGGAGATAAGCAAAATGGAAATACACAAATATTTGCCCTCCAAACTGCCGAAAGTCATCTTCTGCAAAGACCCCGCACTGATCTGCATCACCGAACACTGGTTCGACATGCGGCCCACACTCAGCAACCAACGAAAAATAATGACTCAAAACGACCTTTCCTATCTGCAAACCAATACCCGCGTCCATGATTTCATGTGTCTGGCGTACTTGCATGAGGGAATTTGCACCCACACAAGGGAGCTGCCGAAAGATAATATCAATGAGTTTTCCCATCAGGGCCGCTTCTGTTCCATGATGCAAGAGCTGGATGCCGCCCAAGGCACACCCCGAACCGAAGAGATCGGGAAGCGGGTGCGGGAACTTGCGGGCAGAATTCTCAAAAAAGACTTTAAGGACCTGCATTACCGCCGGGAACCCGCACGGGCCGAAACACAAGAACATCTCATCTCCAATCCCGATGACACACCCGAACAATCAGCCTATCCGAAACTGAAAATGTAAAATACGAATTTAACCGTATGCTGCAACTCCAATCTCGAAGAATAAAAAGCTGTCACAGGGGAGAGGACCGTAGATGTCGTTGATTATCTCCCTGACCGTAAATAAAAAAGGCAGCGATTCGCTGCCTTTTCATTCTTAGCCAATTCAAGGAAAAGTTATTTGAAATAATTACTCAGCCGCAACAGGATCACTATGATGATTACTATGTTGGGGAAGGTGTACTCCCAAGCATCCATCAATCCGTGAGCAAGTTTGTTTCGCAGGTTGTATCCTTTTAAAGTCAATACATATTTCAATAATAGTCTATCTTCTTCCCTGAACCTGGTCGGCCTCTCCGGGGTATCTTTTAAATCGCTCAAGAGATCATCCAATAGTTTTTCCATCATTAATGGCACGCCGGCTTTTTCTCGGGGCTTCATGGTGGGAATACCTATTCTTTCGCAGTACAAACGTAGTATAGACTCGATTTTAAGAGTTAAGGTGTCGGTGACAGTAATATAGTCGAATTCATAATTATCCGATTCTTTCATGGTTGCTTCCAATTCGCTGAAGAATAGCTTTAAACCGGGGCGCAACACATCCAAAACCCGGACCTCAATATGCTGTCCATTATAGGTGCGAGGAACTGGAACATTAAACCATGTGTTTTCAAGATACCTCAGCAAAGAGTCATAAGATAATTTGCCGGCTTTATAGACTTCAAGGATAAATTGATGCAGTTTTCGCATGCCGATCTGGTGTGCAAACCCATACTCCTCCCAGAAAAACATCTCCTTAATTTCCTCATCGGTAATATATTGATCCACAGTATTCCCGAACTTATCTTTTATTACCGTAGTCGCTAAAAAAGGTACGAGACTTCCTCGCTGGTTTACTTCCGCTTGGGCTTTAATTTGCGCTATATCTGTAAACCAACTCGCGTCGGTGAGTTCCGAAAGGATGCCGTTCTCGTCGGATGTCGCAATTATTTCATTTATCATTTTCGTGACGTATTCTAAATATTCAGGCGGGAATTCTTTGAAAAATTGGGTATTCAGCGTGATCTGACTTCGCGTAGCCATGTAAGCGGCTTCCATTTGTGCAACTTTCTCCGCAGATTGCGCAATTTTATATAACCGTAAGGCTTTCTCGATGAACGTGAGACATACAAATTCCTCGTCTCTTTCACCTGCCATTTTCTCATAAAGCTGAGCTTTATAGTAAATCAGGTCCTTAGAATCGGCATTCTGCTTGGTTCTAATCTTTATACAGCGATCTACGATGTATATTGCTCCCCAAGTATATGTTTTTTCGAGTTCATGCGCCACACTCAAGTTTTTCTCTACTACCTGGTTGAAATCCACCTTGTCCTTGAATAAGGAATAATTATCGGCCATCAAACCTGAAAGATCAAGCATTCCCCGGAGTGAATCTCCTCGGTGAATATCCCAGCTATCATGGTGGTCGATGATTTCCGCACACAACACATCGAGTTCAGCCGTGAGCTTTGCTCGCTGGAAAATATTGAAGGCTAATGTCAGAATCCTAAAATAATGCTGGAAATTGGGGTTGTGTTCTCCGCCCTCTAAAGATTTATCCCAGTATATTTTCGCCAACTCGGATAATTTAAGCCCTAATTCGGACTTGAAATCGTTCCTTTTGGAATAAGGAGTAGCATGCCCAAAATATGCCAACAAACCATACTCTGTTTTAGGAAAGAGACTGTGGCATGCCTTATAGCGATTCTCGTAATATTCGAAATCATCCGGTTTCAAATTCCTCACATCTGGCACATAGATGTCTATTTCTTCTCCGGCCGCATTTCGATCTTTGCCAATAGTTATCCAAGATAACCCGAAAACCGTTCCCTTGGCGGGATCGTCCTTATTATCGAACGATTTCTGGATTATAAAAGCCATCCCCTCACGGGCCGCGGCATTATAGTCCGGGTGGCTGGAATCAAGATGTGGTAGCAATGCAAGAACATCATCGCTTGTTATCCCTTCAAATTCCGGGCTGTCAATTTTTGCATAATAATCAAGTAGGGTTTCCATTGTTTTTGTATTTGGATTTGAATACAAGTTACAAAAAATAACGGAATGGACTATCAGAAAAAGGGTGGAAAATTCAAACCTCTTTTATACTATAGGGCACATCGGGACTGATAGCGGCTCTCGCTGTCGTTGAGGTGAGTTTATACCGAAAAAAGACCGGCCGTCGTCGGGTTTCGGACGGTCGTGAGTTTCCGGACGGTCGTAAAATATAAGGGAGAAGGGAGAGAGGGGGTCCGCATGTCCTCTGGTTTCGTGCACAAAAATAAAGCACGGGCCGCGACGCGCAAGGTTATATGAATTTCGACAAAAAAAATGCACCGCAGGGGTGCATTTTTTTGCCGAAAACCTTGCGCGTGGCTCTTCCCCGTGCTTTAAAAGACGTGCACAAACCAGAAGACATGCTTCCTGGGGAAATAATATTAAAATATTATAAATCTTATGATTATGTATAAATATATCAAAATAATCTTGTTGCTGATTATAGCAATTATAGCAGTATTATACTGGCAAACCCTGCTTCGAATAGTAGGATGGCTTATCATCTTGAATTGTATCATCCGATTCTTCCTGCGGGTGTTGGGAGTACTTGCTCCCATCGTTGTGCCGATCGCTGTTCTGTACTTATTGTTTCATTAAAAAAATTATAACCATGAAAAACGGATGGGATTCTAATCGCTGGGACGAAGACTGGGATGAACCTTATAAAACGCCGGAAGAGCGTTTACGCGACCAGGCAGCACGAAGCATGGACGAAGATCCTTTGTTGGGATATGGCCTCGGCCCTTATCAGGATAACATTCAAGAACCTGCAACGGATGAAGAAATAGAGTTCAGCCGGGAACGTAGAATTTCCCGCGGCCGATACCGCCGCTCAACCTATAAGGTGTTCACCAAAGAGGAAGCTCGCAACCTCGGACTTATCAAATAGTAATCTCAAACCCCTGCCGGCCCGGCAGAAAGAAAGGGCTATTATTATGGATCAATTCAAATATCAAGAAGGACTCAACGAAGTCGTAACCAACAAAGTTCATCGCATGATCGACAACCACCAGCCGGTTGTAATGCAGACCGTCGAAAGACTGCTCCGGGAAGCTGAAATCTCAAGGGATTTCATCGTCCCGATCGGTGTCGAACAACGCGGAACGTGCGAGAATCCGATCATCTCCTTCGAAGGGGATGACAAACTTATGATGCGCAAACGCGGAGAGCCGTTCACACTGCATAACAACGCCGTGCGTCAGCTCGCCGAGAAAATGGACATCCCCTCGAAATACCTCCGAGAGCTTTCAGAAGGAAGCGCATGGCAGCGACAGCTTGCGGCTGAAATCCTGAACAAAACTTCGGGCTGGACACCCCGAACACGGGTGATGATCCGGACCGTAGGCGATCAGGTGCGGGGCGTGCTTTCCGACAGCTACCGAAGACTCAACAGCGAAATTATCCTCACCGCATTTATGAAAACCGCTCTTAATGAAGGAGCCGTGGCTTGCGACGCCCTGATGACCGACACGAAAGTATGGATCGAGACAATTCTTCCCGAACCCATCTGCATCCCGACCCGCCTGAACGGTACGGTGATTATTTACATGGGAGTGCGGTTCTCCACCTCCGACTACGGCGACGGATCGCTCGACTTGCGGACATTCCTGCTCAACGGCGTCTGTCTCAACGGCATGGTCCGCGAACGCACCCTCAAACAAGTCCACTTGGGAGGCCGACTCCCCGAAGACCTGCAGCTCTCGGAGGAAACTTACCGGCAGGACACGAAAACGGTCCTCCTCACGGTAAGAGATGCTACCCGACAACTCTACAACAAGGATATTATCCGTAAAAAAGCGCTGGAGATAGAGAGGGCCGGCGATACGGCGGTAGATTTCGAAGCCGAATTGAAGAAACTGGTGAAGAACAACAAAATCCTCAAGAACGAGGAAGTAGCCATCCAGAAAATACTCATGGACCACAATCCCGAAGACGGACTGCAGGGAAGCCCGTCGCTGCTGAACCTTACACAGGCACTCACGGCTTACGGCCGGAACCAGAACTCTGCCCGCACCCGGGATTTTGCGGAAATAGCCGGAGAACTGATGGACCGCGTAAAACAGTAATTCCACACATCGATATTCACATACAGCCTGCGGCCTCCAAAGAAACGTGGAATCCGCAGGCTTAATAGTATTCCATTATGAATAAAAAGTTTAATCACTACGACATCGAACTGAGAAAGAATAGCAAGGAATTCATCGCTATGGAAAGCCTTTTATCCGAGTTGAATTCTTATGGCTTTCATACGGATAACTTCCTTGCTGCCCTGAGCGTGGAACATCACACGACACAGCAGACGTTCTTCCGTCTGATCCAAAGTATCATACTCTATATGGCCGAACCGGATAACGTTTGTATCGACGACCGCAACCGCGCCAGCTACGAGATGTGCCGGAAGATCGCAGATACCGTGCGGGAATGCCACCTGCCCCATATTTAAACCTATCAACGACTATGACACAGGAAACTAAAGATATGATCGTATTGCTGCAGCTCGAATTCAGCGCCGAAATCGAACAGGCAGACCATGACCCGAAATACTCCTATCGGATTTTCCAGCGGAAAACGAGTAATCCCATCTATCAGGCGTGTCGCTTCAGCGATATGTTCCGGTTTTTCAATATCGGTCCGTCGATGAAAATTGAAGATATTGATATTCGTATCCAATGGGGCCGGAAGATCGTCATGCCCGCCATGATCGACACGCCCCGGATACGGGAACGATCGCGCCTGAAATTCGTAAGGTTTTATATCGAATCCGGATACGGTCCGGAGGGGATTGCACAGTACAAGAATCAACTCTTTGAAACGGAAATCCGAAAGATATTCTCAGACCTCGGATTTGAAATCACAAGGAAAACTCCAGAATACAGCTTATCCGCAACAAAGGGCCACACAAATCTTTACTGCCATCCCACACATATCATGGGCCTTTGCGACGCCAGCTCGATTGAGACGATAAGGCAGAACCTCTCAGCGTCTCAAACATTCATTCTTACGTCATCAGAAACGATCCATGAAATCTACGACATCACCCCGGAACAGGAAATGAAATACTATCATCAGTTTTTTAATGGATTTGTCCATCTGGTGCTGATCGGAATATTCAGGACCAAACGCCGTAATCTCTACAAAAGTAAAGACATGATGTACGACATTGGACGCACCATAAAGATCCGTACATTACGTGCAGAACAGGGTTATAAATTTGGACTCCTTGCGGAGAAATTCGTGGAGGAAATCTATCAGAAAATGGTTGAGAACGGGGTGCTGATCGAATCCCCATGCCATCGCAAATGCCGTGCATCCACCTCCAAAGACAAAATAACCGCAAAATCCTAAATACATGGAAAACGCTGAATTAACAGTACACGAAGAGGAAGGTGACTTCTTCAAAATATCTCTCTCCGAAAAAGAGACTCCCCAAGCATTCAAACGTCGTGTCGAAGAACTCATGCTGAGCGGTCTTTCAGAAGGGGAAGCCCGTCACAACGCCGCAACAACACCTGTAGCTATGGAACTCTTCTACGACTGTGGCCGCGGCATGTTTGCTATAGAATCCGAGCCCCTACTGCACATCGGAATCTTCAATCCCTACACCGGGTTTGAAATTCCCAATGAAAACCTGCCCGCGTTTCCCCGGCCAAAGGAATCATCGGTATCCGCGGACAAAATCCCAATAGTCCCGGTCCCGGTCCATTTGCTCAGCATACTACTCGATTACATGTGGCAGGAGGAAAAAAAGAGCTGGGAAGAACTGGTCTTTGAACAAAGCAGAACCAAACCCGATGAATACGACCCTCATGCTGTCACAGGGCATGTTTTCCATATAATGAAAGAGCTGTCCGAAATCCTGCTGCTCGACACCCGGTTCTACAGCCAGTCCACCCACCTGACACGGCGCATGCTCGAAGAACTTCCGTCGTCGCTTCAAGTCCGGGAGATCGAAAATAACCGGATGCAGCAGATTGCGGAACTGGCTGAGCAGTTCACAAAGATAAAGCTCCACATGCCTCCCGGCTCGCACCTCGATATGGAGGATCAAGACATCGCCGAAATATGGCGCGAAGAACTTATCGCCGTTTTACAGTCGCATAACATTCCTCAGCATTGAAAACCCACTAACACTCTACGAAGATGGATAACAGCAAACAACAGCAAGTCGCACAAACGAACCTTCAGTTTATCGCATTCCTGTGCGGACAGTTGATGGCGATCATAACCAAACTCCTGCAACGGGAAAAATTCACTCCGGGCGAAGACCTCGCCATCAACAAGGCTTATGAGGAAATCAGCCGAGCTAAAAATCGATTGGAAAAGATTCCCGAAAAGTAACACCATTAATACCATATGTACGCGGCGACAGGCAAATGCTTGCCGCCGATTTTGTTTCCCTATAATTCCTCACATCATGCAAGACAAAACACCAGACAACAGCGATATGCTCGCTGTATTCGACCAAATCGAGGTCGATCAGGAGCCGGAAATCCCAATGGATGATAAGGCTTATTGCGAACGAATGCAAGCCCAATGTCATGCCGCGCTACGCCATCTGAAAACATGGCATGACCGATTCCGGTCCGAAGCGGAAAAGTACTCTGATCAATTTGCCATTTCGTACTCTCCGTCCGGATCTGTAGAAATCAGCCTCCTCGTCAGGCAAGACGAACAAGAACAAAATGAATTCAAGGAATACTATTTCTATCCCTTCAAAATCATCAACAATATTGCCGATAACTATCGACGCGCCTGTTATTTCTTCGGTAGTGTTATTATGAGGTATTTTGAGGAAAAATACAGATTCTCCATCCTGCGTCCCGACTGTGAGGATACGATCTCTGTGGGCTTCCTTCCCGATTACAAGTTATATGTGGATCACATCATCAGCCGCCTGAACGGACAAACGTTCCGCGAGAAGGCCGAAGAGGAAATCATCATCCGCTCGTTATTCGCTTCAAAACGCCGAGAGCGTGGCACAGCACCCGAATTACGGGATAATAAAATCCTCTTCTACGACATCGTGGAGATGGACGACTACCAACGCAGCATAGGACGATACCAGATTGCTTACGGCACAGATACGTTTGTAAACAATATATGCGCGGGTTTGGTCCTCTATGCTACCCAAAGTATACAAGGTAATATCGGCTCCATCCCGGAATTCAACCAATACAACGTACAGGTCGGAAAGTGGTACGACATGAAAATGGACAAAATCGAGGCCATCAGGTTCTATGTAAACGGCCGTATCGATGTCCGTTTCTCAACACCCACAGCCGCCGCAGAGTGCTTCCACTTCCTGCGCCTCTATTCACTCGCAAACCATTGACATATGAGTTATCAGATCAAGAATCAGACGATCCCCAAGGAAAAGCGGGAAGATTACAACAAGAGAATCCTGAAAGCCATTGACAAGAATAAAGGGGAAATACCCCGGGAAACGATCTTCAACTGCTATACCGGCCTCGGAGGTTTGCACGGCCTCAAACAAGCCAATTTCGGAAATTATAACGACTATGCTCAAGCCAAGAAAGAATTCGAGATGGGGCAGTTCTTCACGCCTCACGACCTTTGCCGCCAGATTGTCGAAATAGCAGCTCCCGAAGCAACAGAAAGCATTCTGGATATGTGCTGCGGCATGGGCAACTTCTTCAACTATCTGCCCAATCCCTACAATGCCTACGGTTTCGACATCGATCCCAACGCCGTGAAAGTGGCCAAATATCTCTATCCCGACGCCAACATCCAAACTCAGGACATCCGGTGTTTCGACCCCGATCAACGCTTCGATATTATCCTTGGAAACCCGCCTTACAACCTCGATTTTGACAGGGAGCCGTCGCAGTTTTACTTCTGTGAAAAAGCATACAACGCACTCAATCCTGCCGGAATATTCATTCTCGTCGTGCCCATGACCTTTATGAAAAGTGAATTCTGGGACAAGTCGCAGATCGGGGCTATTGATCGAAGATTCTCATTCATCGGGCAAACACAACTCCCTGTATCGACCTTCAGTTCATTGGACGTTGAAAACTTCGCTACCAAAATCATGGTTTTCACTCGCAGAACGGAACATATCGAGAGAAATTCATACAAGGATGATGAATTTGTATCTATGGAATGCCTGAAACAGCGCGTTGCGGACTTTCGGAAGCTCCGACAACCGCTAAAACTCAAATTGCTGCGCGAAACAAACGAACTGCTCTATTCCGAAGACCTTGCATTTCAAGTGAAACTCAAAAAATATCTGTATGAACTCAAAGCACATCCTCATATGCAGGGAAAATATGAAAAGGCGCTGGCGCTTGTAACGAAATTCCGCAATCAGAAACCTCCCCAGAACTACACCCGGACCCAATACGACGAATTTCAAAAAAAGAAACTCACCCATGCCAAGGTGTTGGCAGTAATCTATCGTTACATCCGGCGGCAATATGTAGTGCCACGCAAAGAAGTGGCACTCGTGAAGACCAACTACACATACAAACTCAAAGCATACGCCCCGCACATGCTGGATAATGTCGAATGCAAAGAGGCCCCCATATACCAGCTAACCTTGAACGACGGCGGGCTGCCCACACCCGTAAAGGACATGTCCCCAAACGCGGCGGCACAGTATGCACAGGCCATGCGGGTAATCCACCGCAAACATCGCCAATACCTGCGACACAGCACACCTATACTCGATGTGGAACCCAACAAAGCACTTGCCAAGCATATCGCGGGGTTGCGCTTCTTCAACAACTACATGGAAGTTTGCCAGTTCAACGACCTGCAGCAACATGATATGAACCTGATTTTCCAAAGACGCTATTCACTCTTGAACTGGCAGCAGGGATCAGGAAAAACCGCCGTAGCGTACTATTACGGCAAATACCTGCGATCTCTGGGCCGCATACGCAACAGCGTCGTACTGGCCCCGGCGATTGCGATTAAAATGACATGGAAACCGTTTCTTATCAAACACAAGAAACGGTTTGTAATCCTGACATGCGAAGAGGATTTCAAAAAGATTCGCCCCGGTATGTTCATTCTCATTTCGACCACCATGCTCGAAAAAAACAAAAGGTCGGTGAAACTATTCATGCGAGGGATTTCCCGCAAAGTCTGCCTGATCTTCGACGAGTCAGACGAAATCACCAACGACGAAACGCAGCGTACACGAAACTCGCTCGATGTATTCCGCCGCTGCAAATACAAATTACTCGCCACCGGCACGACGACCCGCAACAACGTAGCCGAACTCTACGGACAGTTCGAAATACTCTATAACAACTCCGTGAACTTCATGTGCTGGTGCAAGAAAGTGTATATCGAGGATCGGATCACGCATGACATTTTCTGCGAAGATAACACCAACGTCGGAAAACCGTTCCCGCCACGAGAAGGAGCCCGCCTCTTCAAAAACTGTTTCTGTCCGGGAAAAGTCACCGTCTTCGGAATTGAGAAACGGAATCAGGATATTTACAACAAATATGAACTCGCCGAGTTGATTAAGAAAACAATCCTGACCCGGAAATTCAAAGAGTTTGCGGCCGACAAATATGAGATCAGGCATCATGCCGTAATCCCCGGACCGGGAGAGAAGGCAGTATACGCCAAGATACTGAAAGAATTTTGCGAAATATGCTCCTTCTATTTCACAAGCACCGGCGATGCGAAGAAAGATGCAGCATTGCGCTTAGTCCGTCAAATCATGCTAATGATTCGCGCATGCTCCACACCCAACACATTAGCCGGTTACGATGGGGAACCTTTCCCCAGAAAAACTCGCTACATTGCTAACCTGATAAAAACAGAGATTCCAACAAAAGTTGCTGTCGGCTGCACGACAATCGAAGCAATGAATATGTATACCGATTATCTGGGACTCATGTTTCCGGAAAGACCGCTGTTCACAATTCACGGAGAAATAAGTTTCGAGCGCCGCCAAAAGATTATTGCCCAGTTTGAAGAAACAGCAGACGGTATTCTCGTATGTACACAACAAGCTCTCAAAAGTTCGACCAATATTCCATCCTGCGATGACGTGATACTCGAATCCCTGCAATGGAATATCCCCAAGATGGAGCAATTCTACTTCCGCTTCATCCGCATGGACTCCAGAAATAAGACGCGCGTACACTATGTCTGCTACGATGAATCCATCGAACAAAATCTCATCGCCCTGATCCTGACTAAAGAGCGGCTCAATGAATTCATTAAAGTCGGCGAAATCATGGAGGAATCCGAAATCTTCGACGAATTCGACGTATCAACAAACCTGATTGAAAACCTGCTCAAACGAGAACGGGATAAAGACGGTAATTTCTATATCTCATGGGGTAATCAGAAGGTTGCATAACAATTAAAACTACATCATTATGACAAGACAAGAATATTTAAACCGCCCTTTAATCAAAGACGTAATTTTCGACATCCGCGACAATCGGGTGCTTGTACAAGGTCCTGGAACAACTTTTATTCAAGCGCATAGAAGAGAGAAAGTCTTGCTTTCAACAGTAGAACACCAATTCCTGCAGCTCAAAAAAATTGCAAAAAATAACCGAAATGTCAAATTGAAAGGCGTTTCAAAATTCCTCCCTGCTGTCCGCAAGCTCTATCCCGGCTATTGCCGGGCCATTGACGAGATGAACGACAATTTTTCCCAAATTGTGGAAATTTCCCTAAAACTCAAAATCGATGGAATTCACATGGGTTGTAATGAAGATGCGTTATTGAAGCTGGCAGATTCGAAAGGTTATGCAATAAGCAAACTCTGCTATAGAAACGGAGAGTATTCCCGCTATCTCGATTATTGTAAAAAAGTAAAAGACTCCGTAGAGTATCTCCTTCAAAACAATGAAGATATGATGTCATATGTCATTTCTCTGGCGTGATCTCAAAGCCGGAACCCATAGCCTTGTGACACGAAAACTGCCCTTACAGCAGGAATCGAACTCAACGACGGAACAACTTCATCCCCAAATAACAACCTTATATCACTAACTATGGATACACTCATAGATAATATCTGCTCGGCATGCCATTGCGGTAAATGCAAGGCGCAGAGATACCTCGATTCGGAAATACAGAACCTCCGGGAACTACGTGACACGGGCGAACTGCGCTATGACGATCTTGAAGCTGCCTGCTCAAACTTAGGGGTAGATTTCGATTACACGGAATATTTCGCCACCGCATTATCGCTGAGTTGACCACAAAGCCATGTTTGGGCGGGAGATCAGTTGCCCGGGCAAACCAAACTCCCTGATATATATTAACCTGTAACCCCGAATTTATAAAACCACAAATACCACTATACATGAATATCACAAGTATGCAACTTATGGATGGTGTGACCGAATTGGAAGCTACGCTTGGGACTGCCACGCCTGAACAACGTGCCATCATCGACAATCTCAAAAAGCAGATACGCGAGAATGGCCGTTATTTCGAGGTCATTTCTGCATCTCTTACTGTCGTATCTATGCGGGAGCATGGCTACGACGTAACCGACGAGGATGCCGGCATCCTGTCTAAAATCGCTGGGCATGTTGAGGTCGACGCCGATATGCTATGGAATGCCGTAGAAATATGGGCCCGCGAATACAATGTCAAATCAATCAAAGAAGAGGAGGAATAATTATGCCAGTTAATATAGCGATAAGTCGGGAACCTGCGAATCGATCTGCATTGTCCCCGCATCGGGATATGGTCCTCCATAACAAACAATGAATTATCATGATTTTTTCCGACTAAATGAACACCAAGTTTAAAAATCGATTATCTTTAGCCATTATTATATAAAAAATTCATTACAAAATGTAAAACATCATGTCAAACGAAACTATTTCCAATTTAGACCTTAGAGCAATTTATTTAGAAACCGAGGTAGGTGATATTTACGGTCTTTTTTCTGAATATCGCTTAAAAGATGCTGTTTTGCCGAAGGGCCTCATTGCTTATGGAGTAAGACACTCTGACGACGATGATTCTGTCCCCAGCACTATCGAACCATCGGCAACGGTAAATTACTTTGGCTCGCTCATAGTAGATAGCCCCCTTGATTTCCGCGGAAATGACCATATAGACATTACCGAATGGGGATTCGATGAGGACGAAGAACTTTCAGATTCGCTCAAACAGTATCTTGACAAATAATAACTGCAGACATTTATAAAGAAGCCGCCCAAGGGCGGCTTTGTTGTATCATCGTATTTACAACTCAGACAGGTTGAAAAGCTGGCCGACAATGGCAACGGCACACAAGGCGCGACACCGGCTGTGGAATTTATAGGCATTACTTCGACATCCATCACAAAGACGACCAATAATTGACTTCTCATCCATCGGGCGGCGGGAAATACCCGCCGCTTTTTATTTTATCTATCATAGATTTTATTTATAACAATCTAAATTATCAGCATATATGAGTAGAATAATTAATTTCCGAAGGCATTTCGATTCAATAATCGAAGGACTCATGTACAGATACCGGACTACTCAATTCTTCTGTGCCCAAAACTTAGAGGCCATTCCGGAACTCCGCGTCGGCAATATCGAAGAGGAAGTCCGCAACGGCTGCAATAGGACAGACATTCTGAAAGCTATGGACCTGACACCCATTGTATGCGCAATGCCTGAATGTGATGCGGTATGCAACACATTGAAGGGTATCATCGGCTATTTCTACTGGCTCAAAGAACAGGAGCGTCCCTTCGACCATTTCGTTGAAGATGCCTTGCATGATCTGGAAGAATGCACCATCAACTATCATGAAAAGTGGTATGAAAGCCGAACGTTACAATACGTCAAATTCTTCAAACCTGAATAACAGATGAACAAGGGAAAATACACTTTAGAAAGCCTGTTGCAAAGCAACAAGTATTTCGACAGCCGATACAGACTCATACAAGAGGAGGTGGATAAGGTCAACGAACATGTGCAATTAATCGAACAGACCCGCTCAAAAGAAACTCCCCGAGCCGGTGATAAAGTTCAATATACGACTCGTTACGGTGACTATTGCCCCAATGCACTCGTGGAGCATATCGTGGAAAACGAGGTCAATATTTGCGGAAAACCATCCTTTCCCTTTATTTGGCCGGAAAATGAGCGGAAAGGGATTACATGTTCAACAAGCGGAGGTGAATGGACGTATGCACCCATAAAACAACTTCAATACATCGGTAAAGCACTGAATTGGTTTTGCGTGTGGGGACATTGCGGACCCTGCGCCGGCGGAACCATCCACTTCGAAGCCGAAGTGAGCTTGTGGGAATATGTCGAGGATAACCCTGTCTACGGTTCCTTTACAACAAAGGACTGGCAAAGGATGCACATAAACAAGATCACAAATCAGGAATGGAGAAACAGGCATGGTGGGTATCTATATCTTGGCGATGGAATCGCATTCAGTACGGAGCAGGAATTCAACGAATTTGTCGCCCTGTATAGAGGTACTTTATTCAAGATAACATCTTTCAGGTCAAGTGGTGAAAGCTACATGCTATGGTATTACAAGCATCAGGATAAAGTAATACCAAAGGAAATATGGGATAAACTCGATCTTCCTTCCGATATTAAATACTTCTATGGCAAGGAGAAGCGAGTTAAAACTTCTGTCGATGATAATAACCATATTGTTACGGCTTATCTCAGCCAAGAACAATACTATCAAAAATAATGAAATGAATACACAACCTATAGCGGTAAAATTCGTAAACTGGGAGGTCGATCCTCTTGACACCTTGAAGGATAGCCGGGTTTACGGCCTGCGTCTGCGGCTCAACAATGGCGATAAAATGAGCCGGGAAGACAAGAATTGGCTCGCTAAAAATTTACATAGAAACAGTTATTTCAACGATGCAGTTCCTCTGATGGGCTATCGCTTTGACTTCTCAGACGTGATCCATACATACCTCGTCAAGCAATATGGGCAATGGTGCGAATATTATGCGCCTGATAAAACAAGTCTTCGCAAAACGATTTACGGCAGAATCCAGAAAATAATAGAAATTTAAGAATGTCCTCCCATTAGCGCACCATACAGTCTGCCGGCAGAAACCTACTGGAAAGAAAGAGCATTTAAAAAACTAAATCTATGATTAAAGCAACAATCATCTTCGGGAAAGAGGCCGTAGACCAATTTCACGATATAAATTATATACCTTCTGACGACTGGATAAAGAACCATTCCGGATTGGTAGTGGAAAAAGAATTCAAGACTCCAAATGAATATGAAGCCTATTTACATGGATTATCGGATGCAAACGGTTGGGAAGATTATCAGGTGATAAAGCAAATTGAAATACCTCGTTTGGTATGCAAAAAGTGCAAAGGCCATGATGTCGCGTGCGATGCCCGCATCAACCCTAATTCTGGTGCAATACTAACCATCTTCGATGAGATGGATGGAGCATGTGAAAAATGCGGAGAAGTCGAATTGATGGAACCCGAGGGCCAAAATCTTCCGGATACGGCAACGACAAAATAGCTATAGGTACTCCCATAAGAAAGGGCGGTTCCACTCGTATTTTAATTCTCAGATTATTATGATTCCCATACAAAAATTCAGAAAACAGAAGAAAATAGCGGCTATTCTGGAATACACCCCTTGCCACACGGAACGCAAAGCCTTTGAGCAATATCTGTTGGCCGTCCGCAAGGATAATACCGAGAAAATCGCCTATTTAGAGAGTTTCGGCGACAGCCCTCAGCGAATCATTAGAAATGTATGCACCTACGAACGGGGCCTGCTTTTTGGCTACACCGACAAAAGGTTCGATGAGCATGGCTGGATTCGAGGGATGCTTCCCATAGTCGAACGTATTGAATTGGGGATGTTAAATACTATTTTCATTGGACAGGCGGTAAACGGTATGTATGCCATTGCGATAAATTGGTGTACCGGTCACGCTGGCGGTGGCAGGCATCCATCAGTTTGGGATGAACCGATCGCCGTCTATAAAGACGCGATAAAAAAGGGAATTACCGAATTGGAGAAAAAGTATGCGTATGCATGGGAACACACCTCCGACAGTAGCAACTACAACAAACAAAAAATCTGTCACCTCCGTGACAAACTCAAAGAAATTAGACTGCAATATTTGGAACCCAAACAGCTATCCCTTTTCGATGTGACTCTTTTTTGAATAAGATAACACAGGCACGGTCAAAATGGCCGTGCTTTTCATATTTACCTAAAAAATACAATTATGTCATCAAGAAGCGAAAGAAAACAAAACAGAATTGACCGCTACAACGAACTGGCTCGTAAAGCGGAAACAAAGTCGATCGAAGCGTTCGAACATTCGAACAGTATCGTGAAATGTATCCCTATGGGTCAACCGATTCTGGTAGGACACCATTCTGAGAAAAGACACCGCAGGGATTTGGACAAAAGCTGGAATGCTTTGGGAAAATCAGTTCAGGAAAGCGAGAAAGCAGAATATTATCGCCAGAAAGCGGAAGCCGCAGAAAACAACAATGCGATCTATACCGAAGACGAAGACTCCGTAGAACGACTGGAAGAAAAGATCGCACGGCTCGAAAAACTGCAGCAGGCGATGAAGGATCGGAATAAAATCGTGAGGGACAAGAAACTCACTGAGGAGGAAAAGATCGCCAAGCTCATAGAAACCGGAATGACGGAAAAAGCGGCTCAAGGTCTGATTGTCCCCGATGTATGTAATGACATCGGCTATGCCGCGTGCTATCTGACAAACAACAGTGCGACTATCCGCAATGCAAAAAAACGCCTCGAAAGAGTCAAAAGACTCAAATCCCAAGAAGAAAAGACATACGAAGTGAACGGAATCCGCGTTGTCGAGAATCCCCAGGAAAACCGCTTCCAAATATTCTTCGTGAAGAAACCTGCAGAAGAAATTCGCCAAAAGCTTCACCGTGTAGGTTATCGGTATTCCTACGGAAATGGTTGCTGGCAGTGTTACTTGAAAAGATGGAATATCGAGGCCGGAAAACAGATACTCATGTCTCTCGGCAATGACTAATTTTCATTTTTATGCGTATAACAATCAATAAGAAGTCGAAACTCCCCGGGAAGGACAGATGATCGCCAAGAATAACTCCGGCTCACTGTGGGAAAAGTGGTGGATGCAAACTGATTTCCGGACAATGGAAGAATTAACCGGGCTACGTCAGTTGGATTACGATCCCGAAGACGGATACCAAGCCTTTGTTGATGCTTGTGAGGCATGGTGGAATGGTCATTCCGAAAACGAGAAAATCACAATATGGAAAGAAAATCAGTAATCAACAACATTGCTGTTTGTTGATGAATTTTTGATGTACGGATATGTAATATGCTGATTTACTACGCACATGACAATCATTATAAGATTTTGGGTGCCTTTTTAGACTGCAAATCCTTAACTACTATTGAGATTCCTGCAAGCGTAGAAAGCCTTGGAACAGCTTTCAAGGGTTCATCATTGAGAACAATTACGTTTGAGAAAGGTTCAAAATTGAAATCTATCACAGGAGGTTATCAGAACAAAGATAATTATTCGGGTGCCCTTTCAGACTGCAAAGCCTTAACCTTCATCGAGATTCCCGCAAGTGTGGAAACGATTGAAATTGCCGCATTCAAAGGTTGTTCATCATTAGAAATGATTACGTTTGAGAAAGGTTCAAAATTGGAATCTATCTCAGGAGTTCGTGATTTGGGAGCCTTTGATGGGGCAATAAATCTTACGACCGTTGATATGTCTGAATGTACACAAGTCAAAAGAATAGATGAATACACTTTTTATGGCAATTCCAACCTTCGATTATTCAAAATAGGTACAGAAATACCGCCGACATGTAAAGATTATACTTTTTACAACATTAATCCTTATTCGGTGCTGAAAGTGCCGTCAGGATGCACTGATGCATATAAAAAAGCAACAGGATGGAAAAAATTTGCAAGCATTACGGGATTAGATGAATAAAAATAAGAACTTATGAGTAACTATCAAAATCGCATTGATTTTATTTCCCGCACGCGACAAATTCTTGTTCAATACGAACACAACTGCAACTCTGAAAAGACCCTCTTTATGAATTGTTGTGTGGGCCTCTTAATTATGCCGCAACAATGCGCAGACCATGACAAAAATATATCCGTAGATGGATTAGTTGATTATGAAAACTGGGGAATTGATACAACCAAAATCACAGCGAATGAACACAGAAAAGGGGTTGATAAGAATTCAATAGAAAATATAGCCTATCATATCCGTAACTCAATATGCCACTATCGGTTCGATATAATGAATTGCAATGTAGAAAACATTGAGAATATCCATATTATGGATAAAAGCGGAGATGATGTAAATGCACCTATTACATTTGATCTGGAATTAAGTTTCGATGATTTCCGAAAATTCGTGCTGAAATACGCAGATAAGTTAGAAGAAAAATTAACGAATAGTTGAATTTTCATCTGACCTTCCGAGTGACAGACTTTGTGAAAAGGTTAGTCTATAAGACCCTTTTGCAGAGTTTGTCACTTTTTCATTTTGTTTATTCCACTAATAATCTTATCTTTATAAAGATAAAAACAACATAATATTTTGCGCAATATGAACAGATACAAACAACCGAAAACAGAATGAATGACCGACACATGTGAAGATAGGCAGTTAATCCAAAAGACGGTCAGATTAAGTCAGACAGAGGGAATAGCCCTGCTTGTCGATAAACTCAAAGACAGAATATATCCCGAAACATTTATCTATGCGTTTGCCCCTAATATGGCAGACATAACAAAGCCCGTCGAAATTATCCTTACAAAG
>OGOI01000609.1_pt1 | contig 29177 bp, 34 predicted proteins | sample 1552631 | NCBI WGS metagenome assembly OGOI01 (sample SAMEA2580204, study PRJEB22360) | human gut metagenome | biome: human gut; feature: human-associated habitat; material: faeces | place: Denmark | collected 2008/2010 | reverse complement strand
AAGCTAAAGTTGAGGTAAAAAGGGGAGCGCAACCACCACCACACCGCCGAACCGGTGCTTGTGTGACGATACGCAATACGGGGATTGCCAGCCTGATAATAGGAATACTGAACCTGATAGTTCTGTTCATAGCTATTGGCCCAATTCCTTGTGCCGAACACTTCAAATTCGGCCAGCAAGAAAAGATAATCTTGGGTAGAATTCACATTGCCTTGAACATTGCTACCGCCGCCCACATTGTCCGTGAACTTGGTTACGGCCTTCATCACAGCCCGCAAAGCAGAAGGCAAAGCCGCCATAAGGCTATTGGCCGGGGGGCTGGAAGGTGTCCCGGAATTGCCCAAAACGGTGTTCCGCATATAGCTACTTGCCCAACCACCGTTGTTGGTGTTGCTGGTGTTCATGCGGAAGCCTTGGCCGGAACCAGTATTGCCATAGTTACTATCACACAAGGCAACCGCCGTGGTTCCAATCTTTCCGATCTGGAAGTGAATACGGTTGTTGCCTTCACGGGAAGCATTGTGGTTGAACCCCAAGATGAAAACATTCACCGTCAGATTGGTGATCCCGAACCCAACCACATTGCCGTTGATCACAATGGACTTGGTATCACCCACGGCCCAATAATCATCCGCTGTCCCTGCGGCGCTTGCCTCGCTGATCGTGTCCCAATCATTGTCATTCAAGGTTGTGGTGGGAAGGGTCACAGACACGGAACAAGTCTTATTGGCCGGGGCCGTGTAGTTGGTGCCTTCTGCCACGCTCACAGTGATTGTGGCGTTGCCCTTGCCCACGGCGTTCACCGTTACCGTGGTGCCGTTCACATTGACCGTAGCAACCCCGGTGTTGTTAGATTGGGCAGTAATAGCACCATCCCCAGCCCGTGTCACCGTGAAGGTATCAGCCATTTTGGAAGCGGTCAGGGCCAAACTGCTTTTACTCAAAGAAAGGCTTCCAGCGGCCTTCCCAATCGTCCAAGCAACCGTTTTGGCTCCGGTGGTGCCATCACTCCACCGGTAATTTTCCGTGGGCGTGAAAGTGGCGTTGTAGCTTCCCGCATTGGTTCCGCTGGTGGTGCCGCCAATGGTCAGTTTGGAAGTATCATACCCATTCCAAGAAGGGCTTTGTGCCGATCCGGTATAAGTAAGGCTTCCACTTTGGGTGGGTGCCGCAACCGTGGCCCTGTTGATTGTCCATTGAACCTGCTTGGCCGTGGTAGTGCCATCCGTCCACTTGTAGGGGTCTTTCGGCGTGAAGGTTGCCGTATAGGTTCCCGCATCGGTGCCGGTGGTCACACCCCCAAGGGTCAGGGTGTCGGGGTTGTAGCTGTTCCAAGAAGGGCTTTGGGATTGTCCGTTATAGGTCAAGGTGCCATTTTGGGTGGGAACAACATCAATGGTATAAACGAACCCAGACACGGCTTCCAAGGCCGCATCTGCCGCATCTTGGGCATTTTGGGACGCTTCCAAAGCCGCCGCCACATCTTCCCGAATGTCAGCGTGGGCGGTTTCACTGATGTTGTGTTCGTCAATGGCATCTTCAATAGCTTGGGTGGGGTCAAAGGTGGAATCGGGAAGCTGTTCAGGCTTTACCTTGCCATCCTCCCCAAGATCGGCTTTTCCGGCCAAGGAATCATCATGGGCTTTCAGGGCCGCATCAATTTTATCCATGTTGCGGTTCTGATCATCCACATTATAAAAATCTTCTTGGGCCGGTTTGACCAAATCATAGTTGGTGGTATATTCAGCCATCTTTCATTTCCTTTCTGATAGATTTATTGGAAATCCCTGCAAGTTGGCCGTGGGTCAAAGGCAGAAGATCACCATACGGGGTGGGGACATGGGCCTGAAGTTCTTCCGTTCTCACTTCATAATGGGTGTACCAAGCAAGCTGGGCATGGGTGAATCCCTTCAGGGTTTCATGGATATTGAACAACTGTTGAACTTCCAAAACCAAATTGACGGGGGCAACCCGTTCAAGAAGGTTTTGAACATCTTCAAAGTTCTTCTTTGCGGCCACGCCAACCTTCACCAGAAGGGTGTAATCTGTGACTTCTGCCGAAGAATTACCGGGGCCACAAAGGTTTTCCAAAATCACCCGAAGCTGGGGCAAGGTGTACGGAAGTTCTTCATTCAACCGGGCCAGCACACGGAACCGCCGATCATCCAAGGTATCTGTTCCCTTGGGGGTGATACCCAAAATTTTTTCCCACCGGGACAACCCAAGGTTGCCAGCGGTCTTGATGAACTGGTTTGCAAGAAGATCGTCCGCCGCCGCCCATGCGTTTTCAAACTCTGGTTGTTCGGCTCCGGTAATCCCTTGAAATTCCGCATAATCCCGGACAACATAAGGAAGGTAATTGATTAGCTTTCGATCCATTCAATCACCTTCCTTGAAAAGTTTGGCTTCCGGTAGTTGCGCTGATTTCCCCAAGAACCGGGATATAATCAAGGTTCAAGGTATAATTGGCCGCAAGGCCATTGATTTTGGTATCAGAAATATCCAAAATCCCGCTTACTCCCAACAGGCGGCTTTCAATTTGACTGACACGAACCACAAGGGCCTGTTCCTGATCTGCCCATGTTTCGGACAGTTCTTCAAAGTACCCTTTAATGGTCTGTTCAACATAGTCTTGAACATCTTCCCAACTCCACCCCTGCTGATAGGTCAGAGTAAAGGACAAATCCACGGTTTCACTTTTCACGCCTTCCACCTTCACCACATGGCCGATGGGGGCGGTTCCCAAGCCTTCCCCGGCGTTCTGAAGGGGGTCAACGGCGGTCTGTACCTGTTCCACAAGGGTTGGAGAAGGTACGCTGAAGGTGCTGTCAATGATGATCAGTTTCACAGTTCCGCCCACCGTCAGCTTGTTATTGATCCCGGCTTCATAAACCTTGGTCAACCAAGCCTTGATTTCTTCAGACGCTTGAACAGTTTTCAACCATTCTGAAACCCCTTCCGGGGGAACCAGTTCAGCGGGCCGAATATCACCGTTCCAAGCCCGATAAACCTTCACACCGCCAACACCGGGAATTGCATTCACCTTTTCGATATAGTCAATCCGGTTGCCGCCGAAGGCTTGTGCATTCAGGCTGTCAAAATAGCGTTGTCTGAAAACCTCGGTATCTTCTTCATCCTCGCCGGGAATCAAAAGGGCCGTAACCGTACAGGTTTCAAGCCCTTCAATGTATTCGATGGGAATCACCGTGGCTCCGTAGTCATTGCCAGCTTCTCCCGGTGTTTCACAGGTGATTTCATATACCCCTTCCCCCCGTTCAGCGGAAACATAGTAGTTCAGTTCCCCAATGGAAAAGCGGGTGTTCAAGGCCAAATGCAAAGTGGCCGGGGTAATGGTCAACTGCAACACGGCGGCGCTTGCGGGCTGGGGGGAAAGGCCCCGTTCCGCCGCTCTTTGGATCAGGTAAGGGCGGCTTGCGGTGTCCGCAAAGGTTTCATTCAGAACCGTGTCAAGCTGGATATAAAGATTTTGCAGTTCCACAGCGGCGGGGGCGTTCCCAAGCCAAACCAGCGAACCTTCACGGGTGTCCAAATTACTGTTGATGGACAAGGCCCGTTCCAGCATCCGGTTCAGCAAAAGCGCATAGGTAATATCTTCATACATCAGATTTCCACCTCCATTTCCGTGAAAATGGGGCCAAAAATGCTGACCACCCGGAAAGTGGTCAGCACCTTTTTCTTGTTCACTTCAAATTGGAAATTGTCAACGGCGGTGATCCGGTCATCCTGAAGCAAGGCTTCCTTGATACTCCGTTCAATTTCAGGAATGCAGTAATCAACCGGCTTTCCGATCAACCGCTTTTTCTCAAAACCATAGTTCCAAGAGTAAATCAGCCATTCATACCGTTCCACATTCAGGATCAGGAAAACCGCCTGTTCCACGGCCTTTACTTGGTCAATGGTGCCGGTAATGGTCTTGGTGTCGTGGTTCATTTTGAATGTGCGGCTGGGAAGTACCGTAAAAGTGAAATCCTGCCGCAAATCGTCTTGAACTTGTGGAATCATAGCCATTCCCCCTGCAAGGCCGGGTTCGGTGCAATCCGATCCAGCACCACAAATTTTTTGCCCTTCTGAATCCGGGCCAGAACCACCCAATCCCCCACCACAAGGGCATTGTGAACCTTGAACTTTTTCCGCCCCTGAATGGGGTGGTTGTGGTCAATATCTTCAGCGGTGCCGCCCCCGGTGTAGGTGTCTGTTACCGGGTGGCCGTGGGTGATCACAACAGTTTGGTGAGAAACCGTCATATCAACTTCATAATCGGTCACATTGCGGGTCAGCACCAACATTTTTTCGGTGTAAATTGCTTTCTGATCCACTTGGATTTTCAGCGGGGAAGCAGAAATCACCGTTCCGAAAAGAAGGTTGACCGGCTTCCCGGCTTCCACCGCTTCCACAGCGGCCTTTTTCACCAGTTCCACCGCATTTGTCGGTTTAGGCAATGAACTCACCCCCAATCAAGGTCAAATCCATGAAATGTTCATCCCCTTTGAAATTGTGGGTGACTTTTTCAACCATCAAATAATTGTTGGTGATAATATCGCCCAAATCCAAGGAAACCACCACAGCGGAACCGGCCCGAACCCGAACATCACCAAAGGCATTTTTCACCGTCAGCTTCCGGGTTTTCTGGTCGTACAGTTTCAACAGGGCATCGGCTTTAGCGGCGGCTCCCGTGGCGGTCTGAAGTTCTTCATAATACTGAAGAACTCCCCAAGTGTTCATTTTTTCACCGTCTTGGGCCACATACAATTCCCGCTTGCCGGTTTGTTCATTGTTATAGGCCAGCTTGATTTTATTGTAGGTCTGATCATCAATGCTGGAAGAATAATCAAAGGTTTCCCCGGTTTCCGAATCAATCAGCAAATTCAGCTTCATGGAATTGATGTTCTTCAGTGTCAGCGCCCCGGCATCATCGTACAAGCAGTACAGTTGGCCGGTATTCAGAAGGGTTTCATCAAGGGCATTTTGGATCATGTCAAACAAGGTGCTGTTTTCTTCCACAATGGTTTCAATGGTGTACCCTGTATCTTCCACGCTCCCAAGGTTCAAGCGGAAATCCGTTGCGATCCGCTTCAGAAGGTCAGAAGCCTTCAGCCCTTCTTCTGTATAGGTGTCCTTGTTTTTCAGATACCGCAACTGATCATAGGCCACAACATCAATGGTGGGGCTATTCGCCTTCCGGCTCTTGGTAAACACAAAACCATAGAACATGGTGGTTCCGTTCACCGTGAACTTCACCGGGTTTCCCTCTTGGAAGTTCAAAACCCCGTCCTTGATCACCGTGAATTCCAGCTTGCCGGGGGTGCCTTTCCGCTCCAATGTCAGTGAAACCCCTTCTTCAACTACCGGATAATAGATGGTTGAACCATTCTGAATCAGAAGTTCAATGGACAAGCGGAATCACCCCTTTCAGGAAGGCAAAGTAAGAACCTGACCGGCATAGATCAGGTTCGGGTTTGTAATCTTATCTTTGTTCAGGTTATAGATTTCATTGTATCGGGAACCATCCCCCAAATACTTCTTGGCGATATTCCAAAGGCAATCCCCGCTTTTCACCGTGTAGGTGGATTGTTGGGGCGCTTGGCTGGTTTCCCGCTGGGGTTGCTCCACCGTGGCGGTGGGGGTGCTTTCCTGCGTGGTGGCGGGTTGCACCTTTACCGTCTTTGTCCCATAATGCCTATATTGCTTCAGGCTGACAGTAACCGTAATGTCAAAACCTTCTTCCGCATCATCGGTGATTTGGTAATCCTCCATGCCCACCGTCAAATTGGTGTAGAACAACCGCCTTCCGCTGGGCATTGACCGGTTCAGGATGAATTGAAACGGTTGCTTGGAAGTTTTCAACCGCTCGAACAGGGACAAATAATAATCGGCGGATTGCGCCCCGCCATTGGTGAAGGGATAGGAAACTTGGGGAAGAAGCAGATCAAAACTTACATCTGTCAACCCCGGTTCCTTCAGAATGTTGATTTCCTCGCCGTTGATCAGCGTCAGGGTATCATTCTGATTGTTGATCTTCACCTTGACTTTAGAAGGGGTGATGGGCATAAGCACACCATCCAAATACATTGTGTACGCCATTACTCATGCACCCCTTCTTCAGACACATCAAGTTTGGTGGCAAAATCATTGGCCCAAGCGTCCATGATCCCATCCAAATCAGTATCTTGGCTGATATAGTTGGTGTTTTGTTGTTCAACCTTAATTTCAGCGGTGGTGAACCGGTTGATTGCTTCCCTCTCGGCAATATCCCGCATATAGGCCAAATCTTCTTCAGCAATATCAAGGGCATCACTCATAGCGGCGGTATTGCCCGCCGTGTCACCGGTGTTCCCATAGATACCATCAAGGGTGTTGCCAAGGCCGTAAGCGTCCAGCGCATCAGCTCCCATGCTGTCCATTGCGGAAAAGTCGAACAAGCCGCCCACAGTATCTTCCACACCTTGGCCGAACTCATAGCCCATATCAAATGCGGCTCCATACTCGAAGCGGCCCAAATGCAAATCTTCTGCATTCAGCTTTTCCATGACTTCTTCACCCTTGCCGAAGGTGGAATCCACCCAACCGCCCAAGCTGTCACGCCAGCCTTGAACGGAACCGGAAAGGTTGGAACCGAAGATGGTATCAATGGCCGAAGCCAACGCCTGAAGGACGGAAAGAACCGTGTCCGCCAAGTCGAAAAACAGACGGGCCACAGCCGCAACCGGATCATTGAACACATTCCCGATGAAGTTTGCACCCGTAGCCACAAGGTTATAGATCATCACGAACACATCTACAACCAAGTTCCACAGGGCCACAAAGATATTCCCAATAAAGGCCAGTGCCGCCATAAATGCGCCACAGATCAGGCCGGTTGCGGAAACGCTGGTTCCGGCAAAGTGGTTGACCGCCGCCACAGCCGCATAGAACAGGGCTACAAGGGCGATAATCAGAATGATGATCCATGTAAGGGGGCAAGCCATCAAAGCCGCATTCAGGCCGTATTGGGCCGCTGTTTGGGCAAAGGTGGCGGTGGTCTGCGCTCCTGTTGCAACGGTGGTCATAGCCAGTCTTGCGGCCTTCACGGTTTCCAGCGCATTTGTAATGGCCGTGATTGTTCTATAAGCCATCATTGCACCGTTCAAAACAAGAAAAGCCGTTGCGACACCACCCACGATAGGGGCCAGCCAAGACCAATTATCTACAATCAAGGAAGCGCCGCTGATCAGCAAGTCAAGCACCACGGTTGCCACAGAAGCAACCCCGGCCAATCCATTGATGATCCCATCTGTAACTTGGGTGAACTTCTCACTGTTGGCAATTTGATTTAGCTTGGTCAGAATTGGGGCAAAAATGGATAGCGCCTTATTCTGCATACCAACCCAAATCTGCGCCCAAGTCTTGGGCATATTTGAAAACTTGGTTTCAATATCATCCGCCGCCGCAAACATGGCATTTTTCACCACATCGGCGGTGATTTGGCCTTCTGCGGCCATTGCCCGGATTTCCCCAATGGAAACACCCAAATAATCTGCAATGCTTTGAATAATTCCGGGGGCCTGTTCAAAAATGCTGTTCAGTTCTTCACCACGAAGCACACCGGAAGCCATTGCTTGGGTAAGCTGAACCATTGCGGCCTGTTGCTCTTGGACGCTTGCGCCGCCAATTACAAACTGCTTGTTGATCAGTTCTTGGAAGGCAATCACTTCATCCATGCTTCCAAAGGCATCACGGGCATTCAAGCCCAATTTTGCAATGGAAGAAGCGGCGTCCATGTAGGAAGTCCGGGATCGTTGTGCCGAAGCCATTACCTTTTTTTCAAGGTCAGTCAGCGAACCGCCATCATCGAATTGGATCATGGCATTGTTCAACCGGGCGTTGGTGTTGGAAAACTGATCCGAAATGTTCAACAGTTTCTTTACTGCCGCAATTCCGCCCACCGTGGCCGCAATGCCCTTCAGTTTGCTCCAAAGGCCATCAGCGGCGGTGGTGCCATCCCTGATCCGCCGATTGAAGCGGTCTTGCTGGTTGCCAGCGTCCCGGATATTCTGTTCAATGGAATCAAAGGCGGCCCCGGCTCTTGCCAGTTCTTCACGGGCTTCTTGAATGGATGAAACATCAACAGAATTCCCGGAAGCCCGTTGCATGGCTTCAAAGCTGTTCAGCACAATGTTCATGGCCTTGTGCATGGCCTGAAGGGGTGCTGTCACGCCATCATATAGGGCAATAGCGGTTCTGATAGTTGCCAATGGGGTTCACCTTCTTTCCATAGGAAAACCGGGGCCAGCAGTTATTTCCTGCGGCCCCGGCGCTGTTTCCGTTCAATCTCTTTCTGTTTCTTCTTCTCCCGTTCAACCCGAATATCAATAGCGGCAATGATAAAGGCCCGTTCTTGGCGGTCAAGGTTGAAAAATTGGGAAGGTGTCAAATGCAGTTCGTGAAGGCAATAGTAAGCAATATTCGCTTCACTATCACCTTCTTCAATTAGTTTTTTGCCTCGTCCACCTCGTCCTGAAGGCTGGTTTCAAACCCGCAAACCTCCTGAACCTTTTGCAGATAGTCCGCATACTCACCGGGGGTCAGCATGGTTTTCAGAAGGGCTTCAGCGCCCATCACCTTGTAACTGTCCTGAAGTTCCTTGTTGTTCAGGTCGGGGAACACCGTACAGGCCACAGCCAGCTTCCCAAGGTACATATCATAGTCAGTTTCCTTCTGATACTGGTTCTTCTTGCCGGGAACAGGAACCCGCTTGGCACAGGCTTTCCGAAGGGCTTCATCCTCGGTGCCGGTGATAGCCTGAATCTCCCATTCCATAGGCTTCTTGGTGTTTTCGTCCACAAACCGCTTGGAAGGGACAAACTTCACATTCTCAACCTTCAGGGCGTTTTTCGCCAGAAATGCAGTAAGGCTCATTGCTAAAATCCTCCTATTTTGAAATTGAAAAAAGAAAAAACCCGCCCACATTAACAAAATGGGGCGGGTTTTGACAGTGTTACTCCATCCCCGCCAGCATGGTGAAGGCTTCCGGCATCTCAAAATCTTCAAAGGTGAAGTCCATATCTTCATCCAAGTATTCCGCATCAGCGTCAAACTTGGCAAGAATACCGCCGTCAATGTTGCAATCCTTCAGGATCACGGTTTGACGGCCCACGGAAGAAGTGGGATCTTCATTGGTCACTTGAATGTCAAAATAGACATCCTCGCCGGTGTCCTTGTACTGCTTCATCATCTGCCGGAAAATGCTGGTGTTATAGTGGAAGGTTGCGGAACCCGTACCACTCCAACCGGTGGCCTTATTGCCTTTGCCGGTCTTGCCCAAAATGGGAACTTCCGTCTTGTTCTTCTCGAAGTTGGCTTCAAGGTTGATAGCCTGCATGAAGTTATAGCGGTTGTCCCCAATGGTTACAAAGCATTCCGCCAAGGAAGCGGAAACAGCGTCCTTGGCCTGCATCACAGTTGCCATATCCTCTTACACCCCTTTCTTACTGAACATAGACAGTCATATAAAGCTGGGCCATAGCGTTGACCGGGGTAACATAGTCAGTCACCACAACGGCCTTCTTGGTGTCGCCTTGGGCAACCGTCACATTGTCACTGGTGAAGTTCTCAATGGCCCGGATATTCTGAAGTTCTTGATGATGTTTCACAATATCGTTCCACAGGCTGATCCGCCCGGAAGCATCATTGGGAACCTTGCCAATGTACTTGGTGCCGAACAGAACCGCAATATCATTGGCAATCTGATCCAAAACCCGGATAGTTTGGTTGCTGGAAAAGTCAGCGGATTTTTCATCCGTCACGGAAATGAAGGTGTTAATATCCTCCAACACCCTGACTTCATCATCAACCAAGTGGAACATGAAGGAACCTTCCAAAATCCCGTTTTCCAGTTCGGTTTGGGTGTAGTCGGTATCAACTTCATATTCGCCGTCATAGGTCATGTTGGTGGCAGACTTGTTCACGGCGGTTCCAGCAACCACGCCAGTTGCCCAAGGAACCAAGGCGGCGCTTTCGGTGTTGCCCACAATACCGTTCTTCACGCTCACCACGCCTTCAAAATCGGCCAGATTGCGGAAAGTAACCACCTGAAACTTCTTGCCCACTTCATCCCGAAGGCGCTTGCAGTAAGACACAAACAGATCAGCCAAGGTGGATTTGGTGGCCGGGCAACCCATAGCGTTGAAGGTATAGGCTTCCATCTTGTCCAAATAGGTCTGATAGGTCGCATCCTCCACAGTCCCGTTGGCCCCATTGGTCAAGGGGGTGGTGGCGGTCAGGGCAAGGGTGGCGGTGCTGATGAAGTCCACATAATCATTGTTCTTCAGGTCAGACATTTGGGAAATGGCCTTCTGCTGATCCACTTGGACGGTGCCAAGGAAGGTGGAAACATCATACAGTTTGGCTTCCGCCTGACTGTTTTCGTTTTCCTCAATGACAATGCGAAGATCATTGCCACGGGTGCCGGGGTATTTGGCCGTTGCATAGGTACAAGCGGCCTTGGTGCCGGAAGCGTTCAGGCGGAAGAAGTGAACTGTTTGGGCGTGCTTGAAAATCTCACGCATGGGCTTCAGTTCATCCGCCGTGTACGCATAGCCGAAAATCTTTTGGGAATCCTTTTGGAAATCCCCAAGTTCAACGGTGATCACTTCACCTTCAGGCCCCCAATTCATTTCAAGGGGAATGGTCGCAATACCACGATCAGAGAGGGTGGCGCTTGCTTTCGCAACCGAAATGAAGTTGATATATGCACCGGGCAGAATCTTGTTCTGCGTCAAATAAGTGCCGCCGCCAAGGGCCATATCAATTCACCTTACCTTTCTTGAAAAAGTTTTGAAGCAAGCTGTCCACCTGCTCCATCGTGTATTCCTCCCCGTCCTTCAGCAAAACGGACAGAAGATCACGCCTGTTGGCGTACCGCTTGAAGGTCAGGATATTTCTTTTAGTGAAAACCGGGACATTGGAAACAGGCGGGGCCGCTTCCTCCGTCTTGGGCTTTCTGGTTTTGGTCGTAGGCATTTTTAATCCCCTCCAACTGTTCCAACCTCGGTTTCCAAGGTTTCCATCATCGTTTCATCAGCGGGCCGGATCATGGGCAAGTTGAAATTCACAAAGAAGTGAAGAACATTGTCCACAACCTCATAATTCACGCTGGTTCCATGAAGAAGATCACCGCCCGGAAGCGTGATAAAGTTCAGGGCTTCAATCATCGTTTCCGCAACGGTGAACATTTCAGCATTGTTGCTGGGGTCAGTCGGGAAATACTGAATATCAAACGGGTGCCGCCAGATAGACCGCCTTCCAAGCATGGGCGTGATTTCCGGTTGCAGAACGGCAATTAAAAAGCAAGGCTCTTTCAAGCCTTGCCCCACATCGTTCTGATAGATTTCATACCCATCCCCAAAGGCGGTGTTCAGCGCCATTGAAATTCCTTTGATAATTTCATTAAGCATCGAAACACCCCTTCAGGAACTTGTATAGCTTTTTTTCCAGCAATGCGGGCGCTTGCTGTTCCAACTCTTGTGTGGAAATTGTCAGCATATAGCGCCCTTTCACCCAATTCTTCTTCAGCACCATCCCGCCTTCAGCGTCAGGATCATAAACAAAGCGGTCACTTTCCCAATAACCGGGAATGAACCGCCCCGGCTCTTGCCGGTGGCCGTATTCAACATAGGACGCATACTGAAGATTGTTCAGCACAACAACCGTATAATGGTTCCCACGGTGGCCCACAGGCATCACCGCCCAAGCGTCACGCAAGGTTCCATATACAACCGGTGTCCGCTTTACAACCTTGTTCAGCAACCGTCCCGCAAGCTCTTTGGCCGCTTTTTGGCAGAACTTATCCAAGTCAGCGCCCATCAGCTTTTCCATATTCTTGTTCAGCCGTTCCAGTTGCTTGAAATCGCATTTACCCCACTTTGCCATCAAGCATACCCCTTGAAAGGTTCAAGCTGGATTTCTTGGTGGTTGGTGAAAACCCCGGCTTCACCGCTTTTAGAATAGGTGAACTTTCGTTCAAGGTCGTTGAACCGTGTCACCACGATTTTACAACCAGCGGGGATTTCCACATCAGGGGAAAGGAACAGCTTCACAGTTTGGGTGATTGCGGCTACGGGATCACCAGAACTTGAAGTTAAAGTTTCAAAAGACAGTTTACAGGGCTGATCTTGAAGAAGCGGCGTTTCCACAAAATCAGTCAGCTTTGTGGTTGGATCGGTGACTTTCTTTTTCACGAAAACGGAACAGCGATCCTTCCACAGCCGTTCAAGGGCTTTCCTTTGGGCGCTTACCATACCAACCGCCTGTAATGGTAAATTTCATCCATCCGGCCATTGATCAGGAAGTTGATCAGGCTATCCAACCGCTGTTCCGGGGTGGAATTGCCGTCACCCACCGCAAAAGAAATATTGGTGTCACCTTCCTGAATTTGTTTTACCGCCGCTTCAAGATCAAACCCTTCCAACTGCCCGTTGGCCTTCTTCATGTTCAGGTATTCACCCACGGCCATAAATACGGCCATACTTTCCAGCCCTTCAGGAACTTCCCGAAGGTTGGTTAAATTTTTGATCCGCCATTGGACATTGGTAATCACCATATCCAACAGCGGATCATCAGCGGCCCCCGTCACGCCAAGGGCCGTAAGCATAGCAATAACCTGTTCACGCAACGGGAATCACCATCTTTCCATTAGGCGGTTGCCGTTGTCACAGTGATTGCCGCTGTGCTATCATCCGTGAAAGTAACGGTTCCACCCGTAATTTTTCCCGTGGAATCAGCGGTAAGTGCAATCGCTTTCACGCCTTTGCCATCGGCTCCATTGGCTCCGGCTGGGCCTTGTGCGCCGTCTTTACCGTCAGCACCAGCGGGGCCGGGTTCTCCCTGCGGGCCAGTATCACCGGGATCACCTTTAGGCCCTTGGGGGCCGGTATCGCCGGTATCACCCTTGGGGCCTTGCGGCCCAACCTGTTCATTCTGAACACCCTGTTCCAGTTTGTTCAGTTTTTCGGCGGTGATCAAATCGCCATCATTCCATGTGGTAGGTTCATACGCCATAAATTATTTTCCCTTCTTTCCGACAATCGCCTTACCCACTACCCCCGAACCGATCAGGCCGGTTTCGGCCGGGGGAATCAACCCCCCGCCGAAACAGTAATCTTCACAGCCTTGGTTTCATCGGTCAGGGCGGCAAGATAATACTTGCGGGAGTAAACGGAAGTCTGCCGGATATTGCTGTCACGCTCCTGTTCAACCTCGGTGCCCTTCTTATTGAACAGGGTCACAGCTTCCTTGGTGCCGATGATCACGGTGCCTTCCACAGCGTCCTTCTTGGTGTAAAGGTTGATACCGCCCACGGTGCCAACATAGCCGGTTCTGGCAAAGGCTTCCACATACTTCAAATCATCCTTCAGTGCCTTTCTGATCTTTGCCATATCAGCGGCACAGACAAAGCCGAAGATGGACACGCCTTCAAGGTTTTCCAAGTTCAGCTTGGCGGCGGCATCGACAAACACGCCAAAATCAAAGGCGGTGCCGGTCACGCTCAAAGTGGCCTTGTTGAACTCTGCGAAAATGTCAGCGTTCACAGTGTTGAACAGGTCAGTGCCAGCGTGACGGGTGCCGGTAGTCACAACCATAGGATCGGTCATGGCTTCTTCATCGTAATACTGGAAGCGGTTCTGCGCCAACAGAATACGATATTCCTTCTCGGTGTAGGCAACTTCAATGCTCTTGGTGTTGCCCTGCCCCTTGGTCAGCTTCTCGGTGCCATCAGTAGCGGAATAAACATGAACCTTGCGAAGCATACCGGGGGTGCCGGTCAAGGTGTTGTCCACGGTGCAAAACTGCTGAAGATCAAGGTGAGAATTGTACTGATCTTCAATTTCATTGGACAAATAAAAGTTGTCATAAACGGTGTTAGGCATTACTTATTCCCTCCATCATACAATTCCCGGTATTCGTCCGGGTGGTTTACGGAAAATTCATAGCGTTCCACGGGGGTCATTTTGCGAAGTTTGTCAAGGGTCATATCCCCGCCAGCGCCGGGATCACCCTTTTCAGCGGCCTTGGCCCCCTTGAATTTGGTGCCAGCGGCGGTGTCGAAAAGAAAAGCCGTATCGGAACCCTTCACCAGCTTCCCAATTTCATCATCCAGCCCTTTCACCGTGCCATCATCAGCCAATTCCGCTTTGGTCAGGAAATCGGCCAACAGTGCCTTCACCGCAACATGGTTTTTGGCCTTGGCGCTGGAAAGGGCAACATCAACGGCATTGGAAATCTTCAGGGCCTTGATCTCATTGGCATGATCCTTGTCCTTCTGCTTGTTGGCTTCCTGAAGGGCGGTGATCTGGTTCTGAAGTTCCGTGTTGTCACCAGCGGATTTCTTCAGGGTTTCAATCTGTCCATCCCGTTCAGAAACTTGGGCTTTCAGGGTCTTGTTTTCCTCGTTCACTTCATTGAAGCGGGCCTTGGTCACAAAAGAACCGTTCAGCCCTTCCATAACCTTATTGGCCTGTTCCTCGGTCAAGCCCCATTCCATCAGCTTTTCTTTCGTCATGTGTGATACCTCCATCAAATCCTTTTTTACCGTGGGTCAGGAACCACGATTTCCCCCGGTTCTGTTTACCGCCCACCACCGGGGAAACGGCGAAAGGGTATGAAAAAACCACCCACCGGCCAAAGCCGGGGGTGGCTCATTCAACAATATTGTTTTGTTCGTTCTCTTTCAGGCGCTTCATGTAGGCTTCAAATTCTTCCACCACTTCAGGGGGTGCGCCTTCCTTCAGGTGCCAGTTATCAACTTCCGGCACAAACCATTCACTTGTGAAAAAATCAGGCATCGGCATTGGTTTTCATCCCCTTCATCAAATCCAAAAGCTGTTTGCCGAATTCTTCAGCAACCGGACGGGGGCTTTCGCTGTCCATCCATTCACAGAAACATTCAGCAAACCATTCTTGGGCATCTTGGGTGGCGTAACCGCTCACCGCTGTTTTGGTGTCGGAAACCTTCAACCCACAAGCCTTCATAACTTTGGGGCGAAGATAAGCGGAAACCTTCTTGGGTCGCCATCCATTCAATCCGGCCAACTGCTGGATCACAGAAAGGTAATCATCCACAGCATGGCCCAATTCATGGGTGACAATGGAACCGAAGGTTGTTCCTGCTGGGTGGAATCCATGTTCCAAGTCCCTTGCGTAAAGTTTGGTCAACCGCTCCACATCGGAAAAATAGGAAGTGTTCACGGAAATTCCACCACGGCCCAACCCATAAGAACATTGGGCATAGGTGCCAGCTTGCAATTTCATAGCATTGATAGAATTCAGTTGGCCCCGCAATTCAGGAAGGCGGTTGAACACATTTTCATGGGCTTTGAAAATAGCCTTGGCAGTTTCAAGATCACAGCCTTGCAAAGAAAGAAGCTGGTTTCCATCAAAAGGTTTCCCATTGGGAAGGGTAGTTTGATAAAACCACCCTTGTTCCTTCATCAAGGCTTCCACTTCATCAACAGTGGTGCAATCGTCCACGGTTTTCTTCATTATAGCGCCTGCGGTGGCAACCGTCAAACCGTCCTTTACGCCATCCACAAAAGCCTTCTTCCATTGGCTGAAGGTCATGTTGGCCGGGACATAGTACACTTTCCCATCAGCGGTGCGGGCGGCTCTTTCACCATCCATATCGTCATAATGGGGGCAAGTGGTTCCCCGGCAATTTGGGTGGAAGGGCGGAACCGTCACCCCCGGTTCATATTGGGAAAGGGGAACCACCTTCCCATCAAGGGGTTGACAGGTGGAACAAGTGCGGGAATCCAGTGTTTCCACAATTTCAATCTGATCCACCCCCAAATCTCTATACATCTGAACTTTGGAAGTGGCATTGAAATAGCTGGTTTCCGTATGAACCAAGCGCCTTGCCTTATAGCGGGAAGTTCCGAACTGTTTTTGAATAGCCGTGATAATCTTGGCCGGTGGATCACCCCGCAACATTCCCTGAATCAGTTCCTTGTTTACGGTGTCCACCAAATCCGCCTTGTTCGTCCAACAGCGATCCCGAAAAGTGCGCCCGTCAGTTGTCCAAGGCTTTGAAAGTAAAGTTTCAAGTTTCTTTTGGTTCAGGGCGGTGAAATCCCACCCAAGGCCAATGCCCTTTTGAACCTCAAAGGCTCCACGGGTGTACCCATTGGAAACCACATCTTTCAGAAGATCATCAATTCCATCCACCTGATTTCCAAACAGAAGTTCCATTTCCTGTTGAATTTGCAGTTGGATTGCTTCAAGGCGGCTGACATGGAAACGGGTTGAAGCGTTTTCCAGCTTCTTGATCCAATCTTCTGAAAGGTTGGCCCTTTGTGCGGCTTTCACATACTGTTCAGCCGTCCACTTGAATTCTTCAAGCTGTCCGGTGGTCAACATCTTCCGGGCTTCAGCCAAAGTCACCTTGTTATTGGTGGCAAAACGCTGATACCAGCTTTCAATATCCCGTTGAACAGATTGTTCAGCTTCCCGGTAAATATCTTCAAGGGTCTGAAGGTATTCATCCGCTTGTTTGTGGGCCGAATTTTCAAGAATGGCAAACCGGCCCCGCCAATAGTCAGCATTCTTCACGGGGTCACGCTCCCTTCTTGATATGGCTGGGGTAGTTGGGATCGAACCAACGCATCAGGGGGTCAAAGCCCCTTGCCTTACCGCTTGGCTATACCCCAATATTGGTGCCGGGTATGGGACTTGAACCCATACGCCAAAAGGCGGCGGATTTTGAATCCGGTGTGTCTGCCAATTCCACCAACCCGGCAAATGGTGACGCATGGGGGAATCGAACCCACCGATCCCGGATTGAAAGCCCGGTGGCTTAACCTCTTGCCGAATGCGCCATGTGGCGGACAGAATGGGGTTTGAACCCATGCACCGGTTTCCCGGCCTACCGGTTTAGCAAACCGGCCCCTTTACCACTTGGGTATCTGTCCATATAAAGTGCCGGGGAAAGGAATTGCACCTTTGACCGGGTAAGGAGGTGAACCCCGGCCCCGCCCCATTATTGCCCCGGCATAGGTAAGGCGGGGATTATTCATCCCCGCCTTCATTCCCATCAGGATCATCCTTTTGAACATTGCCAAAAGCCCCGGCGTATTCCTGCGCTTGGGCCATTGCTTCTTCCTTTTCTTTCTGAAGCCGTTCCAACTCCAAATCCACATCAGTTGTCCAAGGGTGCTGGGCCACAATGGTTTCATTGGACAAAATGCCAACGGATTTGGAACAGTTTTCAATGGCTTCACTTTCATTGATCAGCATATCCCGGTTGAAAACAATGGTGACTTCTTCACCGTCATAATCGCCCCGGCCAGTGTTGGCAAAATCCTGATTGACAAACCAGATCAGATCATCAAAAGCCGCCTGAAACTCGGTTTCCATCCCGTTTGCGTCAAGGTCAATGTCAGAATACATGGATTGGATGTTCATTTGGTTGGGGTTGTTCCCCATCCGATCATCCTTGGCATTATACCCACGGGCATTTTCAATCAGCTTATCTTTGAACAACTTCAGAATAGAATTGAAATTTTCCGAATTGATTTCAACGGTCAGGGTTTCAACCCCGCCATCATCCCGAACTTTGACGGCTCCATAAGTGGCAAGGTTGCGCCGGAACTCCCCAAGGTTTTCACCATCATAGTTCTTCAGAATCAGAATGGTGTTCCGTGCGTCCTCTTGCATATTGTTTTCAAAGTCGGAAAGCATGGTGTTAATACCATCTTGAAGGGTTTTCACCCGGCGAATCAGGGGGATTTCCTGCTTGTTGTACTTGAACGGGATCAGGGGAATCCGCTCCCAATTCAATTCAACAGTTTCATCCTCATTTTCGGCGCTGAAGTAGTTTTCATGATCCCCCAAAAGGGTATCAGGCACAAGGCCCGCCGGGTCAGAATAGATATAACGCCAAATCCCATCCGGCTTGAAAATCTCCACCCGCTCCACAATTTCCTTGGTATAGCCGTTGTAAACCTCTTGGGGGTAAAGCCGAATTGCACAATCAAGGATGGTGTGATCATCGTCAGCCCAAAAGGGAAGGATTTCATGGGCGGGAAAATGCTTGAAGGCAAGGTTGCCATCATCCCCATAATAGGGGAACAACCAGCCAATTCCGCCTTTCAGGGCATCTTCACAGACATACTTCAAAAGGCGGTTGAACCGCTTATCAAAAACCTTAGTCAGCAAATCGGCATAGGTTTTGTTCTTACAGGTCACGGTGAAGGGCTTACCCACAAGGTAGTTGGTTTTCTGATCCACCATCAGGGCAAATTGGTTGTCAACCAACCGATTATTGGGAAGATTTGTCACCACCTGAAGTTTCCCATCCTCACCAATAATGGTGCGCTGACGGCGAAGAATATCGTGATCCCCTTCATAGTAGGCATCACCGGTAATCTGTTCCTTTCGCTTCTTGCTTTCCTTCCATTCCTTGATTTCAGCGGCAAAGAACTGAAGTTCAGTCATTCCAGTATATCCGCCCATCACAATCAGGCGATTGATCCGGGCCATTTCTGTTTCAATAAGCATGGGCATAATCAATCACCAGCTTTCAAAGGGTCATTACATCCGGCCTGTTGAAATAAGGCTTCCAGCTTGGGGAATTGGATTGCAAACCAATCCACAATTTCTTCATTCTCTCCCCAAGAGTTACCAGAAAGGCCGCTTTCAAATAAAACAGCGTGAAAAAGTTCGTGGCGGATCACCTTGCGCTGATAGTGCGCCAAATCCGCCTTGGCTCCGGGCTTGCCTTCCATTTCGGACATATCGAAAACCACAATGGCTTTCACGGTGGTATCACAATATCCGTCACAGTCGGACAGATCAGAGAAATCAACGCTGTTTCCCTGATAAATCGTGTACGGTGTCCCCAACACCGAAACAACATGAAGCATTTTCTTCATCGGAAACACCCCTTTCATTGCCCAATAAAGACAAACACAAATAAACCCGCCAATACTCCCTTGAAAAATCAAGGGCGGCGGGGCTATCTGTGTTTTCAGTTGTTACTATCGTGTTATTACTCGAAGCTGAAAGCGGGGCCAACCAGAACATCTTCCAGTGCATAACGCATAGCGTCCATCAGGTGGTTGAAATCATCAATGGGCCGGTTGATCTTGGCCCCGAATTTATCTTCATCCCATGTGTAGTTGCTGATCTCGGTCAGGAAGTTCACACACCGGGGGTGAATGATGATTTTATAATCCTGAATGTACTGAATGCCATTGTTTACGCTGTCTTTGCCCTTCCGGGCGGCTCTGATACGATGAAGGCCAGCTTCCCGCAATTCGTCAATGCTCTTGGGTTCTGCACAATCGGCCTTGATCCGCTCTTTGGCATAGCCCATCACCGTTACCCGGTCACTGATTGCCCGGTTGGTCAGGGCTTTTTCATACAGTTCATCAAAAACCCAAATGGTCTTTTCTTCTTTGCTCACCAGCCCACAGAACAGGGCCGTGGGGTCATTGGTATAGCCGAAGTCAAGCCCAAAGGCCGATTTCACACCCTTCCGGGCGCTGATTTCAGCCGGATTGAAGGCTTCTTCTGTCCAGTTCTCATAAATCAGGCCATCCACAATGCCCCAACCACCCAAACCGGCCACTTTATAGCGCCGGGGGTTGTTCTGTTTCATGGTTTCAAAAACCTTCAGATCGGCTTCATCCAGCCATTCATTACACAGGTAATTGGTGGTTGTGGCGTAAATCTGCCCATCCGGGCTGATCCAACTATCATGAAACTGATATGTGGGGTTCCCTTGGCCATCCTTGCCGGTGATTTCCCCGAAGAACCGCTTCCTGATCCAGTGTTTTTCATTCCACGGGTTGAAGGTCAGGGTGATTTGCTTGAACAGGCCGGTTTCTTCCGGGATAGCACCACGAATGCTTTCATCCAGCATATTGAAATCATCTTCATTGGTGATTTCATAGGCTTCTTCAATCCAGCACCAACACAAATACCCAATTTCAACCGTGATAGAAGTCACCTTCAAGGGATCATCAAGGCCCCGGAAGTAAATCTTCTGACCGGTTGGAATATAGGTCATTTCAAGGGGGCTTTCCTTGACTTCCCAATAAGCCTGAACCCCAAGCCTGTTGATTGCCCACTTCAATTCCGTGAAACAGCTATCCTTCAAGGTTCTGAACACTTTGCGAACCACAAGGGTATTGGCTTCCGGGTATTGCATCATCCGTTTGATGATGTTCAGGGCCGTGGTTTTAGATTTCTTACTTGCCCGGCTCCCTTTGCAAACCCGGTAACGGCCTTTGAAGTTCCAAAAAGTGGCGTAGCCTTTGCCCACCACTTCAGGAAGGCGGATCACCTTGGCCTTGGGGCTAATCTTCAAGTTGATCATCCCCCGTGATAACCACCGGGACGGCTCCGCCCAAGTCCATCTTGTCACTGAACAGGGCATAACGCTTGCCAATCAATTCAGCGGCCTTGATCCGTTCCTTTGCAGAAACTTCAATATCCGTCACAGTCTGAATGCCATCACCCACCAGCTTCAACACCTGTTCAGTGTGTTCACCACGCATAACGGAAGTAAGATATTTCATCACTTCTTCAGCGTCAGCGATCTTGGCGGAATGAAGTTTTTCAAGTTGTTCATCAATATAGGCCCGAAGGTCAGGTTTTGCAAGGTTTTCTGAACCTGTTTGCTTTGCGGTCTTGGGCGAATACCCCGCCTTGATTGCCGCATCGGTGGCATTGCCGCTGATCAGGTATTCATCACAAAACTTTCTTTGCCTTGCCGTCAAGGTATTCACCCCCTTTGAAAATTAAAAGAAAATGCACCCCTGTATAGGGGTGCATTTTTACAATGCTATTTTAGCACATTTGTCACTGTCATAGTGTGCCATTTTGCCAAATATCAAGGTTTTGTTTCGCAAAATCAATCAAAGCGGTTCCGTGAATCCTATGAACCTGACGCATTGAAAAATGAATTTCAACAGCAATCTTTTCCCATTTTTCCCCGTTCACATATCGGGCAATCAAAATATTCTGCTGATCTTGGTCAGGCACATTCTGAATCCGGCGCATGGCATCAGCCTTTTGCTGAACAAGTTCGTCAATCCGGGTGTTAATATCTTCTTCAAGGGACATGATTTTCACAATCGTTTCCCCTAAAGTGTCTTTTGACCCGGAAGTCTGAACCTTGTCCGGCTTCAGTTCATAATTCTGACTTGTCAGCCCGGATCGAAGGGTATTCACTGTATCTGTCAACCGCTGAATCAGGCGGTCAGTTTTTCGGATTTGGGCAAAATATTCTTTGGCCCGCTGGGAAAGTTCCTTATCAGTCACTATGTAGCACACATCCTTTCACACATCTGTAACCTCAAAAATGCTGAAATATCAAGGGTTTTCAAAGGGGTGCAACAGATACCACAGATAAAATGGCAGTTTTCTTATATACTACTTATCTATATTTTTTATTTTTATAGATTAAAGTAATATAGCATCTATGGTATGTGTGGTATATTTGAAAAAATCCAGTATTCACAGGGCTTTTCTTCGTCACAGATCAGGCATTTACATCTGTTGTCAATCTGTTCCCACCCCAACCCCTAAAGTGTTTTGGTAAGGCGGATTTTTGAAAATTAAGTTTCAACTTCATCCAACCTGTCACAGCAAATTTGAAAATATCCGGGGTCAATCTCATAGCCTATGTAATGCCTTCCGGTATTGACCGCCGCAACTGCCGTGGTTCCACTCCCAAGGAAAGGATCACATATCACTTGCCCCGGCTCACTGAACATTTCAAGCAAGGTTTGAACCAATTCTGTTGGCTTTTGGGTTGGGTGGTATCTCTTATCCTTGCTATCAGTGATGAAACCCTGTTGACGGAATACAATCTTCTTCACAGGTTTTTTGAATGTGGTGTAAATCAGTTCACCATCTGCAAAAGGATTTTGAAAGGCAATATCACCTTTTTTATCCCAAAACAACCAACAGTTAGAGGGTGGAAGCATATTCCCAAAGTAGTTTCCACCGAAAATGATTAGATTTTTAGCAACTCTAAACATCTCATTGAACACCGCTTGGGGGGGGGCTTCCTTATCCCATCCGCCAGAATAGCGGCGATTTTTAGCGGCCCCAAAACCATTGGTTCCCTTATCAGCCTTCTTTCCATACGGCGGATCAGTCAAAATCAGGTCAATAGATTTATCAGGCAATAGCTTCAGCCCATCCATGCAATCCTGATTGTAAATGGTGTCAAGTTCTATCACCGATATTCCCTCCCGTTCCGCTTATCCTTCAGTTCAATCCGGTTCAACAGTTCAAACCCGGCCAAACGGATAATGTACTTCAGAACAAAGATCAGGTTATTCAATCGCCGTTGCTGTTCTTCATCCTCTCGAATGATAGGCTTCAACCCCTCATAAGCGGTGGGGTCGGAATAGCCTTCACTATTTTGCCAAGGTTTGGGCATTGGTTTCCCTCCATTCCTGATACCATGCTTCCACATCACAACCAATTTCCTTCAGCTTTTGACGGGCAATCCAAGGTTCATCCCCTTCATCAAGAAGGTAATATTCCCGCAACTTCTGACTTTCGGAATAGAACAGTTCCCAAGCCCGTTTCAGCCGCTTGGGGCCAAAGCCAAATTCCGTGTGAAGCATCCACAGGATCATGCTTTCTTTGTCAATATCGAACCGGTGATCATGTTCCACAATCTGCCGTTTGATTTCCTGATCCAAAGCCTTCTGTTCAGCCTTGTTCAACGAAACCCCAAAGATACTTCCGCCAGCCTTCTTAAAGAACATGGTATTCACCCCAAATATCATCAAAGCAAACCGGGATCAGGGCGTGAACTTTTTCCAACAGGATCAGGGCCACTTCCCGCATCTGCGGGTGTGCGGCGGGGGAACAGCGAAGTTTCAGGAAGTGCCGCCACTCCCGAATGTTGGCGGTCATAACCACTTCAGTTTTCAGGCTGTTGGGTAGAACTGACCGGGCTTCCTGCGGCGAACAACCAAAGTTCAGCATATTGAAATATGCTTCTTCCGCTTGGGAACAGGCCCAAAACCAATGGCGATAAGCGGTGCTGTCTTTATCAAGGAAGCAAGGCATGATCACCGTGATTTCCGAACCAAAGCCATCTTTGCTATAATTGCAATACCGGGTGCTTTCCTGACAGTAAGAAGCCATCCGGTGGCGAACAATTTCATGGGAAACCCCACGATCACAAATGAACTTCACCGCGAAGGAACAGTGTTCAAGAACAGCTTCATGACCCCGCTTGATGATCCCGGCCACAAAAGCCGGGGCGCTGGTGTCGGTGATCTTGGCTTCAGACTTATAGCAAACCCGCCCACACTGTTCAAGGCGCTTCAGAATTGTGGCCCCGTTAATCGGGGTAATGAATTCCACATCAGGCTTAATAATCTTCATTTCTGCTGATCCTCCAATCTGCTTGGTATATCCTGAAGTTCAGGGTGTTTAATTTCCATATACAGGGCAAAGAGAATGTTCCAAGCCGCCGCCCGAAGGTGGGGTTCATCCTTCATCCCCATCATGTATTTGGCAAGGTGCCGGAAGGCGGAATCAATCAGGCTATGAATGGGAATGCCCTTTTCACAGTTGCGTTCCCCATACTTCAGCGCCCCTTCTTCACAATGCTTGGAAACCTCCACCAAGGCTTCCCACGGCAATAAATCCATCCGGCCCTTGCCGGTGTGCATATCACGAACCGCCCCGGTATCAAACCGGGTGCGGTTTCCACTATCCTTGATTTCCATATCAACCATCCTTTCAGTTGAACCATTTAATCACCGGATCACCGGTGAAGCCTTTTTCCCATACATACCACGCATAGGCAATGGCGCTTTCAGGCTTGGCGCTCATATCCCCGTTCTTGTAGCAAGCCAAACGGGATCGGGATATGTAGACGGTTCGGGGGGGGGGTGTCTTTGAAAAAGGCCCCCCGCTTTTGCCCCTCCAAGAACTGAACCTTCAGGAACATTGCCACTTTCCCACCGGGGCGGACACTTTCAAGCGCCCGTTGAACAAATTCAAGCCCCGTTGAATATGGGGGATTGGTGATAATATCGCCTTCAAACCCTTCCAAAGTTTCTTTCAGGAAGTCCAGCGGTTCAGGATCACCAAACCCCCGGTAAACAATATCGGTGCTGATCACTTCATAACCGTGGGCCTGAAGAACCTTGGAAATGTGGCCTTCACCACAGGCCGGTTCCCAAATCACCGGGGCAAACTGTTCCAGTTCCAACAGCATTTCCACGGCTTTTGGGTCAGTGGCGTAATAGTCAAAGGCTTCCCGTTCTTCAGGCACATGGTTTGAACTCCCAAGGGTGGTGAACACCTTCTTTGAAGCGGCCATTATGAATCACCATCCTTTACTTCAATGAATACCCGGCAAGACCTCCCCTTAATCTTTCGGCTATCTGTAATAAGCCCACATCTTCTGCAAATCTGCCGTGAAAATTCAATCTTGGAAAGGTTTTGGAAATTATTTGAAATGCAATATTCCTTATATCGCCGGTAAACTGTATCAGTGGCCTCATTGATGACCCCATCAAGCCCGATTTCCTGAATGAACCCAATAATAGGATTGTTGTTCTGTTCATATTCGTCCAACTGTCCCTGAACCCTGCTGGAAGTGGTGAATTGGGCGTTCATCAGAACCCGGCGCAATGCCTTCAGCCCCAAAAGAATCAGATATTCCATTGGTTCCTGTTCACAAAGTTCATCCTTGATGAAGGGCCGGAAATCGGGATCAGCCGGGGTAAACTTGGCATCGAAGGGGACGATCACCAGCCGCCTTTGAACGGCTCCGGTCTTATCCTTCATGCGGGGAATGTTGTTGGCGCTGAACAGGAACTTGGCATAGTTATTAAACTCGAAGGGGTCTTGTCCTTTGCGCTCCACATTCACCCGATCACCTGTAACCAACTTCTTGAACACTGAAGCATTGGCAATGAATTCATCCCCAATATCATCACCGATGTTTGCCAGCTTTCCGAACAGTTCAGCGGTTTTGAACCTGTCCCCAAGTTCTTTCAGGTCAAGGGAAGCAATGTTGTGATCCCCCAACATATTTTTGACCACATGAAGGAAGGTAGATTTGCCGTTGCTCTTATCGCCAATCAGGATGAAGGCTTTACCAAGTTCATTGCGCCGGTAAAGGCAATATCCCACCATTTCTTCCAGTAAGGCCCGAACTTCAGGATCATTACAGGCCAGCCGGTCAAGGGTGTGATCCAGTAATTCAGAATAGGCGGCGGGGTTGTAGGGCCACGGAATCTTATTGGTGATCACGATTTCCGGGGTGAAGTCAGTAAAAGAACCGTCCCGGATATTGAACAGGCCATTGCTGAAAGCAATGATGTTCGGGTTGGTGGCCTTGGTTTCACCTTCTGTTTGAAACATAACTTCCAAATAGGCCAAGACTTCTGACCGGTGCGCCCGTTTCAGGTTCGGAATATGCTTGATCATTTGGGCTTCAATCTCCATAGCACCGGGAACATAGATACCATCCCGGTAAATGTGAAGCTGGTTATTGATCTTCACAATATGGTTGTTGTTCTTCAGGTACACCGCAAACTTATCAAACAGGAAGGTTTTATCTTTGAAGAAAATGGGCTTTTTGAAGGCTTCATCCCGAAGAATTGTTTCAAGTTCCCTATCTGAAAGGGGTTCATCCAGCACATAGCGATTGATCAGCCGGATAGTTTCACGGGCTTCTTCCTTGGTGAAATCCTCGCTTTGAAGAGTCAGAATATAGTTGAACAAGGCTTGGTTTCGCCCGTCCCCGGCTCTCATATCCAAGAACTTCATGCTGGTTTTTACAGGGGTCAGCCATTTAGGAAGGTCTTGAATTTCATCTTCCGGCCAGTCATACAAAATGGGCCGTTCAACGCCTTGGAACTTCAAAACCGAATAGCTGTTATTCCTGCCCACCTTGGCATCAGACACGATCCCAAGGGCCAAGGTCTGTTTTGTCCAGCTTTTTTCCACCAGCCCTTCCGGGTTACGGAACAAGAAGTGTTTTCCCCGTGTGGTCTTATACACCCGGCATTTCAAAGAAAGGTCTTTGACGATTTGGAACAGAAGATCACTGGTTTCCCCATCGTCCACATCAATCAAAATGGTTTCTTCCCCAAGAATTCCGGCGTATTCGTCAAGGTCTTGAACATCTTCAAGGCGGTTCAACCGTTTCCGCCCTTTGAACCGTTCAAGGCATTGTTTGTCTTTGGTTGGAACATAGCCCCGGAACAGTTGCATTGCTCAAATCCCCCCCCCTTCTTTGTCAACTCCAAAATCGGCTAAACGGCTCCAAGCCGTATCAATGTAATATTGCTTGTCCAGTTCGTCAGGAATAGGAAGGCCGGTCACATCGTCATTGATAAAGAAGCAATGTTCCGGGGTATTGGCGAACTGTTCCGGGTTCTTCTGCCGTCCTTTGACCACCTTCCCGGAAACCTTGAACAAGCCGCCTTTGGAATGATCCTTGGACGCAAACACCCGGAAGGTTTTATCTGTCTGAACTTCACCGCCCCTGAACCTTTTCACAGTCTTTGAACGGCCCTTTTCATCCCTGATTTTTTCCATCGTGATCACCGGGGAATAAAGCGCATATTTGTATTTGCTGGAAACCTTCACCACTTTCTGAAAATCCCGAAGGGAATTACAGTTTCCAATGGTTTCTTCCGGCTTGGTGCCATACAGGAAGAAGGAAATAATGGCTTGATTTACAACGGGCAAATCATAGTCAAGATCAGACAGTTTCTTTACATAGGCCCCTTTGCATTTCCAGCGGGGTTTCCCCTTTTCGTCCAGCAACGGGCCAGCGGGAACAATCAGGTAATTGTTCACATCTTTCTGAAATACCTTTTGGAATTCATCAAATTCCAACCTCATACCGGTTCTTTCTTCCCACTCCCAACAAATATCATCAATCAAATCAAAATCTTCATAGCGCCGCAATTTGATCAAGATACCATCGGTATTGCTTTGGATAATGTCACAGTGATCTTCCAACCGCTCTATCAGGTCAAGCAAAAGAAGCTGACCGCCAACACATACATTGTTGGCTTGGCGGGGATCATACATGGCATTGTGGCGATCTTTCATGGCTCCATAGGTGCTGTTCAGAACGATTTTATAAGGCTGTTGCATGGGGTTCTTTTCCGCCTTCAGCTTCAAGCGGGTGTGGTAGATTTCATCATACTTGGCCGGGTCTGCAACATTCCGGCTGATCCACCCATACCGCAACATCAAAGAAGGGTAATAAGAAGCCACATCGACATTGATATACCATCCTTCCCCAAAATACTTGGGAATGGCCCCGTGAAGCCCTCCCCAAGCGAACACATGGGGAACACCGGCCACATCAATTTCAAGGGATTTGGAATAGTCCCGGTTCAGCGGATTTTTATACCAGTTCAAAACCTCTGTATATCGTTCAATCCGCAAGGTGTCAGGGAATTCAATTTCAAATTCATCATTATGATCCCGTTGAACGGCTCCAAGGATTTTGGCCGAAAGCTGGGCTTTGGTTCGGCCAATATCGGAAATGGGAAGGTTGAAGGTTTTCACAAGTGACATTTGGGCATCGAATTCATCAGCCTTGCGCCGCAACCACACTTCCACGGTTTCTTCCACATCATGGCGGCAATATTTGACGGTTTCGGCAAGTTCTTCTTCCGTCAAAGGCCGGTCAATATCGAAGGGAACCGTGGTTTCCTTGATGGAATGCCCCATGAACGCTTCCAGCGCCTTCAAACTGATAGGCGGATTGGGCATCACATCATAGTTGATCAGGGGGAAATTCCTGAACAGGCTGGAAAATCTGTAACCGGGTTTGTCTTGCAAAATGATCCAGTCATTCACCTGTTTGGGATTGAACCCGCACAAAATACCCTTCAAAATGTACTGATCATAGTTGCGGCTGTTGTAACCGGCCCAAATCGTCCCTTTCTGCTTCTCATAGAAGCCTTTCAATTTTTCAGGGTCATTGATGATCACGGTTTCCTCTTTTGCGTTCAGGTCGATCAGAACAACCAACCAATCATAAGCGAAAACCTCAAAATCATAGAAGATCATCGTGTCACCCACTTTCTGAAATTCTTGGTGAATTGGTGGAAACAGCCCCGCCACGGGAAGGCTTCACCTTGGGGCCAACCGGGGCGCTTGCCCCGGCATTTTTGAAAATTAAGGTTCAAAACCGCCAGTTGAGTACATATAGTGCTCGATTTGATTATAAAAAATCACAAGGGGTTTTTCAATCCTCAACTTCAAAAACTTCATCAATGGAGACGGAATTGAAGCGGGTATCATCATAATCCACCGCATATTCCAGCTTGCCATCAATGGCTTCCGCAATATCCATAACCATTTGTGCAAACTGCTTGTAGCTGGTGAAACTGACGGGAATCCCGGAATCCAGCTTGTCAAGGAAGCCCATAGCGGAAGCGATCATGTTCTTGTCATTCTTGGTGCCATACAGAACCCGGTTCATGAAAATCCGCTGGTTCTTATACTCACCGGACAGAATTTTGAAGGACACGGCCAGCATGGGGCGGTTGGGATCGGCCTTGGTGCCTTTAACCTCCAAGGTTTCCACCCTCACTTCATACTTGCCAGCGGGAATAGTGGGGAAATCCCCGCCGCCGTTCTTCTTGGCTTCCTCCACATCAGCCTGAAGGCCCTTCAGATCAACAGAACGATCAATCTTATCAAAATCAATAGCCATAGTTTTTACCTCCAAAATGTAATTTTTAGAAACGCTTCAGAATGTCGAACAGGCCGGAAAGGGCTTTAGCGGTTTTTTCTGCTTCCTCCATTTTGGCCCGTTCCTCGTCAGTAGGGGTGAACCCTTCAACCGGCTTGAACAAATCATCCGTCAGGATGGTGTCAAACAGGTGATCGGTGGCCGCTTCTGCCATCAGTTCACAGAAATCATCATGTTTCTGTGCATACATGATCACCGCTTCCTTTGCGGCCAGCTTTTGAAGGGCAATCACGGCTTCCGGGTCAATACCGGGCGGGGGGGGGATCAGGTTGGCGGCAACGGTGATCTTGCGGAAAAGTCCCAACTTCTCCATTTCCTCTTTGAACTTCTTCATGGAATCGCACATAGTTTTTACCTCGTATAATAAAATAGTAGTATTTATAGACCGCTCTCCAGCGGAATGCTACAA